>Ga0302319_10000262_pt1 | contig 113958 bp, 91 predicted proteins | sample Bog_T0_2_FD_203319 | JGI IMG/M metagenome (GOLD analysis project Ga0302319, IMG submission 203319) | Peat permafrost microbial communities from Stordalen Mire near Abisko, Sweden - Bog_T0_2 | ecosystem: Environmental > Terrestrial > Soil > Wetlands > Peat | place: Sweden: Abisko, Stordalen...
CCAGCCATTCTGCGCATTGACGCTGCCGAAATGCTCGTTAGCGTAGGCCAGGCGGCTGTAGTGCTCTTCTTTATATGTATTCGCATCGGAATTGGGATCGGGATTGCGAACCCGCCAGAAATCTTCAATAAAGCTGTCCCGTTGCGCATCGGTCAAAAGAGACAGGAATTGCTTCCTCTCATTGCCGTCAATGATGTAGTTGACCTCTTCGTTCACCCAATGTTGATACCGCGGAGGCAGACTCTTGGAGCGGTCGGCCGCATGCGCATAGGGAACGATGCAAATCAGAAGCAGAACCCAGACTAGTACACGGGAAAGAGTCGAACTCAAGGGACAAAACTCCAGTCAAAATACAAAGGGAGAGAGGTTTACTCTCTCCCTCTGGTTAGATTCTATCAACTTCTAGAACTCGAAGCGGATAGTTGCCCGTGCATATAACGGCCCCTGGAAACTCGTCGGGCGCCCATAGTCAACGTTCAGGATCGGCGTGTTTCCAATCACCGGATAGCCGCTGCCACCCTGCTGCGTGTATTGAACCTTGCCGGTGATGGGCTGAGAGTTGGTTACATTGAGTGCATCCAGTCCCAGTTTCAGCACCTTGTCCTCGTGGAGTTTCAAGGTGTATTCGCCCTTCAGGTCGAGTTGGAGAGCCGCGGGGGTCCGTCCAGCCGCGCCACGTCCACCGATTGGAACCTCGCCCTGGTTGAAGTACACAGGGTGATCGCCGAGCAGGCTGAGGGGAACGCCGGACTGTCCGCGGAAGCCCAGACCCGTGTTGAGCCCCTTCAGGAAATGAAAGTACGGAGTGTCTGCGCCAATGGTGTAGCTCAGGAACAAATTGGCTACAGTCCGCCGGTCTGTGCTGAGGTAACCCGACTTGAATTGATCGCCCAGCAGGTTCAACTGGCCGGCTGTAAAGTCGAACAGTGAGCTGATGCCGGGGTCAGACTGGCCGTTGTCGTTGCGGTAAGCGCCTTCATAGTTGCCCCACAGGTTGGCAAAGCGATAGTTCAGAACTGCCATCCAGTGATTGCTGAAGCGCTTGTCTAACTCCAGCTCGAGAGCCTGGTATTTGCGCTCGGGATTGACAAAACCGTCCGGCTTGCCATCGCCCGGACCCGCATCCATCGTGGCCAGGTTCAGGAAGCACGCACCGCCGAGAGGCGTATTCTGCCCATCGACCCAGATGCCGCCCGCAGAAAAGTAGGTATCGTTGCCCTTCGTGCACCCTGCAACCGGAGGCGCATACACCCAACCTACTTGGCCCGCATTCGGATTCGTCGAGGCGAACTGTGCCGGAGTGTAGGTGACCTCCTGTTCATTCACCGCGATATCCGTCTTGGAAGACGGATTGGCGATACCGCCGTTGAAATTGGCGCCAATCGAAGAGCCTTCAGGCGATTGCGAGCCGATATCCTCGATGATGCGTCCCAAGCGGCGATCAATATAGCGCGCCTTGACCACCAGCCCGTTTTTGATTTCGCGCTCGAAGCCAAACACATACTCGTTCTCGTATTCGGCCTTGGTGCCGGGGATAATGCCCTCGCCGGTGGAGGATGAGAAGTTGGGACCGCCAAAATTTGTCACGGCTCCGGCGTTCGTGGCTTTGGGCGTGCCGTTCAAGGTATGGGCATCGTCAGGGATGATGACCAAAGCGCCATTCTGCACTACCGGAGCGAAGACGTAACCCGTATCGTCCTGTTCGTTGCCAAGCTGGCGGTTGGCCGCATCCAGCGGCATGGCCCAGTAGTTGCGGCCATAGTTCAGGAAGAACTTGCCCTTGCGATCGCCGAACGGATCGATATTGATACCGAGTCGCGGCGACCAGCTTCCTGTGAAGGCATAGTCCATCAGCGTTCCGCCCACGCGTTCCTCTTCCCAGCGAACGCCGGCATTGACGGTTACGAAACGGTTCGCCACCCATGAGTCGTCGCCGTAGGCGGCATGGTAGCGTTCACGGGAATTCACGTTCAATCCGACATACGTGCCGCGCGTCTCGGACGCATAGACATGCATGCCGTTCCACATCGGGCAGAGGGAGCAGGTGGCGTCGGCCAGATTGTTCTTGTTGATGGCGGTGACGGTGAATGAAGCGTTCGTTTGGGCACCCGCTATCTTCGACGGAATGTTCGAGTAGATTGTGTTCAGAGCAACTTTGTTCGCGTTCTGGTCGGGAATCGTGAAGAGAGCTCCAGACCTCGCAGGCTGATAGAGAAACTTGGTGTGATCGTAGCTGTAGCCCACCGAGATCGTGTGGTCGCCCAGGAAATGGGCCGTCTTTTGCGTGTTGACGATCAGGCTATAGGTCCCTTCTCTCGACGGAGAATAGGTGCCGAACCCGGTATTGACTGTTCCGCCCGTTTTTGCGACCAGCGGCGACTGGTCGGCGATTGCATACTGGTTCAGGGACGGAGTTTCCACAAAGTGGTCGAAGTTGTAGGTATACGACGCATCCACCACCCAGGTCGGCGTAATCGTGGCGTTGATGCGGATGAGCGAGTCGCGCGAGCCCCACTGGTAGCTGCTGAGCGCCGAGGTGACGTTGGAGGTCGCCAGCGTGTTGGGAATGCTGTTGTGGCGCGAAGGGTCGCCAAAGCTGGCAGCTTCAATCTGTACCTTGGTACCCAGGTTGTAGGTTAGCTTTCCGGCCCAGCCGATTGTGGTGCTGCTGTAGGCATACGGACCGTGCGTGACAACGGCCGGGCCCGCGGCGGGTGCGCCAGGGTAGGTGAAGTGCGGGTTGGCAATATTGATGTTCTGATCGAGCGAGGGATCGAACGCTCCGAAGAAGAATATCTTGTCTTTGAAACCGGGTACGTACCCGCCGAACTCGACAGCCACGTCGTAGTGAGGATTGGAAAGAGCTGCGCTTGGGTAGGTTTGCACGTAACCGAACTGGTAGAACTCCTTGCGCGATGCATACCACGCGCCCGGCCCGGCATAGGCGCCCACCGCTCCGTGGTAATTGTTCCCGCCCGACTTGGTGACCATCTGGACAATCCCGCCCAGGGACTTTCCATACTGGGCCTCAAATCCATATGACTTGACGTCGACTTCCTTGATGAACGCCAGGTTGATTCCGGTGCCGAGGGAGCCGTGATTCCCGTTGAAGGTTCCGAGGCTGCCGTAAGCCTGGTCGGTGATCGTGACGCCATCCACCACATACAGGTTCTCGAGACCCGAGGAACCGCCGATGGAGGGATTCGAGTTGCCCGGGCCTGCCTGGTTCGCAGCGCCAGCCACCTGTCCGCCAGCGACACCGGGGGCAGCATAGAAGATGGCGTTCACCTGGCGCGGCAGCGGAACGCTGTTATAGAAGGTGTCTGTGAGGTTGGAGTCGATCGCCGTGGACTCGGTATCAATGCCGACGGCTGTTCCAGTCACTTCGACCGTCTCTTCAGCAGTGCCGACAGGCAGTGTGAATTTCAGCAGCGAGGAGACGTTGACCACCACTTCGTTATGGGTCGACACGATCTTCTTGAAGCCTGCCTTTTCAACCGTGGCATCGTAAAACCCAGGGACGAGACCGGAAATGCTGTAGTGTCCTTGTGAGTCTGTCACGATCACATGCGTTCCTTGCGGACCGACCAAGGTGATTTTTGCGCCCGGCACGGCCGCGGAAGTCGAGTCGATAACGACTCCGTTCAGGCCGCCCGTAACCGCCGAGTTCTGTTGTGCAAACATCGGAGCAGCCGCCAAAGGCAGAGCAAGAAGCAGCATACGCACGGTGACAGCGGAAAATGTTTTGAGCCAACGCATCATCTAAATCTCCTCCAAAGGGTGCGTGGGAATCGAAAGGTTTCCAACAGAAACTTCACGATCCACAGGTTGTGCTTCGGTGTCTCGGTTATGGGGGTGGGCCCGAGCCGAAAAGTGAGATACAAGAAAGACTGATTGCGTAAAAAGGACAGCTTGTCCCAGGCATGACTGTCGCAAATTGCTTGATAGCCCCCGAAAACCGAGAACAGCCTGTTTGAATAGACATTGCATGACAGATGCCAATCTAAGCGAATCCCCAAGAAACTTTCCTAGCCCTTCAAAATAAACACTTTATTGCCACTTCGCTGGTCCCAGGCAAACGTAGGCGATATGAAATTGCGGATAATTTCACTACTTTATTCCAAAAATGGGTTCTACCTCTCGTTTTTGGGTAATCCTTTCACCTCCCCACTGACGAATTCCGGCCTATTGGGATATTCTCCTCCCCATGAACCTCACGCTCGCCCATATCGGCGCACGCGCCAGCTCCAAGGATGGATTCGATTCCCTCACACAGGTCTATCTTGATCGCTGCTCTCCCTTTGCGCGCTGCCAGTCTGAGTCATTCCGAACCGAGGAGGCGCTGCTGGAGTGGCTGGGCCGCCAGCAAGGCCGGACGCAAGCTGTCCCCGTATTCCTTGACAGCCGCGGCAAGCCAATGACCTCGGAAGCCTTCGCCGGCTGGCTCGGCACACGCCGCGACGAGGGGGCGCAGCACATCGTCTTCGCCATCGGCCCGGCCAGCGGGTGGTCCGAGGCCGCTCGCGCACGGGCCCAACTGCTGCTCTCCCTCGGGCCAATGACGATGGCCCACGCCCTGGCCCGCCTGGTTGTCGCCGAACAGCTCTACCGGGCATTTACAATACTCTCTGGCCACCCCTATCACGGCGGCCACTAGCAACTGATCCCTGTTCCCTGATCTCTGCAAACTGTTCTCTGAAAGCTGGAATGACCGAATCCCGCCAAGGACTGATTCTGATCAACACCGGCCCCGGCAAGGGCAAGACCACCGCCGCCATGGGCACGGCCCTGCGCGCGGTAGGCAACGGCATGAAGGTGCTCATGCTGCAATTCCTCAAAGGCTCCTGGCATTACGGCGAGCTGGATGCCGTCCAGGCCTTCGGGACAAACTTTGTGCTCAAGCAGATGGGACGCGGCTTTGTGAAGGTGGGCGGCGCGGAGACCGACCCCGAGGACATTCGGCTGGTGGCAGCGGCATGGGCCGAGGCCCGCGAGGCCATCTATTCAGGTGAATGGGATATGGTCATCCTGGACGAGATCAACTACGCCATCGGCTATGGAATGCTGGACGCGGCCGTGGTGGCCAAGGCCTTGCACGGGCGTCCGGAGATGGTGCATGTGATCCTGACCGGCCGCAACGCGCACCCGCTCCTGGTGGAGATGGCCGACACCGTCACCGAAATGCGCGAAGTCAAACATGCCTACGAGAAAGGCATCCTGGCCCAGCGCGGCATAGAATACTGAAAGCGCCTAGCCGCTAAGTGGCGGCTGGCAGCAAGAGTGCAAGCCGGAAGCCCCCTGCCGGCGAGAAAGAGTTGGAATGTCCTGGTTCAAGCGTGAAAATGGCGACTACCCCGCTGCGGTGGGCGGCTCCGCGCCGGATGGCGGCGCGGATGCGGCAGGCAAGACGGTGCGCACCGAAGGCCTTTGGATGAAGTGCCTGGGCTGCCGCCAGATTATCTTCAAGGCGGACCTGGATGCCAACCTCAACGTCTGCCCCAAATGCCATCACCACTTCAAGATCGGCGCGCGCCAGCGCATCGACCTGTTGCTCGAGCCTGGCTATGAACTGGTGGACGGCGGCTTGCGCTCCACCGACCCGCTCAATTTCACCGATGTGAAGTCCTATAAGAAGCGGCTCGCGGCCGCGCAGGAAGCCACCGGCCTCGACGACGCAATCCTCAACGCTGTCGGCCAGCTCGGACATCACAAGGCCGTGGTCAGCGCCATGGAATACGGCTTCATCGGCGGCTCAATGGGCGCGGTGGTGGGCGAGACCATTGCCCGCGCGGTGGACCGGGCCCGGCTAGGCCGGATGCCGCTGATTGTGGTTGCGGCCTCAGGCGGCGCGCGCATGATGGAGGGCGTGGTCAGCCTGATGCAGATGGCCAAGATTTCTTCCGCGCTGGCGCAGTTGGACGATGCCGGCGTGCCTTACATCTGCGTGCTCACCGACCCCACCACCGGTGGCGTCACCGCCAGCTTCGCCATGCTGGGCGACCTGAACATCGCCGAGCCCGGCGCGCTCATCGGCTTCGCAGGGCCCCGCGTCATCGAGCAGACCATCCGCCAAAAGCTCCCCGAGGGCTTCCAGCGGTCGGAATTCCTGCTGGAAAAGGGCTTCCTCGATGCGGTTGTGCATCGCCGCGACCTGAAGGCCTATCTCATCCGCGCGCTCGATTTCATGAAGGTGTCCGCGGTCGCCTGAGGAATGGCTGAGCGGAGTCTTGAAGGCGATTGCTGTGTGCGGGTCTACGGCGGGTGCCTCCCGATAAGGATGACGGCTTTGTCAGGGATGGTGTACTCATGCCACTCCACACGCAGCTCCAAACTCGACGAGGTGCAGGCGGCGCGAAAGCCATCCTGGCTGACGCCCGACGGAATAAGTTGACATAGCCTTTATCAAGACTGAGAAGAGCCCGTGCTATTCTCTTCACTGGATTCCCACAAAGGAAAACAATGGACTTCAGCGTTTCCCGCGGTGTTGCTCTTGTTGCAATAGGGCTTTGCGTATTTTTGTCTATTTCAGCCGATGCGCAAATTGGGTCGAGTACCCTCAGACAGACTCCAAGCGTGGCTGTCACGCCGTCTTCATCGAGTATCACCACTACGCAAAACCTTTCTGTAACGGTTGATGTCAGCGGTAATGCCGGCAGCCCCACTCCCACCGGCACAATGGTCCTCACCAGCGGGAGCTACAGTCTGCCTCCCAATCTGCCGTATACCATGCCTTCGTTGACGGGGATCTATAAATCAAGCCTCACCACCGGCAACCTGACCGCCAACTCTGGCCTGAGCAACGCGACTGTAACCTATGTCAACTCCACGGGTGTTGTGCAAGGGACTGCCACGGGCGTGATAGCTGCAACGCCTGGTCAGGCCGGGACCGCATCGATTCCGTTTCCGCATCCATTGGATGCGACTCTGCCCGCGCGCATCAATGTCCATCTCTGCATTGGCAGCTCGACCACATCGCCTGACAACAACCAGCTGAAGATCTATTTCAGCAATGGTCCAAATCCTGCCAGCGGACTTTATTTTAGCGTGGGGATGAACTCCATACAGCTGCAAATGTGGGGTACGCAGGAACTCGCAAATTACGGATCTGGAGGCATTCCCTCCGGAACCTGCGGATCGGTGTTCATGGATTGGCTCGGAACGGGACCTGGCGGAGTGGACGCACAAGGCAATGAGCAGGTGTGGGCCGGGTGGGTACCGGACAACCCCACCGATCTTCAAGCTCCAAACAATACCACTATTCCGCCAACATACGAACCAACAGCGCTGGGATTCTCAGCGGTGCTCTATGCTTCCATGCTTGCCAACACTACCGAGATATTCATCAGCGATGCCTCTGCAAATACATTGGTAACCGGAGTTTTTGTCAGCCAGGGCCGCCTGGATGGGCCTACCGATGGCGCAATGCCTGTCCCCGGCCTGTTTCAGCCCGTCGTTTTGGACGCAGGGAACATCGTTCCGAACTACCAGTCGAATGAAATCTGGATTCCGCCCACATACGGCGACTCAGCAGGGAATCCTATCGTTCAGACCTATCACCCCAATAACACTGTCGCGGATATTCGTTACGGACGCTTTGGTGTGTATGCAAACCTTTTCAATGATGGGTACATTCTCGTAGCCGTAACCGGCGATAAAGGAGACGGCTACTCCGCCTGGGGAGGTGCTAATTACTGGGCTTCTCCGACATCGTCAAGCTGGGGCGGGCCAAGCGGAGAGCAGTATAGAAATACCGTCATGGGTCTGGTGAGGCAATATCTTCCCAATGGCAACCAATATTTCCGCATGGGGCTCAGTGCCGGCGCGGCCGATGCCCTCAACGATGAAATCAGCAATCCGGGCGCGTCGGGCATTGCGCTGTATAGCGGCGTAGTGAGCCTGACCGGCGCCTGGAATCAGGCCGGACAGCCAGCGCCTGGGGGTGGAACTTACAGCGGCTTTCTCCCCAACATCCAATATGGGTGGGGTGACTGGTTTCTTTCCCTTCAGGGGAGCAATACGAATCAAACTCCGGAGTCGAGCCCGTCGTATTGGACAAAGGTCAGCTCGACGCTGACCGGTCTTCCGCTCAGCTACTATAACGCATCGGAGTTTACGCAAAAAGGCGCATGGAATGCAGCCACGGCCTATAACCAGAACGATATTTCCGTTCGTCCTTACACAGGAGGTATCTCCGGCCTCGCCGCTGGTGATCCTGGCTTGAATCCTTCGCTTTTTGTCCACGTGCCCATCCAGGCTTGGGCAGAGCAAAACGACTCTTCGATTCCGTCCTCAACTTGGCAAACAGCATTTATCGATGGAGTTACAGCAGCGGGGAACTCAAATGCCATAAGCAACATCCTTACCGACTGCCCGCCGACTGGCGGTTGCCATCTAAGCTCAGGCGTCTTAAATCCAACCAATAATCAGCCTTGGAACACCACCAATCCTTCGCCGACTCTTGCCTGGTTTAATTCATTGCGAACCCCGTGGTCAGCATCGACCAAAGGAAGTTACACTTCAACTCCTATTGTTCTCGCCAGTGGCAGCGCCACCATCGACATCCCCGCCGGATCGCTGGCCGTTGGCACTGACACGTTGACGGCCAGCTATACGCCCGACGCCGCAAGCTCGTCGGCCTATAACAGCGCATCGGGGTCGGCCACAGTTACCGTGGTGACCCTTCAGAAAACAACCCCGACCGTTGTTGTGACCCCATCCTCATCCAGTATCACAACGGCGCAGGGGGTGACGGTAACTGTCGCCATCAGCGGCGGAAATGGCAATCCGACTCCAACCGGATCGGTCACGCTGGCCAGCGGAGGTTACACCTCTACATCGACGACTCTCAGCAACGGCAGCGCTACGATCAACATTCCCGCCGGATCGCTGGCTACAGGCGCAGACACGCTGACGGTGACCTACTTGCCGGATGCAACGAGTTCCTCAACCTATAACAATGCTACGGGGACCAATTCGGTCACGGTGACTGTCCCGGCGAAGACGACTCCCACGATCACCTGGGCGACTCCCGCATCGATCACCTATGGCGCCGCGTTGAGCGCGACCCAACTGAATGCCGGCACGACGGTGACTGGAAGCTTTGCTTATTCTCCCGCCGTGGGTACGGTGTTGGGCGCTGGTGCACAAACGCTGTCGGTCACATTCACACCGAACGACACCACAGACTATACGACCGCCACGGCCAGCGTGACTCTGACAGTGACCCAGGCCACGCCGGCGATTTCCTGGACGGCTCCTGCGGCGATCACGTACGGCACACCGCTTGGCACAACCCAACTGGATGCCAGCTCGCCGGTAGCAGGCAAATTCGTCTATTCATCGGCTATTGGCACAGTGTTGGGTGTGGGATCGCAAACGCTGTCGGTCACCTTCAAGCCTACTGATTCCACGGACTATACGACTACTACCGCCAGGGTAACTCTGACCGTGACCCAGGCCACGCCAGTAATCACCTGGACGGCTCCTGCGGCGATCACCTACGGCGCAGCGCTAGGCGCGACTCAATTGAATGCCAGCTCGACTATGGCTGGGAGCTTTTCTTATTCTCCCGTAGCGGGCACCGTGCTAAACGCTGGATCGCGAACGCTGTCAGTCACCTTCACGCCTACTGATTCCACGGACTGCACCACTACGACGGCGAGTGTGACACTGACGGTGAATAAGGCCACGCCGGCCGTTACAGTGACACCCTCGTCATCGAGCATCACGACGGTTCAGGCATTGACAGTGACGGTTTCCGTCAGTGGCGGGAGCGGGACTTCGATGCCAACTGGCTCCGTAACTCTGGCCAGCGGCAGTTACTCTTCGACACCGGCAATACTCAACGGCGGAGGCGCATCGATCAACATTCCCGCCGGATCGCTGGTTACAGGAGCCGATACGCTGACTGTGACCTATGCTGGCGATACCAACTTCAATTCCATTGCTGGCTCAACTTCGATTACTGTTACCACGGCGGTAAGTCCAAGCTTCACCGTTACAGGAACAGCAGTTACCGTCACGGCCGGCGCAACCACCGGAAACATTTCCATCATAACCGTGACGCCGTCCGGAGGCTTCACCGGCAGTGTGGCGCTGACGGCTGCCGTCACCTCTGGGCCGGCAGGCGCGGTGAACCCGCCCACCTTCAGCTTTGGCTCTACCACCCCGGTAAGCATTGCCGGCGCAACCGCCGGCACGGCCAGCCTCACCATCACCACGACACAAGCCATCGGCTGTTCCGCAACTTCTTCCACCCGCCACAAAGTTCCGTGGTATGCCGGGGGCGGAGCAGCTTTAGCCTGCATCCTGCTCATTGGCATTCCGGCGCGGCGGCGTAGCTGGCGGACCATGCTAGGAATGTTCACTCTCCTGGCCGCTCTCACCACAGGCGTAATAGCGTGTGGAGGCGGAAATGGATCCGGCACTTGTACCGCCTTCCGTCCGGCAACAACGGCTGGAATATACACCGTAACGGCAACCGGAACGTCGGGCGCGCTCACCGAAGCAGGTACCGTCACGCTCACCGTCCAGTAGCCACGAGGCGGCTGGCCCACATCGGACTACCCCACAAAAGATTGGGTGGCTCATGTCTCATCCGCCGCGCTAGTCATCGAGGAGCTTGCCGGCGCGTTTTTTGCGTATCCAAGACCAGGCAAAGCCGGCGATGGCCAATGCGCCTGCGGCACCCGCCTTATCTGCTATCCTCAAGGCGTCAAGTGGCTCATTTTCAGCGAGGAGAATGCCGTGCCAAGCCGCAAAGAGATTCAGTGGTCGCAATTGAGAGTGGGCACGCTGGTGCTGGCGGCCACGCTCGTGCTCATCGGGATCATCTTCCTCATGTCCGGCTCCACGGGCGGGCTGTTTGCGCGCAAGCTCCTGCTTCGCTCCTACTTTGAAAATGCCGCCGGGCTCAAGAATGGAGCGCCCGTGACGCTGGAAGGCGTCACCATCGGCAATGTCATCCATGTCCGCGTGATTCCCAACCGCGATCCCACGCCCGTTGAGGTCACTATGCAGGTTGGCCACGAGTATCTGGGTCTGCTGCATACCGACACCTCCTCCTCCATCAACCAGGCGGGCGTGCTGGGCGACAGTTACGTCGATCTCAGCTCAGTCCATGCCACTGGCCCCTCGCCGGCCAACGACGCCGAACTCAAGGCCACCGGCTCGCCCAGCATTCAAGACGTCATCCGCACCAGCGAAGTTTCCATCGATCAGATCACGCGGTTGATGAAAAAGGTTGAAACACTGGTGGACACGCTCAACACCAAAAAAGGCACGGCGGGCGAACTCATCAACGACCCCGAGCTTTACAAGAAGATCGACGCGATTGCCGGCGACTTGCAAACCATTACCGCCGCAATCGCCGGGGGCAAGGGATCGCTGGGCAAGCTGGTCAACGACGACACGCTCTACACCCGCGCCAACTCCGCTATCGACCGCGTAGACAAAATCACAACCGATCTCGATGCAGGCAAGGGCAGCGCCGGCAAGTTCCTCAAAGACGACTCGTTTTATAACAATCTGAATTCCGCCGTCTCCAACGCCAATCAACTAATGAGCGAGATCAACGCAGGCAAAGGCAGCCTGGGCAAGATCGCCAAAGACCCCGCGTTCGCCGCGAAGCTGGACGACTCGCTGACCCGTCTTGACACGATCCTCAAGGGCATCGACGAGGGCAAGGGCTCGTTGGGCCAGTTGGTCCAGAACCGCTCCCTCTACGACCACGCCGACCAAACCCTGGACCAATCCCAGCAGTTGGTGAAGGCCATCCGCGAAGACCCCAAAAAGTATTTCGTGATCCGGATGAAGGTGTTCTGAGGATGGCCAGCAAGCATGTGTGCCCGGAAGCCCCTCGGATTTGAAGGAGAGCAGAGTGAAGAGTTGGCTGTGGAAGAATTCTCTAGCCATCGTCGCCTGTTCGCTCATCGTTGCAGGCATGGCTCCAGCGATTGATTTGTTCACTTGGAGCAAAGCACACAATTTGTTTCCGGCGCGAATGCCACTTCCGCTTAAGAGAGGCGAATACACCTCCACTTTCTTTAAAGCAGACTTGGACGAAACGTACGAAATTCAAATAGGTACGGTTGACTACCCGGCCCAAATTGCACAGATGGACCTGGATTGGAAGATCGTGGACAACAGAGGAACGATACTCAAGCAAGGAACCTATAGCGATCTAATTGATAGCGGCGATAGGACGATTGGAGAATACCAACCGAAGGCCGGCTTGCAACAAAGGGTCATTGTACAAATAAAGAATGTCCTCAAAGGGGCGGACGCAGCCCATCCGCAATTGATAATCGGCTTGCCGCAGAGAAGTGATGATTTCTACAACGTTCGCGATGTCTTCAATGTGTGGGCCGTTATTACAGCAGTTTCCGGCGCGCTTCTTCTTATCTTCTGGCTGATTCGCCGCATGAAGCTTTTGGAACCTGGGATTCAGCTAACTCTCTAACTCGCCGCCCCGAAACATCTTCCAAAACTCCACAAACCCCTTCAGCCGCACCACCTGAAAGTAATCGCTGGCGACCAAGTAGAAGATCGCCGCGGTTGCGGTGATCCAATGCAGCGTGTCAGCGCCGAGCTGGTCGCTGAAGGGCAGCGGGGCGGCCGACAGCACCATGGCCACTACGATCAGCGCCAGCTTGACGATGCCCATCACCAGGTTGATCTCCACCAGCTTGCTCGTGAAGAGCTTGCCCAGCCGCAGGCTGCGCGCCAGCGCCTGAGCCGGAGTGCAATCCTCAAGCAGCGCCAGCAGCGGCGCGATGGCCAGCGGCCAGCTCAGCAGCGCCCACGCCGTAAAGAATCCCAGCGAAAGAAAAATCGCCCACATCGAGTAGCCGATTAAATCCGGCTCGCCTGCAGTCGCAATATGCGTGGCCGCGGCCCACTGCATGGAACGGAGCCATCCCCAGCAGATTGCGGCGAAGAGCGCCAGCCAGGCTGCTTGCAAGACCATGATCCGGATGGGCCGGAAGGGCAAACGCGGTTCGAGATTCACCCCCATTCGCCACAGCACCAGGCTGCGCCCCAGCCCGCAAACCACCACCCAAGCCAGTGCCGCCGTCGGCAGCAGCCAGCGCAGCACACCGGCAACATGCGGCTGGTAGAGCGCAAGCGCGCGGTCCAGTTGCACCGCCGCCACCCAGGGATTTTGCGGATTGATCGCATCCAGCCCTGAAGTCTCAAGGGTCAGCACCGCGAGAATCCGCTGCGCCTGCATCCAGCAGACCAACAAAAATGGAATGCCGAAGACCCAGCGCCAGGCCACTTCAAGCGCTGTCAGCGACGGCCGGTCAAAGACCCAGCCCATCTGCCCGACCAGCGACTGAGTTCCGCGCAGTGGCGCTGCCATACGACTCCTCACGAACACGGTCGGTTGAGGTCCGTGGTTTCTCACCCAAGCCGCAAAAACAAAAGCGCGGTGCCTAGGGGGCGCCCAGGTGGGGCACCCGCAAATTCTTGAGAAAGCAGCGCTACTTCACCACCAGATTCACCAGCTTGCCCGGAACCACAATGACCTTGGCCACGGTCTTGCCCGCGGTGCGCGATTGCACCTTCTCGTCCGCCAGCGCCGCCTCTTCAATCGTCTTGGAATCGGCGTCGGCGGCCACCCGCACCACCGTGACCAGCTTGCCGTTAATCTGCACCGGAATCTCCAGCTCGTCTTCCTTGGCCAGCTCGGGATCGCTCACGGGCCACGGAGCCCGCAGCACGTTGCCCTCCTCGCCAAGCTGTTCCCACAGCTCCGCCGCAAGATAGGGCGCGAAAGGCGCCAGCAGCAGCGTGACCGAGCGCAGCAGCTCCAGCATCGCCGGCGCGGGGACCTCGCCCGCCGCCAGTTGCGCATCCGCAGCCTGGATCTCGTTCACCAGCTCCATGATGGCCGCCACGCAGGTATTGAAGTGCCAGCGTCCCTCAAAGTCCAGCGTGATCTTGGCGATGGTCTGATGCAGCTTGCGCAGCAACTTCAACGACAGCCCTGCCGGCGCTTCCATCTCCTGGCCACGCCCCGATCGGGCCACCGGCGCATATTTCGCCGCCAGCCGCCAGACGCGGGCCAGAAAGCGGCTCACACCGGCCACGCCGTCTTCCTGCCAATCCAGATCGCGGTCCGGCGGCGCGGCAAACAGCGCATACATTCTGGTGGCGTCCGCGCCGTATTTGCCAATCATTTCATCGGGCGAAACCACGTTGCCCTTGTTCTTGGACATCTTGGCCCCGTCCTTAAGGACCATACCCTGCGTAAACAGCCGCCGCGCCGGCTCGTCGTTCTCAATCAGCCCCAGGTCGCGCATCACTTTTGTCCAGAAGCGCGAGTAAATCAAGTGCAGAATCGCGTGCTCCACGCCGCCAATGTACTGATCGATGGGGAACCAGTAATTCGCTTTCTCGGAATCGAAGGGGGCCGTCGAGTTTTTCGCATCCGTATAGCGGTAGAAGTACCAGCTCGAATCGACAAACGTATCCATCGTGTCGGTTTCGCGCTTGGCGGGCCCGCCGCACTTGGGGCAGGTGGTATTGAGGAACTCCGGCACGCGGCTCAGCGGCGAGCCGCCCTGCTGCGTAATCTCAATCTGCGGCGGCAGCACCACCGGCAACTGATCGTCCGGCACGGGCACAAGCCCGTCGTTTTCGCACTTGGCATCGCAGTAAACCATGGGAATCGGCGTACCCCAGTAGCGCTGCCGGCTGACGCCCCAGTCCTTCAACCGGTAGGTCACTGCTGCCTCGCCAAACGCCTTGCGAAAGGCGAACTTCTGGAGCATATGCTGGGCCTGCTCGCACGTCATGCCGTCGTAGTCGCCGGAGTTCACCAACACGCCATCTTCCGAAAGGAAAGGCAGGGAATCGCGGCCCTCCGTCTCCTGGGCCGGCTGGATCACCCTGCGGATTTCCAAGCCATATTTGGTTGCGAACTCAAAGTCCCGCTCATCGTGCGCCGGAACGCTCATAATGGCGCCCGTGCCGTAGTCGGCCAGAATGTAGTTGGCCACCCAGATGGGCACACGCGCCCCGTTGTAGGGATTTAGGGCAAAGCGCCCGGTGGCCACGCCGTGCTTCTCAATTGCGCCCAGGTCGCCGGCTTCGCGCGCTTTTTTCTGCTGATCGAGCAGTTCGTCAACCTTCGCCTTCAAGTCGGCATCCGCTGCCGTAAACTCGGCTACCAGCACGTGCTGCGGCGCAAGCTGCACGCTGGTCGCGCCAAAAATCGTATCCACCCGCGTAGTAAATACCCGAATCCGCGTCTTATCTGTTCCCTGTTCCCTGTTCCCTGTTCCCTGTTCGCTAGTCCCTAGTCCCTGGTCCCTAGTCCCTGGTTCTTGTTCTTCAAGGAAGAAATCAACCTCCGTCCCTTCGCTGCGCCCAATCCAGTTGCGCTGCATGGTGCGCACTTTTTCCGGCCAGCCATCCATGTCTTCCAGGCCGTCCAGCAGTTCGTCGGCGTAGGCGGTAATGCGGAAGAACCACTGCACCAGGTCGCGCTGCTCAACCTTCGTCGTCTCGTGCCGCCAGCAGCAGCCGTCCACCACCTGCTCGTTGGCCAGCACCGTGGCGCACTCCGGGCACCAGTTCACCTTGCTCTTCTTGCGGTAAACCAGCCCGTTCTCATACATGCGCAAAAAGAACCACTGGTTCCAGCGGTAGTAGTCGGGCAGGCAGGTGGTCACTTCTCTTGCCCAGTCGTAGCCCAGACCCAGCCGCTCCATCTGCCGTTTCATGGCGGCAATATTGCTCTGCGTCCACTCGCGCGGCGGGGTATTGTTCTTCAGCGCGGCGTTTTCGGCCGGCAGCCCAAAGGCGTCCCAGCCCATGGGGTGCAGCACGTTGTAGCCGCGCATCCACATGTGCCGGGCCAGCGCGTCGCCGATCGAATAGTTGCGCACGTGCCCCATATGCAACTGCCCGCTGGGATAAGGCAGCATCTCAAGCACGTAGTACTTGGGCTTGCCGCAATCCACAGGCTCGGCCGCATACAGCCTGGGGTCAGAGGCCCACCGCTGCTGCCATTTGGGTTCAATCGCCGCCGGGTCGTATCGCAGTTCGGTTTCTTCCGCCATAACCCTTTCAGTGTAAACGGGAGGGCGTCTACTGCGGAGGTGGTGATGGCTCAATCGGCACCGCAGTCTCTTCACGGGGACAGTTGATAATTGGAGGTTTCTTTGTCACGATTTTGTAATCTGCCGGCGGTTGGAAAAGATCGGGAGCGGGTTCGCCAAAGAAAAAGTCTTGCAACTCCTCTGCCCCCTTCCCAAGTCGAGGATAATCTACCACTTCGCGCATCAGCAGGCCGGTTCGGCCAAGCGCGGTCGAGAAAAGCTCCGATGGGTGTTGACCGAAGTTTTCCAGCCTCTCTGACTGAGTCCAATACCATGGATCATCAAGACGATAATGGTCCGTCAATTCAAGACCCGCCAGGAACTTTAGGTCCGGAACTGAAGCCCTCCATATCTCAACACTGCTCACAATTGTCTTGCCCGTCCCGTTTGTCGGTATTGAAATAGATCTTAAGATCTTGAATCCCTGTGCCGCATATCCTTGAATCGTCGTTGTTCCCAGATCGTCCACCACAGGCTTCGAGTGAGAAACATCAGGCTCGGCCATTTTGTCTTTCGCACAGGTGTGACGAGACGAATCAATATCGGCAATCTTCATCTGCGTGGCCTGCTTACCTGGCACGCTCCAGGTGGTCCTGATACCAGAGACGGTGTCGTAAACGCAGAAATGCGTGCCCGGCTCCTCTTCCTCCGGCGATGAAGCAACTGTAGTTGAATTCATCCATCGGCCCTGCGAGTCCTGGGCAGTCACGATAGTCGACTCGCTGGTCTTGATGGTTCCATCCGCCTTTATCTGCTGCGACGAAACCATGTACTTCAAAGTGTAGGGCTTGTTCAGCAAATTCGCGGGATTGGAGGCTGGCCGCTCCACATGCCAGCATCGTTCAACTTGCGCTGAAACCGGCAGCGCCAAACCCGCCGCTACCACCACCACTCCGCAGAAGCCTCGCATAACGTACCTCGTTCACCACAATTCATGGCACACACAGTCTGACGCCGCGTGGTGAAGAACGCAAGCAGGATTTTGGTATCCGATTGCATTCGTATCCGCCTCAACCCTTCGACAGCAGCGCCCGCAACCACTCAGGAATAGGCTCATGCAGCTCGATATCTTGCCCATCTTCTCGCGTCGCAATCAGCCTGTAACCCACTTCGAGATCGGTATGGTCGTAGACCCAAACATTGGCGATCTCGACGAGCGCCCGCTTCAGGTTACTCATGACGCGTGGATACCGCTCCATCATTTTTTCCGTTGGGACATCGTGCCCGCCTTGCGATACACGCATCGCAACCCGGTCACCGGATATCTCGGGACCGGATATCCCGATAAAGATGAGAAAAACAAAGTAGCCTGCCTTCTCCGCGCTCTTGAGAAACCCCAGCTTGTCCCCGACCGGGTCCGAAAGAACAGTCTCAAACACAAAGCTTTCGCGCCGCTGGACCAACTGGCGCCGGAGATCGTCCGCCAAACTGGAAGCCGCGTATGCGTCTATCTTCAAGGATTGTGCCAGTATGTCCGCATTCACAAAGTCGAGAGCAGCTGGCGAAAGGTGGGTCTCAAAGTAGGAGGATTTGCCGGCGCCATTCGGTCCCGCTATTGCTACCAGAATGGGACGCCGGTCAAGCAACCGGTTCAGATTCACGCCGTCCGCTCGATCGATACTAAACTGCTTTCAACATCGACGGACACAAAAACCCGGTTCACGAACCGGCCCACAGTCTCCGTGCGGTCAGCAGCCGTTCGAATGTATACCCTGGGCCGCCCAGGAAATTGCCTGTAATGCGGATAGGGCCGGCTCTCCTGATAGGCTTTCGTGCGGGCGCGTCCCTCTGGCGTCTCCACAGAAGCCACCAATTCAGATAGAGGCTTCGTTTGCCCGGTCCGCCGCAGTTCCAACACCTGCCTGCTAGACAGCAGCGGTTCCACCGCTTGCCCCAACTTGGCCCAGAACTCCACCTGACCGGCAATCGAGCGCATCTGCGCCTCCCCGGCAATCCGGGCATCCAGCACCAGCGCATCCGACAGTTTGACCGGCTGACCCATGCGCTTAAGGTAGCATAATGCTACCCACTGTTTCAACTCTCCAATGTCACTTCTTCGGGCGCGACTCCGGCGGCACGAGTCCAGCCGCGCGGTAGTAGACGACGAGTTGCCCGTAGTGCTCACCTGAATGCTCGATGTAGCCCCAAGCCCCTTCGGAGAAACGGGCTTGTTGGTTCGAGAATGGGTCAACCCACAGATCGTTCAGACCGCTATCGCCTTTGCTCTTGATCAGCGCGGCGCCATCCGCAAAGGATTGCTTCACATACTCGACCACGGATGCCTTGGTCTTGTAGTCAGACCGTTTCGGATCGCCGGAAGGCGGCTTCACGCCCTTCACCGGGTCAATGAAGAAATAGTTTCCACCAGCGGCGTGCAAGAGCTGTTCGGCAAACGACCGCTGGGCAGGATTCGGCTTGAAGTCGTACTTGTCTTCGGGAAAGTCTTCGGCCATGGCCGTCAATTTCCGTCCAATGTCGTTCCACGAATCAAGCAAAGTCTGGGACGGGTTGGCGGCTGGCTTGGGAGCGGCTTCCTTTTTGGGCGCGTCCTGGGCGTGCACCGTCGGGATGAACAGCGTAGACGCGATGCCCATGACAAGGACAAGAGCAAGGTTTTTGGCGAAGCATCTCATACAACAATCTCCTTTTGAATAGGCTCCTTGAGCCTACAAGATAGCGCCTGAACGGCCGCATGATTCCTGTTTTGTTTCGGGTAATGACCGGTTCCGATCTCCGGCCAATCCGCAACATCCGCCTGGCGAATCTATGCAGATCCCACCAGGCTCTTCAGCACTCGCACATTCCGCTCCTCGTCGCCCGGCTCGTCCACCGGGGTTTCGGCAATAAACGCGGAGTGTGCAAAGCGCTTGTCGTTCAAAAGCCGCCGGAACGGCTCGACCCCCATGGTGCCTAGTCCGATGTGCTCATGCCGGTCCAGCTTGGAGCCGCGCGCGGCCTTGGCGTCGTTGCAATGCCACACGCGCACCGCCTCGAAGCCCACCGTGGCCTCTACCTGCCGCATTGTCTCCGCGTAGCCCTCGGCGCTCACCAAGTCGTAGCCGGCAACGTGGGTGTGGCAGGTATCCAGGCAAACCCCGACCGGCGCACAGGCCTTCAATCGCTCCACCAGCTCCGCCACCTGCTCAAAGCTGCCGCCCAATGAAAACTCCGCCCCAGCTGTGTTCTCAATCAGAATGTGGAAGCCGGTCCCTTGCCAAGCGATCCCAGCGATGGCGCGAGTGATCGAGTCCGCCGCGAGCCTGAGCCCTTCGTCTCGCGTGAGCCCCTTCCACGAGCCCGGATGCAGCACCAGGTATTCCGCGCCATAGTCCAGAGCCCGCTCAATCTCGCCGCGAAACGCCGCCACGCTCTTCTCGCGCACCTCGTCCGACTGGCTGCACACGTTCACCAGATAGCTTGTATGAATCACCAAGGGGCCGACATCGAGAGCGGCACGCAGTTCTTTCATGCGCGCCGCCTGCTTCGGGTCTACCTTGGGCGCGCGCCACATGCGCGGGCTTGAAGAAAAGATCTGAAAGGTATTCGCGCCGATCTCCCGCGCCCGCTCCACGGCGTTCGATGCCCCGCCCGCCGTGCCCAGATGAATGCCGATTCGCTTTGTCATGCGGATAGTGTAGCCGGAGTTGCTCGGGGCCTGGAACGATAAAACGCTTTGAAGATCGGGAAATGAGGCCTATAATTCTGCTGATTTACTTCTGCCGGATTTCCATTGCCTGCTTTTGGGCTATTCAACAATTTGGAGCGAAAATGCCTGACCCGAAAGAGACAATTGAAGTTCTAAAGGCCACTGAGTCGCCATTGGTTTTTATCAGCCACGACAGCCGGGATGCTGAATTGGCTGAGGCTTTCAGCAAACTCCTCAAGAGCGTGAGCGCTGGAATGCTGAAGTCCTTTCGTTCATCCGATAAAAAAGGAACGGAGGGCATCGAATTTGGCGATGAATGGTACAAGAAGTTGATGTCGATGCTTGATGAAGCGTCTGACGTAGTCTGTCTTCTTACTGAGCAGAGTCTCGACCGACCGTGGATACTCTATGAGGCAGGCGTTGCTAAAGGAAAGCTAGGTACACCCGTCCACGGCGTTGCACTTGGAGTTTCTCTGAGCAGAGTAAGTGCGGGACCGTTCTACCAATTTCAGAATAGCGATGACAACGAGGGTTCTATCACAAAGCTCGTTCTCCAGCTATGCCGCCGAGTCAAGAACCTTGAACCAGACCCTGAGGTCGTTAAGACCCAGGTTCAGGCGTTTAAGGAGAATGTCGCCGGGGTTCTGAAAACGATTGGGAGTCAGAAAAAGCCCGAAAAGCACGAATCGATTAACGAAGGAGCGGTTGCAAAGGTTTTAGAAGAGATGAAGCTCATTGTCCGCGAACTATCTATGCGCTTTGAAAAACAGATGATGGAGGGGGTAGAACGGGTTCGGCCTCGAAGATTTCCTCTTCGGCGCTTTCATCCTAGGATGATGGAAGAGATGGCCCATGTGTTTTCGAGACATTCTGGAGACCCTATTGGGATCCTAATGATCGCCAGTCTGGTTCGCGATGATTTCCCGTGGCTCTACGAATTGGGGCTTGAGGCCTACCGTGCGGCGAAACGGGGAAACTCAGAACAGACCCGCGAAGCTCTTGTTGTTTTTCGAGATGCCACAGATTTTACGCTGCGTGGGCCGTTCATGGAAGAGATGGGACTGGGAGGCAAGGAAGTCGAAGCACTACGAGGACTTCCATCAGTAATTGATCACCTAAAGGAGTTGGTCGAAGAAGCGTCCACTCGAAAGCTGGTCTCCTCGGCACGGCCTCTCAAACCGCTGGCAGAAAGCTGAGAGAATAACTTTTACCTCTCGAATGGGATAGTAGAATAGCAAGAATAGAGACAGTTAATCGTCAACACTCTTGTGGCCTTCTTACGCCGCTCAGTTAGCATGGCAGGCACCCGTCTTGCCGCCCACGGTCGCTTCGCCTATTCAAATCGCAGCAAGACGATCTCGGGGCTGGTTCCGACGCGCATCGGCGGACCCCAGGTTCCCACGCCGTAGGAGGTGTAAACCTGCAATCCGGCAAATCGCTGCAATCCGTCGGTGAACTTGCCAAAGACGCGCCGCGTGAGCCACGTAAACGGAAAGAGCTGGCCGCCATGAGTGTGGCCGGAGAGCTGCAGGCTCACCCCGGCTCGCTCCACAATGGGCAGCCGATTGGGCACGTGGTTGAGCAGAATGCTGGCCTGGCCGGAGTCGAGGGCGAGACTCTCCAGCGTGACCCGCAGGCGCATGGGGCTGGCTGCGTCGCCATAGGGGACGCCCAGAATCTGCAAGCCATCGACGGTGACCTTCTCATTGGCGAGCACGCGGACCCCGGCGCGGGTCAGTGCGGCGGCATACAGCGCAATGGGGCCAAACTCGTCGTGGTTGCCCGTGGAGAAATAGATGCCGAAGGGCGGCCTAAGCTGCTTGAACGGCGCGGCCAGACGATCCGGGTCGGACCTGGTTCCGTCGAAGAGATCGCCAGGCAGAAAAACAACGTCAGGCTGGAGGCTTGCCGCAAGCCGCGCGATCCGCCGGCTGAACCCGAGCCCATTGACGTGGCCCAGATGCAGGTCACTGATCACCAGGGCAGTGCGGCCACGCCAGGAGTCGGCCAGGTTAGGCAGAGAAACGGGAACGCGGCGGATACGAATCCAGCGGACATTGAGCAGGCCATAGATGCCAGTCAGGAAAGCAAGCGTGAACAAGACGGCAGCGATGAGCGGACGCAGTTGCGGCAAAATCGAAGCGAACGGGGAAATCCAGAGTGCCAGCGCCACAAACCAGCACAGGCACGAGGCCAGGAAGAAGAAGTTCAAAAAACCAAGCCAGACAACGCCGATTCGATAGAGGCCCACAACCAGCCAGTTGGAGTAGCGGAAGCTGAGCAGCGCGGCGGCTATAAAGCTGAAGGCCAGCACAAAGAGCACGGCCCGCAGCGCCAGAGTTGCAGCGGGGCCTAGACTATTCCCAACGAAGATGGCCAAAGTGTGAAAGATGAACCAGTGGACAAGAAGCAGAAAAGATTGCATCAGGAAGATGCCGAGAACTGGCCAGGCCTTCAAACGGGGGTGCTCCTTTCTTCAATGATTACACAACAGGGATCAGGGATCAGGGGTCAGAGATAAGTGGTCAGCGGCGCATGAAAGAATGCCTGTGATGGCTATCTTCAACACCGACGAACTCGGCCTCTATATCTCGATTCCTTTTTGCCGCTCGAAGTGTACCTATTGCAACTTCGCGTCGGGTGTCTACCCGGCCAGCGAACATGCGCGCTATGTGTCTCGGCTGATCGAGGACCTTCAGGCTGCTGGCAAGTGGGCGGCGCGCATGGGCGTGGCGCTGCCGCGGCGCGTGGATACGGTGTACCTGGGCGGCGGCACGCCCAGCCTGCTGGCGCCGGAGCTGCTGACGCGGCTCTTCGCGGCCATGCGGTCGGAGTTCGACCTGGAGCCGGATGCGGAGATCACCGTGGAGTGCGCGCCGGGCCAGATTGCGGACGAGACGCTCGATGCGCTCATCCGCGCGGGTGTGAATCGCGTCAGCCTGGGCGTGCAGTCGTTCATTGACCGCGAGGCGGCAACCAGCGGGCGGTTGCACACCCGCGCGGTAGTCGAGGAGGATCTGCGGCGGCTGCGCGCCGCCGGAATCGCCAACCTGAACGTGGACCTGATTGCCGGGCTCGCCGGGCAGACCTTTGCCTCATGGCATGAATCGCTGGCGGCGCTGATCGGCTCGGGCGTTCCCCACGCCAGCGTCTACATGCTTGAGGTGGACGACGACTCCCGGCTGGGCCGCGAGATGCTTGCGCACGGCGCGCGTTACCATGCAGGTCTCGTTCCCAATGACGATGCCATCGCGCAAATGTATTCCTTGGCCATCGAGAGGCTGGCTGCGGCGGGTCTCGGCCAATATGAGATTTCAAACTTCTGCCGGCCTGGATTTGCCTCGCGGCACAACCTGCGCTATTGGCAGCGCCGCCCCTATCTGGGCCTGGGCCTGGATGCCTCCTCCATGCTGTGCGAAGCGCCGGCTTTCAACCCAGTCGACGAAAACTCGTCGCTGGAAGGAACAGTTTTGAAAGGGCACGGCTTTAGCCGTGCCGTGGAACCACCAAAAGAAATCGCGGCTTTAGCCGCCGAGGGAATGCAAGTTACCACAGATGCATTCCCTCAGGGGCTAAAGCCCAACGCTCAATTGCCTGCATTTGCGGCACGACTGAAGTCGTGCCCTTTCAAAGCGGATGAATCTGTCGTTTCGGGGAGCTTTTCCGCAGCCTCCTCGGAAGGCTACATCCTGCGCACAACATCCACAGACGACCTGGCGGCCCATCTTGCCGGTCCTGCGCCGATCGAGACTGCGTGGCTCTCGCCCGACCGCCAGCACGAGGAGGCATGGTTCCTCGGCCTGCGGCTCAATGCCGGCGTGGAAGTCGCCGCGATCAAGCGCGAGTTCGGCCCGGAGCGCGTGGCGCGGGCGATGGAAACGGTCGCGCGCCTGGCGGAGGATGGGCTTCTGACCTCGGACGGCAACACGGTTCACCTGACCGCACAAGGCCAACTGCTCTCCAACAATGTCTTTCAGGAGTTTCTGGAGTTCACTGCGGAAGAAGTTGGAGTAGGCGAAGAGACGCAGGCGTGAGTTCGCCGATTCCGAACCCTGTTCCAGACAGCGCCCAAGGATCGTTTGCGAGCCCCAATCGGCCCGCGCAGTCTGCGCGAAAAGGCTCGTTTGGCGTCGGTCAAAATGCCCCGCCAATTCCGTGATGTGCTCGCGCCTGGTCATCCCTGCTGTCATGATCTAAATCGCTCAGATAAAGGGAATCTGGATTGCTACGCTCGAAGACGTTGGGGAAGCAAAGGTTCGCTTCAATTACTAACAGGAGAGCTCATGAAAAAGATTACACTTCTTGCGTTGACCGCTGTCGCTGCGTTCTTCGTTATGGCAGGCACTCCCAAGACAGAGGCTCAGATCAGCATCAACATCGGAGTAGCTCCAGCATGTCCATACGGCTACTACGACTACACGCCTTATAATTGCGCTCCTTATGGCTACTACGGTCCTGAGTGGTTCCATGGCCGCGCATTCATCGGCGTTGGACCATGGTTCCATGGCTCAAAAGAATTCCACGGCCATGTGGATAACAGCTTCGATCCCCAGCATGGTTACGCCGGGCACATGCCAAGCAACGGCGAGCGTGCTACGTCACGCGGCAGAGCTCCCAAGCAGTTCAAGGGAAATGAAGTGCGCGATGGGCGCGGCCACGGGGACGGAGACAGCCACGGCGGCGGAGAGAAGCACTAGACATTTTGATTGAGGCGCTTGCCTGTTCCCGCGGCGCCTCAAGGCAATCCGCAGGCGTTGAGCCCACAGATGTGGATGGATGAATAAGGGTCGCGCTAAGGGTATGATGGACTAAGTTGGAAAGCGCTTGGCGTAAAGCTGCCCGAGGCCCGCGAGCACGGCTACAAGCTTGGGCGCTGCAACGTCAGCGAAGGCCGCTGCGAAACGTGCTACAGTCAGCCGACACAGAATCTCGAACACGCCCATGTAGGGCAATACCTGCGAAAGAGGATCCAATGTTCAATCGAAGCTCGTTAGTTTGCTCCCGGCGATTGCCGTTACTGGCTCTGCTGTTGGTGGCGGCCGCCCTGTCTGGATGCGCGTCGAAGGAAGATAAGGCTCTGGACCTGGCCAAGAAGCAGGCAGCTGCAACAGGGCTGGCACAGCAGGTAGTTTCAGTGGACAAAAACGGGACTACCACGACGACAGTGGTGCAGCCGCCAGCGGCAGGAACGAAGAACGAAGCAGTCACAACAACAGTAACGCCTCTGGCTGCGGGAGCTCCGATTCCACCACCCGCTGAACCGACGGTCTCCGCTGTGCCCCAACCGCCTCCGACGGTAAGCATCGTGGCAGGTACAACGCTTACCATCCGCGTCGATCAGCGCATCAGCGTTAAGGGCAGCCGAGCCGGAGACACGTTTAGCGGGGAGTTGGTTAACCCGGTGCTGGCCAGCGACAACAGTATCCTGCTACCGAAGGAGACGCAGGTAGGCGGCGTGGTGGATGTGTCGCATCGGCGCGGACACTTCAAGGGCAGATCCTTGCTTGAGCTGCGGTTGACCTCACTGACACTCAATGGGACGCAGTATCCGCTTGTGACTTCGGATCTGGCGCGAGGCAAGAAAGGCAAAGGCAGACGTTCGGCGGCCCTGATTGGCGGTGGGTCTGGCCTGGGCATGCTGGTGGGCGGCGTCGCTTCAGGCGGCGTAGGACTCGTGGTGGGCGGCCTGGTAGGCGGCGGCGCTGGAACCGCGGTTGCGGGGCTGACCGGCAACCGGGATGTCGTTATACCGGCGGAGTCGATTGTCCGCTTTACACTGGCGGACGATCTCGTGGTGCAGTTAGCGAAGTAGCGTCCTATCTCTTTACCGCCCATGATGCGGGAATCCGACAAGCTCTTTGCTGCCATTCAAGCTTTGAAACGAAGGATGCATCCTATCGCTCTTGTGTCTGCATTTGGCCCATCCCGATGGATTCGATCTCTTCTGAAATCGATCGGCCCCGGCGTCATCACGGGGGCTGCCGACGATGATCCCTCTGGCATCGCCACATATTCAGTTGCCGGCGCGCAGTTTGGAACCAATCTTCTCTGGACCGCTCTCATTACCTGGCCGCTGATGGCCGCGGTTCAAATGATGTGTGCCCGTATCGGCAAGGTAACGGGTCAGGGTCTGGCCGCAAACTTCAAACAGCAATTCCCACGATGGCTTTTGCTCGTTTTCATTGCCGCCCTTCTTGCCGCAAACACGATTAACATTGCAGCGGACCTTGCCGGCATGGCCGATGCAGCCGCAATGCTGGCAGGGATCAACTCCCACTGGTTCGTGGTCGTATTCGCGCTCCTTATCTCTTGGGCAACGGTCCGGCTTCGTTATCAGCAAATCGCGAATGTACTCAAATGGTTAGTCCTCGTTCTCTTCGCCTACCCCGTTACCGCTTTTGTCGTCGGGGCCGATTGGGGTCAGGTGCTGCGCGCTACGTTTGTTCCGTCGGTGCCGCACAGCAGAGGGGAATGGGCAACGCTGGTCGCAATCCTCGGCACCACCATCAGCCCGTATCTATTCTTCTGGCAGGCAAGTGAAGAGGTTGAAGAGGAGAAGTCGGCGGGCCAAAGCACGCTTGCTTTGCGCCGAGGCGCCACACCGCAAGAGCTTGAAATGAGAAACATCGATGTGGGCGTTGGCGCATTCTTCTCGAACATGGTCATGTTTTTCATCATTCTCACAACGGCCATCACCCTCAACCGGCACGGCATCGTACGGATCGAAACCTCGCGCCAGGCAGCCGAAGCCCTGCGGCCTTTCGCCGGCAACTTTGCGGCGACCCTCTTCACCCTGGGGATTGTCGGCGTAGGCTTTCTCGCCATCCCCACGCTGGCCGGATCAGCCGCATACGCCTTCGCTGAAACACTTGGATGGCGTCAGGGACTGAACAAGGAACTAAGACAGGCACGCTGGTTTTACGCTCTTATCCTGGTCTCGACGGGAGTGGGAGTCGCACTGGACTTCATTGGCATTAATCCGGTAAAGGCGCTCTATTGGACGGCTGTTATCAACGGGTTGTTGGCGCCCTTTCTTCTCGCTGCAATTCTCATCGTCGCTGCGGACATGAAGCGCATGCAAGGCCAGCCAAGCTCACGCCTCGGATGGATTGTCGTCGCGGTCACCACAATAGCCATGTTCGTGGCCGGAGTTGCAATGTTTGTTATGTAAAACAGGCGCAAGCAGCGATCTTCGCGTTCAATCGGCGCAGATCGCTCCGGCATGTAAGGCAATGTCTTTGGCTGCGTCCAGCTTCCGCAGGCTCCTGATTTTCCACAAACCGTAACCGAGGCTTCCCGCCATCAATACTCCGAAGATCCACAGAAGCGGAGCCGACCACCTCTGGAGAGTTCCCGAAAAAATCCGGACCACATGGCGGCCATAGACAACGCCGACCCACGCGATGAGTGAGTACCGCATGGTGCGCGCCGCGCCATACACCACCAGAAAGCGGTGGCGTGAGACGCCCAGCGCGCCCGAAGCGAGCGCAAAAGGCAACAGCGGAATCGGCGGAGGAAGCAGGGCGGGAAGAAAAACAGTCAAAACTGGATGATGCTCGACCCACCTGACGATCCGCCTAAGCAGCAGGGCCGGCACGTAGTGACGCAGCGCCGCTTCGCCGCCTCTTCTGCCTAAATGCCAAGTGGTGTATCCGCCCAGAACGCTGCCCGCAATCGCGCTCAGGGCAAGCAGCCATGGATCGCCGCGGTTCGCCACCAGCCACAGCAACAGAAGGTCGGTGCTGCCAGGCAGGGTCACGGGGACAACTGAGGAATCGAACACTGCGACGGAGAAGAGCCCCAGCGGTCCCAAGTGCATTAGCCATTGCGGCATCAATGGATGATGCCCCTGCGGCGCTGGCAATTGTTCTGCTTGCCCGGTATATAAGCTCATACCAGCCTGGCTTGGTATGTGCGCTTGAATGCTTCAGCTTCCGAATTTTGAGTCCCGCAATTCCAGGTACTCGATGATTTTCCATTCGCATGGCATCCACCCAGCGGCAAGAACCGCCGATGAGCATGGCAGCGCGCAGAAACTTTATTGCGCATTTGCATCGTGGAAAGCAAACCAGTAGTACCGCCGCCAGCAAAACATGCAGCGAACTGGGCGAAGCGCAAACATGCTGAGCAGGCTGTCGAACGATCTTAACTCCGCTGATTTGAATTTGATCGAATTACAGCAAGGGCATTCGCGCCTTATCCAGAGCAGGCGCGGCACCCAACTGGGCCATGTGCGGCTTGAGAAATTCATCTCAACTGCTCCTCGCTATTGGTAGCCATGTCGCGCTGCAGTGTCATTTCTTCCCACGTGCTGCAATTGGCGTCGAGCCATGCAAGCAGCGCGCGTATGCTGCCGGTGGCCAGCGCGATCGACGAATCCGCTGCGCCGTAATACAGGTTAATGGTGTCACCGTCCGCGCCGATCGTCTGGCCGCACGGAAACACAACATCCTTTACGTCTCCGTTGCGCTCGTAGGGGGCTTCCGGCCCGAAAACCCAGGAGTCGCCCCGCTGCAAGCAGACCTCGGGCCTTTCTAAATCAAAAAGCGCCAAGCCCAGACGATAGATGCTTCCAGATGCTGTTTGCCGCACTCCGTGATAGATGGTCAACCATCCTTTTGCCGTTTCTATCGGAGGAGAGCAGAGGCCTATCTTGTTCGCATCCCACCATCCACCGCGGCGTGCTTCAAGGATGATCTTGTGACTTCCCCATTGCCGCAGATCGGAGGAATAAGAGATCCACATGTGCGCGCCCAGCGCAGTCACCGGCCGGTGAATCAGCGCCCAAAGCCCGCCAAATCGCCTCGGCAGCAGAGCCGCATCCTTGTCTTCCGGCTGCATGATCACGCCATATCGCTCAAAAGTCTTGAAGTCCTTGGTCAATGCCAGAGAAACTCCAGGACCGCCGCGCGCGAACGACGTGTACACCACTGCAAATTGGTCAAGCTCCGGAACATACGTTATGCGTGGATCTTCAATGCCCCAAAGCTCCTCTGGAAAGTCGCGAGGTTTTGCCGGCAATGTCGGCTGGGCATCGATGCGCCAGTTATCGATTCCATTCGCGGAACGCGCGGCGCACAGATGGGACAGGCCGCGCCGGTCTTCAACGCGGCAAAGAAGCAGAGTATCTCCGTCGGGCAGGCGCACGGCCGCTGCGTTGAAGACGCTGTTGATCGGATAGGGCCAATTGCACTGTGTGAGAATCGGGTTCCCCGCAAAGCGGGTGAACAAAGGCAGCCCTGTCATTGTCTCCACATGAGCTTCAGCGGAGCTGGAATCTGCCGGTTCAACTGGTGAAATAATGGGATTCAAGAAGTGGCGCTCATTTCAAGTTGCCGTCCTTGTGCGTTTGTCACTTTGGCCTCGCACATTTCAAGCAGGGCCATCAGGAACGAAAGTGTCGATTCCGCTCCCTGATTCTCGTTGATGCGATCGGGATGAAGGCCGTCCTTGCAACCGCCGGTTGTTTCATCGTAGAGCGCGACCCCTAAGTCATTCTTGCCGAGAAACCAGCGAAAGACGCGCTGGGCCTCCTCATACCAAGGACTTTCTTCCGTCATTCTGAATACCTCAAGGCAGGCGGAAACGGTGGCGCAAGCCTCCACTGGCTGCTGATCGAATCGCGCTTTCTCATTTCCTTCAATATAGAACCCGTTGGATCCAATCGGTACGAAAACCTCCGCATCGTCGCGGTGCTGCTCGGCTACGAGCCATTTGAGAGAATCCATTCCCGCTTCGATCATTCTCTGGTTGCCGCTCCGCCAACCAGCCAGGATGAGCGCCTGCGACAGCCTGGCATTCGAGTAGGAAAGGCTCTTCTCGAACCATCTCCACGTTTCGGAATGACAGCGCTCATAGATATCGAGAAGCCGGTTTGCAAGCGCATTGCGCGCGCCCTGGATGGCTCTGTCCCCAGGGAACCAATCCAGATAGGCCTGCATACCCAGGATGCAGAACGCCCAGGCTCGCGGGCTGGTGAACTTGAGTGTTGCGGGAACCGCGGCTTCAAACAGTCTCCCAGCCGCTCCTCGCAATCCCGCATTCCGCGAATGACCTAATACGTTTCCAATCGACCACAAGGCGCGGCCATGACTATCCTCGGAGCCTGCATCTTCCAGCCATCTGCGGTCATAACCCAGAAAGTTCCTGAATCTACCCGTATCGGTATTGAAAGCAAGCCATAAGAAAGCAAGGTAGCGATCCGACAAGTTTGGATAATCCCGCGCGCCCGCATGTGCCGGATATGAATCCAGAAGAACCGACACGATCAGCGCGCGCGCGTTATCATCGGTCGTATAGCCTTCGCTGGCATTGGGTATGGAGAAAATTGCGTGCTGCAGAATGCCCGTGTCGTCTGTCAGGTTCAGCATATGAGCAGTATTCAAAACCGGAAGGTTATCGACAGTGTTTACTGCTAGCTCGTCCTTATGAGCTGCCTTTGGCTGTAAAGTGCGCTCGAAGCGGGCTCGCTGGAAACTCGCCATGTACTTCCGAGCCGTCTTGGGCCATATCGTTTCGCGTGAGTGCAGATAGGCCCTCTTACGCATTGCATGGCGCTCCGCATCGTTGTCGAGCAATCCAAGTACTGCCTCTGCTATGGCATCGGGATCATCAAACGGAACCATCACGCCTCTCTCATCGGCGAGCAGCTCTTTTGCATGCCAATACGGCGTGGAGACAACCGCTTTTCCCGCCCCGAGCGCAATGGCCAGTGTGCCCGATACGGCCTGCGCCTCTTGCCGGTAGGGCGTGATGTAAATATCCGCTGTGCTTACCAGTTCGACCAATTCCTCGGCACTTACAAAGCGATTGTTGAAGATCACCTGGGAAGAAACGCCAAGCTGGTCAGCCAGTGCCCGCAAACTATCGCGATAGCGTTCGCCCTCGCGACGACGGATGTGGGGATGCGTCGCTCCTGAGACGGCGTACACCACATTCGGGTGCTTTGCCAGAATCGCCGGCAACGCCCGTATCACATTTTCGATTCCCTTGTTGGGCGAGAGCAGGCCAAATGTCAGCAGCACGGACTTTCCTTCGGTGCCGAACCGGTCTTTGAAGTAATTAGGGTCCATGAATTGGAAATCGGGCACGCCATGCGGAATGATGTCGATCTTGTCATTCGGAACCGCATACACCTCACGCAGGCACTGCGCTGCTTGCTCGGTCATCGCAACCAGACGATCCGAAAGCCGCGCCACCTCTTCGAGAACCATGCGCTGATTTGGATCGGGTTCCCAAAGAACGGTATGGAGCGTTGTCACTACCGGCATCTTCAATTTGCGCAGGAAATCTAGTATGTGGCTGCCCGCAATTCCGCCGTAGATGCCGTATTCATGCTGCAGGCAAACAAGATCGTTGCCGTTGAAGTTCAGAAACTCGGCGGCGCGTTCGTAAGAGACCGGATCTTCTTGCTCCAGCTCCAGGCGCACTCGCTCCGGATACTCGTAGCTTGACTCAGGGTCGTTAACGGGAATGGCGAACAGGCGTTCCTCACCATATTCGGCTGCGAGCGCCGTGCATAAGTCCGTCGTAAATGTCGCGATGCCGCACTCGCGCGGCAAGTAATTTCCGACAAACGCGATGCGAGTCGGCAAAGGCAGCTTGCAAGCATGCATCGCGGCACTGGAACTTACGCTTTGGACGGGATCTACGGGGGTCTTCTCTGCATTCATCATCTTGGAAAGTGGCATACGATTCACCTCACGCAATTCGATCCGGTCAGGAACAAGGAATAAGGGTTGAATCCTCGCTTTCATGGTCGCTGGCAATATCGCCGATCATGCGCTGCGGCCTCTCGTCGAGACCGCAGCGTTTACACATCCCTAGTTAGCGCAAACTTCCTGTCGTTGCATTCGCGGAAGTGCCGATTGCGTCGCCGGAAACTACAAGTTCAACTCTCCGGTTTTGCTGCCTGCCTGCCGCATTGTCATTGGTAGTTACGGGCAAAGTGTTGCCGTAGCCCTTGGAGCTAACCGAGTTCGATGTTACGCCTTGTCCCACAAGGTAAGTAAGGACCGAGCCCGCGCGATTCTCAGACAGCTTCTGATTCATGTCATCGCCACCGACGTTGTCTGTGTAGCCGTCGACTTCGATATTGAGTCCAGGGTAGGCGAGAAGAATCCCGGCAACCTTGGCCAGCTTCTCCCGCGCTCCGGGCTTCAGCGAGTACTTTCCGGTGTCGAACAACACATCGGACATGCTGACGATAAGCCCACGCGCGCTGTCGCGGGTTTCGAGGATCTTGTTAAGCTGCACCGACAATTGGGCGCGCATCGCCGCTTTGTCGGTATTCGCTTGCTGCTCGCCCTGCTGCGCTTGCTGCGCAATCAATCGAGACCGGTCCGCATCCGCTTGAGCTGCATTAATTGCCGCAGCCGATGCGGTCTGGTTTGCGGCCGCGTCCGCTTGCGCCTTTGCCGCGTCCGCTTGGGCTCTCGCCGTGTCGGTCTGCGCCCTTGCGGCGTCGGCCTGGGCCTGTTCCTTTAGCCGAATTGCGTCGTCCGCCTGTGCTTGCGACTTCGCCTGTGCGTCGCTGGAGGCCTGACGCTCGCTGGCCTCGTTGGCCTCGCCGATCTTTTTGACAGCGATCTCGCGCGCATCTTCGGCTGTTTGCACAGCTTCCCGAGCAACGGCGATCAGAGGCTTCGTTTCGATGTGCCTGCGTACTGCGTATGCATCGGCGGAACTCATCAACTGAACGGCGTGCCGGTAGCTTGCGTCGGCATACTGTTCCGCCCCTTCGGATTGAGCGATCCGCAGCGCATTTCGCGCTTCGTAGAATTCCAACGGCAGATCGGCTTTCAGGACCAAAGGATCGAACTTGAAGCCCGTGGGAAGATAACCGCCGCGTTCCATCAGTTCGTACTTTGCATTGACAGCCTCGGTGGTCCCCTTGGTATCTCCGCGAACCACGTTCTCCAGAACAACGACATTGCTGGGCTGGCGAACGGCATAGTAGGGCTCTGCGGTAACGATCAGAGCAAATGCCTGTAAATCCGTGGTCGCAGTCAGCTTGCTGCGGTCATTGCCGCCTACAAGCACTTCTCCAAGGTTCACAGCTCGCCCTTCGGGAGAAATCGCCCACATAACGTAGGTAAGATATTCGTTGCCGAAGGTTGTGGGACTCTGCAGGTTTCCGAATTCAGCTTCAACTTCCATTGTGCCGCGTTTGCTTCTCACCGTGGCCTTACCATTGCTGGAAGGCAGGAGCGCCGTACCTGCGAAATCGACATCCGTTGCTCCGCTGCGATGCCGATAGTTCACAGCCTGCACCGAGCGGCTAATCACGACCACGCGGTATGTGGATGCTGGCCCTTCTGGTACCAGAACCACGGCCGCTTGCGCGCCGGATTGCGCAAGCGCGCTCAAGCTGAGGACACTTCCCATTACAAACAAAGACATGCGCTTCAAGATTCCTCCTACAGGCAGAACTCTGCCAAATTGCGTTGTACTTGCGGTTTTTTCAACGAGCATGGGCTGCAAGGCTTTCATCGCTCGAACTTTCAATGGCCGACACGAAATTGGGTGATGTATCCCAAGACTCCGAATACCCGTAAAAGCCATAGGATTACGACAATCACAACAACGCCATTCAGGATACCCTTGATCTGACTCTGCATGGGGATGAAGCGGTTGACAAGCCATAGCAGCACGCCGACTACCACGAGCGCGAGAACAACGGTAACAAGTGGCATTCCATGCCCTCCATTTGCGCCAAAATCCTGATGGGAATTCAGATGCGCCTTCGATCAGATGGTTGCGATTCTCTATCGGGTGCTTGCCTGTCTCTTGCCGGGGTCCGCATCGAGATCCTGGCACTTGCTCCTTGCACAATGCGGATAGCCCAAAAGACACAAATCAGAGGAACTGGCTTGGATCAGGAGCCTTGGAGAAGAGGAGATCATTGACTCTTCTTTAGCGCTTATTCTTTCAAGGCAGAGATGAAATGTCTGAGCTAAAATGCTCACTGCGCAGCCCCCCAGGCACACACAGCGCCCCCAATGCTCCAATCTTCCGCGGCAGCTAATGTTGCAGTGGGCCGCGTGGAACCCACGCCAAATCACCACTCAAAACGTAAATAGCGAGTGCGGAAAACATGAAGGCGGCGCCAACCCAGAAGCGCCAGTCACGATGCATTCGTCTCCAGTATGGGCCCGGATCCGGCTCGCCACTTTCGCTGCTGTTTCCTTCGCAGTTGTGTTTGCTGCCCGTCATATTTGTCTCCAGTCCACAAAACGATTCGCGGAGGCGAGTAAGTTGGCTGTCTCCGCCGATAACATAACGCGCTATGGTGTGTGCGTTACCGCGGCAGTCACCTGATCCGGTTGGCCAGTCTCCGTTATGGATGAGATGCCTGTTGACGCCGGCTTCTCAACAGGAATCTCAGTGCCTGCCGGGAAGATGAGAATCTGGATCTCGCCCCAATCTCCGTCCGGCTGCGCGCCTGTCTGCTTGCCCATTCCCATCGTTTTAAGCTGGCTGTCGTCAAATCCAAAGTTCTCGACCAGGTATTCGCGGATCACCATGGCCCTGGCCTCGGTAAGTATCAGGTTCTTTTTGGAATCGCCTTCCATGCCGGTGGAGACTACTACGACCGCTAATCCAAATTGATTGTCTGCCAGGAACTCGCCGCCGGCATTGAGAGACCTCTGGTTCTTGAGTTTGGCCGAATCGCGAGCATCGAAGAGCTGGTTGGCTGTGTAAGCAAACGTCTTGAGTGGAGCGCCTGCCGGAAGTCCGCCAATCCGGTTCGCCGCCAGATTGTTTGAGTCTTCGTATCCACGCTTCTTGAAGTAGCCGCTCAAAAGGAAGTTGTGCTTTAACGCCTCCATATTCTCCTTGAAGTCCGTCACCCCGGTCTGCGCCTGAAGCATTGTGGATTGTAGTGTCGCCGTCGACTGTTGCAGGTTGCCGTAAAGCTGCTTGTCGTTCACCAGCGCCCCTACAGTTCCCTGGCCCGAATCGACCTTTGAGGTGATCGAGTTCATGTGCGCTGTAGCTTCGGTCGCGTTCTTCACCGCTTGCTGGCTGCTATCGAGAATTCCGCTCGTCTTCTTGAGCATATCCGCCATCAGCAACGGCGGTTCGCTCTGGATGATCTCGCCATTCCTAACCTCGGCTTGCCCAACCGATCCAAACGAAATAGCTACATACTGATTACCCAGCATTCCCGCCGTTTCAATCGTAGCCACCGAGTCATGCTTGATAATCTCGTGCGTGGACTTGTCGAGGTCCATCAGTACGGTGACTTGCTCGCCGGGCTTGTGGGGCAGAGCGATGCTCTCCACCGTTCCGCTGTGAACCCCGCCCACCTGCACATCGGCGCCGGCAGCTAGACCGGCGACATTGTCGAACTGCGCCCTCAGTTGATAGGTGGAGCGAAATAGATACTCCTTGCTCCCAATCACGAAGACCCCTGCGGCAAGAATTGCCAGCGTGCCAACGATGAATGCTCCCAGCCGTGCCAATCTCGGCATAGATCCTCCTATGACTGCTTCAGAAATTCTTTCACTAACTCGATATTGCTCTGTTGAAGATCCTCAAAACTGCCCTCAACCACTACATTGCCCCGATCCAGCAAAGCAAGACGGTTGGCGATTGTCCTGGCGCTGTGCAGATCGTGAGTCACCACGATCGACGCCATCTGGCGTTCGCGCTGCAACTTGAGGATCAACTCGTCGATTTCCCCGGAACTGATGGGATCGAGACCGGCCGTGGGCTCATCGAGCAGAAGTATCTCCGGCTTCAGAGCAAGCGCCCGAGCAAGGCCCACGCGCTTTTGCATTCCGCCTGAGATATCGGAAGGCATCTTATCGACATCGCGTTCCATGCCCACCTCGGCCAGCAACTGCTTCACGCAGTCCTCACGCTCTGCCCTGGACATCTCTCTCCGATGGTGCCTAAGAGGGAACGCTACATTCTCGCCGACGGTCAGCGAATCGTACAGCGCAGCGTGCTGAAACAGAAAACCCATCTTCTTCCTGATTTCGCTCAACTGGTCGAGCCCCAGTCCAACGATGGTCTGGCCATGGATGCGAATCGCTCCCGAGTCGGGCTTTTCGAGGCCAATGATAAGCCGAAGCAATACGCTCTTGCCTGTGCCGCTGCGTCCCAGTACGGCCAGGGTTTCTCCGCGGCTCACGCTCAAGCTGATCCCGTTTAGAACGATATGGCTCCCAAAGGCCTTGTGCAGATTCTCCACGGCGACAACCGGCGCATGGCCGCTGTCTTCGCGTTCTTCTTGCATTCCGGCAATGTCGTATGTCGTGGCCATACTCGTCTTTCTTGTGTTCGATTCGCGGTTAAGGGAAGACAACCAGGATGAACTTCACCAGCACTACGTCGGCAAGGATGAGAAACAACGAACCGAGCACGACGGAGTTAGTCGCCGCGCGTCCCACTCCCTCAGCGCCTCCGCGCGTGCGCATCCCCTCGAAACTCGCTACCAGCCCAATAATCAGGCCATACACCGCGGTCTTGAAGGTAGGTGGCACAAATGCGTTGAACGTTGCGCCGCTAAAGCCGCTTGTAATGAACCGATGGAACGAAAGCGGCTCTACAAGAGACTGCGCGAACCAGCCAGTCAACAGTCCGGACGCGTCTGCCACAAGGGTCAACAGTGGCAGCATCAGAACGCATGCCAGGATGCGTGTCGCGGCCAGAAGCCTGTAAGGGTTGATCGCCGATGCCTCAATCGCGTCGATCTGTTCGGTCACTTTCATCGAGGCTAGTTCCGCGCCAATCCCGGCGCCCACGCGCCCACTGACCACCAATCCCGTGATCATCGGACCCATTACCTGGATTACAGAGTAGACGAGAGTAAGGGGAAACATTGACTTGGCGCCAAATCTGCTTAGCGTGAAACGGGCATCGAGAGAGATGATCACGCCAACCGCGGCGCCCGCCAAGGCCACAAGGGGAAACGACTTGGATCCAACCTCGTCCAGTTGCTTAATTAACTCGCGCCACTCATACGGCGGCGTAACCACAGCCTTGCATACTTGCCAGAAGAAGATGCCAAGGCTTCCGAACCACTCGAAGAATCCGTTGAAAAGTCCTGCGAGGTAGCCGGCAATGGAGGGAAACAGTGTTTTCTGCCGCTCGCCTAGCGGCAGGTCAATGCCTGCGACCGCAGTGAATCCGCGATCGCTCAATGATTCGGACCTGGGTCCGGCGAGCCGTGCGCATTGTTCAGGTGCATGCGGGAGAATAAGGAGTGCGGCCCGCTGTAAAGGAACTCGAGGCTGATGTTACTACCCACATATGCCAGCATGGAGTAGTTGCCGATGCGGAATGCATCTTTTGCTCCATAGCGATTCGGATACCAGCCATAGACAGCGGTCATCGAGCCCGCATAAGGCGCCACCAGCGCAGGGAAAGAGAAGACGCGATGGCCGTCTGCGCCGCGCCGCGCCGTCAATGTCGAAATCGCGGCGTGGCGCAGCCGCGGCAATACGCCTCTGCATTCACACCGGTAATACAACATGTCTTCCTTGAGTGCCTGTGCCAATCCGTAGCGCGCCGTGGTGCCAACAACTGCGATTCCAAAGTCGGACCCCAATCGCTTGGAGTAGCCCTCAACGCCTTGATGCCACTCCGGAGGCGAATTGCTGAACTGGTTGATGCCGGCCGCGAACGCGGACCCTGCGATGGGATATGGCCCGAACGCATCGAAAGCGTAGTTTCTGGCCATGATTCCCTGCGTAGGCCGCGCGTAGGTCAGGTCCGGAACCACTGGGGTTACGCCTGCCGGAGCGACGGAGGGGTCTGTAGAAAAAGACTGGACTTGCGATCTTGCCGCCAAGGGGAAAATTGCAAGAGAGGCAACCGCCGACAAGTGAAGCACTAATCTTCCGATCGTCATGCTCTGCGGCGGCGAAATCGGCCGTCTGTCTTGCTTGCGCACCAAAAATTCGCGGCAGCAGCCCAGAAGGCACGAATTCCATTTCTTCCATGACAGCTTCAATGGCTCTCCTCCGGCAGGCATCGCCTCTTCTAAAGGCACTGATCCTGTCAATGGATCATGCAAGGCATCTGGCCAGGTCCACTGAGATCATGCCAGAGCCGGAAGCTCGATAGATGGTCATATTTGCTCGTGATCGCAACGGGCTCCTCTTACCTCTTCCACGTCGAGCGACGCAGGTTAAGACCATCCCCGTCAGGGCTGCCGCACTGCGCGCCAGATGTCCAATAGAGCACAGCTTTTGCGTTCCCAATCAGCGGAGAATGAGTTACCAGCCGCGTTCAAGTTTCGGCGAGGAGATCATCATGCCTGAAGTTCGTGCATTCCCTTCGATCCCTACGAAGATCCTGTTGCCCATCGACTTTAGCCCTTCGTCCCAGGCGGCTTTGGAAATGGCAGCCGATCTTGCCAACCACTTCCACGCCGAACTTTACCTCGTCAACGTGATTCCAATGTTTCCTACCACCACTCTCCCCGACATGATTCCCGAAAGTGAATTCATCAAAGAGGCGCAAACTTTTGCCGAGCGCCATCTCGCCAAATGCAAAACAGTTCTTGCCGCAAGGGGAGTGAAGTCAACCACCAGCGTCGAAGTGGGCAACGACATAGCCGGGAACATCATGGAAGTGGTTGACCGCGAGCATATCGACATGATCGTCATTTCTACGCATGGCATCTCGGGATGGCATCCGCTGATCTTCGGCTCCATCGCCGAGAAGGTCGTCAAACTCGCGCGGTGTCCGCTGTTGCTTCTTCGCTCAGCCAAGCCTGAGAGCGATGTGAAGATTACATCGGAGCGATCCATGGAATGGTGGTAGCGAAAGCCGAGGCGATGAAACTCCTGGCTGTGCGGCCTTGTTGAATCACAACTCGAACGCTTCAATATCCGATTTTGGCTAAAGGCTACCGCGGCAGCACGTGCCGGCCGCGGTAGCAGGGCTTCATTTCGCTGACTATCCCGCACGAGGCGCGGAGTATCGAGGAGTGAATCAGGATTCCAGCTCTTCGATGTCAACTGCCACATTGAGAACATGCTGGCCGCCGCCTTGAATCACGCCATACAAGGGGCTCACGTCTCCGTAATCCCGGCCCCAGGCCAGCGTCACGTGCCCGGTCGAAGGGACAACATTGTTGGTGGGGTCCAGATCGATCCATCCTTCTCCCGGACAGTAAGCGGAAACCCAAGCGTGGGATGCGTCCGCACCAACCAGCCTCGGCTTCCCCGGTGGCGGATGTGTACGAAGATAGCCGCTGACATAGCGTGCTGAAAGCCGGAGGGATCGCAGGCAGGCAATCTGGAAATGGGCGAAATCCTGGCAGACGCCGCGCCGTTTCCGAAACACCTCATCTGTGGTTGTGCGGACATTGGTCACTTTTCGGTCAAAGCGAAAGTCATTGTGAATGCGCGCTGTCAGATCCAGAAGTCCATCCAGCAAGGAACGCTGCGGCGTGAACGACTCGAGCGCATAGGCTGCAAATTCCGGGCGTGTCTTGATTCGTGGCGATTCAAAACTGAACTCGTAGGCTTCAAGCCCAGCGGCGCTTTGATCTTTGGGAAGAAGCCGCACTGCCTCTTCCCACGAAATCGCCCCCTGCGGCGGCGCTATTGCATCGCCTTCCATTCTCACCACACTCCTGGCTTCCACCACCAGTTCCTTATGCGGTTCCTGCACGGTGAAGAAGTAGAAAAGATTCCCGAAATAGTCGACTCTCTCGGTGATGGACGCCGGGGCTGGATGGATGTGCAGTTCACTCTCGACCAGATGCTGGCCCGGCACGAACCGCGGCCGCAGACAAGCCACATGCTTCCCAACCGAAACCGGATGCCCGTAATTGCTCGTGGTTCGATGAACGATTCTGTAGATCATAAGCCTACGGTGATTGGCAACGTGCGAGCGTGGCTGAAGTATCGGCTCGATAGATTATTTGACCAGGAGGGCAGCAGCAGTTCCAGCCCTCTGAGGAAACGGTCCAGGCGGGAGATGCCGCTGGAGGCATTTGCCGCCTCTGTGCCGCCTGGGAGCGGGTAGCTTATCTTGCGGAGATCGAGGCTGCGCAGCAATGTCAGCGCTTCCCGCATGGCGTTCAAGTCTTCAGGCAAATGCCGCGGGAGCTGTTGATAGAGATGCAAGAGGTGCGTCAATTGAAAGTCCAGGGAGCGAGGATTGGTGCCGTCCGCCATCAACACATCCAGCACCGCCAGCGGCTGCAGAGTGGTGTAGTACCGTGCCCGGTAAGACATTGAGCTGTCGGCAACTTCGAGCAGGCACTCCAGCAAAGGCCAGTCCGACTCACCCAGTGGCCGCGTAATCTCGCGAAGCTGCCTGGTTAGGAACATCGCGCGTTCGAGACGCCGGCCGATGCTCAGGAAGAGCCATCCCAAGCCGCGATTGATGTTTTCGCGCTCCATTCCTGAAAACGCCGACAACAACTCGAGGCAGCCGGTCAGCATCGCCGGATACTCCAGAAATGAAACGCCGGGTTCCGCCTGAATTGAGTTCCGCAGTTGGCCGATCAGGAAGGTCATATCGGCCGAGAGACGTTCCCGAACGCTGCCGCCCACGCGCCCTATCTCCGACAGGATGGAGGCAAGGCTATCTGTTCGCTTGACATGGGTGACAACCGAGATCAATTCCTTTTCGAACTCCGCCGGAGTAATGTTCCTTCTCCTCTTTGGCAGCTTGCTTTGGCGCGATTCAAGGCAGCTATGCAACCGAACCAGGCAGGCAAGTTCTGCTTCGTTGGCCCTTGAAACGCGAAGGACCATCGAGCGCACCATTCGGGTCATGGATTCGGCCCGCTCAACGTAGCGGCCCAGCCAGAAGACGTTATCCGCAACGCTGCTCGGCACGCCGGGCGCTTCGCGGCGCAGAGTCACGGGCTCAGTCCGCGGATGCAACATGCTGAACGTATCGACGGGGCTGTCCCACAGCACCCATGCGTCCTTGCTGTGCCCGCCCCGCTGCATGGAGACGACCGACCCCTCTACCTCGGCAACGCGTACCAGACCTCCGGGTATCGCCGTCCAACCATTGCCGGTGTTGAGCACGTAGGCGCGCAGCACCACATTGCGCGAGTAAAGGCTGCCCTTCTCCCAAACGGGCGCATTGGACAACGCGATCTGCTCTTGCGCCACAAAGTCGTGAGGGCGGGTACGCAATTGCTCGGCGAGCTTGCCCTTTTCGCCTTGCTCCAGGTCTGCGCCGAAGACCGGCTCCATGCCGCTCGATGGAAACGCCGGCTTCACCACAACGGAGTCGAGATTGTTCAGCACCCAATCGAGCGCATACGGCTGCCCGCACCACCAGGTCGCGACGGATGGCAGCTTCAGCTTCTCGCCGGTCAGATAAGTAGACAGACCGGGAAGAAATGGCATGATCGCCGCCGTCTCGATGAGGCCGCTTCCCAATGCATTTGCAACCTTCACATTTCCCGCCACGATTGCGTCCACAAGGCCGGGTACGCCGAGCAGTGAATCGCTCCGCAGCTCAAGTGGATCGCAGAAGCTATCGTCCACCCGGCGCAGGATCACATTCACTTGTTCCAGCCCGGCAACGGTCTTGAGGAATACGCACCGGTCGCGGACCGTCAGGTCGGCGCCTTCAACCAGCGTGAAGCCCAAATAGCGCGCCAGATAGGAGTGCTCAAAGTAGGTCTCGTTGTAGGGGCCGGGAGTGAGCAAAACGATGCGCGGATTGGTGCAATCGGCAAGGGCGTTCAGCGCTTCCCGCTGTGCACGGAAGAACGGCGCAAGGCGCAGGACGTGCGAGCTTCTAAAGAGGTCGGGCAGAACATCGGAGACGATCGTGCGGTTTTCGAGCGCATAGCCGCTGCCCGATGGCGCCTGCGTGCGATCGGAAAGCACCCACCATTGACCATCGGGCGAGCGGGCAAGATCGACTGCAAGCATATGCAGATAAGTGTGCGCGGGAACGCGAACGCCCACCATCGGCCGCAGAAAGGCGGGGTTTGCGTAGAGCAATTCAGCAGGAAAGCGTCCACTTGCGAGCAGGCTCTGCGAGCCATAAAGATCCTCGAGAAGCAGGCTCAGCAACCGGGCGCGCTGGACGATGCCGGCCTCGATATAGCGCCACTCGTCCGCCGAAATCAGAAATGGAAGCACATCGATCTTCCATGGCCGGTTTGCCCCCAGCGGGTCGTTGTAAATGTTATAGGTGATCCCATTCTCGCGAATCCGCCGCTCCGCACGCGCCCAGCGCCGCTCCAGCTCTTCGGGCCCAATCTCTTGCAAAGACTCCATCAGGCGCGCCCAGTGCGGGCGGGGAGTCACACCATCTGCCGACGACTCGTTAAAAGCTTCTCCATAGGGGAGCTGGCTTTGATACAGATCGGCAATCATCACTCAGTCCCCTGAATTCTGTTCTGCCGCTCTCGTTCGGGCGGCAGACGCAGGTCAAGAGTCCAAGGGAAAAGCGGATTGGATTCTTCCTCCGGCGCCGTCATCGGGACGGGCGCCGATCCGTTGACTTGGAAACGCTCCTGACGCCGCTGTGCGGCCTCGGCTGCGTCCTTGGGGCGGCCGGTGTAGAGCCGGCCATCCGGGGGCGCCACATAGTACGTGCATTGGCCGATCGAGCGCTCATGGAAGCGATCGATCAGATTGAAAACGAGCGGCGCATGGACAGGAATGGTAGGGTGCAGCGTGACCGACAACCTGTGCGCCCGGTAGCGCACGCCTGCTACCGCTACGCCGTTTTCGTGCGTCCGCTGAAGCGGGACACGACGCCCGTTGCACGCAACAACATACCTGGATTCCTGCAATTGTCCGGACAGCTTCACCTGGATACGCTCCAGCGAAGAGTCTACGCTGCGAACCGTACGGCCGGAAACGGTCTCCTCCGGGAGTACGTTCCAAGGCTCCAGAGCGTGACGCAATTCCAGTTCGACTCCCTCCGCTGAGATGGACCCGATCTTCGGAAAACGGAACTCCAGATGAGCCGCAAACCAATCGTCCTCGAAATCGCATCCGGAACGCCGCAACTGGGCAAGCACTTCGAAAAAATCGCGTTTGATGGCATCTGGCAGCATGAACCGGTCGTGGAGCGCGGTACCCCAGCGGACAAATCCACCGTCGAACGGATTCTTCCAGAACATGCAAACCAAACCGCGGATCAGCAGCATTTGAAGAAGCGTCATGCGCACATGGGGCGCCATTTCGAATGCGCGCAATTCGAGCAGGCCGAGCTGCAAACCGAGGCCTTCCGGCGGAAAGAGCTTGTCCACGCAAAACTCGGCGCGATGCGTATTCCCGGTGACATCGGCGAGCAGGTTGCGGAACAACCCGTCAACAATCCATGCGGGACAATCTGCTGCCGGCAGTTGTCGAAAGGCGACTTCGAGCTCATAGAGAGCGTCGTTCCGCGCTTCGTCCACGCGTGGGCACTGGCTCGTGGGACCAACATACATTCCAGAAAACAGGTACGACAGCGAGGGATGGTTCTGCCAGAACGCGATCATGCTGCGTAGCAGATCGGGCCGGCGCAGTACAGGGCTGTCCTGGAGGGTTGCTCCACCAATCACGATGTGGCAGCCGCCCCCAGTCGCAATGTGGCTGCCATCATTGGAGAACTTTTCAGTGGTCAGGCGGTTACGGCGCGCCTCTTCGTCCAGCACCGTGTTGATCTTTTCCAGTTCATCCCAGTTACTGGCCGGAACCTGATTGATTTCCAGCACACCGGGGTCGGGAGTCACGCTGAACGATCGCAGCCGTGGATCGGCGGCCGGCGCGTACCCCTCGACCCAAACTGGCATCTTGAGATAGCGGCATGTATCTTCCAACGCGGCCACCAGGTCCAGGTAGTCCGCAAGCACCCGCGTATAGGGAAGGAAGACATGCATGCGGCCCTCGCGAGCCTGCACGCAAAGCGATGGACGGATGAGTTCCGGCGCTGTGGCCGGGTCACGAGAGATGGCGGGCAGCGGATCGGGCGCTGGGTCCACCTCAAACAACTCCATGCGGTGCGTCCGGCTGGATGGGAGCACGGCCCGATCCGCAAAAGGCGCGGCGTCGAACTCGTACTTGAGCTCGTCCGGCGCGACCCAAGGCATAGACTCAGTGGGAATGCGATAGCCAATCGGCGAATCGCCCGCTAAAAGCAGCAATCGTTCAGGACGAGGGAACCACAACTGGCTCGACCAGCGTAAATCGGCATCTGGCTGCCGGCGGCGAACGGGAACGATGTAGCCTGCCGGTTCCGCCGACTCCGTTCCCGGTTCAAATGCGGGCAGAACATCTTCGGAACTTATTTGAAGACGGCGCGTGAACGCATGGGTGAACTTGAAAGCGTCCGCCGCCCCAAATTGGTAGTCCTGGTCTTCGCGCGCAACGAGACTGAGATCCTCCCAGACAGGTACGCCATCGGCTCGCCAATAGCAGCTCAGAGCCCAGCGTGGGAGCGGTTCGCCCGGATACCATTTGCCCTGCCCATAGTGAAGCAGCGCATTCGGCCCCATCTTCTCGCGCAGACCCTGGATCAGCGCCATGCCCCGCATGCGCTTTTCCGCGCCCAGCGCGTCAATATTCCATTGCGGGCTCTCAGGGTCGTCTACGCCGACGAATGTCGGCTCTGCGCCCATGGTCAGCCGTACATCCTGCGCGCGCAGCTCTTGATCGATACTGTGCGCCACCTGTCTCACGCGGTGCCATGCTTCCTCGGTAAAAGGCTTGGACGGCCGTCCCGCATCGTTCAAACGGCGAACAGTCATGGTGTAGCCGAACTCGGCGTCCGCTGGTTCCACAGTGCCCTCGATCGGCGCGGCCTGCGAAGCAGTCGAAGTGCACACAAGCGGGATGTGTCCCTCACTGGCGGCCAGGCCCGAAGTCGGATCCAGCCCGATCCAGCCCGCGCCCGGCAAGAAGGCCTCAGCCCACGCATGTAGATCGGCGGAGTCCGCTTTAGGCCCGCCGTCCGCCGCCCCCAGCGCCCCATCTTCCGTCGCCAGTTGAATCAGATAGCCAGAGACAAATCGAGCCGCAAATCCGAGGTTTCTCAATACCTGAACCAGCAGCCATGCGGAGTCGCGGCAAGATCCCGTGCGCTTCGCAAGGGTTTCCTCGCAGCTTTGCACCCCCTGCTCCAGCCTCGTCACGTATCCCACTTCGTCTCGCACTTTGCGGTTCACGTGCAGCAGAAGATCGATCGTTCCGCCCTTGGCGTCTTGGAATTCCGCAAGAAATGCCTGGAGCAGAGGCCCCGGCGGGTCAGCGGACAGATAGGGCTGTAGATCCCTGGCCTGCTCGGCCGAGTAGTCGAAGGGATATTCCTCGATCCCCGGCTCCAGCAGAAATTCGAAAGGATTTGAAGGGGAAAGATCCGCGACCAGATTCACTTCCACCACGAACTCGCTGGTCTTCTGCGGAAAAAGCAGGCGCGCTCTCCGGTTGTGGTGGGGGTCCAGTTGCCAGTTGAGGAGGTGTTCGGAGGGAGTCACGTCAAGCGAATAGCTGAGAATTGGGGTTCGACAATGCAGAGCGGGACGCAACTGGATGACCTGCGGTCCGAGCGAAATCGCCTTTTGGTACCGGTAGTGCGTTCGGTGATTCAGCGCAATGTGTATTCCCATCCCACCTCATGAGGTCCACGCTTGAAATTTTGTGGCTCACCGTTTTTTGACACCTCTGGCTGCATAGCGGCCAAACAACCTGTCAAAAAATCTGGTGTAATGACAAGTTAACATAATCGAAACAAGCCCGCAGTTGAACCACAAAAGCGCATTTCAACCTCCCAGCCGCTGGCCCGGAAACGGGCAATGCAACCTGCAATTCGAAATGGCGATGATTCCAAGGCGCTGAAATGATTCTGGACGAGATTGGAGCCAAAACGGTAGGATTCAAGCCTTGCGGTGATAGCCTTTCGGTGAAGCGAAGACTGGACGTACGGATGCGATCTATTCTGGGACATTTCATCGCGATTGGAGTTGCAATCTCGCTAGCCGGAGCGCTCATGGCCCAGCCCTCCGCTCCGGCTGCAAAGGCAACCCAGGAGATACAACAGGCGCAGTTCGTGGGATTTGACAATCCTGTGGCTGACCCCAGGGCGGTCGTCACTGTGGGCCATGCGCGATTCACCGTCCTGACCCCGGAGTTGATCCGCATGGAGTGGGCGGCCGACGGCAAATTCGAGGATCATGCCTCATTTGTATTCTTGAATCGGCGGATGCCGGTGCCGAAGTTTCAGACTCACATCGTCGATCCTGGTGGGATACTGACGATCGTCACCAGTTCATTGGCCATCAACTACCATCCGTCCGATGCGCCGTTCACTGCAAACAATCTCTCGGTTCGGTTGACCGTCGATGGCAAGAATGTCGTGTGGCATCCCGGCGACACCGACCCCGCCAACCTGCAAGGCACCACTCGCACCCTGGATGGCGCGCTGGGCGACAAGACCCATGAACCGCTGGGGCAGGGGCTGATCTCGCGCTCCGGATGGGCGCTGGTGGACGACTCCACCCGGCCGCTCTTCGACTCGGCCGACTTCACCTTTCGCGATGGGGAAAACAGCCCCTGGCCGTGGGTAATGGAACGGCCCGAAGGCCAGCGCCAGGACTGGTACTTCTTTGGCTACGGCCACGACTACCGCAAGGCGCTGGGCGACTTTGTGCGCGTCGCCGGACGCATTCCGCTGCCGCCGCGCTTTGCCTTCGGAGCATGGTGGTCGCGCTACTGGGCCTATACCGACCAGGAACTGAATGAACTGGTTCGCGGTTTTCGCGAAAACGACACGCCCCTGGATGTCTTCGTGATCGACATGGACTGGCACACGAGCCAGGAACAGCTTGAGGCCACCGGCGAGGTAGATCAGTCCGGCCAGTCGCTGGGGTGGAGCGGCTATAGCTGGAACAAACTGCTCTTTCCTGATCCCGATCAGTTTCTGGCAAAACTCCACGCCGAGGGGTTAAAGACAACGCTGAATCTGCATCCAGCCTCTGGCGTGCAACCTTGGGAGGCGGCTTATCCAGCCATGGCCCGGGCCATGGGTATCGATCCGGCGACCCGCAAATACATACCCTTCGACATTACCGACAAGAAGTTCGCCACCAACTATATGAACCTGCTGCACCATCCGCTGGAAAAACAGGGAATCGACTTCTGGTGGCTTGACTGGCAGCAGCAAGCGGACACCAAGCTGGCCGGGGTCAACCCCACTTGGTGGCTCAACTACGTCCATTTCACTGACCAGCAGCGCGAGGGCAAGCGGCCTTTGATCTTTCACCGCTGGGGCGGCCTGGGCAATCACCGCTACCAGATTGGCTTTTCGGGCGATACCATCTCGGTCTGGGATTCACTGGCCTTTCAACCCTGGTTTACGGCCACGGCGGCCAACGTGGGTTACGCCTATTGGAGCCACGACATCGGCGGCCACCTGCCCGGTTCTGTCGATCCTGAGCTCTACACGCGCTGGGTGCAGTTTGGCGCATTCAGTCCGATCCTGCGCACCCACACCACCAAGAATCCCGACAGCGAGCGCCGCCTCTGGGCCTATCCCGAGCCGTATTCCTCAGTCCTGCGCTCGGCATATCAACTCCGCTATGCGCTGCAACCGTATCTCTACACCGAGGCGCGCAAGACCTACGAGACCGGCGTAGCCTTTCTGCGCCCGCTCTATTACGACTGGCCGGAAGAGGAACTGGCCTACTTTAGCAAGAGCGAATACCTCTTCGGCGATCGGATGCTGGCCGCGCCCGTGACCGCGCCTGCCGACAGAGCCTCAGGACTAGCCACGGAGAAAGTCTGGCTGCCTCCGGGCGAGTGGATCGAATGGCCCACCGGCAAGCATCTTCGCGGTGGCGTCACGGTGGAGCGCAGTTTCTCGATCGAGCAGGTTCCGGTCTATCTGCGTCCAGGTGCTATTGTGCCCATGCAGCCGCCCATGCTCTACACCGGAGAAAAGCCGGTAGACCCGCTCGTCGTCAACATCTGGCCTCTGACGCCGGGCACAACGTCAACTGACTCGGTTTATGAAGACTCCGGCGCGGGCGTCGAATATCAAAAGGGAGTCTTTGCCCGCACACCGGTCAAGGCCACCCAGACCGGCGATACATTGCGGGTGAAGATCGGCCCCGTGCAGGGCGCTTTCCCCGGAATGCCTCATGCGCGCGGATTTGAATTACGCTTGCCTGCCGATTGGCCGCCGGAACGAGTTACCGTGAATGGCAGTCCCTTGAAATATGCTGGCATCACTGGGAAGAATGGGTGGAGATTCGAGGGCAACACGCTGACCACTGTGATTCCAGTGTCCAGCCGAAGCGTGAACTCCATGGTGACCGTCGAGGTGCGCCGCGCCTCAGGCCTCACCGCGCGCCGGGACGAGTTAGATGGCTTTGCCGGTGCGATCACCCGGCTGCATGGCGCTTACGATGCCATGCACCAGACCTCGCCTGTCTCCGATCCTCCCGACGCCTTGGTCGATGCGCTGCAAACCGGCGACCGGCTTAGCTACCACCCCGAAACCGCGCAGGCAGAGATGGCTCACTTCCGTCAGGCGCTGCCCAAGGCACAGGCTGCGGTTGCTCAGATCGGAGCAGCTTTTGCCGGTCAATTGGAAGACCACTTGCTGCGCTATTCTCCTGAGCGATGGCTGCCAGGGGGCATGAATCTGCCGGCCTTGAAGCAGAGCCGCACCGACGCCATGACCAGGGCTCTCAAGTTGGTAGCGGATGCGGGAAGATAGAGTTCCGGAGCCTCTGCGGCGCCGAAATGGGATGAAGCGCTTACCTCGGAATTCGCAAGCGCGGCCAGCCAGCCGCGTGACGCAGGCCAGCATTGATAAATCCCAGATTCGTCAGGCTTGAGATGCACTCTACATAGAGAGGCACTTGCAAAATTGCCTTCAGTCCGGCGATATGTGTCAGGGCACGACTTCAGTCGTGCCGCAAATGGCCCATTCAAAATTCGGCTTTAGCCGCTGCGGTATTGCAAACAACTGAGAATAAAGAGACGCAGGGGCTAAAGCCCAGCATCTTCTTGCCTATCTTTCGGCATGACTGAAGTCGTGCCCTGACACTGCTTGCAGTCTTTATGGAATTTTGCAAGTAGCTCTGGAGTTGGAAATATTGCGGCGCGGGGACGGTTGGGAACCGCCCCCGCTTTCCCCATTCCACCTTCATTCGTGTTCGGTGACCTCCAGTTGCACGGGCCGCGCAGTGGAGTTTACCGCTGGATCGTAGTACTCGTACGCGCGCGAAGCGAAGGTGCGGGCGTGGATGGGGTACTTGGCGCGCAAGCGAAGGCTCATGGTTACCGTCTGCCCAGGTGATAGCGCGTTGAAGTAGAGGATGGCCTGCGTGGCTGTGAGCGAGAACTTCTCCAAACGTCCGCTCTGCGCAGTGGCAGTCTTCTCCTGGAACGATTGCAGGTCTTCGCTGAGCAGGTCGAATCCAGGAGGAATACCGAGATCGACCATCACCATGTTGGCAGTCTTGTTTAGGTTGCTGTGGACTGTGACCGTGGCTGTGGCAATCTGATTTTGAGCCAGCCGGGTGCGATCGTAGGCCACATCGATCGACAGCGGCTCAGCGGACGGTTTTTCGGTCCATGGAATGAAGAAGCGGCCGGCAATCTGGTAAGCCAGTGTCCCTTCGCCGTCGAAGCTGAGATCGACTGAAGCGGGCTTGCTCGCGTCGATGTCCTTGAAGACGAACTGGTGGAGCAGGTCATTGTTCTCGGCGGTCAGCTTGAGGGTCTCGGCGGGCTTGCCGTCGAGCAGGACTGTCAAGGTGCCCTTCACATCCGATGCGCTGAGTTGCGATGCAAGCAAAAGGGAGCGCAGGGCCATGATGGTGGCCTGCGTGGTGCCCCAGTTGCCCGAGGCCTCTTTCTTTGAAGAGATAAAGCTGAGAGCCTTGCGGACCGTCTCGGAGGCCTGGCCCCACTTGAGCAGAGCCTGCGTGGCCAGGCCCGTGGTTTCAATCGCAGCGCTCGCGCCGGTGGAGTAGACGCCGGTTTCTTCGCTGCTCCAGAAGACCTGATCTTCCTTTTCCGTGCGAGCATCGACGAGGGCTTGCATGGAGCGCCGGGTAAACTCGCGATCCTTGCCGTAGTCCGCGGCGAAGTTGGCGAGGACGGCCAGTGTGTAGGCGTCGGGCTTGGAATCGGAGTGGGACTCGATGAAGTGTTTCGCGCGCTCGACCGCCCCACCCTGGTAACCCGTGTTCGCAAGGGACCATGCGATATAGGCGGTGATGCGCAGAGTGTCGGAGTTATAGCGATTGGTCGCTCCCTCATTGATGAAGGAGGTGTCGGGCTTCCAACTGCCGTCAGGCTGCTGTTGGCTGGCCAGCCACTCGCGCGTACGCTCGATCAGCTTGGGATCCACATCCGAGACCTTGGACATATCGTTGAACTCCATGAGGCCGTAAGCGGTGAGAATCTTGTTGGCGGGCGCCTGGCCAAACCAGGAGAAGCCGCCGCCGGGAACCTCGAAGGTGAGCAGCCGCTGATAGCCGTTGGCAATGTACCCCTCGGCCTTGGCGTGAATCTCAGGGGTGAGCTTGCCGGTGCGCTTCATGTAGTCGAGCGCGAGTACGTTTGGGTAGGTGCTCGATGAAGCCTGTTCAAAGCAGCCGCCGGGCATGCGCAGAATGCTGTCCATCCCTTCGATGACCTGACTGAGCGGGCCGGGATAGAGGCGCACCAGAACGCTGGTAGCGTCGGGAATGGCGTCTGCGGGAAAGGTGAGATCGTGATGAACGCGGGTGTCGAGGCGGCCATTGAAGACGAGGTTCTGCTCGCGGCCATTGGGGATGACTTCGATCTCGCGGACCACGGTGTCGTTGCGGCCATCGCCACCTGCCTCGCCGTCCATCCGGGCCGAGAGCGTGAGCTTGAATTTGCCGATGCGCCTGGCGCTGAGGGTAAACTGCGCGCCGCCCACCTGGCCCGATTCGACAGCAACAGTTTTTTCGAGGGTATCGTTTTCGAGCGTGAACCAGTCTTCAGGCTGAAGCTTGAGGCTGACTTTACCGGGTTTGCCGGAGTAGTTGTAGATGCCAACGGGAATCGAGACGCGATCGCCCTGGGTAAGTGTGACGGGCAGATCGAGGTCCACGAAGAAATCCTGGAATACCTTGATGCTGGCGTTAGCGCTGCCCAGAGCGCCCGATCGCGTAGAAGCCAGCAGGGCCATGCGCCAGGTGGTAATCGAGTCAGCCAGCGGGATGGAGATGCTGGCGTCGCCGTGGCCGTCGGTAAGAATCTCGGGGTTGATATAAAGCGCCTCGGGAAACCAGGAGCGGACATGCGCAGCGGCAGGCGCGCCTGGTTCTTCAGGAGCCCCATCAGAAGGCGATTTCTTGAGTGCTTTCAGCATGTCGGCCGGCGCGGCGCGAAACTCTTCGGCCTCGAAGGCTCCGTTCCTTGCCTTCGCCATGGGCATCGCGAACGTCTCTCTCTCGACCATCTGCATGCCGGCAACGCCAAACGTGGCCGGCGTTGTTGCAACGGTTACGGTCTCTGTCTCCGCACCCACCTCCAGCGTGACGGAGAGAACGGCGCGGTCGCGCGGTTGCAGCGAAAAGCTGGTTGTGGTGCTTGCGAACCCGGGCGACTGAATGGTTGCGCGATAACGGCCAGTGGCCAGGGCGGCAAGGGTGAATTGTCCGGCGTTGTTGGTGCGAGCCGTGCGCGCGCCGCCGGCGGAGAGATCCATGAGCGTGACAGTTGCGCCTGGAATGACGGCTCCGCTGGCGTCAGTGACCGTGCCGGTGACCTCTGCCTGACCGTTCATCGCGCCGCGATCGTGTTCGATGTGGAGGCCAACAGAACCGCGCTCTCCCGGCTGATTGACAACGCTTCCTGCTCCCACGCGGAGATAGACAGACAGGTCGTCGGCGCTGTCGAACTGGCGATCCGGTCCGGCGCTGCGAACCAGGAAGACATGATCTCTGCCCCAGCGCCAGCCCGCCGGTTCAATGCGCAAGGGCGTATTCCATGCGTCGTGGGGCCGCGAGCCGTCCTTGAGGCTGAGCTTCTCGAATTCATTGGCGATCTCTTTATCTGTCAGATGCTTCGATGTTTTCTCATTGAATATCTCGGCGAGCTGCCTCACCTGATCCAGAAAAGCGGCGTGGTAGCGCTGCTCGTACTCTCCATGTTTCTCCTGCGGCACGGTGCGTCCGGCTTCGAGGTCCAGCGAGTGAGGGTTCACGGTCTCTGTCGCCGCGAAGAGAGCGCGGGCGGCGCGGTTCTGCGGAGCTGCGGCGTCTTCGTCACCAGTGTTCTCGACCACGCCCTCCATGGAAAGGGAATGAATCTCGTAGCGTGGTTTCAACAACTCCTGCTCCAGGTAAAAGAAGACCTTGGCAAAGCCCGGCTGCTTTTCGGCCAGTGCAAAAACCGCTTCATCCACGGCCTCAAGGCCGATGGCCGCGCTGACTCCGTCGCCGTGAGCATTGGTTACATGGAAACGAATGCGGGCCTCAGCGCCAGGCAGGTATGCGGGCGCGTCGGTGGTGGTCTCGATCTTCAACTCGTCGGCTGGCTGCACAAAGACCAGGCGGTGGTCGGCAACGGGCTGGGCGTTCCCGCTAAAAAGATAGGCGTCCATGTCGAGTGTGCCGGCCATCTCCGGCGTGGCGTCCACGGTGAGCTCCGCCTCTCCGTTCTCCAGCTCCAGGTCGCGCGTGAGGATGGTTTGGCCATTGCGGACAAGATCGACATAAGCGGTGCCTCGAACGCGAGTGGAGAGCACCTTGAGCTGAATGCGGTCGCCAGCCTTGAAGACGGCGCGATCGGCGCGAAGAAGAATCTGGTCCGCGCCGCCTCGGGTCTCGATGGGGACGGTGGAAGTAACGCGGTTGCCGCGATGATCGTCGGCTTCAATCCGCAGAGCACTGATGCCGCTGCCGGGGTTCAGGCGCAGAACGGCGATGCCGGAGCTATCCGTGGAAAGCCGCTGATCCTGTGCCTGCTCCGGCGTGCGAACCGTAGAGCCAGGTGTGTGAACGATGAGTGTGGCGCGGGCGGGGCTGCCGTCTGGATAGGAGCAGAGCAGGAAGATCTCGTTCTCAAGGTTGGGAATCAGCGTTCCGCCCTCTGGAATCGCGGTGATCAGCAGCGGCTCCTGGCTCACCGTGATGGGCTCGCCGCGGCTCTCCGCGTGTGCGGCAGAGTCCTTGACTGTAGCCTCGATAAGCGCGCTCGCCGCGCCCTGACTCAGCGGACGCCCGGCAAAAAATCCAGGCAGCTTGAGATCGAAGTGGTAGGCGCCGTTGTCGTCCGTGCTGCCGTTGGAGGAGGCCGCTTCGAAGACCGCCACGTCCATGCCACTGGCTTTGACGGTAATCTCGCCGTGAGCGACTGGCTTGCCGAAGAAGTAGTTGGCATGAACCGTGCCTATGACATGGTCGCCGGGGCGGTAGTCGCGGCGCGGCTTGCCGTCATTCTGCGGAAACTCAATCTCGACTTTGAATTTGGGGAGCACATACCGCTGAACCTGGATCGTCAGTTCGGCGGTATTCGCCGGAGCCTCGGGGTCGCCCATCAACGCGCGCAGGTGATAGTCGCCGAGATTGACCTCATCGGCCAGCGCGAATTCGGCTGAAGCGATACCGAAGCTGTCCGTCTCGGTCGCTTTGCGGAAGACCTTGTTGCCGCGCGCATCCTCAAGCACAAAGGTGAGCTTGCGTCCGGCAGTTGCCTGGGAACTGGCGCGGTCCAGCGAAAGCGCGCGAGCATGGATGGTCTGGCCGGGCTGATAGAGGGGCTTCTCGGTGGTCAGCAAAATCGAGGCCTTGTCCTTCAACTCGATCGGCTGCGTGGTTTCGGTCGAGCCGATGGGCGTCTCTGCAACGAAGCGCAAAGAATACTTCCCGGCCAGCCCACCAGGGAAGCGGACGCCGGCCTCGATGGTGCCGCGGCGGTTGAGCCTTCCAGCGAAAAGAGTCACCGGCTCCTTGCCGGGAATCAGCAGTTCGATCCGCAGGGAGCCTGTCTGCGCCTGGTTGCTCTTGGAGTCGAAGACCAAAACGCGCAAAGCGGCGTGGCTGCCTGCGAGGTACTCCTTTTGACCGAGGATGTGGATGACAGGCTGGCGAAGAATCTCCGAGATGGATTCGATGCCCTCGATTGGGTCGTGGTCGCCTTCATTCCACTCGAAACGGTAACGCACGCGCTGCCAAACGATCTCGTCGAATGGGATGGGCCGCGCCGGGCGTATGATCCGCTCCCAAGAACCGTCGCCCTTGGCAACCTGGACCTCGCTCTCCGTGCGGCCCAAGGTGTGGTCCTCCGGGTCGAGAATCTCCACAATCAACTTGCCAGACCCTGCCTCCTTCGCGTGGAAAGGAAGGGAGACAGCAAGGCTTCCGTGCGCGTAGGTCGCAACCATGCGCCGCTCAGGAGGTTGTGCCAGCAAGAGTGTGGAGGCAGTGGCGAAAAACAGAATCGGCACCAGAAAAAAGGCCAAACGCAGCGAAAGATCGAAACGGCGGAGGGTCATGCGGGTTCTCCTCTGTGCCGCGGCGATGTGCAACGGCAGCTTGTCTGATTGGAGAACGCAGCGCGAATGAAAACTTGCAGTAAAAAATATGAGAAAGTGCGCGGCTATTTGCGCGTCCAATTCAAGCCGTCGGCGCTCGTCCAATGTTCCCCGCCGTCAGTGGTGATTTCGAAGAGAGCAGGGGCTTGATTGGTGGCTGGCTTTGGCGCGGACTTTTTCTTGGCTTCGTACGCATGGTCTGTCTGCAAGAGGGGTGGCGCCTCTGTGACCATAACCGATTGCGTTTCTGCGCCCACTTGGAGGGATAGATTCGCCACATTTACCGCCGAGGCCGAGACCCTCACGCCGTCGAGTTCCTTCGCCTCAAAGCCCTGGGCGGTGCCTTTCACCTCATACGTTCCGGGAGCCAGGCCGTCCACGCGGTAACGTCCTGCCGAATCCGTCTTCACCGTCCGTGCCAAGCCGGTTGCGGAATCGCCCACGACAACAGTCGCGCCTGGAATGACAGCGCCGGTTGCGTCGGTCACCACCCCGGACAAGCTGCGGCCCGCACTCCCTGTCAATGAGCCTGCGCCGGAGACAAGCCCTCCGGTCGCTCTCCCCTGCATTGCTACAGAGGTCAGTCCATTGCGCGTCCCGTAAGAGACCAGATCGGCCTTGACCGCGCGTCCCGTCCAGGTCGCGCGGATCGCCTTCCAGCGCTTGCCTGCATTGGTGCTTAAAAACACCGTGTTGTTCGCGTCGATAGCCACCATCAGCCGCTCATGCGCGGCCATCGACACAACCGGAAGATGGCTGGGTAAGGGGTGGGCCGTGCGCTGCTGCAACAAGAGGACAGATTCCTCCTCCAGGGCAGGTGGTGTTTCGGCTTCCAAGGACGTATTCATCGAAGGAGCCGCAGCTGACACCGCAACGGTCGCGCTGCTTTTTGCCGCGTCGGCTGGTCGAGGCAAAGGCTCTGGCGCAGGTGGGACAGCGGCCATCGCCTTGGCCACAGAGTCGGTTTTTTTGGCAGCATCCTGGTCGGATTGGCGCGCGGCGGGAGCAACATTGATCCGAGATGGGGCTTCGAGCTGAGCTTGCATTGCAGCGGATCCAAAGGCTACTTGCGGCGCTCTCAACCGATTGAGAGTCTTCTCGTCGGCGGCTGGAGCCTGCTCGGCCGCTTTGAGGCTTTCGCTCGATGTCACCGAAGACGAGGCCGAAGCAGGCAGATTGAGTTCATCGAGGCTCCGCGCCTCAGCCGGCTTCGGCTTCCCGGCCAGCCCCGCGCTCTCTGGCTGCGGATTGGCATAGCGCTCCGGACTCGGCGCACGCGGCCGAGCCGGCACGGCAGGGCGCGGCAATGGCAGTGAAGAGGCCATTTGCGCCGACGCGTTCCGTGTCGTTGCGGCGCGATAGATATAGATCGTTAGAAAAATCGTCGCAGCCATCGCCAGGGCAGCGGACCAAGCCATATTCCAGCCGGAGAACCAGCGGCCTCGCACAGGCTTGGGCTGGGGCTTGGCAGGCTCCTCAACCGAAGGCATCGAGAGCGCTACGACGGCGCGGCATGTAGGGCAGGCGGCCAGGTGCGCCAGCGTCCGCTCCCTCTCATGGGCAGGCAGCACGCGCTCGACAAAGGCGCTGAGCTGGTCAGCGTCAGGATGGAGCCCGGTTTGGAGGATTTCGCTCATAGGGAATCCGTTGCGGCCGCTGCCGTCTGATAGGAGAACGGCCCAGCCTGAGAACTTTGCAGCAGCGCGCGGAGGTTTATTTCAATGTCGCGGGGATCGGCGCTCAGCGATTCTTCGGCGGCGCGCTTGCTCAGGCCGCCAGCTTGCAGGTTGCCGAGCAGTTGCTTGCGAAGATCGGCCAGCAACCGCTTCAGTTTCCGGCTAATGGTGGCCTCGTGAACGCCAAGGATGCGGGCGATCTGAAGCAGAGTCTGGCGATCGAGGAAATATGCGGTGAGCAGGTAGCGGTCCTCGGAGGCCACACTCTGGAAACTCCGGGCAAGAGCCTGAGTCAGGCGATCCGGCTCTGGTGCGGCGGAAACAGGCGCGGGAGCGGGAGCGTCGAAATCGTCAAGCGGGGTTTCGCGGTATGTGCGGCGGTGATGATCGATGCTTCGCTGTGCGAGTGTGGTGCGCAGCCAGCCCAGCAGCGACCCGCGGCCCGTGTAAGAGGCCAGGGGCGAAGTGCGTTTGCCGTCATGGGCGCGCAGGCCAAACAGCTCGGCATAAACCGAGTCGGCCAGCTCCTGGCCCAAGGTTGCCGAACCAGTGATTGCAATGGCCGCATGGGTCAGCGGGGCGCGGTAAAGATGCAGGAATCGCTCCCATGCAACCTCCCGGCCAAGAGCGCAGCCATGGGCCAGCGCCAATTCAGAAAGATGGAGGGAGCGGAAGAATGCAGCTTTCTTCGAAAAATCGGAAACAACGCCAGAAGGAAGACCATAGTTGACCTTTTCGCCGAGAGTGAAGAGGACGATGCTGAACTCCTCGCTGCTCAGGCCGTGGCTCTCCGCCTCAGCCGCGCGCCAAAGCTCTTGAATGATGCTGGGCGCGAGTCCCTGAATTGGAAGTGCCGGCTGTTGCGCTACAGTGGATGGCTGCTCGGCGGGCACGGGCAGGACCAGATCGGCGGGCTTGGAAGATGCCGTATCCACGCTCCTGAGGATACTGCATCGGCGCCCCAAAGCGCCCAGGAAAAGGCGACAACTCGTTCCGCAAGAGGCTCAAGGCTTCCGACCTCATCCCTCGTGGATCCTGTGTTATGAGCGATTGCCTGGCAGTATTCAGCTGCCGGCGCAGCGATCAGCTCTTGCGCCGGAGCCAGGGATAGGCTTACGGCCCAGGAAAACCTGGGCCTGAGCTCGGTGTCTCACTTAACGCTGAACCCGGCGCAAGATCACCGGGATGCCCTTGGGGGGGCGCGAGGGCATGTTGAACGATGGATCCGATCCATCCGGCGGCGGACCGATGGCTGGGCGCGGCCCCGTCGGCTCCGTGGGCAGGCGGGAGAGCCAGCGGCTGAGATCGATGGTCCGCAGGAGTTCGAGCTGGTCCCCTTTGATCGTTCCGGAAAAGCTGCTGCCGCCGACTTTGAAGTAGACGCTCTGGCCCTCGACTTTGCCCTCCGCAATGGGGACGGCCGCATCGCTGCCGCCAAAGAAGCCGCCGCCCAATCCCTCGACGCTTCCCGTCAGAGTGCTTCCATCCTGGCGCAGAGAAAAAACGGTTGTGCCATTGCCCACCAGGAAGGCCATCATACCGGTGACGCCCGGCGCACCCGGCGCAGGCCTCCACAGGCCGGTGATGCCGCCGCCCACGGGCGCCTGGCGTTCCCAGACTGCGGCCTGAGGACGGAGGGTCGCCGCTTTCGAGGCAATCGTCACGCTGGCCGGCGCGAGTCCGTGCGAGGTTGCCTCCACAGTGATCTGTCCGGCTGCCTTGGTTGACTGCGCGATGGCCATGCAAAGACCGCAGAATGCCTTGCGCGATGCGCCCTTGTCCGGTTCCTGGTTGGTGGGGTCGCCGTTGCCCGTGCCGATGAGTTTGCCCTCGCCGGAGAGTTTGAAGGTGACTTGATTGTCGGTAACGGGCACCGCGCGGCCTTGCGCATCCTGGACTTCGACAGAGAAGAAGGCCACGTCCTCGCCGTCGGCCGAGACCTCGCGGCGGTCCGCGTTCATGACGAGCTTTGCCGCTGAGCCGGTGGTCTCGCGTTTTGCGGTCATGGTCTGCTTGCCGTCTTTCCACCCTCTTGCCTCGATGGCTCCAGGGGCATACTTGACGATCCATGCCAGGTGCGAGTCTTTCTTCACATCCTTTGCGCCCAGGCTCTCGCCATTGAGCAGCAGCTCAACCTTGTCGAGGTTTGAGTAGACCCAGACGGCGATCTCTTTTCCCTCGTATCCAGGCCAATTCCAGTGCGGGAAGAGATGCAGAACCGGCTGCTCGGTCCACCAGGATTGGTAGTAGTAGAACGAATCCTTGGGAAAGCCGCATGTATCGATGATGCCGTACTGCGAGCTGATGTTGGGCCACCCGTTGGGCGAGGGCTCGCCGCGATAATCGAATCCGGTCCAGACGAAGCCGCCGGATAGCCACGCCCGCGCATTGCAGAAGCTCCACCACCCTTCGGCGGAGGCGCGGCCCGTGGTGGTGTAGGGATCGTAGGAGCTTACATAGCCTTTGTCGGGATCGGTGATGTAAATGCCGCGCGTGCCCACGGCGCTGACTGTTTCCGTGCCGATGACAGGCCTGTCCGGGTGGGCCTTGTGGAAGGCCTCGGCCTCCGGGTCCATATAGTTGTAGCCCACCACGTCGCAGACCGCGAGGCCGCCGGTTCCAATAGCCCCCGTGGGCGCGATCGACACGGGCCGCGAGCCATCGAGCTGGGTCGCGAGGGCTTTTATCGCAGTCAGAATCAGCACACCCTTGTCGCCGTTCGCCTGGCCCTCCTCATTCCCCATGGACCACATGAAGACGCTGGGACGGTTGCGGTCGCGCCGTACGAGGTTGGAGAACTGGCCAAGGCCCTCGGGATTGGAAGACATCATGCGCGTCTCGTCGAAGACCAGCATGCCCAGCTCGTCACATGCATCCAGCAGCTCCGGCGTGGGCGGATTATGCGAGGTGCGCAGCGCGTTGCAACCCATCTCCTGCAGCTTGCGTATTCTGTAATACTGCACCGCGTCGGGCAACGCAGCACCCAGCCCGGCATGGTCCTGGTGATTGCAGGTTCCTTTCAGCTTGACCGGCTTGCCGTTGAGAAGAAAACCCTTCTCTGCGTCGAACTTGATGCTGCGAATGCCGAACGGGGTCGCGTAACGATCGACCACCTCGCCCCCGGCCTTCACTTCCGTCACCAGCGTGTAGAGGTTTCTCTCCTCCAGAGACCAGAGCCGCGGCTGCTTGACCACGACCTCCTGCTCCCAGGTGTGCTCTCTGCCTGCCACGATGGAGAATGGGTCGGTTCCCGATTTCCCCACTTCCCTGCCCGATGGATCGAGGATGGTCGAGGTCACACGCGCGTTTTGCGCCTCCTTGCCATGGTTCTCCAGCTCTGTCCGAATCGTCAGAGCGGCTTCGCTTGAGCCCACCTGCGCGCTTACGAAGGTTCCCCATTGCTTCACATGCACGGGATTTGTCTTCACCAGCCAGACGTGCCGGTAGATCCCAGCTCCCTCATAGAACCAGCCGTCGCTTGAAGTGGCGTCCACGCGCACCAGCAGGACATTCCTGCCGCCGGGATTCGCAAAGTCGGTTACGTCAAAGCTGAAGGGATCGTAGCCGCCGCTGTGACGCCCGACGTAAAAGCCGTTGAAGATCACCATCGTTTCGCGGTAGGAGCCATCGAACTCCAGCGTGATGCGCTTATCCGCATCCGCGGCGGAAAGCTCGAAGATGCGGCGATACCAGCCCACGCTGGTCGCCGGGTAGTTCCGTCCCAGCGGATAGTAGCCTTTGCTTTGTAGCGCGGGGTCGTTTTGGAAGGGCAGTTCGATCGCCCAATCGTGCGGCAGATCCACGCTGCGCCAGTCGCCATCGTCGTAGGCGATGTTCCCTGCGGGCAGGAAATTTCCCGTCTTCTGGAAGTTGCCGGTCCTGCCGCTGCCGAAGCCGAAGTCCTTGGCCGGGTCGTTGGCATCTCCAAAGTGGAAACGCCAGCCGAAATCGAGCAGCAGGCGCTCCCGCCCGGCGCCTGCAATCGAGAGATCGCGCTTCGCGGTCGCGGCAAGGGGGCGAGGCGTCTCGCCCACAGCCTGGATCGCGGCCCCAATCGGGCTCATTCCCTGCGCTGCCGCCAAAGCCGGCGCAAGCAGGCTGGTCTTCAATAGATCACGGCGTGAAAAGGATTTCATTTCCATCTCCCATCGAGGATTCAGCAATCGATTGCATCCATGCACGCTCCTGCCTTTTGCGTGCATCGTTTCAGTGCGGTGAAGACGCGCTTACGGAGCCTCAGGTACAGCCGGAGCCGTTGGAAGCGCGGGAAAAAGGATGTCGCCGAGAGCCGCATATCGGCCTCCATAGAAGAGCAAGGCGTAGTTGCGTATCCAGGTTGCGATGGGCCCGCCAAGACTGAAGGCCACAAAAAGGCCGAGGCCGAGGTCGATGAGGCCAAACATGACATCGAAGAAAACGCGGATGAACGCGCCAACGCCAGTTGCGTCAGCCAGCAGGGCGTTGAAGCCTACCTCAGTGAGCGCGAGAATGCCAAAGACAATCAGCAGGGGGATAGCCGCGACCATGAACAGGGCCATCATGGCAACAGCGGGAAGGACCAGGCGCAGGAAAAAGTACATGGCGAACGATCCCTTTTCCGCGTTGATGCTGGGCTTGACCGCATCCCAGGCCTGGAGGCATGAGAGATTCTCAAGCGCCATCCGGGGCAGGATAAAGTCGTGCAGAACCACTTCCACGATGCAGGCCGCAAGAGATATAAATACGACGATTGCGATGAAGGGGAGCAACAGGAGGAGAAACCTGACGACATCGAACTGCCCGCCTGATCTGGATGACTGATATAGACCATAGAATCCGAAGGCGAAAGGCAGAGCCGCCAACAGGACGATGCACAAGAAGATGATTCCGATAACCAGATTCGCCTTGAAGTATTGCAACGCCTGGGCGCGATAGAGTCTCCAAGCGGGCCGAATCTCTTTGGTCTGGTGTGCCAGGCAATGAAAGAAGGCGAAGCGGAGCCGGGTGACGAGATAGAAGATGAAGATGCAGAGGGCAATGCAGGCCAAAACGGAAAACACGATCAGAGCGATCGCCTCACTCGACAGGTTGAATGGGGTCGAGGCGCCCGCGCCAGAGTAGGAGGGTTGCTTTGAAGAGAAGTTGAGATTGGCTGAGAACCCCTCGGTGATGCAGGCTACCGCTGCCAGTTTTAGATAGGTACTCCACTCGAAGGGGTGAAAGAGATAGCGCTTGGTTCGATCAATCGCAGGGGAGACGGCTTGCGAGGCAGAAAAGACGTTCATGGGGTATTTTCCAAACCAGCCCAGCGTAACACATTCTTAAGCAGGAACGATGTGCATGATTCACTCTGCTGTGTGGCCTGCCGCCGCCCACCACGCATCGAAGGCTGCCAAGGCTCGTTCGCAAACCATGCGGTGGCGCTCCTTCTTGTCGCGAACCTTCTTGCGCAGTTCTTCTTCAAGGGGCTCGAGCAGGTCGAAGGTGATGTTAGCGGGTTGAAAGTCTTTCGGGTCGGCGTGGGTGATGTAGTGGACCAGCGAGCCAAGAGCGCAGGCGCGGGGCGCGGGGATGGATTCTTCGCCGCGGGCCAGCGCAGCCGCATAGATACCGGCAAGCAGGCCGGTGGCGATGGATTCGGTATAGCCCTCGACACCGGAGAGCTGGCCGGCAAAGAGGATCGGGGCTGGTTCGCCGCGCCCCTCCGGGGCGGTCTTCAGCCGGAGCAGTTCGTCAAGCAAGGCGGGCGCGCAGATATAGGTATTGCGATGAATCTGGCCGTAGCGCGGGAAGCGCGCGTTTTCGAGGCCGGGAATCAGGCGCAGAACACGGGCCTGCTCGCCAAATTTGAGATGGTTCTGGAATCCGACCAGATTATAGCTGTCGGCGCGAATGTTCTCCTTGCGCAGCTGTACCACAGCCCAAGGCCTCTTGCCTGTGCGCGGGTCGAGCAGGCCGACCGGCTTCATGGGGCCGAAGCGAAGGGTGTCGCGGCCTCGCCGGGCCAGGATCTCGATGGGCAGGCAGCCTTCGAAATACTCCAGCTTCTCCCACTCCCTGGCCTCGGCGGCCTCGGCGGCCAGCAGCGCATTCAGAAAGCGGTCGTACTCCTCGCGGTTCATGGGGCAGTTGATGTAGTCGGCGGTGCCCTTGTCCCAGCGAGCAGCCATATACACCCGATCCATGTCGATCGAGTCAGCCTCGACGATGGGCGAGATGGAGTCGTAAAAGGACAGGTGGCCGGAGCCGGTGATGCGCTCGATCTCCCGGCTCAGCGCGTCGGAGGTGAGCGGTCCGGTGGCCAGGATCGTGATTGCTTCGGTTGGCGCAAGGCTTGTTACCTCTTCGCGGATCACGCGAATCATCGGCTCGGCAGCGATGGCCTCTCCAATGCGGCGGGAGAACTCGACGCGATCCACGGCCAGCGCGTGGCCGGCGGGGACGGCCGTCTGGTCTGCGATGCGCAAGAGCGCCGAACCGGCCCGCCGCATCTCCTGCTTGAGCAGCCAGGGCGCGGTATTGGGCGACTCGCTCTTGAGCGAGTTGGAGCAGACCAGCTCGCCGAACTCGATGGTTTGGTGGGCGGGGGTGAGCCGCGGCTTTCCGTCCACAAGAGCCCGCATTTCGTAGAGGTCCACCTGGCAGCCCAGGCGCGCGGCGGTCAGTGCCGCCTCGGGGCCGGCTAGTCCTCCACCTATCACGCAAATCCTCACTGGGCCGCCTCCTTGTGAACGATGCGGGACCGAGGGTCGCGGTTTCCCACCCTAGCCGCAAAAACAGGAACGCGGCGAGGATGGAGCACCCAAGTTGGCGGGGTTACCGGAGTTCGGATCATACCTGTCATGCCTCAGCCCCAGCCAGCCGCTGAAGCGCCCCACCACTAACGCGCACGTTCCGCCATTCGTCGAGAAACTCGGCTCCCATAGCCCGATAGAAGTCGATGGCGGGGGTATTCCAGTCCAGCACCTCCCACTGCAAGCGCGTGCAGTTGTTTTCCAAAGCAATGGTCGCGACCCTTTGAAGCAGCGCTTTGCCGATTCCCAGGCTGCGAAATTTCGGCTGAACGAAGATGTCTTCCAGGTAGATGCCTGGCCGCCCGGCCCAGGTGGAGTAGTTGAAGAAGTAGAGGGCAAAACCGGCGGGCTGGCCGTCGCGCTCGGCTATCAGGCAGAAATAAAATGGCTTAAGCCCAAAGCCATCGCGAAGAAGGTCCGCTTCTGTCGCTACCGCTGCGTCCGGTTCTCGCTCGTAGGTGGCCAGCGCTCGCACGAACGCGAGAATCTGCGGCACATCCGCGGCAGTGGCACGGCGAATCGTGGTTTCCATGTCTCTTATTCTAGGGTCTGTTCACAACCGCCCCGCAGTGTGCTCCGACCCTACTGTGATACAGGCCACAAACTTGCGCGTTCGGTGGGCAATACGATGGAGAAGTAACCACGGTAGCACGATCCAATGTGGCATCCCTGACAGCGGGCATCGTAGCTGCGGCGGGGCTAACGGTATTCAATTCGGCTTTATACAGGTTCTGATAGCAGAGCTTGCAGGCAGCTTGCGGCGCGGAGCAAAGCACAACTTGCCAAATGCACTTGTCTTGAGTAGTCGATTGGATTTAACGTGAGTCCTGCTGGTAGATAGGGTCGGCGAGCAGAGGTCTGCGTGAAGGTCGACGGGGCATAATAGCAACTGGCTGCCGTGTCTGCACTCGATTCGACGGTTTGGCATCACCTTTGGCGTTCGCCCGCCAGAGTACAATCGCTTGGGGATCGCGGTTGGCGCCTCCCAGAGCGTGTGCCAGCAAAAAACGACATTTTTGAGCACGCGGGCAGCCTCCTTCCCGCCGCTCCCAAGGAGAAGAACATGAAACGCACCATTTCACTTTCGCTGGGCCTGCTGGCATTGGCCGTTATGCCGTTGCTCGCGCAGGAGACCAGTGGGCCAAAGGGAAAGATTCACGGCCACGTGACCAATCCAACTGGGGCAACCACCAACAGCGGCACAGTGAGCCTCTCGACCGACGGCGGCCACAACTCCGTATTTACGTTTCCGCTTTCCTCCAATGGCGACTACGCCGGCGAAGCGACTCCCGGCACCTATACCATCGTTTTCCGCCAGTTGGATACGCCTCCCGACAAGATGGTGGACTCCATCGACAACGTCAAGGTCATCTTCGGCCAGGATGTGGTGCAGGATATCGACATGTCTCGCAAGGAATTTGTCGACAAGCTGTCCCCAGACCAGAAACGGCAGTTGGAAGAGCTGAAAAAGCACAACTCGGAAGCCATGAAGGCCAACGAGGTTATCAAGAACATCAACGCCGACCTGAAAACTGTCGACCTGGACATCAAGGAGGCCGACAGTGCGCACACGACGGCCGTCCAGGCACTTGGCGCTACGGCTTCCAAGGCCGATATCGATGCCAAGGAAGCGGAGATCAAAACCGCGAAGTTCACCGACGTGGAAACACTCATGCTCAAGGACACCGCGGCCAAGCCGGACGCTTCGGTTCTATGGGCTCAGCTTGGACAGGGGCAAATCGGCCTCAAGAAATACGACGCGGCGGAAGCGACCTACAAGAAGGCTCTTGAGCTGGAGGCTACGGCAAAGAAACCCAATCTCGATGTCCAAGGCCTGGCGAACAGCGGACTGGGCGAGATTTATGCTCGAGCCGGCAAGGTTCCCGAAGCGAATGCGGCCTATGATGCGGCGGCCAAGGCCAATCCCACCAAGGCTGGATTTTACCTGAGGAACGAGGCGGTCATCTTCTTCCAGATAAACAATGCGGATGCCCAGGTGGCCGCGGCGGACGAGGCCATCAAAGTCGACCCCACGCAGCCAATCCTTTACTACTTGAAAGGCAACGGCTTGGTGCAAAAAACCACGCAGGACCCCAAGACGCAAAAACTTGTTGCGCCTCCTGGCTGCCTGGAAGCCTACCAGAAGTACCTGGATCTGGCGCCAACCGGTCAATATGCCGCTGACGTGAGGGGCATCCTGGCCGGCTTCGATCAAAAGATCGATAACAGCTACAAGGCTCCGAAGCCCGCCAAGAAGTAGTGGGGCCACCGGTTTTGTGACAGAGGGGCATCCGCCACGGCGGATGCCCTTTTATTTCCGGGCTTGCCCAGGCTTCGCAGTGCGCCGGCCCTTGCGACCCACTACAATCCATTCCATGAGCTCCGAACTGCCCAGTTTCGACGAAGCAGCGGCGATGGTAGCCGCTTACTGCGCCCATCTAACCAGGCAGCGCCCAACAAGTGACAGTGTCGAGCTTGGCTTGGCGGCGGGACGGATACTTGCCAAGCCCCTGTGCGCCGACCAGGATCAGCCGCCATTTTCCCGCTCCACCCGCGACGGCTTTGCCTGCCGCCCCCAAGAGGCATCGAAGTACGGGTTCCTCCGAATTGTTGGCGCGGCCCGCGCAGGCGACCACCCGGCCGGGCCGCTGCCGAAGGGCGCTGCATGGGAGATCATGACCGGCGCGCCGGTTCCCGCTGGGGCCAACGCCGTGGCGATGATTGAACACGTGGAGCGGGTTGGGGAAAAAGTCCGCCTGCTGCCGCCGCGCAAATTGAAGCCGGGCGAGAATATGGTCGCCCAGGGCGCGCAGGCTCTGGCAGGCGACCAACTGCTTCCCGCAGGAAACAGAATCGAGTTTGCGCAGATTGCCCTGGCCGCCGCCTGCGGCTGCGCGGCGCTTGAGGTCTTCGTCCGGCCCCGGGTCGCAATCCTTGCCACAGGCGACGAGCTTGTGCCGGTGGAGTCGTCGCCCGCTCCCGGCCAGATTCGAAACTCCAATGCGCCTATGCTGGCGGCAATGGTAGCTGCCGCAGGCGGCGAGCCCTGGGTGCTGGCGGCCGCGGCGGACAACGCCGAATCCCTCGACGCCGCACTCGCCCAGGCCGCCGAAGCTGACCTGCTGCTCATCTCCGGCGGCGTTTCGGCGGGCAAATTCGATCTTGTCGAACCGGCGCTGGCACGCGCTGGCGCGCGCTTCCACTTTACCGGCGTTCGCATCCAGCCCGGTAAGCCGCTGGTCTTCGGAGAGCTCCCCGGCACCAAATGCTTCTTTGGGCTGCCCGGCAATCCGGTCTCTTCGGCGGTGACTTTTCTGTTGTTTGCCGCGCCGGTGGTGGAGGCGCTTGCGGGGCGTCTCGCCTATGGGCCGCGCTTTGCCCTGGCGCGGCTGACCGGGAAGGCCGGCAAACTGGCCAAACCCGGCCTCACGCGCTTTCTGCCCGCTGCCTGCACGTTTGGCGTTTCGGCGGGACAGCCGCCGGAGGTCGCTCTTGTCCCCATGCAGGGGTCGGGCGATCTGGCTGCTTTGGCCCGCTCCAATTGCTTCGTGGTCGTTCCCGAAGATGCCCGCACCCTTGAGGCGGGCGCAATCGTTCGCATTCTGCTTTCCTGAGGATTCCTCATGCCCGAACACGCACACACCCAACTCTCGCATTTTGACTCGACCGGCCTAGCAAGCATGGTGGATGTGAGCGCCAAGCGGCCCTCCCAGCGCACGGCCACCGCGTCGGCGTTTGTCGAGCTATCTGCGGCCGTGCTTGCTGCCCTGCCCGCCAACCCCAAAGGCAATCCGCTGGAAGTGGCGCGCTTCGCCGGTATCCAGGCGGCCAAGCGCACCGCCGATCTGATCCCCATGTGCCATCCGCTGCCGCTTACGCACATAGATGTGCGGGCGGAGGTGGTTGCAGGCGGCGTGCAAATTACGGCAACGGCAGCCACGGTCGGCCCTACGGGAGTTGAGATGGAAGCTCTCACCGCCGCCGCCGTGGCCGCCCTGACGGTCTACGACATGACCAAGGCGCTGGACAAGGCGATTGTGATCCGGAATGTGCAGCTTGAAGAGAAGTCTGGGGGCAAGAGCGGGGAGTTTGTGCGGAGCCCTGTAACCCAAGCGTAGAATTGTTCGGCCGGCAGAAGAATCGAGAGCTTATGAAACCTCTTTCAACTAGCGATGAACGATTTCTCACTACACTCGAAGAATGGCTGCGCAACCAAGCTGAAATCTTGGTGCTTATACGCTTCTCGCGAGCTGCCGGGAACAAATCCTTCGAGTTCTTGACATCATATGGGGAGTTATTGGATCGGTTGCGTCAACTATTACCCGAAACATCCATAATCGCGTTCAGGCACCCTCAGCTTCCAATACGCGGCGTAGTTGATGAGGAATTCATTCGCGGATGTCTGGCCCAGATTCCCGATGGATCAGAGTTTCTGGTTGTTGAGACGGCTCGCCGAACTGCAGGGAGCGCGTCCTGGTTTCATGACGAGTCGGGAGTCTCCGCCTCAGAGTTGCGACAGGCACTTGAAGATTCAGAAGGAATGCATGTAGCCGTCGGTCAATATCCTCCTTGGCTTGAAGACGGCCCAAATACAATTTCCGGTTATGTCCCGGACTCGGCTGGACGGGTGCAAATCGGCGTCTACTAGTTGGGATTGTCGGCAGTGGGATTTACAGCAACCGTTGCTCGGCCAGATTCGGAGCCACCATCTTGTTTCAAGATGGTGGCCGTATTCATCTGAAAGAAACACTCAATGCCGGTTCTTATTTCGCGGCAGGCTGCGTTGCCCCGGAGGGCGGCGCTGCAGGCGGCGGGCCGCCATGCTCATCCGGCGGGACGACGAACGGCTGGGGGCCGAGGTGGCCGCGATGGCACGTGCCGCAGGTGACGGGCATATCGGAATTGGGGACTTTGGAGACGTAATTCCGGTTGATGTCCTCGGTCATGGTAAACATCAGCCGCGCGATGGCCTTCTCCGGCTTGGAGTCGTCGGCAAAGTTGAGCCGCGGGCGTCCGTTGGGGCCGATGTTGTTGGGGTCGGCGGTGTGGCAGGTGTTGCAGTGCGCGCCCAATTCGTCCGCCCACTTTTCCATGATCTCGTGAACCTGATCTCCGGTCAGATCCTTGGACAGCACTTTCAGGTTGGTGGGGGCGGCGCGGGGGCCATTGCGCTGCCCAGGCGGCGGCCCGCCGGCTGAAGCAGGCTGGGCCTGTGGGGCTTGCTGCGTTTGCGGCGCCTGGGCGACCGTGGTGATGGCGAAGACAGCCGCAGTGACCAGAGCAACGGCGGCGGCGGGCAGGGACAGTGCAGTTGATTTCAAGGGAAGTCGTTCCTCGCGGTTTGATATGGTTCTACCAATGGACGAAATTCTACCGGAGAAGGACGCGTTTGCCGATTAAACTCTTTGGACCGGAGACGCATTTGTGGCCCGGCAGAGCAAAGCGCAGAGGCCAATCCACCGCTTCGTGGATGCCGATGCGCGCTGTCACATGCACCTCATTCACTAGAAAGCCGTCGTCGCGGATTTGCAGCGCCGAGGCGGAATCAGCCAGATCGAGGCCATTATGCACAGGCCGAGTGAGCCCGAGGGCCTGGCAAAGCCGGCTGGGGCCAGAAGTCAACAAGCGGTGCGGCGCGCCCGGAGCAAGGCCCCGATTGAGGGCCATCTGCTCGGCTCCGGCTACTGGCTCCAGCGCGCGCAGCAGCACGCATCCGGCCCGGCCCTCGGTCTCGCAGGATACATTCATGCAGAAATACCGGCCATAGATGGCGTAGACATAAGCGTGTCCGGCGGGACCAAAAAGGACGCGGTTGCGTGGCGTGAGGCCGCGATAGGAGTGGGCTGCTGGGTCGGGCGGGTCGTTGTGCGGGCCAAGATAGGCCTCAGCCTCGACAATCCGCCCGGCCAAGAGACCTGAGGACGAAAAGTGCGCAAGCACCTTGCCCAGCAGGCGCGTAGCGACGTACGCCGGCGGCGCTTCAAAGAAGGCGAGCGGAAGCAGGGTGCCAGGCAACCCAGCGACCCTATCCGGTGAGCAATTTACTTGTGCGCCTTCTTCCATGCTTCGATCAGGGCCAGCACCTCTTCCGCATGGCCGGCTGGCGTAACCTTGGGAAAGATGTGCAGCAGGGTCTGGTCGGGACCGATGACTAAGGTGGTCCGCTCGATGCCCCACACTTTCTTGCCGTACATGTTCTTTTCCTTGAGCACGCCAAACTGATTGCAGACTTTTTCGTCTACATCAGCAAGGAGTGTGTAGGGCAGGTCGTATTTGGCGCGGAACTTGGCCTGGTCTTTGGGTGTGTCGCGGGAGATGCCCAGTACCACCGCGCCGGCTGCCTGAATTTTTTTGAAGGTATCGCGGAAGCCGCAGGCCTCGATGGTGCAGCCAGGGGTGTCGGCTCTGGGATAAAAGAAGAGTATGACCGGCTTGCCTGCATAGTCTGACAGGCTGGTGGTTTTGTCCTCGTCGGTTTGCAGGGTAAAGTCGGCGACTTTCTGGTTCAGTTCCATGGGGAAATTCCTCGTAGGGTGGATGGAGGGCCTTTGGTGGCCATCGAGTTCGATTATTCCCGAGGTGGGCGGCAGATGTCATCGCGCAAGGCGGGTGGGTTCATTGTATCTGCGGGAAGCGTAGTTCTGTTTGTAGCGGGTCTTGCGGCGACGGCGTGCGCGCAATATCCAGGGCAGGTGACGAAGAGCAGCAAGGACATTCCCGAGCTGCGGGCCATTTCCGTGCTCGAATGGACTGGCGACGCGGGTAAACCCAAGACCAGCCGCCTGGTTCCCGTAGCCGTGCTCGACGGAGGCCAGCTACAGGATGGCGGCATTTATCTGGCTCGGCCCCAGCCGCTGGCTCTGGCTGGCGAGGTGGAGTACGAACTCCAGCAAGACGGCAAACCAATCGGCCTGTTCGACATCAAAAACACCGGCCAGGAGCAGGGCTCCTGGGTGGGCTATGGGACGTGGAAGCCGATGCCCGCCGCTCGATCCAAGCCCTCAGCGAAGGAACTGGCGCGCACGACGATTGACGACGACGCGCAAAGCGATCAGCCGGTTCTGCACCGCAAGCACCACGCGGACGATGCTCCCGCAGGCGGAAAAAGCGGCGACAGCGGTTCCGCCAGCGGCTCTGGCGGCAGCGCAAGCTCGGGCGTCCAAACGCAGTCCAGCGACTCCAATGCCGATCCAGACCGGCCTACGCTGCACAAAAAAGCCTCCAGTGGGAGTACAAGCGATTCGAGCGCCGGCCCAACTCCGGCCGATTCAAGCGCCAGCGAAGCCAGCGACCCCGACCGGCCCACGCTGCATAAGAAGACATCCAACGACAGCGCCGGGAGCGATTCGAGTAGCGCCAGCACCCCGTCGGACGATCCGGACCGGCCCGTGCTGAAGAAGGCCAGGAAGAAGCAGCCTGAGGATCTAGGCCACGTTGACGCGCTGCCTGACGCTGGCGATCCTGACCGTCCCCGGCTGAAGCGGGGCAGGTCCAGCGGCGGCAACCTCGACGTGGTGCCGAGCCTGATGGGCCTACCGGCGGACCTACAGCAGGCTGTGGCCGTCTCCGATGCCAAAACACGCACTGCGCACCTGTGGGACTATGCGTGGGCTAACCCGGACGACGAAGCGGCGATGAAGTCGGCTCTGGAAGATATTGCCCGCACCGCTCTGGGACTGAATCCGACCGCGCCCAAAACAGCGCCCAAGCGGACGCCGACAACGCGCAAGAGCGCCAAGCCAGCGCCGCCTCCCGAACCGGTCCCGCTCACGAACGAGCGGTTCCGCGTCTTCGAGCTTGCCTATGGCTCAGGCGCAACCCTGGTGCTGACCGCGCACACCGACGGGCCGCTCGCCCAGCAGAAGTTTGTCACGCTCATCGCCCAGCCGGACCTCTACGGCAACGTGCTGGTGCTGCTGAAGAGCGTGACCGACGGCTCCCACCTGGATGAGACGCCGCGCATGAGGCTGGTGGACGCCGTAGACGCGATGGCCGACAACCGCGGCGAGCTACTCTTCGAGCTGCGCGGCGCAACCCAGCGCCAGTTTGCCCTTTACCGCGTGCTGCGCGGCCAGGCGGAGAAGCTGTTTGTGAGCGGTGGCGGGGAGTTTGGGGCGGAGAACAGAGACTAACCCCCGCGAGTGAGCACAAAGATAGCGCCTGCGAAGGATGACCTCTCTGGATTTGTCCCCAGCGTTATCACTGTCCGATTGCACGCAGTCTGGTAGACTTTTTCGACAGGCTTTGGCGTGGATACGCTGGATTGCCGAGTCCAGGACAAAATGCGAGGAAAAAGCATGAACACCCGGTTTGCGCGCAGGATGGACAGTGTGCGCACCTCGACGATACGCGAGATTCTCAAGGTCACGGAGCAACCGGATATTATTTCGTTCGCCGGCGGCCTTCCCGCGCCGGAGCTGTTTCCAGTCCAAGACATTCTCTCAGCCACCGAGCGTGTGCTGCGCGAGACCGGCGCTGGGGCGCTGCAATACAGCCCCAGCGAGGGCTTTGCCCCGTTGCGTGAGGTCTTCGCGGCGGAGTCGCGCCGGCGCGGGATCGATTGCTCTGCCGACGATATTCTCATCATGACCGGCTCTCAGCAGCCGCTCGACCTGGCCGGGAAGCTCTTTCTGGATGCGGGCGACTGTGTGCTCACCGAAAGCCCAACCTACATGGCTGCCATCCAGGCATTTCAGACCTACGGGGCTCGCTTTGCCGCGGTGCCTACCGATAGCGAGGGCCTCATCCCGGAAGCGCTGCCAGCCTTGATTGAACGCGAAAAGCCCAGATTCCTCTATACGATTCCGAATTTTCAGAATCCCACGGGCGTGACGCTCACGGCGGAACGCCGGCGCACTCTTTGTTCCATCGCGGCGCGCTACGGGCTGATTGTTGTGGAGGACGATCCCTATGGGGCTTTGCGGTATGCGGGAACAGCTATTCCTCCCATCAAGGCGCTGGACACCGAAGGGATTGTGATCTATCAAAGCACCGTTTCAAAGACGATCGCGCCTGGTCTCCGGGTAGGCTGGGTGGTCGCAGCCAAAGAGATCCGTGCCAAGCTGACCATCGCCAAGCAGGCGGCAGATTTGCACACGTCCAGTCTGGACCAGCGAATCGTGCATCGCTATCTTGCGGACTTCGACAGCGACGCCCACATCGAGCGCATCCGGAGGTCTTACGGGGAGCGATTCTCGGTCATGGACGCCACGCTGCGGGAAACCATGCCCGCGGGATTCACGTGGACCCACCCCGAGGGCGGAATGTTTCTGTGGGTCACGTGTCCCGAAGGAGTGAATACAAACGAATTGATGCGCGAAGCCTTTGCGCGCAAGGTGCTGTTTGTGCCGGGGCAGGATTTCTTCTCGAACTCGTCGGGCCAACGCTACATGCGGTTGAACTTCTCGAATGCGACGCCGGAGCAGATTCGTGAGGGCATCGGGCGTCTGGCGGCGGTGTGCTATGAAGCGTTGCACGCGGTGATGTAGCGTGGAGAAAGCCAGTGCAAGGAGTCGCTGCCAGGGAAGCGAGGTCGGCGGCGCCTATCTGGCGGGCCGGGTTCTCATTGCTTCAGCAGCAGCCAAGCTTTCTCCTCCAGTGCAGCAATTTCACCGAAGAGCTTCGACGCCGAACGCAGCGCCTCTTCGACGCCCTTCATCTTTTCAGCATCCTTGAACATCAATGCGATCTCAGTAAGCTTGCTGCCGGATTGATGGAACATCTCCGCGGCTTTCTTGAGCACAGGCTTGCGGGCTATCGTCGCGCTCTCTTCCAGAAAACGGGCGTACATGGGGCGGAAGCAGCCGCCGCCGGTGCCGCCGATTTCAATGAATACATAGAGGTTGAACAGGTTCATCCGCAGTTCTTTTTCCTTGAAGATTGCCGGCCACTTCAATAACTGGCTCGCCGTGTGGCGCATTCCCAGGATGCCGAAGTTTTTGATCGGCGGGTCAAGGTGGGCATCGGCGGCCTGCGCAATGGATGCGGCAATGTCCTGAGCTGTGGGATTGCGAAATCCAGAAAAGTCGAACTCCAGGCGGAGATTCTTAGGCGGGAAAGGTTTGTAGGTTGAGCTTCTGGCCTTGGCGAGCTGCTCCAGAGTTACCGGAGCGTAGAGTCCTTTCTTCAATCCAGCCATCTGCGGGTCCATATCCGAGGCCAGAACCGTCTGGCCGCCATCATAACCGCAGATCACAAAAGCATGACCGCCGAAGTGGTAGTCCTCTGGAAAATGGAACCACGGCAGATAGGCCATATCGCCGCCCAGCATTACAGGCTGCTTCAGCGAAAGCTCTTGCAGCAGGGCGGCTTCGGCCTTCTGCGCGCTCGACGTGGTAATCTCTCGGATTTGAACGCCAGTCCGCGCGCCAAGGTCCTGGTAAAAGCCCTTTGTATTTCCCCTGCCGCCGACGAAGATGTACATGCCCGCACCCATCTTCATCTGCCAGTAAATGAATCCCATTCCCGCGCCGAGACCGAGCAGTATCTCTTCAGAGAGGGGGTGGCCGGCATGGTGGAATATCTTGGCCAATGAATTGGTAACGCAGTGGCAGCCGTCGAGGGCCGGGCAATTGGGGAAGGGTTGAAGGGAGGGAGGTTCTTTCGGGGTCTTCATGATTCGCAGCAACTCCTCGTGCAATTTCAGAGTTGGCTAAGATGATACTCCAGGAAGAGGCTTTGGCCTGAACAGTCAACAGACAATTCTCAATTATTGATTGGCGGCGTGGCCGCTTCCTTGGCCGGATCGAGGGCATGAAAGCCTTCGGCTTTGGCAGCTTCGAGCAACTGCGGCGAGGCGGAGACGAAAATAATCTCGGTGCCCTGGAACATGTCGCGGGCGACGATGGCGGCGGCGAGTTGGAGTGTGTCGGGCCAGCGCAGGGTGGTCCGGTCCAGGAGCTGGCGCGCGGCCTCAAGCACGGCCGGGTTCAGCGGCTGCTGCACCATGCGCGCAGCTTCCAGACGCAGAATATCGAGCGCAGCGGTTGCATCTTCGGAACTAATGCCTCCCGACCGTTCGCGCCGCCGGACGGCCGCATAGACCTCCAGCGGGGTCGAGGCCGAAATCAGCTTGCGATTGTCCTCGACGGCCTCCATGAGGTGGATCAGGGCGTCGGTGCCCTGCTCCTGCACAAAGAGCTTGGCGAAGGCCGTGGACTCAAGGAAGTAGCAGCTCACAGGTTGCCTCGTTCCTCTTCAATGGCCTCGGCAATAGAGTCACCGTGAACCGCGACGGGATGGAAGCGCTGTGCCTCTTCCGGAATGCCGGCTTCGGCGCGGTTGAGGCGGATGGTGGTGGTGGGATAGGCCGGGGTCTTGGGATTGGCGATCTTGCTGGTGATCACGACGCCGCGCTGGATGGCCTCAGCCAATACCGCCTGGCGCGACTCGGGGTGCTGATTCCAGCGGAATGCCTTGCGCGGCAGGAAGGAATCGCGGAACCACTTGAGGGCGATAAAGGCGTGCCCGCCCCGCTCGGCCTCGGCCAGCGCGGCGCACAGCTCTTTCACGCGGGCATCCAGATCGGCGGGAATCACGGCTTCCTGGCCGTCGTCGTCTTCGTCCTCAATGTCGTGCGCCGCAGCCGCTCGCGGCGAGCGCGTGGCACGCGGCGCGGATTCGCCGTCCTCGACGCGCTCAAAGTAGATGCGCACCTCATCCTCTTCCGGCGACCACGAGTCTGCCTGCGCATTACGGCGCTTGCTGCGCCCGTTTTCACCGCACAACTCGACAATGGCCTGATAGCCGGCAGGCGCCAGGAAGCGCAATGCGCGCGCCATGCCTGGGTCGGCGGAAAAAGCCAGCTCATTGAGGGCTTCTTCGATCATTTCTTCCGCATCGGGAATGCTCATGTTGATTGCATCTATGCTGCTTGGCGCAGCTTTTGCCGTTTTCATGTCTTTCTTCTCCGTATTCCGCGCCTTTCGCTTGCCAAATGCGAAAAAGAGCGGCCTTGGTTCTATGCTTGCGGCATCGCTTCGAGGTAAACTCCGCTTCTGTGCGGCGACGGTGCAAGCGTCTGTCAAATGGATCCGCGTGCTCCTGCCTTTAGTCTGCAAGTGGGTGCGGACCGTTTCGACTCTCGATTCAATGGAAGGCGATCCATGGTATTCATTCGGCTCTTATTCAATCGGAGCCATCTTCCACTTCTCTCTTCTACCTCACATGTAATCGAGGAGCCTGTAGCTAATCCCTGGGTTCAAAGCTATACAACCCACAGTGTACCCGATCATACCCTTGCGCGCACTGCCGTGGAGAACCGATATTCGCATCACCATTTCCGAACAGCTCCGATTGCGGGGGGTGTTGCACAGCGGCAGCGCGTCTTTGCGGAGCCTGGCTTCGTACAATAAGGGATATGCGCCGTTGCTTGCCTCTGCTGTTGCTTTGGTGTTTGGCTTCAACCGGACTGCTCACCGCTGACCCCGCGTTTGACCTTGCCGGGCCAAAGGTGGATGTGCATGTGAAACGCGGAGAGATCACGCTGCCTATCGGCGAAGTCCCCTACCTGATGGCTGGAGACCGGCTCTGGATTCACCCCGACCTGCCAGAAAGCCAGTCCACGCGCTTTGTGCTCATTGTTGCTTTTCTGCGCGGAGCCACCAATCCGCCGCCGCCAGAGTGGTTTACCCGCGTGGAGACATGGAATCGCGACGTGCGCAACGAGGGAGTGTTCATCGCGGTTCCAGCCGAGGCGCAGCAGGCTCTGATTTTTCTGGCGCCAGAAACAGGCGGCGACTTCAGCACCCTGCGTGGAGCGGTGCGCGCACGGCCGGGCGCATTTGTACGCGCGACACAGGATTTGCAGGCCGCAAGCTGGGACCGAATGCGGCTCGATGCCTATCTGGCCGAGGTCAAGGTCACCACGCAGGCTGACCCATCCTTGCTCAAGAAACGCGCAGAGCTGGCAGCGCGCAGCCTGGGCATCAGGCTGGACCAGCAGTGTTTCGACAAGCCCACAGACCAGCAGGCGCCGTGCCTGGTGCAGCACACAGAAGGACTGGTTCTGGACGACGCCAACGCGCAATCGCTGGTGGTGCAACTGACCAGCGGTTCAACGGCGGACCTGATGAATCAGATCGGCTACTCGCCCCTGGGCGGCAGTGGCGCTTATAGCCCCTATATTGGCGCTATCGTGGATACGGCCAGGATTCTCTCCACGCTGCATACGGCGCATTTCCAATACATCCCCGCGCTGGCGCTGCCTGCCAGGGATACCCTGAACCTGCGGCTGAACATGCCGCCGTCGTTCCGCGATCCCAAATCGGTGGTGGTGGTGGCTCTGCCTCCGATTGGGCCGGTGAAGCCGCCGCCTTTGCATCCGGTCAATCCAGCGGATAGCTATTGTGCGCAAAGGCCGGAACTGGTGTTGCCTGCCGAGGGGGCTCCGCTGGTTTTTTCAACCCAGTTGGCGTTTGGCCTGACGCTGCATGTTGAGACTCGCGTCAATGGGAAAAACTCGGCCTTGGACTTGCCCTTAAAAGTCGATCCCTCTTTGGGCGGCCTGGTACTGGCGCAGTCGGCCCCCACACTGCCGCCAGGCGATTGGACGGGTGTTTTGCGCGGGAAATGGGGCTTTGACGACTGGGAAGGGCCGCGATTCCACCTGCATGTGGCGCGGCCCGGCAAATGGATACTGGCGGCGGGAGACCAGTCTGCCCTTGTGGTAGGACGCGAGGATATCCTGCACCTGGAAGGCGACAGCTCGCTTTGCGTTGACCGGGTCGAGGAGCAGATCGACGGCGGCAACCCGCTCAAGCTGGCGTGGAGGTCCCCGAAGCCGGAGTTGCTTGAAGTCGCGGTACCCATGAAGGATGCGGCTCCTGGGCCAATCACTCTGGCGATCACCCAATTTGGGATGGAGAAGCCGGACCGGCTCATCCTGAAGGCCTATGCCGAGGCGGCATCGCTGGACCGGCTGACCCTGAGCGCCCGCGACTCGGTGGCACTGCTGAAAGGAACGCGGCTGGACGAGGTGGAAAAGGCCGACCTGGACGGCATCGTATTCACTCCGTCCGCCCTGAGCCGCGTCGACGATTTCGATCAGTTGGAGATGACCGCCAGCAGTTCAACGGCCAGCCTGGACCCCGGCAGACACTACGTCGCCAAAGTCGAGTTGCGGGACGGCCGCCAATTGAAGGCTCCAGTAACCGTCGAGCCTCCGCGCCCGCAGGTTGTGTTGCTGAGCAAGGGAACGCAACAGGAGGCTTCCGCGCCGCCTTCGCCCGTGCATCTGGGCAGTCTGGACGACCTGGCGGTCGATGGACGGCTCGTCTTTTTTCTCAAGTCCATTGTGCCGGTCAAGTTTCCCCGCAGCGAGAAGGTCGAGGTCGCCGCGGCAGATGGCAGCTTCCACACCGTTCTTGAGCTATCGGACGGCAGCCTGATGCTTGAGGACCAGAAGACCGCCATTGGCATGGTGGATCCGCTGGCTCGCTTCGGCCCCTCCGCATTTGGGCCGGTACAGGCAAGGGCCATGTCGGCGGACGGAGTGACTGGCGACTGGCTGTCCCTGGGAACTCTGGTGCGGCTGCCTGGGTTCAAGGAGCTTCACTGCCCGCGCGCCGTTGCCAGGCCATGCACGCTGACCGGAACGAATCTTTTTTTGGCTGCATCGATCGGAGCGACGGCCGACCTGGAGAATGCCACCGAAGTCCCGCCGGAGTTTACCGGAACCCAGCTCAGCATCCCCCATCCGATCAACGGACTGCTCTATCTGCGTCTGCGGGACGACCCGGATACGGTGCAGACACTCACTCTGCCGGTCATGCCGGCTAGCCCGGCGGGATCGCAGGCAGCTACCGCGCAGAGTCAACCCGCTGCCGCGATCGCCGCGCCTGCGGCTCAGACTCCGAAATCAAAGCCGTAACAGCCGCTCGCAAACAAGTAGAGGTTGAGTTTGCAAACAAATAGCCCCGCCCCGGCTGCCAACCTGCTGTCCGCCGGGGTGGGGCTATGAACTCTGGCTGCTCTACGCGGCCTATGTGCAAAAAAGCCTAGTTGAAATAAGCCTTGTTCTTGGCTGCGAAGTGCGCCTTTTCCGCCGGCAGATTGTCTTCGGCGAAGATCGCGTTCTGTGCGCAGATGTCGGCGCAGTTGCCGCAGTCGATGCACTCATCGGGATTGATGAAGACCTGGGAGACGGTTCCGGCAGCCGCATCGCCCGCCGCTGGCGCAATGGCAGCGGTGGCGCACTCCGCTACGCACACAAAATCCAACGTACAGGCATCGGTAACTACATAAGCCATGATGAAAAACTCCTCGATTGTTTCTGGGATCGTTTTTGGCCGCTCAGCAATGCAGCCCTCACTCCGAGGCTACCGGGCAATGTGCTGGGCCGCCGTGACCCAAATCACAATGGGACCGGTACGAGGGGGGAATCTACCTGATTACGGTATGCTGCCGATCTCAATCCGGCTGTAACCGGCTCTTGATGGCCCATTCGCAATCGCTCCCCAAGATGAAGGTATGACTCAATCCTGCCGTTCTGCTTTTTGGGCGCGGACCATCGCCTGCTGGAACTGGAAGTGCGCCCTGATGAGCGCCTCCGCCCGCTCCCTGGTGTATCTGGCGGCGATGGCGCGGGCGGGCCAGCGGGGCGGTTTCTCTGTCGTCGCCGTTGAGATGGTTTACGTCACCCTCACTGCCGGCGTTTATGCCGGCCTGCAGCAGAAGGCTCTGGGTTTCCGCTCCCGCCTGATCGGCAATCTGACTGTCGTCATCGGCGTTCCCTTGCTGGCCCAGATTCTCGACTGGCTCACGCATCGCGCCCTGGGGGCGGCTGCTCCCGGAAAAGCCACGCTGGCAGTGTGCGTCTTCGCAACCGTTTCGGCGCTCTTCCATCTGCACGTCATGCGCCGCGGCGCATTCCTCACCGGCCACACTGGCCGCTCGCTTCTCGATGACTTCCGCATCATGCCGCGGCTCATCGCCGGCTTTGTCCTTGCCCCCATTGTGTTTCTGGCAGCCCTGGGAGCCCGCATGGCCCGTGAGGCGGAAACAGAGGCCGCGCTATAGCGACTGTCTGTTTTCATTTCTGTGCGCAGGCCGCGTTATGCTGTATCCATGTTGAAGTTCCGTGCTTCCCTTCCCTTTTTCGCGCTGAGCGCGCTGGTGATCACATCCGCATTCACTAACGCGCAAGCCCCAGCAGCCACCTGGAGCTTCGCCGTCTCCGGCGACAGCCGCAACTGCGGCGATTTTGTGATGCCGGCGATTGCCGCCAAGGTGAAGGCTGAGAAAGATGTCTTCTACTGGCATCTCGGCGACTTCCGCTGGATGTCGTTACCCGACCAGGATATGGAGGCGCTTCAGCCCTCTGGCGTCCATCTTTCCCAATCCGAATATCTACAGCGCGCCTGGGACGATTTCATCCAGCATCAAATGGCGCCGTTTGGTTCCTTGCCAGTGTTCCTGGGCCGGGGAAATCACGAGGCCGTCAAGCCCATGACGCGCGACGGGTATATTGCGAAGTTTTCCAGCTTCCTGAGCCGCCCTGAGATTCTGGCCCAACGCAAGGCCGACGGCGCCACATCGGAGCCAGTGCAGCCGTGGTATCACTGGACCCGCGAAGGCGTGGATTTCATCACGCTGGATAACGCCAGCCAGGACGAGTTTTCCAGCATCCAACTGCGCTGGCTGCGCACAGTGCTGGCCCGCGATCTGGCTCCGCAATCCGGCATTCGCACCATCGTCGCGGCCATGCACGAGTCCCTGCCCCACTCCACTAGTTCCAATCACGCCATGGACGACTGGGCTCTGGGCATACAGACCGGCGAACAGGTGTACTCATGGCTCCTCGACGCCCAGACGGCCGGCAAGCATGTGTACATTCTTTCGAGCCACTCGCACTTTTATTCGCCCAATATCTACAACACGCCTTACTGGAAGCAGCACGGAGCCAGCGTGGTCCCCGGTACGATCATCGGCAGCGCGGGCGCGCATCGCTATCAACTTCCCCCGGAAGCTGACAGGGCATCCCAAACCAACATCTACGGCTACCTGCAAGGGACGGTCCACGGCGATGGAACCATTGATTTCGGATTGCATGTGTTGAGCGAAAGCGATCTGGTGCAGAACAAATGGCCCACCGCGCCGCTGGACGCCATTCACGAGTGCTTCATTCACAACTCCGACGCGGGCGACGCGAAGTAAAACGCACATCAGAAGATGCGGATGCGAATGCCTGAACTGACGCCGTAGGAGGAGAGCGCGCCGTAGTGGAACTGGGGCCAGAATTGATACTCGAAGTCGGCGAGCCGCACCCGGACCCTGCGGCTGATGCGGTAGTCCACACCGCCGCCCGGAGCAATCACCAGATCGGTGTCCTGGCCGAGGTTATAGGGATAGTTGAATTGACCGAAGCCGATCAACCCCTTGGCGTACGGCTGAAATCTCCCATAGGTCAAGTGGTAGCGGGGACCAAGCAGCCATGTGGTCGTATGAACATTGGCCGTCTGATGAAAGACAAGCCATTGCGCCTCGCCTTCAAATCCGATGCGGCGCTTGGTGTCGAGATCGGCGATTGCGGCAATGCCGATCATTTTTCTGTCGCCGTATCCGAGCACGTATCCGGTCGCCATTGCGCCCACCGTAAGGTTGTAGCCGCCAGCGTCCCCAGCCGGCACGACCTGCCCGAATGCGGGACGCAACCCAGCAAAGCAGAGTATCGGAAGAATTGCGAGAACGATCGTGTTGCCGCCGAACCTCACCTTTGGCTCACCACACCCTTCTTCACTTAAACCACAAACGCTCTTCATCGTTCTCCTGCTGGATACTGCATCGGCTTTGCCTTATTTCGCGATGTTCAGCGCCACGTTCGCGTAATGGATCACGTCGCTGTTGGTTCCTGTGGCCGTTACCTGGATAGTGTATGCGCCCGGCGCGGCGGTGGCCTGGCTAAAGCCTGAGCAACCGTTCACCAGCATCGCGGCGGATGAGAGCAGCAGAACCAGCACGGCTGTCAAAACGGACCTGTGCTGCTTGCGGAATCGCCAGAATATCCAGCCGAAGCAGAGGCTGAAAGGCAGGAATAGGCCAGCCAGCGAAGCGCCCCGATCCGCCGGATGCGCGTTCATTGCAGTGGTGCCGCCGCTCAGAGGGTTGTTGGTGTCGATGGTCAGTTGGACGGTCTGCGCCCCGTTTGCCGCGAGGCCGACGCTAACGCTAGAGAAATGGCAGTTGACCACGGCCGGAAGCGACGCGCAGCCAAACCCGATGTTGGCGTCGGAATAGCCGCCGACGGAACTGAGCGTGACGGCGATCGTGGCGTTCTGCCCGGTCTTCATGGACACGCTGGGTGGATTGACGGTGAGGTTGAAGCCTGTCGGCGTGCCGGAGATCGCAACCGGCTGCGAGGTTGAGGGGCTGTGCAGAGTATCCCCGCTATAGACGGCGACGATGTTGTAAGTTCCAGTAGGGAGATTGGGGACGAGAGTTGCGATCCCGCTGGAATTCAGGGCGGCAACGCCAATCTGCGTCGTCCCATTGTTGAAGGTGATTGTGCCAGTGGGAGTGGGGCCCATGCTGCCCACAACCGTAGCCACCAAAGTCGCTTGCGCAGACGCGCCGCTGCCGGTGGACGATGCGCCCAAAGCGGTGGCCGTCGGGATCGTCGTCACAACCAGGCTGACCGCGGTAGATGCGCTCGCGGAGTCGTTCGCGTCCCCGGCATAGCTCGCTGCGATCAAGTGCGTGCCGGGAGAGAGCGCAGAGAAGGCCAGCGTAGCAGTGCCGGTGGCGTCAAGTGCCGCAGTCCCGATGGATACCCCATCCGCGGAGAAGGTGACACTGCCCGACGGGACGCCGCCGTTGCCCGTCACCTTGGCGGCAAAGCTGGCCGGGGATTGCACGATGGCAGGATTCGGAGTGACCGTTAGTGCGGTAGCCGTGGTTGCAATCTGCACCGTCAGCGCTGCGGGAGCCGACACGCTTCCGCCGTCGTTGGCATCTCCCGCATAGGTCGCAACAATCGAATAGGCTCCGGCCGCGAATTTCGCGTTGACGGTGGCTGTTCCGCTTGCACCGACCGAGGCGCTGCCCAGAGTGCTGGTTCCACTCGTAAAAGTCACTGTGCCCGATGGCGCAGATACTCCCGCTGTCACTTTGATGACCGCCGTAAGGGCAGTCTGCCCGCCTGCTATCCCCGGATTCGGAACCGCGGACACGATGGTCGCCGTCTGAGCCTGATTCACGACCTGCGCAACCGCGGCGGATGTAGCAGGCCCGTAGTTCAGATCGCCCAGGTAGACAGCCGTGATGGAATGCGAGCCTACAGCAAGCGTAGAGGTCGTGAACGTGGTTTGGCCCGTGCCGGCAGCCAAGGCGCTCGCTCCGATCTGTTGCGTTCCGTCGAAAATGTTGACCGTCCCAGTGGCCGCGGCCGATCCGGTGGGCGCTACTGCCACGATCAACGTAACGGGGGCTCCATAGGTCGATGGATTGGGATTCGATACCAGCGTGATCTTCCCCGGCAACTGCACATCTTGATTGACTGCATTCGAGGTGCTGCCTTGAATCTGGTTGTTTGCGTCTCCCAAATAGGTTGCGGTGATCGAATGCAAGCCGTTCGTCAAAGCCGACGTGGTAAGACTTGTAACCCCCGCTGCGTTGAGCGTGGTGTTGCCCAGGATCGTCGCGCCATCGGAGAAGATGACAGTACCATCCGGAGGAACGTTCCCGCCGCCGGGCGGCACGGTCACGGTTGCGGTGAAGGTGACAGGCGCGCCCACGTCCGCGGGGTTCTGGTTGGAAGAAAGAGAGGTGATGGTGCCTTCAAGCACGGTTTGCGTCAAAGCCGCGGAGGAGCTCGGGAAGTGAGCCGGATCGTTGCTATACGACGCCGTAATTTTATGCATGCCCACCGTAAGAGTGCTGGTTGTATAGACGGCGACACCGCCCGCGTTCACCAGGACCGGCACCCCAGTATTCACGCCGTCCACGGAGAAGGTGACGGTTCCGGTCAGAGCGCCGGTTCCCGCGCCCGTGGTTACGGTTGCGGTGAAACTGACACCTTGCCCGAATCCCGATGGATTGGGACTGGAAGTCAGCGTGGTCGTCGTTGTATTCAGGACGGTTGCAATCCCGACCAATTCGATATTCAGAGGCGTGTTCGCGATATTGCCGGCAACGCCGATGCTGCCGGTCAGTTGCTCCTGCGTGGCGGGCGCGGGAATCACCACCGAGGTGGAGGGCGCGAACACAGCGCCGATCTCGCAATCGCCGTCCACGGGCACCAGCAGCGGAATGCCCACAGTGCTGGTGGTGGCAGACGGATCGAGTGCGGCGTTGGCGCCCAGGCTGATTGAGGTCACATCGAATGGCGCGTTGCCGTCATTCTCTACTTCCTGGAGCCGCGTCGCGGATTTTTCACCCTGACGAATGGGAGTCCCGGTAAAGTCCAGCGCGGCAAAGTTGCTTTGTATCTCCTGGACGATCATGTTCAAAGAGTCGGCGACGTAGAGGTTGCCGCTGCCATCCAGGAAAAGCCCGATCGGCCCGTAGAGGCTCACTCCGCCAAACGCTCCGCCGGCGAAGTCCTCGCCCATATTGCTCCTGGCGATGGTGGAGATGAATCCTGTTGCCGAACTCACTTTGCGAATGCTGGCATTCTGGGTATCCGCGATGTAGACATTGCCGGCAGGATCGGCAATGACGCCTTCGGGCGACCAGAGCACTGCCCCAGTGGCAGCGCCGCCGTCGCCCGAAAAACCCGGCGCTCCCGTCCCGGCAAATGGTGTGATGACGCCTGAACTTGCAACCTTGCGAACGACGTTGTTCCTTGAATCTGGAATGTACATAGTGCCGGCGGCATCGAAGGCAACCGCATAGGGGAAGTTGAGTTCGGCCTGCGTTGCAGGGCCATTGTCCCCCGAGTAGCCGCCAGCCCCTGTCACCGGATTTGTGGTTCCGTTTCCCGCGACCGTGGAGATGATGCCAGTGACCGCATCGACCTTGCGGATGCGATGGTTGGACGTGTCGGCAATATACAGGTTTCCGCTGACATCGACGGTGATGCCCTGGGGTTGATTCAGTTCAGCCAAGGTCGCCGCGGCTCCGTCCCCTGCGCTTCCGATTGATCCCGTTCCGGCTACCGTGGCGATGACGCCGGTGGAGGCTGCGATCATGCGGACCACGTTGTTGCCTGTATCTGCGATATAGAGGTTTCCCGCGCCATCCAGAGCCACGCCCGACGGGTTACTCAACGTCGCGTCGGCAGCCGGTCCGTTATCTCCCGTATACGTCGGATTGCCATTGCCTACGATGGTCGAGATAAGGCCGGTGGACGCCGGGACCAAGCGGACCCGATTGTGCAGGCTATCCGCGATATAGAGGTTGCCGGCGCCGTTCAGGGTTACGCTGGTGGGCAGATAGAGCGAAGCCAGTACGGCCGGATTTCCATCCAGCACCGAACCCTTGTAAATGCCATCGCCGGCGGCCACCAGGACGTTGCCGGGAACCAGAACACCCAATCCGCCCAATCCTGTCCCTGACAGATACGCTGTGCCGAGTACGTTGCTGTTGCTGTCCAGAAGAACCACTGCGCCCACGCGCACGCCAGGAGCGGCAGGCGTGAAGACAACGGATTCCGTGCAGGTGGCCCCGGCTGCGAGGGTTGCATTCTCGCAAGTGAGCGCGCCTGCGCCCTTGGCAAAATCGAGCCCGGTCACTCCGAGTGTCAGCACTTCAACGCTGGTCACTGCGCCCGCGGCCCGCGCCGTGACAGTGACGTTTTGCGCGCCAGACGCGGCGCCGACCGGTTGCGAGCCGAATTGGGATTGCGCCTGCGCGCCCGCGGACGCGAGCAGAACAGCGGCAAAGACCAGCTTCCCGCTTCGTATGATCCCGCTTGCAAACCGCCCGAGAGCCGCGGACGCCCATCTCGCCCAGTTGCGGGCGCGCTCGCTTCGGTTCGTACCTTCCTGGGCTTCATCGGCCAGGGCGTAGACAGATCCGAGCTTTGCGCTTCCATCAAACTCCGCTCTGGCGGCTTGAACTGAATTGCGGGCCATTGATAACTCCATGGAATGCTGCTTCTTGCGTTGGTAAACTCGTCCGGTGTTCCCGTTTGAGAGTTGCGCATACCTTGTCATGGCACTGCCAGCTTCGTGGCGCAGGATGCCTTAGTTACGCAGGAGTATAGCGTGCAATCTGACCGGGGAAGCCCGTCTTGATCGCTTTAAACGCCAATGGCGATCAGAGCGGGAAGCTGTTTGCGGAAACGGGAAAAGCTTCCCGTCCCGCGCCGCAATCGGTCTCCTTTTTACTTCCGTCTTGAACCTTTTGCGAATTGCAATTGAAGCCGGCAGCTCGCGGAGCTGCGCTGCGCTGCGAACCTGCGGCCGAGCGGGGAAACACCCTTCGCTGACTCCTCAAGAGCTTAATTCCCGCTTCATTCCAGCGTCCATACAACGAATGAGCTAAACCGCACAGACTATCGAGGGGCAGAGTGCCATGCTATCCCGATGTGCGATCATTGCGCATTTCGGGACGGGTGGCGATCCATCGCCGGCCTCCAGAGTGCTCATACGTTCTATCTGTACGGGAACTCATGCAGGAAGAGGCCATCAAGTTGGATTCTGTAACCAAGCCGCACTTCGATAGCGCCGTTTATCTTGCCACCGAAGGGACCGGACGAAAGATTGTTCGATTCAAGGCGAGGCAAGTTCTCTTTGCGCAGGGAAGCTCCGCCGATTCGGTGTTCTATATCCAGGCTGGCAGGGCCAAACTTACAGTCCTATCCAAACGGGGCAAGGAGGCTACGGTCACTTTGCTGGCCACCGGAGACTTTGTCGGCGAGGAAGCGATCACCGCGGCGGGTGCGCTTCGCACGGCCTCGGCTACCGCTATTGTCGCCTGCGCCGCGCTCAAGATTGGCAGGGAGCAGATGCTGCGCGTGCTGCACGAGGAACATCTCTTCTCCGCCTTTTTCCTGAACTTCATGCTGGTGCGAGGCATGAGAACGCAAGCGGATCTCATCGATCAGCTCTTCAACTCCAGCGAGAGGCGTCTGGCGAGGACGCTCTTGTTGATGGCGGAATTCGGTCAACCGGGAGAACCGCAGACCCTCATCCCGCCGATAACGCAGGAGACGCTGGCGGAAATGATCGGGACCACCCGGTCGCGGGTCAGTTTCTTCATGAATCGCTTCAGAAAGCTCGGCTACATCGAATACAACGGACGCATTCGGGTAAACAGGTTGCTGCTCAGCGTGGTTCTGCACGATCGACTGCCTGAGGAGAATGCATCCAGACCCCTCCTCCTCGATCCCCCGCCGAGCAGAAGCCGAACTGTCAAACGACCAAAGCTTCGTGGGCTATCTGCCAAGCCGGCGGAACATGCTTCCCCGCTCTAGAATCCGCGATCCTGGGCTATCTCCACCTTGTGAAAATGGGTGATCTCGGCCATCTTCTTGGCGGAGAATCCATTGATATCTGGGGCTATCCACTGGTTCTGCAAAAGCCAATTTGGGGGCGTATCTCCATCCCCGTGCGTGTTCGATAAGATGCACACTTCGCCGCGCCCCCTTCATACTGCCTGCGCCAGCTCCGCCAGAATCCGCTGGACAGCTTCCTCTGCGGCCTTTGTCCCCACAGCGGAGAGGCTCATCTGGATCGGCTGCTGCGGGTCGATGGTAATGGCGTAGAGGACGACTTCGCGTTCGCCGCCCTGGATGTAGAAGACATCCAGAAGATCTTTGACGCCGATGTCGTGGGCCGTGAGCGTGGGCGGATAATCGCGTGAGAAGCGCGGCGTGGTGCGCGTGACGGTTCCGATGGGATTGCCATCCGCTGCCGCATCCACCAGCACAATGTGATCGGCGTTCTGGAGCGGTTCCAGCAGGACAAACCCGCCGGTGCCGCCATCCAGGCACTCTACCCCTTCCGGCAGAGTGTGCTGCTCCAGCGCCCGCACCACGTGAACGCCGATGCCTTCATCGCCCATAAGGACGTTGCCCAGACCCAGCACCAGCGTTTTTACCCGGCCAGCCGTTTCCTCGCTATTTGTCGTCACTCTTCTCCCGCTCAAACTTCCATCCGCCTATGATCGAGGATACCGTGCCGCGCCCCTCGATGTAGTCGTGATAGAAGGCAAGATACACGTGAACAATGACGAAGGTGACAAAGAACCAAAGGAACGTGTGGTGCCAGAAGCGTACACCGAATTCGCCGCCCATCAGGGGAACAATCCAGGTAAACATCCGCGGCAGCCACGAGTTGCTCATGCTGGAGTAAAGCGCGAAGCCGGTAATGGTCTGGAAGACAAACGCCAGGAACGTGAAGAAGTAAATCATTCCGGCCAGCGCGTTGTGCCCCGTCGAGATCGGCCCGTGCAGCTTGGTCTCAAGCACGTCGGCTTTGATCACCTCAACGATCTCGTGCCGCTGCGACTTCTTCAGCGGGAAAAAGGCATTCCAGTGGGAGTACTTGTTGCCGACAAAGCCCCAGTAGAGCCGCGCCAGAAAGTTGAAGACATAAACAAACGCGCATAGGAAGTGAATGAACCGCACCCATCCAAACCAGTACTGCTGGTAGGCCTCGGCCGCATAGAACGGGCTCGAAGGCGCGCCGATCAAATAACCGGTGATGCACAGCGCCACCAGGGCCACTGCGTTGATCCAATGGTAGACGCGCACCGGCAGTTCCCACACATAAATTCGCCGATACTCCACCGGGTGCTCGGGAGCCGCCGGTGCCACTCTGCCTGCGCCAATGCCTGTAGCACTCATACGCATCACTCGAATGAAACCTGGTGAAGGTGCCGTCCCTGCGGATCGTAAAGATGCACGGCGCAGGCAAGGCACGGGTCAAAGGAATGGATGGTGCGGAGAATCTCCACTGGCTGCTCAAGGTTCGCTACCGGCGTGCCGATCAGAGCCTGCTCAAACGACGAGCGCTGCCCCTTGGCGTCGCGCGGGGAACCGTTCCAGGTGGTCGGCACAACCAGTTGATAGTTGTCGATTGCACCGTTCTTGATCTTGATCCAGTGCGCCAGCGCGCCGCGCGGAGCTTCGGTCAGGCCAACTCCCTCGGCTTCCGCCGGCCAGCTCTTCGGTTCCCAGAACTCGCCGTTGAAGGTCGAGACCTCGTTGATCTTCACACGGTCCATCAACTGGCCGTAGAACTCCTTGAGCCAGATCATGGCCAGTGCGGCATCCAGGCCGCGCGCCGCGGTACGCCCCAGTGTGGAGAAGAGCGCGGCCACGGGTACGTTGAGCTTGCCCAGTGTGTCCTTTACCAGCTCCTGCACATCGGTGCGGCCTGAGGCAAACGCAACCAGCAACCTTGCCAGCGGGCCCACCTCCATCGCATTTTCCTTCCAGCGCGGAGTCTTCAGGAATGAATACTTCTTGAACCCCTCGAGCGTCTCAAACGGCGGCTTGGGTCCGGTGTAATTCAGCTTCGTTTCGCCGGCCCACGGATGGATGCCGGCGCCGTCTCCGCCTTCGTAGCTGTACCAGGAGCTGGCGATGTATTCCTTGATCTCCTGCGAGTCGGTCGCGTTCACCGGATACACCTTGGTGAGATCGCGATTGAGCACCACGCCGCGCGGATATTTGAAAGACTCCGGCTGGCCGTACCCCTTGGTGGGGAACTCGCCATAGCTCAGGTAGTTCGACAAACCGCCGCCATGGCTGGCCCAGTCCTTGTAGAAGGAGGCAACCGCCAGCAAGTCGGGAATATAGACCTGATTCAGGAACTCATCTGCCTGATCGATAAGCCGCTTGACCAGGTTGAGCCGTTCGCCATTGATGGCGGCCACTTCATTGATGTTGATGGAGCACGGAACGCCGCCCACCAGATAATTCGGATGCGGATTCTTGCCGCCGAAGACCGCGTGGATCTTGACGATCTCCTTCTGCCACTGCAATGCATCCAGATAGTGGGCCACCGCGATCAGGTTCACCTCCGGCGGCAACTTGTAGGCCGGATGGCCCCAATAGCCGTTGGCGAAGATGCCCAGGCCGCTGGCCGCAAAGGCCTTGATCTTGTCCTGTACCTCTGAGAAATAAGACGCGGTGTTCTTGTCCCACTTTGAGAACGATTGCGCCAGATCGGCGGCCTTCTTAGGATCGGCCTTCAACGCGTTCACGATGTCTACCCAGTCCAGCGCGTGCAGGTGATAGAAGTGAATCACGTGATCCTGCACGTACTGTGTGGTCATCATGATGTTGCGGATCAGCTCGGCCGTGGGCGGAATCGTGATGCCGAGCGCGCTCTCAACGGCGCGCACACTGGTGAGCGCATGGACGGTGGTGCAAACGCCACACACGCGCTCGGTAATGGCCCAGGCATCGCGCGGGTCGCGGCCCTGGAGAATCTTTTCGAGGCCCCGAACCATGGTGCCTGCGCTGAATGCGTCGGTGATGACGCCATTTTCCACCACTGCCTCAATGCGCAGGTGGCCTTCAATACGAGTAACTGGATCGACGACGACGCGTGTCATAGCTTCTCACAACTCCTCTTGATCATCAGCGTGGACTTCGGCGATGACTGGCCGCTTGCGTATGTTGGTCACCACAGCGTGCGCGGCAACTCCAGCCAGAGTGGCGACGCCGATGACCGCGCCCACCGTGTCTGCCGTGCTCTCGATGCCGAAGCCGGGGAATGAGGCCAGATGCTGATAGAACGGGCCGTTATCCCAGAAGCCGGCCTCGCTGCAGCCGATGCACCCATGGCCCGACTGAATCGGATAGCTGGTGCCCTCGTTCCACTTGACCACCGAGCAGGCGTTGTAGGTGACCGGCCCGCGGCAGCCCATCTTGTAAAGGCAATACCCCTTGCGCGCGTTCTCGTCGTCGAACGACTCGACAAACAAGCCGGCGTCGTAGTTGGGCCGGCGATAGCATGTGTCGTGAACGCGGCGTCCGTAGAATTCTTTGGGGCGACCTTGGCTATCGAGCGCCGGAACCTGCCCTAGCACCAGCAGGTGGGTCACCACGCTCATCATCACGTCGGCGATGGGCGGGCATCCGGGTACGTTGATCACCGGCTTGTCGACCAGCTTGTAGATCGGCGTTGCGCCGGTCGGGTTGGGCTTGGCCGCCTGCACGCACCCATTGGACGCGCAACTGCCCCATGCCACCACCGCCGCCGCGTCCTTGGCCACTGTCTGCAAGATCGATTCGGCGGTCTTGCCGCCGATCATGCAATAGACGCCGTCCGCGCCCGTCGGCACCGCGCCTTCCACCAGCACAATATATTTGCCCTTGTTCTTTTCGATGGTGTCGCTCAGGCATTTTTCCGCTTGGAATCCTGACGCCGCCATCAATGTTTCCGTGTAATTTAAGTCCAGCACATCCAGCAGCGCGTCGACCACAATGGGGTGGGAAGCGCGAATGAAAGACTCGCTGCAACAGGTACACTCCTGAAAGTGCATCCACACCACTGCCGGCTTTTCTTTCTTCTCAAAGGCCGAGACCACCTGGGCCACGCCGGATTGGGCAAATCCGGCTGCTGTTGCGGCTGCCGCGCAGAATTGCAGGAAGTCTCTGCGGCTGTAGCCCTTCTGCTGCATCGATTGGTAAATTGTCTGACCCATGCCTACCTCGCTCTGTCTATGCAGGCGCCGGCCAGAACCCTGAATAAAGAGGAATGCATCGTGCAGGCCCCCGTTTCGGTTCGCCGACGGATGAATGCGAAGCTACGCACCGGCAATAACAGGTCGCTGTGCGCTACATCACACATCTATGGTCGAAGTTTTTGGGGTTTAGATCGCCTGCCTTGAGGTGATTTGCTCCAAACGCTGCTCAATTCCCACAGGCCCGCTTTGCGCGTAGACATTTTCTTGCGCACGGGTGGAAACTGTGAAAAATAGATCGGCCCGATCAAGAAGGCTGCCTTTACTGCGCCAGAGCCTTCTCGATCCCCGCCTCCACCAGCGGCGTCATCACCGCATACCCGGCCGGCAACGGATGCACCCCATCGTAGCTCAGCTTCGCCGGCAGGCCGTCGCGCTCGTCCTTCATTGCCGTGTGGTAGTCCACATAGACGTAGTCTTTCTCCGCCGCATAGGCCTTGATCCAGGCATTGAGAGCCAAAACCTTGGGGGCTGGCGTCATTCCCGGCTTCCAGGGAAAGTCGAAGGCAGGCATCACAGAGCACAGCACCACGCGGATGTGATTGGCCGTCGCCAGGTCGGCCATCGAGGCCAGGTTGTCCTCAATCTGCTCCAGCGTCTCAGCCCCGGTGTTGCCGGCAATGTCGTTGATCCCGGCCAGAATCACCACCACCTTGGGTCTGAGCTCAACGACGTCCTGCCGGAATCGCACCAGCATCTGCGGCGTGGTTTGCCCGCCGATGCCGCGATTGATGTAGGGCTTGCCCGGAAATGAACCCTCCGGCCCCTCGATCTTCCAGCCTTGTGTGATTGAGTCGCCCATGAACACTACGCGGTTTTCTCCCGCTGCCACCGGCGCCATCGCTTGATCCGCCTCCTTGAACCGCGCAAGCCACGGCCAGTCGTTCTTCAACTGCTCCTGGTGTGCCTTCTCCCAATCGGAAACCGGAGCTTCCGCAGGCTTGGCTACAGCTGGAGCCGATGCCGCGACCGGCGCTTTGGTTTCCGGCAGGCTGCCCGGCTCCTGCGCTGGGAGCGGCGTCAAAGCGATCAGCGCGCCTAAAATTGTAGCGGTGAACAGAGCAGAGCTGAAACAGCCTCGATTCATGGGGAGGTCTCCATTTTCTTCAATCAGGCGTGAATCGGAGACCCGAAAGCCTCAATGCCCGCTGCGGCTTCAATTGTAGGCAATCGAGCCAGACCGTGGCTGCCCCCTTTTCCACAATCCGCCCTCCATAACCCACCGGCCCGTTCCCGCTCCGATTGCGCTACGCTTGAATCCACATGAGCGTCTGCACAATTTGCGATGGAGTCGGGCTGGTTCGGGTGGTCAACAGCGAAGGAAAGTGGGTCTCGCGCGCCTGCGAGTGCCAGGAGATGGTGCGCGAGGAGCGCCGCCTGGCTGCCACACACATCCCCGAGCGCTACCGCCATTACACCCTCGACGGCTACGAGACCGCCTTTCGCGGCGCGGACCCCTCCCTTGGCCGCGCCCACCTCACCGCGCGCAAGTTTGTCGAGGCCTACCCCGTCGATACCGCCGGAAAGGGACTGCTCTTTACCGGCTCCATCGGCGTGGGCAAAACCCATCTAGCCGTCGGCGTGCTGCGGCGTCTCGTTCAGGAGCGCGGCGTCCGGGGCCTCTTCTGCGACTATCGCGAGCTGCTCAAGAATATTCAGAACAGCTACAACTCGCAGGTCAACACCACCGAGCTTGAACTGCTGAAGCCGGTCTTTGCCGCCGAGGTGCTGGTCATTGACGATCTGGGCGCGCAAAAGCCCAACGAGTGGGTCTGGGACACGGTCGCGCTCATCCTCAATACCCGCTACAACGACAAGCAGACCACCATCGTCACCACCAACTATGCCGACCTGCCCGCTGCCGGCGGCGGCCTTACCGACCCCGAACGCGCCGCCCGCGAACCCACCCTCGGCGACCGCATCGGCGACCGCATGAGGTCGCGCCTGGCCGAGATGTGCGTCCGCATCGAAATGACCGGCGAAGACTTCCGCCAGACGGTTAAAAAAGCGCGCTTCGGGTGAGTGCTTCCCACCGGGTGCTGTATCGTTTCGATACAGTCTCGGAGGTTTGCGCCTTTGAATATGGCAGGCTTGCGCCTTATACCTGTTATGGTATAATTAACACGTGCAGACCCCTGAAAGACCGCTTTTCTGGATTGGGAGCAGCAAAAAAAACTTGATGGAGCGTCCGGTCGGCGTACGGAAGTTCTTCGGTCACGCTCTGAACTTCGCGCAAAGCGGCGAGCAGCATGACGCCGCCAAGGTATTGAAGGGCTTCGCAGGTTCCGGAGTGCTGGAGGTCGTTGAAGACGATGCCGGTGGAACGTATCGCGCTGTTTACACGGTCAAATTCAAAGAAGCGGTGTTCGTCCTGCACTGCTTCCAGAAGAAAAACAAGAGCGGAATCTCAACGCCGCAAAAGGACATGGAGATGATTCGCGCCAGGCTTAAAGTTGCCGAGGCGCTGGCAAGGGAGATACGAGATGGCAATGCGCATTCTTGACGGTAACGAAATCGAAGTCAGCTCAGGCAACGTTTTTGCGGACCTTGGCCTGCCTGACGCCGAGCAGCTCAAAATCAAGTCTGGCCTGGCGATCGAAATCACGCGCGCGCTGCGCCGTCTGGGTCTGACCCAGGAGGAAGCCGGCCGCCGGATGGGGATTCCGCAACCGAAGGTATCTGGCCTCATGCGCGGCGATTTTTCCAACCTGTCGGAACGCAAACTGATGGAGTGCCTGAACCGCCTCGGGTACGACATCGAAATCAAGTTGACGCCAGCCGCCGATTCCGTTGGACACCGCACTTTGGCAGTGGCATGATCGAAGGCAGCCGGACTGAAGCGGAACGCGCCGCCCGCGAACCCACCTTCGGCGACTGCATGAGATCCCGCCTGACCGAAATGTGTGTCCGCATCGAGATGACCGGCGAAAACTTCCGCCAGACCGTCAAAAAAGCGGCAGGTGGCTCATGTCTCGCGTTTGAGGCTTGGGATGGCTTGACTCTCCTGCCATCGGCAAGCCTCAGGCGATTCCTTTGAAAGTTGACCGGCTCAGAGCCAAGATGCGCGTATTCGCTGCATAATACAGCTATGCTCCAGTCTGTTCCCTCTTCGAGTGGCCCTTCCATCATTGTGATCGAAGCCGGTTTATCCGCGTTTGCGGTAGCGATCGCGTTTGGGTGGCCCCGCCTGGGTTCCTCGTTCTTCTCGCGTATCGAGCGGGCCTTCGCCCAGTTGGCGCGCAAGCAGGGGCTGTCAGTCATCGCAGTCGGCCTGGCCGTCCTCGTGCTGCGCCTGGCCCTCCTGCCAGTTCTCCCGATTCCTCTGCCATTTAACCCGAACGATTTCAGCTTTCTGCTGGCGGCGGAAACCTTCGCCCACGGACGCCTGACCAATCCCACGCCCGCGATGTGGACTCATTTTGAAAGCATCCACATCACCATGCAGCCTACGTATATGAGTATGTACTTTCCTGCGCAGGGGCTTCTGCTTGCGGCGGGAAAAGTGCTGTTAGGGCACCCTTGGTTCGGCATCCTGGTGAGCAGCGCCTTGATGTGCGCCGCGATCTGCTGGATGCTACAGGCGTGGATGCCGCCCACCTGGGCACTGCTGGGAGGGATACTGGCAGCGCTTCGCCTGGGACTCTTCAGTTACTGGATCAATACTTACACCGGCGCCAGCACCATCTCGGCTTGTGGCGGGGCTCTGGTGCTGGGTGCGCTGCCGCGATTCATGCGGTCACCCACGCTTCGCCATGGCCTGCTGATGGCGGTTGGCATCGTGCTCCTGGCCACCTCTCGTCCCTATGAAGGCCTGCTCCTTTGTCTCCCCGTCGCAGTTGTCCTGGGCCGGTGGGCGCTGTTTGGCAAGAATCGCCCGGCAGCGAGAGTACTGATTGGGTCCGCGGCATTACCGCTGGCGCTCATCGTTGCCGCGGGCGCTTGGATGGGCTACTACGATTACCGGGCCTTTGGCAGCCCGCTCACTTTGCCTTACACTGTCGATCGCGCCACGTATGCCGTCACGCCCTATTACATTTGGCAGTCGAAGCGGCCCGCGCCTCCCTACCGGCACGAATCTCTGCGGAGGTTCTATTGCGATTTTGAGACGAAGGACGCCGCTGGCATGCAATCATTCGCCGGCATAGTCGTAAAGAGTGTGCACAAGGCCAGGGAGGGAATCGTCTTTTTTGCCGGCGCCGCGTTGCTGCCGCCTCTGATTATGATCCGGCGCGTGTTTCTCGATCGGCGCATTCGTTTCCTGGTATTGTGCGTACTCATCCTCGTGGCCGGCATGTCCATCGAGATCTTTATGGTCCCTCATTATTTGGCGCCATTTACCGCGGCGTTTTATGCCATAGGCTTGCAAGCCATGCGCCATCTGAGGGTTTGGAAACCGGAGGGCCGCCCCTTTGGTTTGACCTGGGTGCGGTTCATTGTCACCATTTGCGTTGCACTGGCCGGATTGCGCGTCTTTGCCGGCCCCCTGCATCTCACTCCCTCCGAGTACCCGTCTTCGGAATGGGTCTGGCAGTGGTATGGCCCTGGCCATTTTGGCGGCGAGCGCGCCCAGATTGAAGCTCAGCTCGAACAACTCCCTGCCAAACAGCTCGCGATCGTTCGCTATTCCGCCGATCACTATCCGTTTGATGAGTGGGTCTATAACGCAGCGGACATCGACGGTTCCAAGGTCATCTGGGCGAGGGAGATGGATGCCGCTAACAATCTGGAGCTTATGCGCTATTACAAGGAGCGGCAGGTTTGGCTGGTGCAGCCGGATTTGCTTCCCGTCAAAGTTTCACCCTACGATGCGGCTGAGCAGCCAACCGCTATCGCGCACTGAAAACCATCGCCGGCTTGCGCCATGAAACAATAAAGTTTCAGGAGTCGAAACCATGATCAACGGAAAGCGAATCGCGGTTGTGATGCCGGCGTATAACGCCGAGAAAACCCTTGAGAAGACCGTTCTTGAACTCTCAGATCTGGTGGACATCAAGATCCTTGTCGACGACTCCAGCAAAGACGGCACAGCGCTTCTCTCAAGGCAGCTCGGTGTGCAAACATTCGTTCATGACGCCAATTACGGGTATGGCCGCAATCAGCAAACATGCTACCGCGAGGCTCTCGCCGCCGGCGCAGACATTGTGGTCATGGTTCATCCCGATTATCAGTACACTCCTTCCCTGGTGCCGGCCATGGCGGGCATGGTCGCCAGCGGCGTCTATGACATGGTGCTCGGTTCGCGGATTCTGGGCGCGGGGGCGTTGAAGGGTGGAATGCCGCTTTATAAGTACATTGCCAACCGCCTCCTCACAGCATTTCAAAATCTGTTTCTCGGGGTAAAACTCTCTGAATATCACACCGGTTTCCGCGCTTTTTCAAGGCAATTGCTCGAGACTCTTCCTTTGCTCGAAAACTCCGACGATTTTGTATTCGACAACCAGATGATCGCTCAGGCTGTCATGTTCGGATTTAGCATTGGAGAGATATCCTGCCCGACAAAATATTTTGCCGAAGCATCCAGCATCAACTTCAAACGCAGCGTGAAGTACGGGCTGGAAGTGCTCGGAACGACGGTCAGCTTTGTCGCGCACAAGCTAGGCATTGTTCATGCGGCGCGGTTCACAAAAAGCGGAAGGAAAGTAACCCCTCAGTACTATTCCAAAGGAACGCAAGGCTCGTGAGATACTGAATCGCTTGGATCACATAGTCTATTTTTCGTACATTGGATTTGAGTTTTATGCTGGGATGTTGGTACAAGCAGCAGGATCTCGGCATTCGCATTGTGGAGCGAATGGACGCCCAGGCTATAGGCTCTTCTCGATGATAAACCGAGGCCTGGATTTGGTTTCGGAGTATATCTTCGCGAGGTATTGCCCAATAACTCCAAGGCATAGCAACTGGATTCCCCCCAGCATGTAGAGTGGAATCACAACGGAAGCCCAGCCAGGGACTGCAGCGGGGTTGACGAATCGGACGACCAATGCCCACGCGGCCATGCCAAAGCTGAAAAGAGAAACGACCATGCCGAGGAGGGTAATCACCTTCAGAGGCACCTCGGAAAACGAAGTTATGCCGTTGATTGCCAGGGCGACCATCTTCGAGATGGAGTACTTGGTCTCGCCGGCAAAGCGCACATGGCGATCGTAGTAAACCAGAGCCGAAGGGAAGCCAAGCTGCGGAATCAGGCCTCGCAGAAACAGATTGCTTTCCTTGCAGCTTCTCAGCTCCTCCACCACGCGCCGGCTCAGGAGCCGGTAATCGGCATGATTGAAAATCAGTTGCACGCCCATGGCCTGGAGCAGTTTGTAGTAGCCCTCGGCGGTGCTGCGTTTGAAGAAGCTATCCGTCTTGCGGTCGCGCCGAATGCCATAAACAACGTCGGCGCCGCTGCCGTAGGCAAGCACCATTTCCTTGATCGCAGCTAAATCATCTTGAAGATCGGAATCGATGCTGATCAGCGCGTCTCCCTGCGCCGTGAGCAACCCAGCAAGAATCGCACTTTGCTGGCCGAAATTCCGCGACAGGCTTGAGACCGTGGATGCGCGGGTCTTGCAGAGCGAGGCGCTCGATCACTTGCCAGGTGCTGTCCTTCGAGCCATCGTCGACAAACAGGATGGCCGCGCTTGTGACCAACTCCTTCTCAGCCAGTTCGGCGAGCAAATCTCCAAGCCGCTGCGCGGTTTCCGGCAGCACCTGCTCTTCGTTGTGGCAAGGGATGACAATGGTCAGTGCTGGACCGGAAGAGCGGGGAGAAGGCAGAGTCGCAACTCCGGCCTCGGCTGAGCCTGGTTGTGGATCTTGCCCGCTGGCCATTTTGGAAGTCATTGAGATCTCCGCAGCGACCGGGAAGCGATGACAAGCCGATGCTTCGCGAGTGCGATCTTCGACACGCACCAGGCGGGCAGAAAAGTTAGGATGCTGGCACGCATTCGATAGAAAACCGAAGACACTTGCGGAATCGCCTGTCCGTCGCGGATAGCTGAAGTTAGCACCGCCGCAGGCAGGGCAGGAATGGCAGCTTCCGCGACATAAAGGATCATGTTATAGCGGTACCAGGATTCCACGCCGGGAACGCCCTTGATCATAGGACGGAACAAATCGAAGGGCTTATAACCATGGCTGGCAAACAGCCGGCGCCAAGACTCGTGGGTTTGCTCGTTGATGTGGTTTTCTCCGCCCTGCCCTGGAGTGGCTGCGGAAAACAAGATCCTGTCACCGTGCCGGACGAGGTTATCAACCAAGGTGCTTGAGAAGCGCTCCGGCAGGTGCTCCCCCACCTCAAGGCATTGCACAAAATCAAATCGACGCCCAAGATCGAATGACTGCGTGATGTCCTGAGGCTGAAAGCAATCGGCCGGGATGAGAAGCGATTCCGGCTGAACATAAGCGCCGTCCACTCCCAAATAGTCCGCAACGCCCAGGTTTCCGTAGACCGAGAGCCACGCGCCAGCGCCGCACCCAACGTCAAGCACGCTCCGCGGCGACAGCTCCCTGAGAACGAGCGGAACCACATGGCTTGCCGAACGAACAGACCCAGCCTGAATATACCGATAGAAGGTGTCGCTATAGCTGTAACTCTTAGAGCTGGCCGGGACAGACTGCTGAGGATTCTCGCTGGAACTCGCCGAGCTCGAATTGGGGGAAAGAATGGTCATGGGATTTTGTCGGGCAAGAGACCATTATAGTCATGGCAACAGCAGCCAGCTAATGTGCTCCTCGATCGCGAACTCCTTGCATGTCTCCATCGGCATGTTTTATGGAATGCCGAGAAGCTTGTGGGTTTGCAGGCTCAAGCGCCACTGCGGGTGATCGAGACAATACCGCAGTGCAAGCTCTGTGTTGATTGCACGCTCAGCCCCATCCATTGGCTGAAGAAAGAAATGCTTGAAGCGCAGGTTCTCAAATTCCCTGGGATCGGCTCCTGCTTGAGGATAGACCAGCTTCAATTCATCGCCACTCAGTTGGACTAACTTCGATCCCGCTTTCGGGCTGACGCATATCCATTCCAAGGCCGCCGGAGCCGCAATCGTCCCGTTGGTCTCGACAGCAATCTCAAAATCGAGAGAATGCAGCGCCTCGATCAGTTTCGCATCCAGTTGCAGCAGAGGCTCCCCGCCCGTGCAGACCACAAATCGCTTGCCCAACCAGGACTCTCTTGGCCATGTCTGCTCGATTGCCGAGGCCAACGCCTGCGCCGACTCGAACCTGCCGCCGCCTGCGCCATCCAAGCCCACAAAATCCGTATCGCAAAACCGGCATATCGCTGTCGCCCGGTCCGCCTCGCGCCCCGACCACAGGTTGCATCCGGCGAACCGGCAAAAGACCGCGGCGCGGCCTGCCTGCGCGCCTTCGCCTTGCAGCGTATAGAAGATTTCCTTTACGGCGTAGCTCATTCTGCAGCCTTGCCTTCTCGGTAGCTCAACGGATCGTCGATTCCATTCTCGCTGAAACCCTTCCGCCGCAACAGGCAGGAATCGCATTGCCCGCAAGCCGCGCCCGCTGGTGAGGGATCGTAGCAACTGCTGGTGAGGCCATAGTCCACACCCAGTTCCAGGCCCTTGCGGATAATCTCCGCTTTGCTCAGGTCAATTAGCGGCGTATGAATCTTGAGCGCCTGACGGCCTTCAACGCCCGCCTTGGTGGCCAGGTTAGCCATCTTCTCAAAGGCCTCGATAAACTCCGGCCGGCAGTCCGGGTAGCCCGAGTAGTCCAGCGCGTTTACGCCAATGAAAATGTCGCTCGAGCCCAGCACCTCAGCCCAAGCCAGCGCAAACGACAGGAAAATCGTATTGCGCGCAGGTACATACGTAATGGGAATGCCGTGCGACATATCGTCTGCCGAGCGGCCCTTGGGTACGTCGATGTCGCTGGTCAGGGCGGAGCCGCCAAAGACCCGCAGATCGATGGCCGCAATGCGGTGTGCCGCGACGCCGAGGGATGTGGCCACGCGGCGGGCGGCATCCAGTTCGACAATGTGCCGCTGCCCATAGGAGAACGAAAGCGCGTACAGCTCGTAGCCCTGGCTGCGGGCAATCGCCAGCACCGTGGCCGAATCCAGGCCTCCGCTCAACAGCACCACCGCTCTTTTCGCTTGAGTCTCCATGGTTTGGCCTGCCTATTTCAGGTCGCCGCCTTTGCCGATGTCCATGGAAGGCGGGACAGGGTTGTTCTCGTCAATGGACGCCTCAATGACCTGCTCAAGAATGCCCTTCGCGGCAAGGATGAACTCGATGGCATCCCGCCCAGCGCCTTCGCCGCCCTTGTTCGGCGTCACGTAGTGCGCTTCGGCTTTTACCTGTTCGCGCGCGTCTGCCACGGCAACCGCAAAGCCGCATTCGCGCATCGCTGGCAGATCCACCACATCGTCGCCCACATAGGCAATCTCGTCCAGCGTTACGCCTTCCTTTGCCATGATCTCGCGCACCGCCTTCATCTTGAAAGCCTGGCCCTGGTAGACAAATTCGAGCTTCAGGTCGCGGGCGCGCAGGGCAACCGTCTCGCTGATGCGCTTGGTAATGATGCCCACTTTCATGCCGCCCAGCCGCGCCAGCGTCATCCCCGCGCCGTCGTGGGCGCTGAAGCCCTTGGCCTCCACCATTTTGGTGACAATAGAGCCGTCCGGCAACGCCACCGGCATGGGATAAATCCAGATGGTTCCGTCGGTAAGCACGCCATCCACGTCAAAAAGAACGATCTTGATCTTGCGAGCGCGATCCTGCGCTGTGAGTGTCATGCCTTCAATTTTACCAAGGCTCGCTTGCTCCATCCTCTCCACGCTCATCGCTCAACGAGAGCGGAATCGCCAGGATAGGCGGTTCGCGAGAGAATAGAAGCATGGATCGCATTCCACCCGCCGCCGCGCCGCCCCAACTCGACCCCGACGACTACTACATCGAAGGGGTGAATGTGGTCTTCACCGCGCAGTATCACCTTAAGCGCGGCTCCTGTTGCGGCTCCGGCTGCCTCCACTGCCCTTATGGCGTTGAGGAAACAGGCGCGCTTGCAGATGCAGGCGAGGAAACACCAACTGCTGGCTGAGTTACGGCCGGCGCCGACACAGCCGCCGCGCGCACCAGCACCGCAAAGCGCGGAAACGCAAAGCTCCCGCCCGCGTCGTCGATCACATTCAACTGGCACAAGTACTGACCTGGCTTGAGCCCGGCCAGCGGCACATCCAGCTCAATAGCCACCGCGCCGCGCCCCTCCACATTGATGGTCTTGGCCTGCACCAGCGGCGTCTCGTAGACCTTTGTCGATCCCTGAATCAACTCGAGGCTGCTGAGTAAGCTGATGCTGGGCTTGGCGCCCTTGGGCGCATCTGCCGCCTCTTTTTCCCGCGCCGGAGCGTAGATCTCATACAAGAGGTAAAGGTGCTGATCCTGGCGGAAGACGTGGCTGATGTTCGGCACGTACTCCTGCCCGCCGCGAACCAGGGGCGTGTCTCTCTTGCTGGGCTGGCGCATCGAGGCCAGCACAATGGAACTCATCTTGAGCGGAGCCTTCTTCATCTCCGGTAGCGTAATCTCCGCTTCAAACGAACCCATGCGGCCCGTCTGGTTTTCGCGCACCACAAATTTCAGCTGATACTTGCCCGGCGGCAGGTTAAAGCTGGTTGTGTATTGGATGTTCTTTTGCCGCGCCTGCAAGCTTGGGTCCAGGTTCAGCTTCACCGTCTCGCGCGCATGACCAATGGGCCGCTTCGCTTCGTCGATCACGCTGCCAATAATGTCCAGCGTGGCCTTGTCCTTGTCGCCGCCCTTTACAAAAGGAATCTGCGAGCCGGGCACGATCAGCGAAACCGGCACAAAGAAACGGTTCTCATCCAGCCGGAAATACATGGCGTCCAGATAGACCGCCATATCGGAAGCCGGAAGGTCGCTGGCCAACTGCTCCTCAAGATCGCGTTCATGGTCTTCCTTGCCCGCATGCTGGAAGTCAGCTGGCGCATAGTAGCCGGGCCTGTATTCAAGCTTCACGCCGGGACGATTGATCTTGATGGTCAGTTTGCGATAGCGGCCGTCGCGCAGCGGACTCGTGCTGCGAAATCCGATTGCGTAATACGCCGAGGTATCCCGCTCCACCTGCGCAAAGGCCGGAGCAAAATCGTTGGAATCGAAGAACGCCTTGCCGCCGGTGTCGGTGCTGAGCGTTGCCATTACTTCCTGCGTGGCGGCGTTGGCGTTCATGTTGGTCGTCAGCGCGCCGCCGTTGTAGGCGCCGCTGCCGCGCAGGCTGCCGGTAGAGGCGTCGCCCAGTGGCGAAACCGCTTGCAGGCCGCGCGTGTCCACGCTATAGATAGCCAGGTTAGCGCGCACCGCCGCGTTGATGGCGGCCCGCAACGAGGCCTGATTTTCAATGCCGTCACGCGAGATGCCGCCTGAGAAGTAGAGCAGCGACTTCTTCTCCGTGATCTTTTCCAGCGACTTGGCCACCGCCCGCAGCGCAAACAATTCGTGATCGGTATTCAGGTCGTTGTACTCGCTCTCGTCAGGCGTGTAGCCGGTGGTGTCTTCCACCTGATTCGAATTGGCTGTAGCTCCCTCGGCAAAGGCCTGCCCCTCGGTACCGTTGTAAACGGCCACTTCGTGGATGAGCGCGTTCTTATCGGCGGTAAAATCCTGATCCACCTTGAGTGTGTCGCCGAGCGAAACCAGCGCTACCAGATCGGCGGGCTGCATCATCTTCTTCAGGAAATCCTGCGCCGCCGCCACGCTGCGATCCAGATCCTCCGGCTGCATGGAGGTCAGGTCGAAAAACATCACAATCAGCCGGTGATTGCGCAGATCTTCGGGCTTCGCAACCACAACGGCCTTCGAGCCGCTGCCAGCGGTCCCGGCGGCCAGTCCGCTCACAGTGGTCTCGTTCAGCGGCGTGGCCTTGTCCACGCTTTCAAAGTCAAACGTATCGATCCTTTGCTGCTTGCCGTTTTCATAGACGCTGAAATCGCTCTGCTTCAAACCCTGCACCAGTTCGCCGGTCTTGGCATCGCGCACCACCACGTTCGTCAGCACCAGATCGCTGTTCAATTTCAGCACAAAGCCGCTCTGCGGGGTCGCGGAGACCTGTGTGCCGGGAGCCTGTCCGGGGTCCTGCGCAAGCGAAGGCTGCGCACTCGGAATCACCAGCGCCAGCGCTGCAATCCCTGCCCCGATCCTCTGCGCCCAACCCGTCATTCGGCTCCTTCCGCCACTCATCTCTGGGTACCCCAGGTCTCGCGTTTGGGACCTGGGATACCGCCTACTTCGCTAAAACCTGAACCTGCCCGTAAACTGAAACGACCGCATCGACCCCACCGATGTGACTTGCCCAAAGGTAGGCGAAGTTACACTGGTATCCACTCCGGAGTATTGCACTGTGTTAAATACATTGTTTGCCGTCGCGCGTATTTCCATGCTGCGGTTATCGCCCAATTGCAAGGTCTTTGAAAGCGCCATGGAGTTCTGGATCGTCCCCGGCCCGGCAATCGAGTTGCGGGAAGCCGTGCCATAGGAGCCAGCGGGCGGCGCAAAAGCCGCGGTGTTAAACCACTTCAGCAGCGACCCACCCCCAACCGCGAGAGAAACTCCCGGAACGCGATCGGGGCGCAGCGAGCCTGCGGTGCCGCGCGCTACGTCGGCCACCGCCGCCGCATAACTCGGTGTAAACGGCGTCCCAGTAGCAAAGGAATAACTTCCGGAAATCGAGAATCCTTCCAGAATATGCGAGGCCGCGCCGCTGGTGAACAAGGATTTATCCTTGCCAAAGGGTAACTCGTAAAGATAAGTTCCGCTGACCTTGTGCCTCTGGTCGAAGCTGGAGTTACCTTCCTCGGCCGCAATATCCTGCCAGTTTTGCGCCACTACCGTTGAAGTTCCGCCCACCGAGCCGGCATCGTCGATGGAGTGCGAGTACTGGTAGTTTGCGCCCAGCGCGATCCCGCTCGATAGCCGCTTGTTCACCCTGAGCGTTCCGGCATTGAACTTCGAGAAAGCCACGGCCTGTTCATAATTGAAGAGCGCGCCAGAGGAGCTTATGCCGGCTGGAGTGCGGCCTGGCGCGGTGGTCACGTCCAGATGATTGCCTTTCGATCCGTTGTAGCCGGCGTTCAGCATTACGCCCCAGGGCAGCGTCTTTTGTACATCCAGGTTCCACGCTTGCACGTAGGGTAGACGGTAGTGCGGGTCGAGCGCGTAATTTCCGGTCGTGTTCGCGGCGGGAAATCCATTCCCAAGAGAGAGGCAATCGGACGTTGCTGCGGAGCCGCATAGTGTGGTCGCTTCATTCGTTTGTTCGTTGGCGAAGGGCGGCTGATGCGCCATTGTCGAGGCAAAGGTCGCATACTGGCCGTTGGTGTAGTTCATGCCAAAGCCGGCTCGAACCACCGTCTGTTTAGGCAAGCGCAGCGCCACGCCCACACGAGGCGCAAACCCCAGCCGGAAAGGAAAGACCAGAGAATCCGGCAGCCCGCCGCTAAATGAAGGCGGTCCGCCGGCCTGCGCCTCAGCAGCCTCTGTAAAGCCACCCGCCGGGTTCGTATCCACAAAAGCCAAGTGTCCGTATTTCTCGGTATAGGGCGCGAAGTACTCGTAACGAAGCCCGAAGGTCAGCGTGAGGTTGGGCCGCACCCGCCAGTCGTCTTGCCCGTAGGCATCAATTACGTTGTCGCGCAGATAACTCTTCGTTGCAGCGGAGTCGATGGTGGTCTCCTGCGGTTCTCCCAGCAGAAAATCCCCGAGCGACGAGCCTGTGTACTTTCCCGTGAAATAGAACGTTCCGGTCGCGTTCGACCCGCCCAGAAAGTCGCGATGCACGCGCCGGTAGTCGCCGCCGAAGCGCAGGTTGTGCCTTCCGTGAATCCAGCTCAGCGCCTCGGCAAAGGAGATGGTCTGCGATACTGAAGAGCTTGGCTGCTGCTGGCTCAGCCCGGAGAGATTGCTCAACTGCACGTTGGGCAGGCCATAGTTGAGCGGGCTCGCATTCAGGGGAGTGGCGCAGCCTGTGCCAGTGCAGCCGGGCGGCGGCGGGCCATAGATTCCAAGCTGGGTCGCAATATCGTTCGCACTGGTGAAAAAGTTCGTCGTCTGGCTGTTGCTTCGATTCCAATTGGCGTTGAGGACGTTGGTTACTTTGTGGTAACCCACCGTGTAGCCCGCCTGCAAGCTGTCCGAGTCCGACGAGCCTTTGCCGCCTAATGCAGGGAAGAGATTGATGCGATCTGAGGCTGAACTGCTCCAGTTGTAATTGAAGTTGATGCTCTGGCGCAGTCCCTGATTCTGGTTCCTGCGCCCGCCGCCTCCGCCAAATCCTCCGCGGCCTCCGCCACCCGGCAAGGTGGCATTTTTGCCCAGGCTGCGCATGTAGCGAACGCCGGCTTGGGTCGAGTTCGTCTGCGCGGTGGTCAGCAGATGATAGTTTTGCGTGTCGCCAGGCAGGTTTGGCTCAGGAAAGTACTTGAGCAGCGCAACGGCCTGGCTCACCGGAACGATGGGCGCGGCAAGCCCTGGGATGTTGCCAGCCCGCTCTGCATCCGTGGGCACCGTCGCGTATTCGTCCAACGGATTCGAACTGCGCTGGCCGGAGAGTGTGAGGAAAACCGTGTCTTTGCCGCTTGGCTTGGTCAAATGCGGAATGTACGGCGCGCTCATGAAGGTAATGCCGAAGCGGTTGGTACCGGACGCGGGCTGCTGCTGCGACTGGCCACGTAGCGAGAACGGCTCCGCATTGAGCGCCGAATTGCTGCCGATCCAGAAGATGGCTCCATGCGGCTGGCCTGGGTTGAAGCCGCGGAAATTGCCCCGTCCGCCTCCGCCGCCAACCCTAAAACCGCCGCCACCAAACCCATCGCCACCCCCAAATCCGCCGCCGAAGCCTCCCCCGCCAAACAAGCCGCCTACTGCGTCGCTCACACCGCTGGGCAAGCCGCCCTGGGCGCGAACCGTCTCAATTGCATCGCGAATGCGATCCATATCCACACCGGCCAGGGGACTCACTTGACCCGACTGGCCGCTGATGGCCACCGAATCCCCGCCAAAGTCCGAGTTGCCCGCAATGGAGGGCAGCGCCGCTCCGCCAGATCCAGCCGAGCCGGCTTGCGTTTCCGTGTCGGGTGCGATCGCGCTCATCAGGCTCAGGTTTTGCGCGCCGTTGGCGGCCAGTTGGCGAATGGCTTGCGCCGCCTGGTCCGCCTGAGAGCCTTGCTCCTGGCGCTGCTCCTGTGCAGCTGCCCGCGAAGCCAGAATTAACTCAAAATTCGCCGTTGCGTCGTGGCTCGCTGCATTAAGTACCGCCTCCTGCGACCCCGACGCAAAGGCCGCAAACTGCGTGCGGATCACGTAACGGCCATTCTGCGGAATGGTCAACGACCAGGCGCCGCCGATGTCCGTAGTGGTGGAGAAGCGCTTGCCAGTGAGCGTGTTCTGGGCGGTTACCGTCACGCCGGGAAGTGAAGTGCCGCCGCTCTTTACAACGCCGTGGAGCCTGCCGCCAGTTGAGGCTGAAGCTTGCGGGGACTGGCTAACCGGGGATTGCGCCCAAGCCGCAAAGCAGCCAGCCACGACAATCCCCGCCCAAACTGCCCACACGCCTGTTCGCCGCACTGACACGCCCCCACCATTTCGCGCTCGCACTCTTTATGACGTTTCCAATGCCCCGAGAGTTTACGTGTGCGGACTTTCGCACCCCGCACGTCTTTCAATGACATTCCCGTGGAAGAATGCGCCAGCTTCGTCGGGAATTCTTGAGGGCAGAGATCTTCCCAGTTGAATCCATCGTCTCAGAACCGGGGTCTTCCCATGAAGCATCTTCGCATTTTCTTCTTCTCCATTCCCGTGCTGCTTGGCTTGCTCGCCGTCGATGCCCGCGCGCAATAGCCGGTCACCTTCCCCAGCGGCGATCCTACGGCCCAGGCGCTGCTCTATCTGCCCCAGTGCGCTGGTCCCCATCTGGCCCTGATCCTCTTCCATGAGTGGTGGGGCCGGAATGACTGGATCAAGCAGGAGGCCGCGGGCTGTGCAGCCAAGGGCTATGTGACGCTGGCCGTCGATCTCTATAACGGCAAGGGGTCCAGCGACCCGGAACTGGCCACAGACAAGGCCGCCCTGGGCCAAATCCACGCCGCCGTGCTGGGCAATTTTGGCGGTCAGGATCGTGGCATTCCACCCGACGCGGTCCACGCCGTTGAGGCCGCCATGCAATCGCTTGGCAGGCCCGTGGACGACAAGATCTATCCCCTGGCCGGCCATGCCTTTGAGAATGTCAACAACGCAACCGGCTACCGACCCGATGATGCCGCCAACGCGCTCGGCCGCCTTGACCGCTTCTTCGCGGCGACTCTGGGACGTTGAGAACCGGCCCAAGCCTTTGCGCACAACTCACTCAATCGCGATAAACGCCTGACCCGCTCCTCAGCTTCCTGGCCGGACAAGTTCGACAATTGCTCTTGCATTTTCGCTGGCCGCATGTTAACCGTTAAGACAATAGTTTTTTGATTGCTACCCTGCAAGTAAACTGAGGTGGCATCGGACAGGACATTTCTCCCCATGAAGATCGGCACCACTATCCGCACTCACCGTCTACAGAAGGGGCTCTCGCAAGGGGATATCGAGAAGAAGACCGGCTTGCTGCGCTGCTACCTCTCGCGCGTGGAAAACGGCCACACCGTGCCTTCGCTGGACACGTTGTCGAAGATTGCCCTGGCGCTCGACATGCCCATCGCCCAGTTCTTTGCAGACGACACCACGGGTCGCCAAATCAACCTGCAACGGCTCACCGACGAGGAAATGCGCTTCCTCACGCAGATTCGCCGCTACTCCACGAACCTGAGCGAGAGCGACCGCAAACTGCTGCTGGCCATGGTGAAGAAGTTCGCCTCCACGGCCATTCGCTGAATCTTGAGTGCGTTGCATTGTAGTTTCGGGCGATGCGCAGTTGGGGCAGAGCTTCAGGAATTCCTGTCGCTCGCCACGGTTTCCTTCACCAGCGCCTGAATCTTCGCGTACACGTCTTGCGGCTTCACAAAAAACGGCGCATTCAGGCATTGGAAGGTCAGTTCCTGCGTACCGGGCACGTAGTTCCATGCTACGTCCACGCCAAACTTCGAGGCGGTTCCACTGTTGCCATCCAAGTCGATGCCGGCCGCCTTGGCCTTGGCGATCAACTTGGTCCATTGCTCTGTCGTAATGTCTTTGAAGACTTGCGGCGCGCTTTTTCCCACAACGTTCTCCTTTTGTGCGCTCGACGATCTGGCAGCAGTGGGCGGATCATGAGGGAACCGCCAGCGCTGCCGGCCCTGTGAAGATCCAGCTGCAATCGAATGCTACCAGCAATGGGGAAAATTCGATGCAAAGCGCCTTGAAGCGCGCCGCGCCGCACACGGTTTAAACAGCCGCAGGCGATTTCTTCGCGGCAGCCGTTGCGCGCGGCTTGGCGGCATTGGGTTTGGGAATCGCGTTCAAATCCACTTTTCCTTCCGCCAGTTGCATAAGGAAGTCCTGGCTGGCAAAGGGCGGGGCGTCTTTGAGCAGCTTGCTGGCGCGCAGGTAACTCCCGTCGGGTTGCTGAAGGCGGGCCTTCACCGTGTCAGCCATATAAGCGGGCAAAATCTCGTCGTGAATGCGCGCCAGGGCTACAGGGTCGCGCACCGGGAAAACCACCTCGCAGCGCTCGAAAAGATTGCGTGGCATCCAGTCTGCCGAGCCAAGATAGATCTCGTCGCTGCCGCCGTTGGCAAAGTGGTAAATACGCGAGTGCTCGAGGAACCGGCCCACGATCGACCGCACGCGAATCCGTTCGGACAATCCCTTGACGCCAGGCCGCAGAATCGACAGCCCGCGAACAATCAGGTCCACCTCGACGCCCGCTTGCGACGCCTTGTAAAGAGCCTCAATCACGCTGGGCTCGAGCAGCGCGTTCATCTTGGCCACAATGTGCGCGGGTCGCCCGGCCTGTGCGTGTTCCTGTTCGCGGCGGATCAGGCCCAGAAAGCTTTCTGCCATGGTCAGCGGCGCAACCAGCAGCGGGCGGTAGTCGTCGATCTCGGCGTGCGCCGTGAGGTAGTTGAAGACCATGTGAACCCGCTCGGTGATCTGCGGATCACAGGTAAGCAGGCTCAGGTCGGTATAGAAGCGGGCGGTCACAGGGTTGTAATTGCCCGTGCCCAGATGGCAGTAGCGGCGGGTTGCGCCGTCTTCGTCGCGGCGCACCAGCATGGCCAGCTTGCAGTGGGTTTTCAGCCCAACCACGCCGTGGAAGACCTGCACGCCAGCGTCCTCCATGCTGCGCGCCCAGCGAATGTTCGAGGCTTCGTCGAAGCGGGCCATCAACTCCACCACCAGCGTGGCTTCCTTGGTGGCCGCCGCCTCAATCAGCGCCTCGAACATGGGCGAATCGTGGCTGGTGCGGTAGAGGGTCTGCTTCATGCTGACGACGGCTTCGTCCTCTGCGCCCTGCTGGATGAAGTCAACCACCGGGTCGTAGGAGTCGTAGGGGTGGTGGAGCAGAAGATCGTGCTGCCGCAACTCGTCGAAGATGGTCGCCGACTTCCGGCTCAGGTGTAGCGGCTTGGGCGTGAACGGCCGGAACTTGAGGTCCGCCCGCGGCACGTCTCCATAAAAGAACATCAGCCGCGATAGGTTGACCGGGCCCTCGCCGCGAAAGACCTGATCTTCGTCGAGTTCAAAGTTGGTGCGCAGCCGCTCCACAATCTCTTGATCGGCCCCGGTCTCAATCTCCAGCCGGACGGCATCGCCTTTGCGCCGATTGTGCAGCTCTACGCGAATGCTCTCCAGCAGCGAGCGCGCTTCTTCCTCTTCAAAGTAGAGGTTCGAGTTACGGGTCACGCGGAATGCAGCATGAGCCAGCACCTCGTAGCCGCGGTACATGCCAGCCAGATTCTGCGCGATCAGGTCTTGGAGCAGCAGGTAGTCGAACGAACCATCCGATGCAGGCAGGCGGACAAACCTTGGCAGGGCGCGCGGCACCGTAACCACCCCCAGCACCTGCGGCCCGGAACTGCGCCGCTTGGCCCGGAGCAGCAGAGCCAGGCAGAGAGCCTTGTTCAGCACCCGCGGAAACGGATGCGCCGGGTCGATCGAGATCGGGGTCAGCAGCGGATCGACCTCGCGCTGAAAGTACCCCTGCGCATAGGCGCGGGCCTCTTCGTCCAGTTCCTTCCACTCCAGCAGCCGTATGCCCTGCTTGCGCAACTCAGGAAGCAGGTGCTGGTTCCAGCATTGGTACTGTGCGGCCACAAAACTGTGAATCTCGGCGGTCAGCACGGCCAGCGACTCATCGGGGCGTAGCCCGTCGTAGCCAGGCTCGCGGTAGCCATCCTCAATGCGCTGCATCAGCCCGGCCTGCCGCACCTCAACGTATTCGTCGAGGTTATTGGCCGTAATCGACAAGAACTTGACCCGCTCCAGCAGCGGGTTCGTTGGGTCCTCAGCCTCTTCAAGCACACGCCGGTTAAACTGCATCCAGGAGTGGTCGCGGCCGTTGAAAAGTTTTTGTTTTTGTGTAGATCGGGCCATTTGCTCGTCCAGTGCGCTGTGTTGAAAGTCTACAAGGTTTTCCTCGTCCCCGGCACACAAGTTGTTGTCAGAGAAAGAACTCGCCATTACGCAATCCATACAGGAAGCACCGGGCAAATGATGTTAAAGGCTGGCAAAAAAGCTGAACAGACTGTTGCGCTTACACGGCGGATTGGCTCGCGGTTGGTTGGCCGGTGAGGACGTGTCTGATTTGCGGAGGGAGCGGCGTCTGCCGGGACTAATCCATGAAAGGCAGCATCGAAACGCGCATTCGGCTGTTAACCGTAAACCCAGAATTCCTCGGAAGCTGATCGGCGGAGCTTTGGCGACTTTCCATTGCGATCGAGGTCATGGAAGGGCATCCAGTACCAGTTGAGAAAGCAGCAAAGAAGGCAGTTCGGAAAGTGAACCACGAGGGTCAGCGGTGGACGGACGACCGTCCGGGGATAACGCTGCGCCTCCCCATTGACCTGCGCGAAGCAGTCACCGAAGAATCGCGCATAGAGGGCGATCTGGCCAGGATCGTCCTTTTTGCTTTGCGCCAGATTGAACGCGAAAAAGCGAGAATTGCGAAGCAATCGGGAGCGGAACCGCACTCGGAGCGTCTATTCATTTGTAACTTCCCGCGAAAGGTAGAAATTCATGCGTCTTTTCAGACTTGCGGCGTTCTTTGGCCTCATCGTTGTTCCTTCCTCGGCGGTGTACGCTCAAACGCTGCCGCCGGGCGTTCAGAAGGTCACCTCAGTTGAGGGGATCGACGAATACGCGTTTCCCAACGGATTGCACGCGCTGCTGTTTCCCGACAACTCGAAGCCCAAGGTCACTGTAAACGTGGTCTACCGCGTGGGCTCGCGCAACGAGGGCTACGGCGAGACGGGGATGGCCCACCTGCTGGAGCATATGTGCTTCAAGTCCACCACCACGGGCCGCACACTCTTCAGCGAATTGACCGACCGCGCCGGCGGCGGCAACTTCAACGGGCAAACCTCATACGACCAGACGATCTATTTCGAAACCGTGAACGCCAGCGATGAAAACCTGCGCTGGGCGCTGGGCCTGGAGGCCGACCGCATGGTGAACATGACCATGCTGGGCAAGGACCTGGTGACGGAGATGCCGGTGGTGCGCAACGAGATGGAGTCTGGGGAGAACTCGCCGCAAAACGTGCTGCACGAGCGCGTGCTGGCCGCGGCTTACAACTTCCACAACTACGGCAAGACGGTGATCGGCAACCGGACCGACGTGGAGCGTGTGCCGATCGAGAATCTGGCGGTCTTCTACAAGAAGTACTACCAGCCCGACGATGCCGACGTGGTTGTCGCGGGCCAGTTCGACGAAACCAAGGCGCTGGCGCTAATCGCCGAGACGCTGGGCAAACTGCCCAAGCCGGATCGCGTATTGACGCAGCCTTACACGATGGAGCCGACGCAGGAGGGCGAGCGCGAGGTAGTTCTGCGCCGCGTGGGCAGCACGCAGTTGGTCACTGTGGTCTACCACACTCCCGCGGCCATGCATTCGGACTCGGCGCCGCTCGAGGTGCTCAGCGAGATTCTTGGCGCGCAGCAAACGGGGCGGCTCTACAAGGCGCTGATCGACACCAAGAAGGCGACACAGGCCTACTTTTTCGATAATGGCATGCACGATCCCGGCTATGCGTCGGCTTTCGCTGAACTGAAGACCGATCAGTCGATCGACGACGTGCGGCAGACGATGCTGAAGACGGTGGAGGGGGTAGCGGAGAATCCGCCCACACAGGAAGAGGTAGACCGCGCCAAGGCGCGGCTTGCCAAGAACTTCGAGTTGACGCTCGCAAACTCGCAGACTGTCGCCATTTGGCTTGGCTTCGCGGTTGGCGACGGCGATTGGCGCGATCTTTTTCTTTCGCGAGATGAGATTGCCAAGGTGACGCCAGCCGAGGTGCTGCGCGTGGCTAAGGGATATCTGAAGTCCTCGAACCGCACGCTGGGCGAGTTCATTCCCACGGCGACGCCGGACCGCGCGGAGATTCCGGCCACGCCCGACGATGCGGTGCGCTTCAAGGATTACAAGGGCGGCGCATTGGTGCAGGAGGGCGAAGTTTTCGATCCGACACCGAAGAACATCGAGGCGCGCGTGATTCGCGCAACGCTGCCGAACGGCATGAAGCTGGTGATGTTCCCGAAGAAGACGCGCGGGGCGACGGTGAACGCGGCGGTGAACGTGTGCTTTGGCGACGAGAAATCGCTGTTCGGCAAATCGGCTGCTTGGGAGATGGCCGGCGCGCTGCTGGAGCGCGGAACCAGGACGAAGAACAAGCAGCAGATTCAGGACGAAGCCGACCGCCTGAAGGCGCAGGTGAACGTCTACGGCTGGTCCACTGGCGCTTCGGGCAATGTGAAGACGGTGGCGGCAAATCTGCCCGAGGCTCTCAAGCTGGTGCGCGAACTGCTGCGCGAGTCTACCTTCCCTGAGACTGAGTTCGAGCAGGCCCGCCTGCAGCGCATCCAGGAGGACGAGAGCAACAAGACCGAGCCCAATGCGCTGGCCTCGATCGAAATGCAACGCCATATTAACGCTCAGTACAAGCGCGGCGACGTACGTTACGACGCAACGCTCGACGAGAAGATCGAGGATCTGAAGGCCGTCAAGCTCGATGATGTCAGGAACTTCTATGCGCAGTTCTACGGGCCGGGCGAGGGCGAGATCGTGGTCAGCGGGCAGTTCGATCCCGAGCAGATCAAGAAGCTTGCCGGCGAGCTCTTCGGTGACTGGAAGAGTCCGGCCAGATTCGAGCGCATCAAAGATAACTACGCTCCCGAAGAGGCCATCAACAAGAAGATTGAAACCCCGGACAAGCAGAACTCGATGTTCCTGGCCGGCGCGCCGATGAAGATCGACGACGAGGACCCGGATGCGGCTGCGCTGACGATTGCGCAGATCGTCTTTGGCGGCTCGCCGAATTCGCGGCTGTTCACGCGCATCCGCATCAAGGATGGACTGAGCTACGGCGCGGGCGCCTACTTCTCGATGCCCACCGGGGAAGATGGGGGAGGATTTCACGCTTACGCCATCGCCGCGCCGCAGAACGCTCCCAAGGTGGAGGCGGACTTCAACGAGGAGCTCGCAAAGGCGCTCAAGGACGGCTTCACCGCCGACGAGGTGGACAAGGCCAAGAAGATCTATGCCGATCAGAAGGCGGTGAGCCGCGCCGATGAGGGATCGATCGCTGGCATGCTGGCCGGACGCGAGCGCTGGGGCCGGACCATGGAGTGGGATGCCAAGCGCGACGCGGCAGTGGCCGCCGTCACCGTGGACCAAGTGAACGCAGCCTTCAAGAAGCACATCGGCCCGTTGGCTATCTCCATCGTCAAGGGCGGCGACTTCAAAAAGGCGGGCGTGTACCAATAGCCTGAATCAGGCACAATGCATGAGCCCCGCCGTGATGGCGGGGCTCGTTTCTTGCGCGCCAGATTCGCACGGTGTGCCGTCTCGCTTTTCGCCGTGTGCTGGATTCTTAAACCGCGTAAACCGCGCCAAGAGGTATTTGATCAAGATCGCTCGAAGATGATCTCTTGTTCCAAGACCTCGTGCCCGAGTAACGCTCAATGTTGCTGGCAATGCATGGCTGCCTTGCACCGAGAAGAACTGTCTGTGCGTCCTGTCTCCTTATGACGCACAGACAGTTCTTCGGTTCGGAGCCACAAATCTTATCCAAGATCCAGAAAGGGGCTTCTTCGTTATGATCTTTGAGCTGGACGGGGACCGCATCGTAGGGCTTCAACATCTCGGTATAACGGGACCAATCACAGCTCATATGAGCGGCCAGGATCGGGACCGAAACGTCGTTTGCGCCAGAATCATTCTGGAATTACGCAAAATCGCCGGAGCGTGTTTCCTGGCGGCCGACCCTTGAAACGCCGATTGGGCTGAAGTTATCGTCCAAATCCCTAGGGCTGTTGAGCCCATGTGTCTGTTGATTTCAAGGATTTATGACAAGGGTTGAGTTCTGGACATTACAGTTTCACGCGAAGTCCTCCGACTTTACAGCAAGGGGATGCTTCTACGACCATGGTTATGTCCTTGGGGATTTGGTCTGGTCAAGTAAGCATTTACTTAGCTGCCACCCCGGGCGGAGATTTCTAATTCTTTCAGTTGAAAGATGTGCCGTGGAGGCAAGACCGTGAGGATTACCAGAAGAAGAGCTCTCTCTCTGATTTCGGGAGCGCCCGT
>Ga0302319_10000263_pt1 | contig 113778 bp, 96 predicted proteins | sample Bog_T0_2_FD_203319 | JGI IMG/M metagenome (GOLD analysis project Ga0302319, IMG submission 203319) | Peat permafrost microbial communities from Stordalen Mire near Abisko, Sweden - Bog_T0_2 | ecosystem: Environmental > Terrestrial > Soil > Wetlands > Peat | place: Sweden: Abisko, Stordalen...
CAGCCTACGTCGCCACGGCGGTTGATATAAATTTGCAGTGGCAAATCCAAAGGCACGTCACGTTTGGCGCATCCTACGTTCACTTTTTTACCGGAAGCTATGTCCATTCGGCTGGAGGCAGCGACGTGGATTACGTCTCCACAACCTTGAGTTTTCTTTTTTGACCATGAACGAACCGATCCACATTGCGATTACGCGGCGAGTAAAACCGGGTTGCGAAGCTGATTTTCAAAAGGCGTTGCAAGAATTTTTCAAGACCTCGTTCGCGCATATCGGCGTGCATGGGGCAAGTATGCTGGTTCCGCCGCCCGGTTCGCCATCGCCTGAATTCGGCATCCTGCGCACCTTCGCCAACGCGCAGGAGCGCGATTCCTTCTACGCCTCGCCGATGTTCAAAATTTGGGAAGACCGGATCAAGCCGCTGACGGAAGGCGAGCCGGTGCATCGCGAGCTGACCGGCCTCGAAGCGTGGTTTCGTTCTCCGCAAAATCCGCCGCCGCGCTGGAAAATGGCCGTCGCCACTTATCTTGGCGTCGTTCCCGTCATCATGGGTTTAAGCCTGACCATCGGCCCGGTGGTTCGTTCTTGGAACTTCATCTTAAACAACCTGGTTTTCAACGCTTGCGTAGTGGCTCTGCTGACTTGGGTGGTGATGCCACTGATTACCCGAATTTTACATCGCTGGTTGCATTCCAAATAATTGAAATTACTAACAAAACAACAATTCATAAAAATATGAAAACATCAGTTTTTCCCGATCTCATTCTTCACAACGGACGCATCACGACGCTCGACCCGAAATATCCCGAAGCGACAAACGTCGCCATCAAAGACGGACGCATCATCGGCGTGGATGATGCCGAAGAATACCAGCCCGGCCCTGACACCAAAGTGATTGACCTGAAAGGGCGGCGCGTCATTCCCGGACTCAACGACTCACACCTGCACGTCATTCGCGGCGGCTTGAATTACAACATGGAGCTTCGCTGGGACGGCGTGCCTTCACTCGCGGACGGATTGCGGATGTTGAAAGAACAGGCGCAACGCACGCCGCCCGGACAATGGGTTCGCATCGTGGGTGGATGGAGCGAATTCCAATTCGCAGAACGCCGGATGCCGACACTGCAGGAAATCAATGCCGCTGCACCGAATACTCCGGTGTTCATTTTGCATTTGTATTGCCGCGCACTGCTGAATCAGGCCGCATTGCGCGCGTGCGGTTACACGAAAGACACGCCCAATCCACCCGGCGGTGAAATCCAGCGCGATCACGGCGGCAATCCCACCGGGCTTCTCATCGCGCGTCCCAATGCCACAATTCTTTATGCCACGCTCGCCAAAGGGCCGAAACTGCCGCCAGAACATCAGATAAATTCCACGCGCCATTTCATGCGTGAACTCAATCGTCTCGGTCTGACGAGCATCATAGACGCAGGCGGCGGATTCCAAAATTACCCGCAGGATTACGCCGTAATCGAAGAATTACACAAACGCGGTGAGATGACCCTGCGCATCGCCTACAATCTTTTCACACAAAAACCGAAACAAGAGAAAGAAGATTTTGCGGGCTGGGTCAAAATGGCCAAGCCCGGCCAAGGTGACGATTTCTACCGGCTAAATGGCGCTGGGGAAATGCTGGTGTATTCAGCCGCTGACTTTGAAGACTTCCTTGAACCGCGTCCCGATTTGCCGACTTCGCTCGAAGGCGAATTGAAGGAAGTTGTCGCTTTGCTCGCCGCGAATAAATGGCCGTTCCGTCTGCACGCGACCTACGACGAAAGCATCACGCGCTTTTTGAACGTGTTTGAGGAAGTGAATCGCGATGTTCCGTTCAAAGGACTGAACTGGTTCTTCGATCATTGTGAAACTGTCTCGGATAAAAATTTGGAACGCATAAAAGCCTTGGGCGGCGGCATCGCCATTCAGCATCGGATGGCGTATCAAGGCGAATACTTCATGGATCGTTACGGCAAAAAAGCTGCCGAGCGGACTCCGCCAGTTCGGAAAATGTTAGACCTCGGCATTCCGGTCGGCGCAGGCACGGACGCCACGCGCGTGGCGAGCTACAATCCGTGGGTTTCACTTTATTGGCTGGTCACGGGCAAAACGGTTGGCGGTGCTTCGATGTATCCCGACAAAAATTGTCTCGGACGTGAAGAGGCGCTGCGTCTTTACACGCAAGGCAGCAGTTGGTTTTCAAACGAAAGCGGAAAGAAGGGCGCGCTTGCCGCCGGTCAATTGGCCGACTTGGTGGCGCTCACCGATGATTATCTTTCCGTTCCAGAAGAACAAATCAAAGGCATCGAATCCGTTCTTACAATTGTCGGCGGAAAAGTTGTTCATGCGGTGGAAGAATTTACTCCGCACGCACCAGCACCAATTCCGGTGCTGCCGGAGTGGTCGCCGGTCAAAGTGTTCGGTGGCTATGGCGCACCTTTGGACATTCGCAAAGCCGCACGCGCCGGTGTGCCGATGCAACAACATCAACATAACGCCGAATGCAATCACGGCTGCGCCCATTCCGCGCAACAACTTCTTGCGGGCATCGAAGCCGCACGAAACCGTTACGCTGATTTCTTTGGCCTGGGTTGCGATTGTTTTGCGTTCTAACACATTTATGAACCTGTTGAAAAAAACTCTCGCAGTCGAACCGACTGGCGCGGCTGCAAATTTCGGTCATCTTTTCCTCCGCGTTTCGGCGGGACTGATGATTTTCTACATTCACGGCTTGCATAAACTCGAAGGCTGGATTGCTTATATTCAACACGGCACGCCCTGGACATTGGCCGATGAAGTTGCGGGGATGCACATGCCAGCACCACTCGCATTGGCGGTTGCGGCGACACTGGTACAGTTCATCTGCTCGTTGTTCATCGTTGTTGGATTGTTCACGCGTATCAACGGCGCTCTGCTTTTCTGTGCCTTGAGCGGAGCCATTTTCCAGAACTTGACGGCGGGACGCGATCCGCAACTGGCGATTCTCTATACATTGGTGGTCGTCACCCTCGCGTTCTTGGGCGGTGGAAAATATTCCCTCGATGCGCGCATTTTATCAAAAGCCGAAATGAAACCATCATAGAAGAATTGAAATGGCTAAAGATTCAAATCAACAGACCAAGACAGGTTCGGCACTCCATTACGGAGCAGACACCAGTGGTTGCCCTGTTGAATGTGTGCCAGACCTCATCCGCAAACGTGCTTACCAACTCTTTGAGGAACGCGGCTGTCAACCGGGTCACGAGTTGGACGACTGGTTGCAGGCCGAGCGGGAAATAAACCAACATCTTGGAATTTAGCCAACATACCGGCACGGGCAAACGATTCCGGTGTCCCGCCGACCCCAAACGGGCTCATCGAGTTGAAAGACGGACGCGTCCTGCCGGAAAAATATTGGGAGTTTGTGCGCGGCTAAAGGGAAGGGTTTAGAGCCGTTGTGCGATGCGCTGGAACGGCTCGCCGTGAATGGATCAGGTTACGGCCTGAAAAATATCAAGAGCCTGGCAAAAACGAATGGCTTGTTGAGGACATTGAAATTAAAAATTTGGCCAGGAATGAATGGGCTTTCAAAAGGAAAATCTGATACTGCAATCTGATACTGTTTGCCGTTTTTAGGTCATCCCATAACCTAGTAGGACAAAAGTAAAAATGCGTTTCAGTCAATAAAGACGCGGTTTTTGTCATTAGGTCACGTCAGGTAAAATCATGACAAAAGGACGTTTTACATTTTCCAGGCGTGTGCCTTAAACCACTCAGCCATCTCTCCACCGAGTTCGTAGTCTCGCCGAGCCCGCCGCGTTTTTCAATTCAAAACTCCGCGACTTGCCGCCGCGCATTTTTTCCGGCAAAATTTCCCGCACATGAAAAAAAATAAATCCGCCGATCCGTTGCGCCCGCAATCAAGCCTCTTGCTCGACGGCGATGAACGCGCCGCCGCGCGCGCCATGCTTTATCCCGTCGGCTTCACGAAGGAAGATTTCGCCAAGCCAATCATCGGCATCGCCTCGACGTGGAGCAACGTCACGCCGTGCAACATGCACATTGACAAGCTCGCGCTCGAAGCCGAAAAAGGCGCGAACGCCGCCGGCGGCAAGGCGATCATCTTCAACACCATCACGATTTCCGATGGCATCTCGATGGGCAGCGAAGGCATGAAATATTCGCTCGTTTCTCGCGAAGTCATCGCTGACTCGATTGAAACCGTCGTCGGCTGCGCGGGCATGGACGGATTCGTGGCCATCGGCGGTTGCGATAAAAACATGCCCGGCGCGCTCATGGCCATCGCGCGATTGAACCGTCCTGCCGTTTTTGTTTATGGCGGGACGATTTTGCCCGGCTGTATCACCGGCGATACGCGCAAGCTCGACGTGGTTTCCGTCTTTGAGGCCATCGGCGCGCACGCGAACAAAAAAATTTCCGACGAACAATTTCTTGCCGTCGAACAATGCGCGATTCCCGGTCCGGGTTCGTGCGGCGGAATGTATACGGCGAACACCATGGCCAGTGCCATTGAAGCGCTCGGCATGAGTCTGCCGAACAGCTCCGCGCAAAACGCGATCTCGCCCGCGAAGATGGACGATTGCCGCCGCGCGGGCGCAGCCGTTGTGGAAATGTTGCGGCGCGGCATCAAGCCGCTCGACATTCTCACGAAGCGTGCGTTTGAGAACGCCATCACCGTAGTCATCGCGCTCGGCGGTTCGACGAACGCCGTGCTGCACCTGCTCGCCATCGCGCACGCCGCGAAGGTGAAGCTGACCATTGACGATTTCACGCGCATCGGCAAACGCGTTCCCGTGCTCGCCGATCTGAAACCGAGCGGAAAACATCTCATGTCCGAACTCGTCGCCATCGGCGGCATCCGTCCGCTCATGCGCATCCTGCTCGACAAAAAATTATTGCACGGCGACGCCTTGACCGTCACCGGCGAGACGATTGCCGAGACGTTGCGCGACGTGAAACCGTATCCGGCGCATCAGACAATTATTCAGCCGTTCGACAAGCCCATTAAAAAGGACAGCCATCTCGTCATCTTTCGCGGCAATCTTGCGCCCGAAGGCGCGGTCGGAAAAATTTCCGGCAAGGAAGGATTGCGATTCACCGGTCGCGCGCGCGTCTACAATTCCGAGGAAGCCGCGATGGCCGCGATCCTTGACGGCACGATTGTGAAAGGCGACGTCATCGTCATCCGCTACGAAGGGCCGCGCGGCGGGCCGGGGATGCGCGAGATGCTTTCGCCCACGTCCGCCATCATGGGCAAGGGACTCGGCAAGGACGTGGCGCTCATTACCGACGGACGGTTTTCCGGCGGCAGCCACGGCTTCGTCGTCGGGCACATCACGCCGGAAGCTTACGCCGGCGGGCCGCTCGCGCTCGTGAAGAACGGCGACGCCATCACGATTGACGCCGAGAAACGCGAACTGACGCTCGAAATCACCGGCAAAGAACTGAACGCCCGCCGCAAATCGTGGAAGAAACCCGCGCCCCGCTACACGCGCGGTGTGCTGGCGAAATACGCCGCGCACGTCACGAGCGCGTCGGAAGGCGCGGTGACGGATATGGATTTGAAGTTGTGACGCAAAATGCCAACCGTTTTACAAGTCGGGCCATATCGGTTTTTCTTTTACGCGGGCGACCGCGACGAGCCGCCGCACATTCACGTCGAGCGCGACCGCAGCAACGCCAAATTCTGGCTCGACCCGGTGCGGTTGCAAAAGAGCGGGGGGTTTGGTAGTGTTGAACTCAATCGGATTCAGCGGCTGGTGGAAAAGCACCGCGCAGAACTGTTGCGAGAATGGAATGAATACTTTGACCGATGAACCCGGGCTGGCGGCAGGCGAAGACGTGCGCGTGACCGCCGACACGTTGTTTGTGGAATTGTCCGACGGACGCACCATCACCGCGCCGCTCGCGTGGTTTCCGCGTTTGCAGCACGGCACGGCCAAGGAACGCAACCACTGGCGCTTCATCGGGCGCGGCGAAGGCATCCACTGGCCGGATTTGGACGAGGACATCAGCGTCGAAGGACTGGTGCTGGGCAAACCGTCGGGCGAAAGCCAATCGTCATTCGCGCGCTGGCTGGAAAAACGCGGCAAGCACGGAAAAAAGTAGCGCGGCGGAAGGCGCGGTGACGGATAAGGATTTGAAGTTGTAAAAGTCATGGCCTCGCCTCAAATCAACATAATAGCCGTTGGCTCAAAAGAAGAAAAAGGTAGAGCGCTTGAGCAAGCTGTCGGCGCGGTTTGGAGTCAACTTGGTTATCGCAAATTGATATTCAACGCCCATGTGACCGGCGAGGAAATTGACGTTGAGGGAATTCATGTAGTTTCGGGGGAAACTCTCAAAGGCCAGTGCAAGGCTCACGCCGCAGCCACTGATACGATGCCGCTACGTTTATTCTTGGGAGATGTAGAAAAAGCACGCGGAAAGACAAAACGGCTTGCTGGTATTTTCGTATCTCAATCCGGTTTCACTGGAACAGCTCAAAAATGGTATGATGAGCTAATTGAAGAACAGCGAGGGTATTTCAAAATTCAAACTGGCGTTGAATTCATTTTGTTATTGAAGGAAGCGAGACGAGTTTTGGATGGCGAAACTTTAGTTGGGAAACTGGCTGATTTTACCAATTTGGAAGTTTCGAGCCTTTGCCTCATTTTTTCCGAGCGCGGTGAGTTCTGGCTGGTCACTTTTGGCGACGCAGTTTCAACAAATGCTTATTTTTGTTTGCTGACCGGTTTAGGTGAAAAACCCCGTCAAGAAGTCCTAGAGTATCTTCTTCAGAGGTTACCTGGCAATTTTCAGGTCAACAAGCGAATATCGCTCGGAGGACGCGAGTCTGTCGTCACGGTTCTTCTTCGGTCTGAAACAAGAACAGTCACAGAAATAGCTACAGAAGCCATGGAAAGTCAGAACGACATTGCTGCGGCTGTGGCGAGTCTTCAAAGTGAAGGATTGGTTCAAGTCATTGCTGACAAAGTCTCACTTCGAAATGAAATCGACGCATTCGTTGCGATAACCAAAATGTCCTTTGCATCAAAACACGAGGTTGAATTGATGAAGTCAAAATTTTACGCCACAGCATTGGACAGCGTTTTAGTCCGATTTATTGAGGGGAAATATTTTGTATCTTTTACTTCAGAGGAAGCGCAGGCACTGGCAAGGATACTTGCGCTATCACCTAGTGCGTTATGGCGCGTTGTTGCTGGTAACGCAGATCGGTATCGGAATTCAGAGGAGCATATTGCGCAATTAAAACTCGCTGAAGGCAAGGCAACTGAATACCGAGATCAGACACGGCAACATCTGTTTGATGAATTTACTCAAGACCTAGTGGCTGATTCAGCAGGGCACAAGAGCACGCCATTTTTCGCATTACACAACATCACACTGATTAAAACCAACGTAGGTATTAAAATTGCGAGACGGAAAGAACCTTTCTTGCTGTTGGAATCAGATTGGTATACCCAAATGATGAAAGCGGATGGCCCTCTTAAAGCTGGCCAGTTAGTTTCAGCCAGTGGTCCAGGAGTGTTGCTTGAAGGAGCGGATGCCACAATGAATCTTGGTGAATTGGATGACGCAATAGCCAAATATGATTCCGTAATTAAAGAATGGCCGAATACGCAAGAAGCCTATTTTGCCGCCAATAACAAAGGTTGTTGCCTTTTACAGAAAGGCTCATTTGATAATGCAATAGACGTTTTCAAACCTTTGCTCGAAAAGCGAGAGATTAGAAAACACGCCCTGCAAAATCTTGCACGGTCATACGCTCGAAAGAAGGACAAGCCAAATGCTGATTCAATGCTTGAGTTGTTCAAGAACGAATTTGGACACTCAGAAGACATTTCCGCTATCGCAAGCGAAGTTGAGAAATTTTTAAGCCCCGCACCAGTCTGATGTTCGCGTTCCAGAATCCCAACCGGATTCCATCAATCCGCCCAGGGTTGGTCCGAGCCGCGCGGCCAGTCCGTCCAAAATCATTTCCAAGCCCAATGCGGTTGCATCCCGTTCCCTCGCGCATGGCTTCGTGAAGACCCGGTGATTTAATTCTTGCATTTTATTCGATTGCCGGAAACACTCCACCGCTTTATGCAAACGCAAGACGCGGCCACAATGGCCGTTTTCAAACTCTGGCCGTGGATCGAAACGAACTGGCGGCGGTTGGCCATCGGCGCGGGTGTCGTGGCCGCCGTGGTGGTGCTGGTTTCGTTCCGGTCGTGGGACCGGGCGCAGAATGAAGTCGCGGCGGGCGTGGCGTTGACGCAGGTATCCCTGACGGTGGCGGCGAACACGACGGCTAGCCAGCTCGCGGACAGCTATTTGAACGTCGCGCACAGTCATCCCGGCACGCTCGCGAGTGAACGGGCGTTGTTGCAGGCGGCGGCGACGCTGTTCGAGGCGAGCCGTTACGATGAGGCGCAAACGCAATTTCAAAATTATCTCGATGCCCATCCCAACGGGTTGTTTGCCGTCACGGCGCGGTTCGGTTTGGCCGCCAGCTTTGAGGCGCAGGGCAAGATGGATTTGGCCTTTGCCGCCTATGAAAAAGTTTCCACGGATTCGTCGGACGCGATGACGTTGGCGGCGGCCAAGTTCGCGCTGGGTCGCCTCAACGAGCAACAGGGCAAGCTGGCCGAGGCGGTGGACAATTACACGGATGTCGCGCGCACGCTCAACCCGAACAGTTCGCTGGCGTCGGAAGCCAGCATGCACGCCTCGGAACTCAAATTGAAGCTGGCGGCTACGCCACCGCCCATCACGGTCAAACCTTGAGATGAAGCTCACGATTATCGGCACCGGTTATGTCGGCCTTGTTTCCGGAACCTGTTTCGCCGAAGTCGGCCACCACGTCATCTGCGTGGACAACAACGCGGAGAAGGTAAAAATGCTGCAGGCTGGCGGCATTCCCATTTACGAACCCGGCCTGGAAGAGCTGGTGAAAAAAAATGTCGCCGCCGGACGGCTCGCCTTCACGAACAGCACCGCCGAGGGCGTCCAGAAATCCGACGTGATTTTCATCGCCGTGCCCACGCCCCCGCAGCCCGACGGCTCGGTGGACTTGAGCTACATCGAGAAAGTCGCGCGCGACATCGCCGCCGCGATGACGAGCTACAAAATCGTCGTGGACAAAAGCACCGTGCCGGTGAAGACCGGCGAAAAAGTCACCGAGACGATCAAGCGTTATTGCCCGGCGAAGGTGGAGTTTGATGTCGTCAGCAATCCCGAATTTCTGCGCGAAGGTTTTGCCGTTGGTGATTTGATGAAGCCCGACCGCGTGGTCGTCGGCGTCGGCTCGCAGCGGCCCGTCGCCGCGATGAAGGAAGTTTACACGCCGTTCAACGCGCCGATCATCGTCACCGACATCAACTCCGCCGAACTCATCAAGCACGCGGCCAACTCCTTTCTCGCGCTGAAAATTTCCTACATCAACGCCATCGCCAACGTCTGCGAAGCCGCCGGCGCGAACGTGCAGGAAGTCGCGCAGGGCATCGGCCTGGACGAACGCATCGGCCGCCGGTTTTTGAACGCGGGCATCGGTTTCGGCGGCAGTTGTTTCCCGAAAGACTTGAGCGCGTTCATAAAAATCGCCGAGCAGATCGGCTACGACTTCAAACTGCTCAAGGAAGTCCAGCGCATCAACGCCGACCAGATGGAGCGTTTCGTCAAAAAAATCACGGACACGCTCTGGGTGTTGAAGGACAAAAAAATCGGCGTGCTCGGCCTCGCGTTCAAGCAAAACACCGACGACGTGCGCTCCTCGCCCGCGATTGATTTGTGCCAGCGCCTGCTGAAAGACGGCGCGACGCTGCGCGTGCACGACCCGAAGGCGATGGAAAAAGCGAAATCGCTTTTGCCGACTGTGACCTACGTTGACGACATGAACGCCGTGGCCGACGGCTGCGACGCGCTCGTCATCGCGACCGAATGGGACGAGTTCAAGCAACTGGATCTGGCCCGCGCGAAAAAGGGGCTGACGCACCCCATCATGTTTGACGGACGCAATCTTTTCGACCCGGCGGCGATGGAAAAGCTCGGCTGGATTTACAAGAGCGTGGGAAGATAATTTTGAATTCTTATTAGGGCAGAAGAAACTCATGCTTGAAAATTTCACGCAAAAGGCGTGATGTTCACACATTTTTAAAACCAAACTGCGGATTTATTGGCAAATTTCACTGGCATAGCCGATGCTAAACCCAGACCTATGAACGCCAAAGCCCCGATTCTTTTTCTGGTGCTGGCGGGATTGTTTGCGGCTATCGCCGCCGGTTCCGCGTTCGCCGAAACGTGGACTCAGGCCAACGCGCCGACCAATAATTTGTGGACTGGCATAGCTTCATCGGCTGACGGAACAAAATTGTTTGCAGTCGCTGCCAACGACAACGCCGTTTATACCTCCACAAATTCAGGAGCAAGTTGGATTTCAAATAATGTGCCAAATAACGCGGGCGCTTGGTCGGCTGTTGCTTCATCGGCAGACGGAACCAAATTGGCAGCAGCACAGAATTATGGTGGAATTTATATTTCGACAAATAGTGGCGTTACATGGCAACAGAGTAGTGCTCACGATTCGCAATGGCATTCTATTGCGTCATCAGCCGATGGAAGCAAACTAGCCGCTGTTGATTACTGGATGAATACCTCAACAAATTCTGGAACAACTTGGACACAACTCAATGCGCTTGGTGGAGGTTGGTGGACGTCTGTTGCGTCATCAGCCGACGGAACCAAGCTGGCAGCGGCCACTTATCAACGCTCGATTTATGTTTCAACGAATTCAGGCACCGCATGGACAAGCACAAGTTCTCCAAGCACAAATTGGTATGGTATGGCTTCGTCAACGGACGGAAACAAATTAGCGGCATATTCCTACTCTGTGATTTGCACTTCAACCAATGCCGGAATTACTTGGGTGATTAACACAAATATCGTGGGTAACGGGCGCAATGGACAATCCATTGCGTCATCAGCCGATGGAACCAAACTTGCAGCCGCAGCTTTGGGACAACTATGGACATCAACTAATTCTGGAGTCAGTTGGCAGAGAGATACTAATTCACCATATTTGATAAACGGCGGCTATTCTATTGCCTCTTCGGCGGACGGGCACATCCTTGCGTTAGCAGAGCTTGGTGGTTCAATTTATGTCTGTTCAAATCCGCCCCCCGTTTTGCCAACGTTTAGCATTTCTCTGACTAATCTTTTGAGCCAACAAAAAGGCTACACAAGCTATCTGATGCTATTCTGGCCACGCTGGGCCACAAATGTTGTCGTGCAGCAGAATTCAAATTTGAGCGCAGCCAGTTGGACTACAGTTACGAATCTGCCAACGCTCATTACAAACACCAAAGCGCAAACCACTAATTATCAGGTCATTCTTCCATTAAGCGGCAGCCAAGGTTTTTATCGGCTTAATAGTCCTTGAAGTCCAGCTACGCCTGCGGGCAGTGGCCGCTTTGAAAATCTTTCAAGATGAAACAAATTGAAGTTTCCGCTGCACTGATTTTCCGCGACGGAAAACTTTTAATCACCCAGCGCCACGCAAAGGCGCACCTCGGCGGCCTGTGGGAATTTCCCGGCGGCAAACGCGAGCCGGGCGAAACCGCCGAGGAATGCCTCGTCCGCGAAATCCGCGAGGAACTTGGCGTGGCAATTTCCGTCGGCGAATTGTTCGAGGAAATTTCACATGACTATCCTGACAAATCCGTCCGTCTGAAATTTTTCATCTGCAAACTGATTTCAGGCGAACCGCAGCCGCTGGATTGCGCCGCCGCTAAATGGGTGACGAAAGCGGAACTCGCCGATTTTGAATTTCCCGCCGCAGACGCGCAATTGCTGGAAAAACTGCGCGCCTACAATTTTCCGTAGGCTTCCTCGATGACCTGCTTGAAATTATTTTCGCCGGGCTTGACGATGCCGAATTCGCGCTTCGCATTTTCCACGGAATCGCTGGCGTGCGCGGCATTGACCATGATGGTGGAGCCGAATTCGCGGCGGATGGAGCCGGGCGGCGCTTTGGACGGATCGGTCGGGCCGAGCACGTCGCGGATTTTGTTCACCGCGCCGACGCCTTCATAAACGATCGCGATGCATTTCTGCGTGCCGGGCTTGATCCAGTCGGCTTCAGGGATTTCGCCGGGTGCGTGGCCGGACATGAAGCGGACAATGTTGTCAAATTGGCTGTCGCCTTGGAGCGGGCCAAGGATGTCGCCGAGGGCTTTTTGCTCGGCCGGCGGAATTTTGAAGCTGAATTCCTTTTCGAGGATGTTTTTGGCCTTTTCACCGACGCCGTCCTTGAGCTTGGCGCGGAGAATTTCCCGGACCGGGCCGTAAAATTCCATCGCCTGCGCGGTGCTCATGTGCAGCACCTTGACGCCGACGACGAAAAGTCCCGTGCGCGAAAAGAAATCAATGACGTTGCCGGGACGGCCCGTAGCAAAATTAAAATTGTCCGGCTTGATGAGCACCAGCGAGCGTTCGGGGGTTTCGTGGGGCGAATAGGCGATGACATTTTCCAGGATGCCGCCGTCGCTGTCGGAGAAGCGCGCCCACATTTTTAATTTTGCCTCGGCTTCCTGCACGTTTGGCGCGGCGAGCACGGCGGGTTCAAAATAACGAACATGGCCGTCGTTCTCGTCAATGATCAGGTCGCTGTAAGTGTCGCGGATCGTTTCGCCGCCGCGGCGGTCGGGACTCAAGTTGCCGACAACGGAGCGGACTTTCCGCACCGCGTCGTCGCCGCGAAAAACCAGCGCCATCACGCGGCGGCGGCGGCCCGTTTTCGGGTCGGGCGCAAGATTTTCGAGGACGTAATCGCGGAGCAGTTCCTGGATTTTCCGATCCTGCGTGTCCTGCGCGGAAACAATGGTTGCGGCGTATTCCTTCACCAGTTCCGCGCTCGGCGCGAACATCCGCATCGCGGCCAAGTCGAGGCTCGTACGCGAGATGAGCCGGCTCAAAATTCCGCCGTTGCGCGACTTGTAGAGCGAATAGGGGGTGAGGAGGACGTAGGCGAGCTGCTGTGGCATAATTAGCTCGTCGGCGGAATGGTTGGAGTTGACGGAGTTGCAGCGGGCGCGGCCTTGCCGCCCAAAATTTTGAACATGACCGTGCCACAAACCGGGCACTTGCCTTTGATGGCCTTACGCCCGTTTTTCATGATTTCTTCAAGGCCATCGGCGATTTCCCGCTTGGCCTTGCATTTGACGCAATATCCTTCTGCCATAAAAACTTTTACCGTCCGCGCTTCATGCCCGAACGGCGGAAACAGCTTAACAACCGGAAACTGGCAAAGCAACTCGGAAAAGGACTGCCAAGCAATACATTTGTGAACAACGTGTTACACCAATGAAACCGGCTTGTTAGACGCGCCGCATTCAGGCCGCCGGTTGCTGTCGCAGGACGGTCTTGAGAATCTTTCCCGTCGCATTTCTGGGCAATGCCGGCACAAAGACAACCCTTCTTGGCACTTTGTAATCCGCCAGCCGCTCGCGGATGAATTGGATCAGGTTTTTTTCATCCAGCGTCGCCCCTTCCGCCGCCGCGACGAAGGCCACGGGCTGTTCGCCGCGTTTTTTATCCGGCATCCCGACCACCGCCGCTTCCTTCACGCCGGGAAACTGATGGATGACTTCTTCGATTTCGCGCGGATAAACATTGTTGCCGTTCACCAGCAGCATGTCTTTCTTGCGGTCGGTGATGAAATAATAACCTTCGGCGTCGCGATAACCCAGGTCACCGGTCAGCAGCCAGTCACCGCGCATCGCCCTGGCGGTTTCGTCGGGCTGATTCCAGTAACCGAGCATCACGTTGCCGCCGCGCACGCCGATCTCGCCGATTTCACCGGCGTCGAGAATATTTCCGGTGTCATCCTGAATGCTCATTTCGACGTGCGCAATCGGCAGGCCGATCGAACCCGGCTTGCGCACGCCATGAATTGGATTTTTGGAAACGACCGGGCTGGCTTCGCTCAAGCCGTAGCCCTCGATCAGCGGCGTTCCGTATTTCGCCTCAAAATCTTTCAGCACCTGCAACGGCAACGGCGCCGAACCGCTGATGCAAATGCGGAACGGCAATTTTGCCGGCGCGGGCGCCGACGCCAGCGCGCGGTAAAACGGCGGGATGGCGGGCAGGATTGTCGCCTGCCGCGTGCACAATTCCTGCAACATCTGGCGCGGCTGGTTCAGCGATTTCACCAGCACGATGGTTCCGCCGACAATCAGCGGCAGCAGCATGCCTACCGTCAGCATATAACTGTGAAACAGCGGCAGAATGACCGCCATGCGGTCTTGATCCACCGTTTCCAAAACAATGCGGCAGCTTTCGACGTTGTGCAGCAAATTGCCGTGCGAGAGCATCGCTCCCTTGGGCCGGCCCGTCGTGCCGGAAGTGTAAATGATGACGGCCAAATCGCATTCAACCCGCGAACAGGTTTTGGTTTCCGGTTTTTGGCTGGTGAATTCCAGATTTGAAAATTCTTCCACGTTGAAAATTTTCAGTTGCGGCCGCGAACGCAACAGCGCGGGCGCGTGGACCGCCAGTTCGTCCTCCGTGACCAGCACGTCAATGCCCGCGTCGTTCAGCATGTAACTCACCTCGTCCGGCTTGAGAAAATTGTTGATCGGCACCAGCACCGCGCCCGCGCCGAGAATTCCAAACACGGCGGGAATGAATTCCATCCGGTTTTTGAGCCAGAGCGCGACGCGGTCGCCGGGCTGCACGTCGAACTTGCCGGCGAGCACCGCCGTCACCGCGCCGGATTGCGCGAACAGCACGGCGTAGGTGAATTCGCTTTCGCCCCAGAACAAGGCGATTTTATCCGGGCGTTTTTCAACGGATATGGCAAAGGCTGTGGCAAGGTTCAAGACCCGGATACTACAAAAATATTTTGCCGCCACGCAAGCAAGCGCGTGACACGCGGCGCGCGGGGCTTTTATACTCCGCGCGTGATTGACACCGACGCCAAACTCGCCGCGCTGCTGCCCACCATCCAATCCGCCGACTGGCTTGCGCTCGACACCGAGGCCGACAGCTTGCACGCCTACCCGGAAAAAATCTGCCTGATCCAAATCAGCACCGTGGCCGGCGACCGGCTGATTGATCCGCTGGCCAGAATCAATCTTGATCCGTTTCTCGACGCGCTTAACGCCCATGAACTCATCATGCACGCGGCGGATTACGATTTGCGGCTGCTGCGCAAGCACCACGAATTTGTTCCCCCTGCGATTTTTGACACGATGCTCGCCGCGCGGCTGCTCGGCGAGCAACACTTCGGCCTCGGCGCGCTGGTGGAAAAATTCCTTGGCGTGAAACTCGACAAAGGCCCGCAGAAAGCCGACTGGGCACTGCGGCCGTTGACCGAGCGGATGGAAATTTACGCGCGCAACGACACGCATTATCTCAAGCCCATCGCCGACCGGCTCAAGCTCGAACTCCAGCAAAAAAACCGGCTCGCGTGGCATCAGGAATCCTGCGCGCGGCTCATCGCCGACTGCGCGCGCCCGCCGGTGGTGGACGCGGATTCCGTCTGGCGCATCAAGGGCAGTTTCATTTTGGATCGTCCGGCCCTCGCCGTGTTGCGCGAATTGTGGCACTGGCGCGAACGTGAAGCCGTGGCGGCGAACCGGCCGCCGTTTTTTGTCCTGTCGCACGAGAAAATGATTGAGGCCGCCACCGCCGCCGCCGAGAAAAAACCCGTTGAACCGTTGCTGTCACCGCGAATGCATCCGCGTCGGCGGGAAAATTTTTTGAAAACCGTGGCCGCCGCACAGAAGCTGCCGCCCGAGGAATTTCCGCAGGTCATCCGCCATCAATCGCTGCGCCCGACCGAGGCGGAGTTCCGCCGCTTCCGCGAACTGGAAAAAAAGCGCGACCAGCACGCGCACGAACTCGGCCTGGACCCGACGCTCATCGCCAGCAAAGCGACGCTCGGCGACCTCGCGCGCAACTGGGACGAGCACGCGCCGGCGCTGATGAACTGGCAGCGCGAGTTGTTGAAATAATTTTGCAGCTTACCGCACTTTTTCAAACGCGAAGCCCTTCAGGTATTCCGTTTCCGGAATCATCGGGATGACCGGATGGTCGGGCGATTGCGCGTAGTTCGCCACGCGGCGCAAAATGTGGCGCGTGTCATACGCCGCCGAAAGCAGCGAGTCGAGAAACAATTCCGCGCTGACGTGATGCGAACAGCAGAAGCTCGCCAGCGTGCCGCCGGGTTTCAACAACTTCAGCGCACGCAGATGAATTTCCTTGTAGCCGCGCAACGCATCCGGCACGGACGCGCGGTTGCGCGTGAACGATGGCGGATCGAGAATGATCAAATCAAAGCGCGGGATGACGCGCTCGTGCGGTTTGACGGCGGTGTTGTTCTTGAGCCAGTCGAAAACATTGATGGTGTCGAACGAACATTTTTCCGCGAGGCCGTTGGCGGCGGCGTTGCGTTTGGAGGCTTCAATCGCGTCGGCGCTTTGATCCAGCAGATGCACATGCGCCGCACCGGCTCGCGCCGCGTGCAAACCGAAGCCGCCGAGAAAACTAAAACAGTCCAACACCTGTCCGCCTTTGCCGAGTTGCGAGACAGCCAGATAATTCGTCTGCTGATCCAAATACATTCCAGTCTTGTGGCCGCCAACGAGGTCGGTTTCAAATTTCAACCCGTTCAAGTTCACCGTGACCGGGCCATTTTGTTCACCAAATAAAATGCCGTTGGATTCCGTCAGGCCCTCGAATTTGCGCGACGCGACATCGCTGCGTTCGAGAATGGCGCGCGGTGAAAAGATTTTTTGCAGCGCGGCGACGATCAGTGCCTTGCGCTGATCCATGCCGAGCGCCGAGATTTGCACGACCAAAACGTCCTCGTATTTGTCCACGATCAGGCCGCTCAAAAAATCGCTCTCGGCATTCACGACGCGAAAACTCGTCGCGTCCGGCAGATGTTTTTTGCGGACGGCGAGCGCGGTGCGGATGCGTTCCTCGAAAAACTTTTCGTTCGCCTCGACGCGTTCCGGCGCGAGAATGCGGACGTGGATTTTGGATATGGAGTTGAAGAAGCCGACGCCGAGCAGTCGCTGGCGGTGGTCTTTGACCTGCACCAGTTCGCCGTCGGTGAGCGGAGCGGTCACGCGCAGGATTTCGCTGTTATAAATCCACGGATGGCCGGCGACGATGCGGTCGCCTTCGCCCGGTTTCAGCAGGACGGTTTTTAATGGTTCCATAGTTTGTAGACAATTGGCGCGGACACTCCTGCGCGGGCGTGGATGAAACCAGAAATGCGCCCGGTCGGAAAGCAAATCCGGCGGGACATTTTTTTTTGAAAATTTCACTTGCAAGTTTCGCGGAACAGGCGGATAAAGGCTCTAACAATCATTCCTATGAAAACCAGCCATCCCGTCAGTTCGGTCATGTATTCCAAAACGTCGGCGTTGTGGACGATCGCGCCCGAAGCCAGCGTGTTCGAGGCCATCAAGCTCATGGCCGAAAAAAACATCGGCGCGCTGCTCGTCATGTCCGGCGGCCGGCTGCAAGGCATGTTCACCGAGCGCGACTACACGCGCAAAGTGGCGTTGCAGGGCAAAACGTCGAAAGAAACGTCCGTCTTCGAAATCCTCACACAAAAACCGCTGACCGTTTCGCCCGACGACACGGTAGAAGATTGCATGAGGCTGATGACGGAAAATCGCGTGCGGCATCTGCCCGTCGTGGAAGGCACGCACGTCGTCGGCATCGTCTCCATCGGCGACCTCGTGAACTGGATTATCAACACCCAGAACGCCGCCATTGAGCAGATGGAACAATACATCGCTGGCAGCGTATCGGCTTGACGCGCGCAGAAATCACTTCCGCATTTTTCGGCAGAGCAGCAGCAGCGTCACGCCCACGCAACCCCACCCGAACCAGTCACCGTGGCGATGGTAAAATGTCGGCGCACGGCGGGCGGGCAGGGGAATTTCCACCGTCAGCGCGCCCGGCCCGTGAATGTCGCCGCTTTTGTCGGTGAATACTTTTTGCAAGCCGCCGCGCGCGTCAATCCAGCAGGTCACCCCGTTGTTGGCGCAGCGCACGAGCGGCAGTCCGTTTTCCACCGCGCGAAAAACAGCGTTGGCGCAATGCTGCCACTGCTCGGTGCCGTCGCGGAACCAGCCGTCGTTCGTCAGATTCACCAGCAGGTCAGTGTCGTCACTGGCCGCACCGCGCGCGACGCCGGGAAACGTGTCTTCAAAACAAATGAGTGGCGAGGCAGTGATTTCTTGGCGCGGCGAGATTGCCGGCGAGCCGTCGTCCGAAACAAGGGTAATTACATTTGTCGGCTCATCTTCTGCGGCGCGCGATAATTTAATTTCAAACTGCGCAGGCTGCGTGCCCGCCGTCCAGCCGCCGGTGATGGGCGTGAACCATTGCAGAAACGGCAGCCAGCGCACGAGCGGAACGTATTCGCCGAAAATCACGAGCCGCTGTTTGTGATAAACGCCCGCGAGCCGTCCGTCGGGATTGACGAGAAAAGCGGCGTTGAAATAATTCGTCGCGGGGGGCGGCGTCGCCACGTCCTCGCCGTTGAGAATGATCGAGATGTGATGCCGCCGCGCGAGCGAGCTGATGAGTTCACAGTTGGCCGCGCTCATGTCCGGCACGGCGGATTCGGGCCAGACCAGCAGGTCGGTGCCGTTCGTGAGCGCGGCCTCGTTCTGCGCCAGAAATTTTTGAAAACGCTCGTCCTCGCCGGTCGGATCCCAGAGCAGCGTTTGCGGAATGCTCGGTTGAATCAACGTGACGCGCAACGTGACGGCGGCGGGATCGTCCGGTCGCGTTCGCGCCATGCCCAGCACGAACAGCAGCACCAGGACGATGAGCGGAAAAACAATTTCCGCCTGCCAGACATGACGCCTGGACGGATGCCGGAAAATCATCAGCCCCGCCGAGAACAGCGCAAGCGAAAACCAGACGACAAGAAACGACACGCCATAAACGCCCGTCACGGACGCGATTTGAATGAGCGGGACCAGCTTGAATTGCGAGACGCCGATGAAGCTCCACGGAAAACCGCTGAACAACCGCGCCCGGATCATTTCCAGGCCGACCCAGGCCGCCGCGCCGGTCAGCGTCCACCATGTCCGGCCAGACCACGAGTTGAAGGCCGAAGGTTGAAGGTTGAAGGTTGAAACCAGCCAGACCCACGTTCCTTGAAACAGCGCCAGATACGCGGCCAGCGCGAGCCAGCCAAGAACCGGCAGGCCGGTGACCGGCATGTAGAGCAGCCAGTAAAGCGACGCGAGCCAGAACGCCAGCCCGGCGGCGCAGCCCACGCGAAAAGCGTCCGCGCCACGCAGACCGTGCGCGGCGGCAATCATCAGCCCAGGCGCAACCCACGCAAACCCGGCCAGGTCGAATCCCGGAAACGCCGCCGCCAGCAGCAGTCCCGCGCCGATGGCGACGAGATAACCGCTGCGCCAGAACAGTTCGGTGCAAAAACTTTTGGCGATGGCAACCGGCGAAAATCCTTCGAGAAAAGTCGGGCCGAGTTTCGTGCAATTCGCGGCTTCGTGCAGCACGCGGCGGCTGGCGTTGACGACGACGGCTTCGCGTGCGCCGCGCCAGACGGCGAAATCGGCGGAGGAATTGCCGGCGTAATCAAATCCGCGTTCGCCAAATTTTTTTACGAGCGCGGCGAGCTTTTGCGCGCTGCGGAGATTGGTTTTGCCATCGCTGGCAAGAACTTCGTCGAACAGCCCGGTATAATCGGCGACCGGCCTGGCCAGCCGGAAGTCGGACGCGGTGGCGAGAACAAGTTTGCGGCCGGATTTTTTTTGTTCGCGCAGATAGGCGACGAATTTTTCATTGAACGGCAGCGTGGCGGGATCAATGCAAACGCGCGCGGCGAGCTTTTGTTTCAGCCAGGCGCGCCCGCGCACCCACCAAAATAAAATCGCAACGATGGCAAACGGATTTCGCCGGAGCAGTCGTGCGAGCGATTCCCAGAGCAGGTCGGTTCGGATCAGCGTGCCGTCGAGATCCACGACGAGCGGCACGGGCTGGCCCGGTGCGGAAGCTGGCGGCGGCGTGTCAGTCATCTTAAAAACATTTGCGTGCCGGCGGGATTTTTGGGAAGTTGCGGGCCGCCGCATGACCTCGTTTCCATTCATCCGTCGCCTGGCTCAATTTTCCGGCGCGACCGGCGCGCTCGTGTTCGCGTGGAAGATTATACTCCTGCTGTTCACCGCGCAACCCATCCCGGCCAACGACGCGTTTTTCTTCGACGGCGCGGTGGTGAATTTTTTGCTCAACGGGCATTACTGCAATCCGTCGCTCATCATGGTGCTGCCTTTTTCGGCGGCGAAAATCTATTGCGCCTACCCGCCGCTGTATCAGGCCGTGCTGCTGCCATGGATGGCCGTGTTCGGCACGAGCGTGCTTTCCGCGATGTGGTTTCACCTGGCCGTGTTCGGTTTGTTTCTGCTGACGTTGCTGGCGATTTTCCGGCGGCTGCAAACGCCGGCGTGGTGCGTCAATCTGGCGGGTCTGTTTCTTTTTGCCATCACGTTTGACGACCGGCCCGACGGACTGGCGCAACTGTTCGGGATGCTCGCGATCTACGCGTGGGTGCGGTCGCTGTCATCCGCAAAAAATTTCTGGCCGTGGCTGGCAACGGTTCTCGTCGTGCTGACGCTGGCGACGAACCCGGAAGTTGGCGGTTTGTATTTTGGCTGGCTCTGGCTGCTGACGCTGGGCGCGGCGTGGCTGGGCAAAAGAAAATTTCCGCTCGCACCGATGATCGCACTGGTCATCTTGCCGCCGGCGCTCGTGGCGGGCGTGAAATTCGGGCGGCCGGATTTGTGGGCGGGTTTTCTGGAACACGCGACGCGCACGCCATCGTTGAAAGGTTTCCACAAACCGCTGCTTGAGGATTTTTTGAAAGTCGGGCGCACGATTCCCGGCACGTTTTTCGTCGCCGCCATTTTGCTGGTGCGCCTCGCTCGCGGGCAAATGCGGCACGACGCGGAAAATCATTTTGCGGCGGCGGCGTTTTTGAACTCCGCCGTGCCGCTGTCGTTGGGGATGACTTTTGGTAGCCTGTTTATTTTCACGCCCAACTGGATTCAGGTTGCGGGCTATTTTCAACCACTGGTCGTCGGCTGCTTTTTGATGCTGGAAAACGGAAGGCAGTTGCCGCCGCAAAAAAACCGGCGGCTCGTTTCGGCGGCGTTTGTGGCGCTGGCGTTGTTTGCCGCCATTCGCGCCATCGGCATCAGCACCTGGGGCGTGGCGTGCGCGGCGGACAAAAATTATTTCGCCGCGCTGAAAATTGTCCGCGATGATTTGAACGCAACGCCGCCCGGCGCGACGGTGGTGATGTCGTCAGCGTTTCTTTACGAGGCCATGCGGCATCCTGAAATCACCGTGATTCACGAAGACTGGACGCATGGCACCGCGCCGGGGCTGTCGGACAATGACGCGGTCACGCAGGCGTTGCAAACCATCCGGCCGCGCGAACTGATCCTGACGCAGTTCGGTTATTACCGGCGCTATCAGCCCGTTTTGGAAAAACTCCGGTCGCAACCGGGCCTGGTCGAAATCAAAATCACGAACGCCGCCCGGACGCCGCCGCCGGATGCGTTCAAAAGCTGGCAGCGCGTGGTGCAGCACATTTCGTGGGCGCCGGTGATCGTGGAATTTTCTTGGAAGCCGCCGGTCACGCCGTGAGTGCGCGCCCGATCAAACTTTTTTCGCGGTCGCCGTAATTTAATTTCAATGCCTCGGCGCGCGCGGCTTCGGTCATCTTTTCCCACGACTTGCGGAGGGCGTTGAGCATTTTATCGTCATCGCTTTTCGCGGCGAGCGCGGCGAGCTGAAATTCCAGGAACACGAGGCACAGCGCGTCTTCGAGGACGCGGACTTCGGGGTCGGCGGGGAAATTCTTTTTCAAGTTCAAATCCTGCACGCGGCGGATGGTCGCGTCGTCGTAGCCGACTTCGCGGAGGATCGCGCCGGATTTTTCCGCGTGAAATTTTTTCAGGTCCGCGCGCCATTTCAAATAGCCGGGCCGGGTCGGCGGATAATTTTCGCGCGGGCTTTGCCAGCGGCAGATGTGCTGGCAGCGTGCGGCGAGGCGCAACGGCTCGGAAGCGGCGGGACAAAGTTTCAAAACCCAGCGGGTGAGGCGCTCGGCGTAAAGCAGTTCGCGCGGCCGGGAATTTTCGGTATTCGGGTCATGCGAATTTTCCGCGTCGAAGCGGGCGACGGCGGACTGGAACTTTTCGTTCACGCGCTGATTTTTTGCGGAAGCGCGGCGCGGCGCAAGGTTATTGAAGCTGCCGCCGCCGGAATTTGCGCCGGAGCAGTTTAATGATGGCAGCCGCAGCCGTGGCCGCAGGAGCCTTCGGCCAAATCATCCGCGACCGGCAGCCGTCCCAGTTCGATTGTCTTGGCGACGACTTTTTGAATGGAATGCTGTAGCTCGTGCATTTCTTCCTGCGCGTCGAGGAAGGCGGTGGCGACGGGATTTTTCAGGAGCGCTTCGCGGTCTTTTTCGAAGGCGGAAACTTCGGCGGGTTCGAGGGGCTGGCCTTGGTGCTGTTTTTCCTGGAGCATCTGGCCCTTGCTCATCAGGGTCTCGTATTGGCCGCGTGCGCCGGAGTCGGCGAGAAAGGTATCAATCCGGTTGCGCAGGCCCGCCGTCTGGATCTGTTCGACGATGGCCTGGCAGAGTTCCTGGGTTTTTTGTTCAATTTTGGTCGGCATAAAAAAATGGTGCGGACAATAAATCACATCCCGCCGGCAAAAGCAATCGCCAACGCCGCGTGCCGGATGGGATGACGGCGGCGCGTTTTATCTTTGACACGCCAAAAATTCTGCAAAGAATCAGCAGTCCGCATTGACTTTTGGGCGTTGCGAGTGAAAACTTTCGGAGCGCTCCATGAAATCAACCGTCGTGCGGCGCGAAATTCTCGTGGCAGAAAAAGACGATTATCTGGTGGACATGCTGGTGGATCTCGGCTTGACGAACGCCGAGGTGGTCGCCAAGGCCCGCGAAGAGGCGCAGGCCGCCGGCGTGGGCGTGGTGGAATTGCTGCTCGCCAACAAGGCCATCCGCGCGGCGGACGTCACGCAGGCCAAGGCCGCGCAGTTCGGCGCGGAAGTCGTGCATCTCGCGAATCTCAAGTTGGAGGACGATGTCATCGCCATCATCCCGCGACACATCGCCAAAAAATACCGCGTCGTTCCCATTTTCAAAACCGACGGCAAGGTCGCCGTGGCCATCGCTGATCCGTCCGACCTGAACACGATTGATTCACTCACGCATTTGCTGAATTCGGAAATCGAACTGCGCGTGGCGTCGGAGCCGGACATCGAGGCGGCGCTGGCCAAGTATTACGGCGGCGAAAAAAAAGCGATGGACGAGGGCATCTTCAAGGATGTCATCCAGGAATTGACCGAGAGCAATGTCGAGGTCGTGGTGGACGACGGCGGCGCGGTGGAGGCGGACGCGCCGCTGATCAAGCTGGTCAACCAGGTCATCGTGGACGCGTTCAAGCTGCGCGCGTCGGACATTCATCTGGAGCCGCTGGAAAAACGTTTTCGCCTGCGCTACCGGATTGACGGCATGATGCAGGAAATGAAGTCGCCGCCGAAACGCTTGCAGGGCGCGATCATCGCGCGGCTGAAAATCCAGTCGAACATGTCCATCTCGGAGCATCGCATTCCGCAGGACGGACGCATCCAGTCGAAAGTGGGGAACAAGCTGATTGACCTGCGCGTTTCCTGCCTGCCGACGAACCACGGCGAAAGCATCGTGATGCGTATTCTCGACAAGGAAGGTTTGCGCCTTGGCCTGCCGGAACTGGGATTTTTGACGGACGACCAACAGACGTTCGAGCGCATGATCGGCCTGCCCGACGGCATTTTGCTCGTGACCGGCCCGACCGGTTCCGGCAAGACGACCACGCTTTATTCCTGCCTGAATTTCATCAACCGGCCCGACCGGAAAATCATCACGGTGGAAGACCCGGTGGAATATGTGCTGGCCGGCATCAACCAGGTGCAGGTCAACGACGTGGTCGGCTTCAGCTTTGCCATGGCGTTGCGCGCCATCCTGCGCCAGGCGCCGAACGTGGTGATGATCGGGGAAATTCGCGACATGGAAACCGCGTCCATCGCCATCAACGCGTCGCTCACCGGCCATCTCGTTTTCTCCACGCTGCACACCAACGACGCGCCCGGCGCGGTCACGCGTCTCGTGGACATCGGCGTGAAGCCGTTTTTGGTCGCGTCCTCCACGCGCTGCCTGATGGCGCAACGGCTCGTCCGCAAAATCTGCAAAAAATGCGCCGCACCCTACACGCCCACCGACGCCGAGATGCGCGCGCTGGGATTGAAGGCCGAGGAAATGAAAAATGCGACGCCGCAAAAAGGGCGCGGCTGCCAGAATTGCAACAACACCGGCAACCGCGGGCGGTTCGGCATCTTTGAAATTTTTGTCATTGACGACGAGGCGCGGAAATTGATTTACGACAAGGTGCCGACCTCGGTGCTGCGGACGCGCGCCCGCGAGATGGGCATGCGGACGCTGCGCGAGGACGGCATCCGCAAAGTGCTGGCCGGGCTCACGACGCCGGAAGAAGTCATCCGCGCCACCGTCGGCGACGACGCGTAATCCAATTTTTATGTCTTATTCAATGTCAGATTTGTTGCAGTTGATGGTTTCGGAAGGCTCGTCCGATTTGCACATCCGCGTCAACACCGCGCCGACCATCCGCGTCCACGGCACGCTGCACCGCGTCGAGGGGCCGGCGCTCAAGCCGGAGGACGCCGAGGAATTGATGCGCAGCCTCACGTCCGAGGAGCACATCCAGCAGGTGCGCGAGCGCGGCGGCGCGGACTTCGCGTTTGCGTTTGGCGAGGCGGCGCGCTTCCGCGTGAGCGTGTTCAAGGAAAAAGGAAATTTCGCGATGGTCTTGCGCCAGATTCCCAGCAAGCTTCTGACCTTCGAGCAGATTGGCCTGCCGGAATCGGTGAAGGAACTTTTGTTCAAGCCGCGCGGCCTGGTGCTCGTCACCGGCCCGACGGGTTCGGGAAAATCCACGACGCTCGCGTCGCTGCTGAACATCGTCAACGAAACGCGCGAGGAAGTTCACCTCATCACGATTGAAGACCCGATCGAGTATTACCACAAGCACAAGAAGGCGCTCGTCACGCAGCGCGAAGTGCATGTGGACGTGCCGAATTTCGCCGAGGCGCTGCGCCGCGCGTTGCGGCAGGACCCGGACATGATTCTGGTCGGTGAAATGCGCGACTTGGAAACCATCGAGGCCGCGATCACGGCGGCGGAAACGGGCCACCTGGTTTTCGGCACGCTGCACACGACCGGCGCGGCGAAGACGATCGACCGTCTGACGAACGCGTTTCCGACGAACCAGCAGGAAATGGTGCGCATCCAGCTTTCGACCGTGCTGCAAGGCGTCATTTCGCAATTGTTGATTCCGCGCATTGACAAGCCGGGCCGCGTGGCGGTTTTTGAAATCATGGTCAACACGCCGTCCATCGCCGCGCTCATCCGCGACAACAAAACCTTCCGCATCAACTCGGACATCCAGACCGGCGCGAAATACGGCATGGTGACGCTCGATTCGTTTTTGATGGAAAAATACACGCAGGGTCTGATTGCGCGCGAGGAAGTCATCACCAAGTCGCAGGATCCGACGACGATCCTGGCGAAGTTGCAGGAACTGGAATTGTCCCAGGCCACCAGCACCGGCAAGGGCGGCAAGACCAAATAATTTTTCAAAATGTCCGAAGAGTATTCAAACCCGCTGCTGTCGCTCATCAAGGATCAGAGCATGATTGACGACCTCCAATACGAGGAGGTCGTCGGCGAGTTGAAGCGCAGCAACGCGCCCGTGTTCCAGGTCTTGCAGGACTTTGGCATCATGAAGGCGGACGACATCCTGCACGTGATGGCCACCTACCTCGGCACGGAAGTCGTGTCGCTCAAAGACCGCGAAATCTCGCCGGAACTGGCCAAGACCATCCCGTCCAAAATCGTCAAGATGTATAAATGCCTGCCGGTCGGCATGAGCAACGGCACGGTGCAGGTGGCGCTGGTCGAGCCGCTCGACCCGGCGCGCGCGGATGAAATCCACTTTGCCGCCAAGCGCGACATCCAGGTCGTCGTCGCCGACCCTGGCGAAATCGAACGGACGATTGAACGGCTTTACGGGCAGGACGAGAATGAAAGTTTTTCGGAAATTCTCAAGGAGCTGGGCGATGACAAGGACATCGCGCGCGAAGTGAACGAGGCCGAGGCCGACGCCAAGCAACTGGAAAATCTGGCCAATGAAGTGCCCATCGTGAAGTTCGTGAACCTTGTGCTGCAACAGGCCGTGGCCGACCGCGCGAGCGACATTCATTTCGAGCCGTTTGAAACGGAATTCCGCATCCGCTACCGCGTGGACGGCGCGCTTTACGAAATGGCGCCGCCGCCCAAGCACCTCGCGCTGCCGGTGACTTCGCGCATCAAGGTCATGGCGAACCTGAACATTTCCGAACGCCGCCTGCCGCAGGACGGGCGCATCAGCGTGACCGTCAGCGGCAAGCAGGTGGACCTGCGCGTGTCCTGCCTGCCGACCGCGTTCGGCGAATCCATCGTGCTGCGCGTGCTCGATCGCTCCTCGGTGAGCCTCGAAGTCGAGTCGCTCGGTTTTCCTAAATACGTTTACGATTTTGTCACGGAAGTCATCCAGCGGCCCAACGGCATCTTCGTCGTGACCGGCCCGACCGGCTGTGGCAAGACGACGACGCTGTATTCCTGCCTGCGCCGCGTCAACACGATTGACTCCAAGCTGCTCACGGCGGAAGACCCGGTGGAATTCGACATCGAGGGCATCATGCAGGTCGCCATCAACGAAGCCGCCGGCATGACGTTTGCCAAGGCGTTGAAATCTTTTCTGCGGCAAGACCCCGACATCATCATGGTCGGTGAAATGCGCGATCTGGAAACCGCGCAGATTTCCATCCAGGCCTCGCTCACCGGCCACCTGGTCCTGAGCACGCTGCACACGAACGATTCGCCCGGCGCCGTCACGCGTCTCGTGGACATGGGCGTGGAACCGTTTTTGATTTCCTCGACGCTGATGGCCGTGCTCGGCCAGCGGCTGGTGCGGACGGTTTGCAAAAATTGCCGGACGCCGTTCGAGCCGACGGAAAGCCAGTTGGCGATGCTCAATCTTTCACCGCACGACTTGGGCGACAAGATGTTTCATTACGGGCGCGGCTGTTCCACCTGCAACGACACGGGTTACAAGGGCCGCAAAGGCATTTTCGAATTGCTGATCGTCAGCGACGCCATCCGCACGCTCATCAACGAGCGCGCGCCGACCGTGGTCGTGCGGCAGAAAGCCGTCGAACTCGGCATGGTGACCTTGCGCGAAGACGGCTTGCGCGGCATATTCGCTGGTGATACAACCATAGAAGAAGTCGTCAAATACACCTGAACCGCCATGCCAAAATATAATTACGTCGCACTGGACGCCCGCGGCAACGAAACGAAGGGCAGCATTGATGTCGCCAGCCAGAACGAGGCCATCGGCCGCGTGAAGGAAATGGGGCTGTTCCCGACCAAAATCGTCGAGGCGGAAAAAGGCGGCGGCGCGGACAAGGCGGCCGGAAAAAAAGGCAAGGGCGCCAAACCGGCGGGCAGGGCCGGCGGCAAGAAAAAAGGCGGGGTGAATTTTGAGATCAAAATTCCCGGCCTCGGCGGCAAGGTGAAGCCGAAAATTTTGATGACCTTCACGCGGCAGTTGGCGACGCTGGTGGACGCGGGCCTGCCGTTGCTGCGCGGCCTGCGCGTGCTCGAAAAACAGGAGCGCAACTTGACCCTCAAGCGCGTCCTTGGCGAACTGGCCGTCTCCATCGAGGGCGGCAGCACCTTTTCCGAGGCGCTGGCGCAGCACCCGAAGGTTTTCAACCGTCTCTTCGTCAACATGGTCAAGGCCGGCGAACTCGGCGGTGTGCTCGAAGTCGTCCTGAAACGCCTCGCCGAATTTTCCGAGAAGGCGCAAAAAATCAAGGGCAAGGTCAAGGCCGCGCTGTTTTATCCCGTCGCGGTTTTGATCGTGGCGGTGGGCATCATGATCTTGCTGATGTGCTTTGTCGTTCCCAAATTCAAGGATGTCTTCGCCGGCATGAACATGAAGATGCCGTGGTTCACCGACTTTGTCATGGGCATCAGCGACCTGATCAAAAACAACATTCTGGCCACGATGGGCGTGATGGTGGTTTTGGTCATCGCGTTTTTGCTTTTCATCAAGACGAAATTTGGCCGCCATGTCTGGGACAAGTTCCAGTTGAAAATGCCCGCCATCGGCCCGGTCATTTCCAAGGTCGCCATCTCACGGTTCACGCGCACGCTCGGCACGCTCGTCAGCAGCGGCGTCCCCATTTTGCAGGCGCTGGTGATTGTCCGGGAAACTGCCGGCAACGTCATCCTCTCCAACGCCGTCAACAAGGTGCATGAAAGCGTCAAGGAAGGCGAAACCATCACCGCGCCGCTGGAGGCTTCCGGCGTGTTCCCGCCGATGGTCGTCAGCATGGTGGATGTCGGCGAACAGACCGGCGCGCTGCCCGAAATGCTCATGCGCATCGCCGACGACTACGACGAGCAGGTGGACAACGCCGTGTCCGCCATGACTTCGTTGCTGGAACCGATCATGATCATCTTCCTCGCCGTGATTGTCGGCAGCATCGTGATTGCGATGTTTCTGCCGCTTATCGCCATGATCAGCAACATGAGCGGCGACAGCGGCGGTCCTGGTGGTGGTGATTAAACGGTCTGTCATATTTCTGTTTTTTCATAATAGCGTCAGAAAAATGTTGACGGACAACGTTTCCCGTGCGTAAATACATTGTAATTACATTGCATGGGCGGCCTATTTACAAATGATCCATTATGGAGTTCGATTGGAACAATCCGCCCTTCGAGTTGGATGGTTCTTTGACTCACCGGGAAATTGAAGAGTCCTTTGAGGACGCGTTTGCCATCCGGCTGCTGCCGGACTCGCCGAGGTTCGGCGTGCAGGCGCGGTTTTTCAATCTTGGCATGTCGGCGGGCGGCGTCGGAATTTTCAGCGTGTATCGCACGAACGGACGGCTCGTCCGGGTTCTGCTCGCCCGCGCGTTCCAGCCGGAAGAAAGATTTTTTTACCAGCGGAAGATGGATCAGACGTTGATGCAATAACTAAATTAATTGGTCCTCGTGATTGAAAAAATTCGGGGGCCGAGGCGGCCGGAAAAATTAAAATGCGCACCTTTGCCAACTGGGAAGAAGTGCCGCTCTTCGACAGCGAAGAGGCCGAGGCGGCTTTTTGGACGGAGAACCGTCCCGACCTGCGCCTGATGGACGCGGCCAGGGCCGGCGGCACCGAGGCGTCCGAGTCCGTGACCATCACGCTGCGGATTGATCCGCGGATGCTCGCGCGCATCAAGCGCATTGCGCGGACGCGGTTTTTGAACTACCAGAGCATGATCAAGCAATGGTTGAGCGAACGGATGGAAGATGAATTGAAAGAACGATGAATTGACATGAAAAATTATCCCACAGTCGAGAGCCGAGAGCCGGAGGTCGAAGATAAAACCATCCTCGCGCCGCCAACTTTTCGTCCTCAACCCTCAACCCTCGACCCTCAACACGCTTTCACCCTCGTCGAACTGCTCACCGTCATCAGCATCATCGCCTTGCTGGCGGCGTTCACGGTGGCGGTGCTCGGCGGTGCCAAGAAATCGGCGACCCTCAACCACGCCAAGGCCGAACTCGCCCAGCTCGAAACTGCCATTGACAGCTACAAGCAGGATCATGGTTTTTATCCGCCGAGCAATGCCAATAATAATTATTTGGTCAACCAGCTTTACTACGAATTGGAAGGCACCACTAATAACACCAGCACCAGCTTTCAGACCTTGGACGGCAGTTCAACCATTCCTACGGCAACCGTCAGCGGCACGTTTGGCGTGGGCGGTTTCATGAACTGCGCCAAAGGCAGCGGCGAAGAGTCTGTGCCGGCAAAAAATTATTTGATCGGTTTGCCCTCCAGCCAGATTGGCAGTTATAATAGCGGCGTGGCGAGCGTTCTCGTTACCTCGGTTGGTGGTTCAGATCAGAACTATTTGAATTCGCTTCAGGCGATGGGATTTTCCGGCAATCCGTGGCGCTACAATTCCTCGAACCCGACCAACAATCCCGGTGCCTACGATTTGTGGGTGCAGATTGTCATCAAGCCGGGACAGACCAACCTGATTTGCAACTGGACCAAGCAGGTTCAACTCAACAGCCCGCTGCCTTGAAATTTTTATGTGCTGCACCCCGTCATCCGAAGCCGGCCGCCGCGAACGGCGCGTGGCCGTGGAATGGCAGGACTGTTCGTGGCACCCGGCCATCGCGGTGCTGACGCCGCCGGCCTGCCGGCGTTCCCGCGCAAAATCATCGCCCGTGTTTTTTTTACAACCCGTCCGCCGCCGCCAACCTTTCAAACTTATGAAAAATAATTCCCATCATTCGCGCCGGTTCCGCGCCGGCTTCACCCTCGTTGAACTGCTCACCGTCATCGCCATCATCGGCATTCTGGCGGCGATGCTGTTGCCGGTGCTGTCGGCGGTCAAAAACAAGGGGCTGAAAGTCAAGGCGGGTCTGGAAGAGCAGGGGATCGTCCAGGCCGTCGAGGGTTACGATTCGGCTTATGGCCGTTTTCCAGTTTCCACCAATGCGCAAAATGCCGCTGCAAATTCGTCGGAAAAAGGTGATTTCACTTATGGCGGCACATTTATCGGCGGCACAGTTCAAAATCCTACGGACTACAACTATAATCCCAACAACGCCGAGGTCATCGCCATTTTGATGGACATCACCAACACCTCGGTGACTTCGGTGAACGCCAACCATCAAAAAAATCCGCAGCAGACAAAATTTTTGAATCCCACGATGGCACCCGACACCAATTCGCCGGGTGTCGGCCCAGATTTGGTTTATCGCGACCCTTGGGGCGATCCCTACGTCATCACGATGGATTTGAATTACGACGATAAGTGCAAGGACGCATTTTACTGTCTAGACAAGGTGTCGGGCAGTAATCAGACAGCGACAAATCCAGGTTTTAACGGTCTGACGACCGATGGCACTGCAAACAATTTCCAATACAATGGCAAAGTCATGGTCTGGTCAGCCGGGCAGGACAAGAAAATTGATCCCACTGACCCCGCCACCGATTGGGAAAATAAAAACAATGTCATCAGTTGGCAGTAAATTTTTTTGAAAGTTGTGAAGTTGTGAAAAGAAGTGACCAGTGGCAAGTGACGAGTGACGAGAAGACAGTTTCGCGTCCCATGCCTGCTTGTCACTCGTCACTTGTCACTCGTCACTCGTCCGCCTTCACGCTCATCGAGATGCTCGTCGTCATCGCGATCCTTGGCATCCTCGCCGGGCTGGCCGTGCCGGCGCTTAAGAACCTCGGCAAATCCAACATCAACATCAGCGCGCAGCGGCAGTTGCTGGACGACGTGACCCACGCGCGGCAGCTCGCCATCAGCCAGCGCACGACCGTCTACATGGTTTTTGTGCCGACGAATTTTTGGGGCGGCCTGCCGTTGGCGGTTCAACAGACCGCGGCCGTCACCAATCTGGTGGACAAACAATTGACCGGCTACACGTTCATTTCCTACGGCGCGCTGGGCGACCAGCCGGGGCAGCATCTCTGGCATTATCTCGCGCCGTGGCAGTCGCTGCCGGATGGAAATTTCATCTCCGCTCAAAAGTTTGCCGGAACCAACTCCATCGTTGATCCGATTTCCAACGTGTCTTACCCGATTGCACAATTTAGTTACTCAACCGCGATTCCGTTTCCGATGGCAAGCAGTCCAGTTCCGGGCGTGCCGCTGCCTTACATCGCCTTCAATTACCAGGGCCAGTTGGTTTCAGGTCACGACGAATACATCCCGCTCGCGCAGGGCACCGTGGGTTACGGCTATGACGGGCCGACCAAGTCGCTGCAGTTGTCCGCGGTCGCGGCCAGCGACATCACGGAAAACCCGGCGGGCAACAGCACGGGTATTTCCTACAATATCATCCACATTGACGCGCTGACGGGGCGCGCGGTGCTGGAATTTCACAAAATCGGGCCATGAAAATTTGGAACACAGTGACAAGTGGCGAGTGGCAAGTGACCAGAGCCGGACGAACGGAAAATCTCGTCACCCGTCACTCGTCACTCGTCACTCGCCGCGCCTTCACGATGATCGAGATTGCCATCAGCCTGGCGATCATCGGCATCGCGCTGCTCGGCATCATCGGCGTGCTGCCCATCGGCCTGCACACGCAGCGCGACAACCGCGAGCAGACCATCATCAACCAGGACGCCACGGTTTTGTTGGAAGCCATCACCAGCGGCGCGCGGGGGATGGACGATTTGACCAACTACGTTTACGCCATCACGAATTATTGGTATTTCACAAATGCACAGACGCAGGCGACAAGTACGAACGCGGACGGTTATGATTTTACGAGTTCGCAAATCACAAAAATTTCGTCACCGCCGTTTTTTCCGATCACCAACGGCCTGCGCATTGTCGGTTTGTTGAGCACGCCGGAATTTACCGATTCAGCGTTTAATCCAACCAACAATCTTTTCAACGGCGGCTACAGCAATCGCGTGGTCGCTTACGTCCGTTCGTTGAGCGGGCCGGCGGTGGAAAAGCCGCCGCAGGACAACAGCATCATGGTCGGCGATTCCTTCACCTACCGCGTCGTGAGCGTCAACGCGCCGGTGGCGATGGATCCGAACAATGTCAACCGGCAGCTTGCCGCCAACCTTCACGAGTTGCGGCTAACGTTCCAGTGGCCGCAACGTCCCAACGGCAGTCTGGGCGGCGGCCGGCAGACGTTTCGCGCCACCATCGCCGGGCAGGTCACGCAAACGAATGACAACAGCCCGTTCCCTGACCTTTACTTTTACCAGTCGCAATCGTTCACCAACGCGCCGTGAAAACAAAAAAAACAGTGGCAAGTGACATGTGGCAAGTGGCAAGAACCGGCTCACGCGCGGCTTGTCTTGTCACCCGTCACCCGTCACTCGTCACTCGTCTTGCCTTTTCGCTCATCGAAGTGATGGTGGTGATGGTGCTGCTGTCGCTCATCGTGATCGCGCTGATGTCGGTGTTCAGCAGCACGCAAACCGCGTTCCGCGCGGCGGCCACGCAGAGCGACGTGCTGGAAGGCGGGCGCAACGCGATGGATTTGATCGCGGACGATTTGCGGCAGATGACGCCGTCGTCTGGCCGCAGTTTTGGCGCGGTCAATTTTTATTCCGTCCAGACGAACTATTTCTCTCCCGCGCCGGCGTCGCCGCTTTTTCAGTCGCTGGCCGGGGTCAGCGACCCGAACACGCAGCGGACAAACATCCTGGAAAACTTTTTCGTGTTGAGCCGTGAAAACATGAATGGCAATTTGAACTGGATTGGCGTCGGCTACGCGGTCTGCGCCTCGCCGGCCAGCTTTTATTCGCTTTACCGCTTCACCACCAATCATCCGGTCTCGGCCTATCCCGATCCGACGTTTCTTTTCACGCACGACTTCGCAAACTTTCTGGCCAACGTCACCAGCGCGAGCCATCTGCTCGACGGCGTCGTGCATTTGCGTGTGCGCGCCTACGACGGAAACGGCTTTTGGATGAACACGTCCAGGACCAACGCCCCTTCCACAAATTATGTCGTGTGGGCGACCGGTTTTGTCTGGGGCGAGCCTTACTCGCTGGATTTTTACTCCAACGCCGTGCCGGCGTCCGTTGAGGTTGAGCTTGGCCTGCTCGAAGACCGCACGTTGCAGCGCGCCGAATCCATCGGCACCCCGCTGGCGCAGTCCAACTATCTCGCGCAGCAGGCGGGCAAGGTCCACGTCTTCCGCCAGCGCGTATCAATTCCGAACGTTGACCCGACGGCCTACCAATGAATATGAAATTAACCAGTGACCAGTGGCGAGTGACCAGTGACGAGAAAAACCCTGCGGCGGACGGCGGGGCTTCCGGTCACTCGTCACTTGTCACTCGTCACTCCCAAAACGGCATCGCCCTGGTCATCACGCTCATTTTGATTTCGGTGACGCTGATCATGGCGGTCGCGTTTCTGGCCATCAGCCGGCGCGAACGCGGCTCCGTCGCCACCTCGACCGACACCGCGAACGCCCGGCTCGCCGCCGAGGCCGCGCTCGCCAGCGCCGAGGCGCAGATCGTCGCCAACGCCCTCACGCAAGTGGCCGCGACCAACAGCCCGGCCATTTATGGTCTGCTCGTCTCGACCAATTACATCAACGGGAGCGGTTTTCAGACCGGCAGCCCCAACCCGACGAACGTAAATTACTATCTGCCGGACGGTACGCCGGTTGCCGGGAATGATTTTCTGCTGAACGTGTCCAATCTTTTTTATCTCCCGCGCCTGCCGGTCTATATGAGCAACACCGTCACGCACGCGGTGGAAAACCGTTACTATCTCGACCTCAACCGCAACGGTTATCCCGAAACCAACGGCCTCGTCCCAAACTTGAGCTACAACAGTTCAGGCCAGCTCGTTCCGGATGGCACCACAAGTTTTCAAACCGGCGATCCCGAATGGGTTGGCATCCTCTCGCGTCCCGACGTCCCGCACGGGCCGCAAAACCAGGCGCTCTCGCGTTACGCCTTCATCGCCGTGCCGGCCGGAAACACGCTCGACCTCAATGCCATTCACGACCAGACCGCGACCGCGACCGTCAATAATCCGGCCAGCACCTACTATCCGCCGGATGGCTATCTCCGCAACGAAGGCATTGGCTCGTGGGAACTCAACCTCGCCGCCTTCTTCACCGACCTGAACACGAACGAGTGGGACACCGCCGCCGATCCCTACGCTTACCAGCAATGGAACGGCCTGCAAAACACCGGGCGCGGCTTCGAGGACGCGTTGAGCCTGTTGAGCTACCGTTACGATTACAACTATTACAACCAGGCCGTGCCCTCGGTCTTTGGCTACACGGCGCTGAACAACAACGGCTTTGGCAACGTTGACGGCTACACGCACGGATTCCTGATGACCAACACCGTGCTGCCGCTCGTCAGTCCCGTGGCCAACACTGTGCCGTGGGCCGGCTCGGACAACACCAACCGCTACTTCACGCTCGATGAACTGTTCAATCCCGCCGAGACCTCCATCAAGTTCACCAACGCCATCATCAGCGCGGGAAGCTCCAACGCCACTTACGACCGCTACACGTTTTACCGGATGCTGGACCAGCTTGGCTCCGACTCCACGCCCGAATCCGGCCTGATGAATCTGAATTACGACAACCTGACCGTGACGAACGGCTCCGCCAGCGTCACGAATTATCTCGCGTGGACGCCGCTGAACTTTTTCACCAACGCCGCCGACCGGCTGCTGAAGGACTGCACCGCGTTCTGGGCCACAAATTACGTTCCCACCAACAACTATGCGCTATACCCCAACGGTTGGGCGCCGGTGTTGAACCCTTATTTCACGAACACCTTTGGCGCGGGCATTGCGCCGTTTGGCGTGGCGAACATTCCCGTGGTGGTGAACGGCCAGTTTGTCTATCAGGCGTCCGTCCAGCGGCTGCTCCAGTTGGCGGCGAACCTGTATGACTCCTCGACCAATTCCTACTATCCGTCCGTGTTCCGGCCCGTGTTCAGCCACGATACGTTCGGCAATCTCTACATCGTCAACTTTCAGCAAATTGTGTCCGTGTCGCCGAACGTGATGATTCCGGCATCCACCTTCTTCCCGCCGTTGCAGACGCCGCTGGATGTGAGCGCGGTGACCAATCTCGGTTCGGCCAACACGGCCATCTACCGGAATGTCTATGGCGTGCCGTGGATCATCGGCGCGAAGAAGGGTTTTCCGAGCTTCAACAAGCTGGCGCTTGAAGACACCATTCAAATCTCGCGCAAGCTGGAGGTGGTGAGTTCGACGCCCGGCGGGAAAACCTTCAACAATTCCGCCGTCTTTACGGCCACCAACATGATGTGGGTCTTTGGCATCAACACTTCAATCGGGGTTGATTGCTGGAACCCCTACACCAACGCCTATGTCTCGCCGAACAACTTTACAATTTCGACGGTGGACACTCTTTCCATGTCTTTAATGGCCACCGGCGGCGTTTCATCCTACACGCTTGTGTCTTCCAATTCGATGATTCCTCCGGTCACGTTCAATTATTCGGCACCATTCACCTGGCCGGGCTCGACCTGGTCGGGTAGTGATGCTTTGAATCCAACCGCTCCAAGCCCGTTTTTCATTCCGCTTTACTATACGAACATTACTTTTCTACCGAGTTCGTTCTACAACTTTCCCACACCGCAAATGGTTCCCCAATCAATAGCCGGAATCCCCGCCGGTTCGCCCATTGGCTGGCAAGGGCCGAAAATAAATGTTGTTCCACTGGCGACTCCGCTGCCGCAGATGGTTCTAAATACGACCAACCATTTGCAGTTGTATATGCTGGATGGCACGCATGTCATTGATTATGTCCAGTTCAGCGGGCCGAACAACGCGCGCAATTTGAATCCAGTATATGAGAACAATACAAACACGACGGTTTATTATCCAAATTGGTGGAGCACGAATTTAGTCCCCAAATCTTTTTTCAAAGGTGTGCCGGCGGGCATCGCCAGCCAGATTGATGTTTCGGAGACTTCCTACGGTGGCAATCAAGCTTATTGGGGAAACAACCTGAATGCGTGGAATATAGCACAGGAGCAGATAGATGGTTTTGCCCCGTTCATGGGCTTCCCAGCTCCCTATGGTGCCTATGTCAACAGTCAGATAGCCCAAAACTATCAGACTAATTATGCGGCGCAGGTTCCCTACACGCCGGGTGTCACGATCGTGGATTATACTTCCTGGGAGGCGAACGATCCGCTCGTGCATTATACAACCAACGATTTGTATTTTCAGGACGATGGAACCCGGAGCGGAATTCAATCCGGCATCGTCACTGTGCCACAGAACAATCAGGTTAATACATATCCGCAAATACCGGACATCGGCAAATTAAGCCAGCGCTTTGCACCGTGGGGAGTAGTCGGACAAACTGCTTCTGGCATTGATACTAATCAAAACAACATTTCTTATAAAGATCCGTTACTTTTTGGATCGGACGATTGGGATTTTCCGACGAACAAATATCCGACGGTCGGCTGGGTTGGTCGCGTGCATCGCGGCACGCCGTGGCAAACAGTGTTTTTGAAGGCGACCAATTTACTTGCGATGTATAATCCGGGTGTCAACAGTCAAGCGCCGTATGTCGGCATGCCCACTTGGGCGCATTTGACGGGCAATCAAAATTATTTTGACGCCACGAACACCCTTCCGGTGGAAGACCGGCTGCTGTTCGACCTGTTCACCACGTCGCCGAGCGACGACGCGACGCGCGGGCAGTTGTCCGTCAACCAGCCGCACCTCGCGGCGTGGTCGGCATTGTTCAGCGGCATGATTGTGCCGACCAATTCCACCGGCGGTTACACGGTCATCCCGCCCGCCGGGGCGAATTACACGAACATCATCTATCGGTCTTCGTCGCCGAGTGCGTTTAATGATTATTATGTGGCGACCAATCCGCTCGCCGCGTTGTGGGGCGGCATCCAGCAAAAACGCGCGGTGTTTCAGAACGCGGACGGCCTGGCGGGCGCGTTCGAGCGCAAGGGCGATATTTTGTCCGTGCCGGAATTGACGGAGCGTTCGCCGTTTCTGGATCAGGTCAACAACAGTTACAACGACGAGCAATACGAATGGCTGCCGCAGCAGGCGCTGTCGTTGCTGCGCGCGAACGGCAACACGCAGCGGTATGTGATTTATTGCTACGGCCAGGCGCTGCGGCCGGCGGGTTCGAGCGGGGTGGTGCAGGGCGGGACGTATTTTGGGCTGGTGACGAATTATCAGGTGACGGCGGAATCGGCCGCGCGCGCGGTGGTGCGCGTGGAGGGCGCGAACACGGGTTCGCCGCACGTCGTGGTGGAAAGTTTCAACCCGCTGCCGCCGCCGTGAGATGAAAATGAGCGGTAAAAAATTAACCCATGTTCGGGTTTTGAAAATTGGCGTTCCGGGTTTAGTGTGCTGGGTTCATCAAGCCAGAGGCCGCGCAGCGCGGAACGGCTTGCAAAAATTTTGATTATGCGTGTGCGTCGTTTCATTTTGATATTGTTGTGCGTGCTGGGCGCGGCGGGCGCGTGGCTGTTCTGGCCGCACGTGAGCCGCCCGCTCGCGCGCGCGTGGGCGAAATTCGCCGCGCCGCACAAGACGTTCGCCCGGCCGGGCGTCGTGGCCGTGCGGTCGCTCTCAACCGCGCCGCACGTTTTGCCGGCGGCCTTGTGCCCGACGAACGCCGTCCAATCCGCCGCGACGGCCACGAACAAATTTCCCTACCGCCTCGCCAACACGCGCAAGACGATTGGTGAACTGTTGGGCGACCGGCACGCGATTCTGCTGGAGAACGCGCTGATTGACACGCGGCTGAAACTGGATTTGACCATCCCAAAAAATTTGCAGTCGCACGGCGCTCCGGGCGCTTACATCGTGCAGGCAGACGGGCCGATTGATGGCGCGTTCCGCGCGCGGCTGGCGGCGGCGGGCGCGCAAATTGTTTCCTACATTCCGAACAACGCGTATCTCGTGCAAGTTGCTTCGCCGGATGCGGGCGCGCTAGCGTCGCAGCCGGGCGTGCAGGCGGTGCTGCCGTTCGAGCCGTATTACAAGGTGCAGCCGTCGTTGATGCAATGGGTCGAAGAACCGCTGCCCGCCGGGGCGACGTTGAACGTGGGGGTGTTTCCCGGCAATGAACAGTCGGCGATCCGGGAAATTCAAGACGCGGGCGGACAAGTTTTGTCGCAGGACGGCAGCACGCTGCATGTCGTGCCGCCGGCGGATTGGACGGCGCTGGCTCAGATGTCGCTCGTTCACATTGTCGAGCCGTCTTACCAGCGCGCCGTGGCAAACGATTTGGCGCGCGTGACCGTGGGTGTTTCAACGGATACGACCAATGCCTTGAATTATTTGAATCTCTACGGCTCGAACGTGCTGGTGGAAGTGAACGATACAGGCATTGACACGAATCATCCTGATTTCAACATCGGCGGGTATGCCGGCCATCCCGGCAGCGCGTCGCCGAACCGGGTTATTCTTGACTCGCCGTTGAGCGGCACGGATACCAACGGCCACGGCACGCACGTCGCCGGCATCATCGCGGGCAACGGTTCGGAGTCCTACAGCATTACGAAGAACACGCCGCCCGGCTCGGTGACGAACGCGGATTTTCGCGGCAAGGCGCCGCTGGCCCGGTTGTATTCCGTCGCGGCGGTGACGGCCAACGCGTATGACGATTCCGGCCGCAACGACGATTTCACCGACATGTATTTGCAGGAAGCACCGGCGCTGACGAACGCGTTGATCTCCAACAACAGTTGGCGTTATCTGGGCGACAACACCTACGATTTGGCGGCGGCGAGCTATGACGCGGCGGTGCGCGACGCGCTGCCGGGCGTGACCGGTTCGCAGCCGGTGCTGTTCGTGTTCGCGGCGGGCAACGAAGGTGGCGGCGATGACAACGGCGGCGGCGCGACGGCGGACACGGTCGCCTCGCCGGCCACGGCCAAGAACGTCATCTCGGTCGGCGCGATTGAACAGTTGCGCAACATCACGAACACGTATTTTCCGCGCGACAGCACGAATCCCGTGGCGGCGTGGGCGCAGGAAACGGACACCGGCTATCAGGTCGCGGGCTACTCGTCGCGCGGCAACGTCGGCGTCGGCACGGAAGGCGCGTTCGGGCGGTTCAAGCCGGACGTGGTCGCGCCGGGGACGTTTGTGATTTCGACGCGCTCGACGGAATGGGACACGAACGCCTATTACAATCCCACGAACGACGCCAACGCCGATTACACCGACCAGGTCGTGCAAACCAATTCGCTGAACGACTACCTGCTTTCGATCCCGGAAAACGCGGTCAGCGTCGTCATCACCATCGTCGCGAACGCAAATTCGCCGACGCCGTTTCCGGCGAACCTGCCGATTTATGTTTCGACGGAAGGCGACCCCGACCCGACTGATCCGACCACCTACGATTTTGTCACCTCGAACAACGTGGTCGCCATTCCGCCGGACGGGGCGACCTATCTCGCGGCGATCCAGGACGGCGCGATTGTATTTGCGGTGGGCAACAGCACGAACTTCGCGGTGAATTATGACGTGGACACGGACGTGTTCACGACCAACGACCTCGGCACCTACTTCGACGTGCTGCGGACGAACCTGAACGATCCGATCGCGCCTTGGTATCGCTACGAAACCGGCACGAGCATGTCCGCGCCGGCGGTGTCCGGCGTGCTGGCGTTGATGCAGGATTTCTTCACCAACACGCTGCACAGCACGCCCAGCCCGGCGCTGCTCAAGGCGATGATCATCAATGGCGCGCGTGAAGTGGGCAACTATCCGTTTGCCGTCACCAACACCGTCAACGACATGGGCTGGGGTTTGATCCATTTGCCAAACTCGCTGCCGTTTTCCACGAATTCCAGCGGGCTGATCGTGACCAACACCTCCATCTTCTTCAGCGACCAGAGTCCCAGCAACGCGCTGGCCACCGGCGACACCCACACTTACGCGGTGGGATTGAGCAACGCCGTCGCGCAGTCGTCGCTGCCGTTGCGCGTGACGCTGGTGTGGACGGATCCGCCCGGCGACCCCGCCGCCGCCATCAAGCTCGTCAACAGCCTCGAACTCGTCGTCACCAACCTTTCCAGCGGCGCGGTTTATTACGGCAATAATTTTGCCAATTCCGGCAATCCGCCCTTCAGCCTGCCCTCGGCCACGAACGGCCCGGCTCCGGTTGATGTCATCAACAACGTGCAGAATGTTTTTATCGCGCCGCCGCTCGGCACGAATTATTCCGTCGCCGTCATCGGGCACGGCGTGAACGTGAACGCCGTGACCGCGCAGACCAACAATATCACGCAGGATTACGCGCTGGTGATTTCCAGCGGCGAGGGCGAGGTCTCCAACGCGCTGGCCGTGGCGGACAACGGCATCGTCAGCAATCCCACCGGCGACCAGCTTGTCACCGTCGTCACCGCCACCAACTCCGCGCTGCTCAACCAGTATGTCGGCGCGAACTCGCCGCTGCTCGGCACCAACAGTGTCGCGGTCGCGGTGGGCGCGACGGCCTTCGGCACCAACGCCGTCATTACGCTGGGGCAGACGAACCAGTGGCATTTTTACCTCGTGACGAACACCGGCACGGCCAGTGATTTCACCAACGCCGCGTTCATCACCTTCAATCCGCCCACGCTCTCACTGCCGCGCATGGGCGTGTATGCCGATTCGCAGGCCGACGCGACGAAACCGGAGGCGGACATTGATCTTTACGTCAGCACCGACCCGACGATCACGAATCTCAACCCGGCGGTCATTTCCAACTGCATCAGCGGCGGCGTGGCCATCGTGCCGGGAACCACTTTCAACAGCGCTTCGCTGACGCGCGGCGGCACGGAATTTGTGGCGGACACCAACTCCACGCCCGGTGAAGTTTATTATGTCGGCGTGAAATCCGAGGATGCGGCGGGATCGGAATACGGTTTTCTCGCCGTGTTCACCGACCAGCCGTTCAGCACCACCGACGGCAACGGCAACGTGACTGCCCACGGTTTTGCGCTGCCGGCGAGCATCCCCGACGGCAGCCCGGCGCATCCGGGGCTGACGAACATTTTTGCCCTGTGCCTCTCGCCGGTCACGGCGGCGCAGGTCATCGTGACCAACCAGGTCTGGCACCAGAATTTTGGCGACCTCGTCGGCGTGCTGCAGCATAACAACGTTACGGACGTGCTGAACAACCATCGCGGCCAGAACTACAACACGGTCGGCCTCGCGCCGGTGGTTTATGACGACGTGCATTCGGGCGCGTTTCCCGGCTCGATTCCGTCCGACGGGCCGGGCAGTTTGCGGAACTATGTCGGCCAGAATGCCATCGGCGTCTGGGAATTGACCGAGGAGCATGACGCACTGACGCAAACCGGTGCTGTGGAAAGTTTGGATTTGCTTTTTGTGCCGCACCGGGATTTGACCAGCCCAATCGTGGTGACCAACCAGCCACAGTCATGGTTTTACGATTATATTGACGTGCCGGTGGGATACACGAATTTGACGGTCGAGGCGGTTGACCGCATGCCGAACCCGCCAAACTATCTTTACCTAGGTGTTCAATTCGGATCCGAGCCGACTTCGCTGACCGCCAGCAACGTCGTGCAGTTGACCAATGTGCTTGGCAATTCTTTGGAAAATGCGATTTCCACCGGGCCGCCACTGGCGCCGGGTCGTTATTACGTCGGAATTTACAATCCTGACACAGTGGCGCACACCGTCATCGTGGAGGCGTTCCTGTATTTTTCACAGTCGGCGATTGAAACGGTGACTTACACTTCCGCCGGGCCGGTGCCGCTGCTCGACGACGCGGTGACGACGGATAACATTCAAGTGACGGACATCCAGGATCCGACGGCCATCCAGTCGCTGAGCGTCGGCCTGCGGGTGGATCATCCGCGCATTTCGGACCTGGCCTTTTCCCTGATCGGGCCGGACGGCTCGCGCTATTCGCTGATGGAAAATCGCGGCGGCACCAGCACCAACGGCTGCGGCGTCACGGTCATCACGACGAACATCATCAACGTCACGGCCAACGGCACGGCGCAGCCCAACACCAATGTCATCAACGTGGGCGAATCTTCCGGCTCGTTTCCCATCACCTACAATTTTTACACGGCACCCGACGAGATGACCGTGTATTACGGCAACGACACCCTGCCGGCGAACCTGATTTATGACACCGGCGTGACCAACAATGTGAGCCTTGGCGGTGGCCCGCAGAACACCGTGCCCGTGACCATCACGGTGAATTTCCCGCCGCCCGGCGTTTCGCCCAATTCCACCTACCTGACCATCGTCATGGATCAATACCTTTCGACGAACCGTTCGGACGCGTGGACTTACACCGCGGGTGGCGTGCTGACGAATTATTATTATCTCACGCTGACCGAGGACACGAACCTGACGACGACGCCGATCAAGTTCGCGCCCACGCCGTTCGTGCCGTCAGTGTCCGTGGTCACCAATCCGATAGATGATTTTGAAACCGACCTCGGTGCCAGTCCGGGAGATTATTCTGGTTCGGTGGATAATTTTTTCAGCGTGGACAACAATCAGGTCAGCGTGGTCGCCAACCCCGTGGACGCGCAGGCGGGCAGCAACTACCTGGCGCTGGCCAACGGGACGATTTCCGGCACGCTGCCGACAATCCAGGGAGACCGCTACTCGCTGAACTTTTTCTATCGCGGGCCGGGCATCGCCGGCTGGTGGCAGGCCGACAGCAATGCCGTGGATGCGATTTACGGAGACAACGGCATTTTGGAAAACGGAATGGGTTACACTTCCGCCACGACCACGCCCTCGAACGGCGTGGTGAATGAAGCGTTCTATTTTAACGGCGTCAATAATTTTGTCCTGGTTCAGGCGACGAAAACCGTCGTCACCAGCAATGCCACCACGACGGTGGTTTCAACCAATTCGGCCTTGGACATCGGGCAGGGCAGCGGGTTCACCATCGAGGGCTGGATCTGGCCAAGCAATTTGACCGCCACGATGTTGATCGTGGAATATGAAAGGGTGCTCGCATCGCCCAATGGCAGTGATGTGGGCGTCCAGTTTGGCTTGAACAGCGGCAGTCCGGGGGACTTTGACGCCAACATAAAGGACACAAACGGCGTGGATCACGTCATTTCACCGGCCGGTTCTTCAACGCTGTTAACGAACGGCACCTGGCAGCATGTGGCACTGACCTATGACAAAAATTCCGGCAACGCCACATTTTACATAAACGGCTCGCAGGTGGCGCAAACAAACATCGGAACGTTCACACCCCAGACGAGCTTCACGAACATTTTGCTCGGCGGGCGCACTTTCTTTAACTCGGTGGCAAGCCCCAACGCCGTGTTTAACGGCGCGATGGACGAAATCAGTTTTTACAGCCGCGCCTTGTCGGACAGCGAAATTCTGGCCATCTTTGAAAATAACGGCGGCTTGGGAAAATACGATTCGTCTTATTACAACAACTTTTCGCCAGCCGGCAGCCTTGCCGAGGCCAGCGTCACGATTGCCGGCAGCGCCGTCCCCACGGTGATTAACGGCAACAACACAAACTGGCAGCAAGAAGCCATCACCTTCACCGCCACCGGCAACGGCACGCCGGTCAGCATCACCGGAACCGAGCCGGGCATGTTGCTGGATTCATTCACGCTCACCGCGCTGCCCAGCGATTTGTATTATTTGCCGGAGCAGGACATGACGCCAGTGGTTGACCAGAACGCCTACGGCACCTGGCAGTTGGAGGTGCTGGACGACCGCGCGGGCGCGACCAACAACGCGACGCTGGTGAGCTGGCAGTTGCAGTTCACTTTTGCCAACACGAACATCGGCCTGACGTCCTTCGGCCAGTTGTTCGGCGCCGTGGCCCAGACCAACTCGCTCATCGGCGGCACGCTCGGCAATTACACCGTGATTGTGCCGACCAATGCCAGTTACGCCACGAACATCCTGTTGTTCTCATCGCTGCCGGTGAACGTCTGGTTCGACACCAACAACCCGCCGACGACCAACCTGTTTTTCCTGCCCGACGCTACTTATCCCAGCGGAACCAGCGGCTTGGTTCTGTTGAGCACGACCAACGCGGCCAGCCCGCAGCCGGCACCGAACATTTATGGTGACGAAACCTATTATCTCGTGGTGCAAAACACCAACACTTCAACCGTGACTTTTGGTGTGGAGGTGGATTTTGATCGCGGCAATTTCCAGCCCAACAGCCGGGGCTTGTTGGCTTTCAACACCGTCAAGACGACGGCCAAGGGTGCCCAGCTCCAATGGCCGGCCGCCGCCGGTTCGCAATACGAGGTGCAGTGGGCCGACAGCCTCACCTCGCCGATGGTCTGGCACACGCTCACCAATCCGCACGCGACCACCATCCACGGCGTGACCACCTTCAGCGACAACGGCTCACAGACCGGCCCGCCGAGCCAGACGCGGTTCTACCGGCTCGTGCAGATAAAGTAAAAATTTCCGGCAACTCCGCTTTGCTTTTTGCGCTGCCTCGCGTAGTGTGAGTTTTCGTTTCGACGATAAATTCGCAACATGAGCAAAGAGTTCATCAAGATCGGCGGCGCGCGCGAGCACAACCTCAAAAACCTCTCGCTGCAAATCCCGCGCGACAAGCTCGTCGTCTTCACCGGCTTGAGCGGCAGCGGCAAATCGTCGCTCGCGTTCGACACGATTTACGCGGAGGGCCAGCGCAAATATGTCGAATCGCTCTCCGCCTACGCGCGGCAATTTCTCGACCAGTTGCAAAAACCGGACGTGGATTTCATCGAAGGCTTGTCGCCGGCGATTGCGATTGAGCAGCGCAGTTCCGGCAGCAATGCGCGCTCGATCATCGCCACCACGACGGAGATTTACGATTACCTGCGGCTGCTTTACGCGCACATCGGCAAATCGCATTGTCCCGAAACCGGCGTGCCGATCTCCACGCAAAGCACGAGCGACATCGTGGATAAAATCCTCGCGCTGCCGCCGAAAACGAAGGTGATTCTGCTCGCGCCGATTGTGCGCCGGCAAAAAGGCGAGTTCCGCGACGTCTTTGAACGGCTTGCGCGCGAAGGCTTCGTGCGCGTGCGCGTGGACGGCGAATTGCTTGAACTGGGGGAGAACATCGCGCGCGTCAAGCTCGACAAAAAAAAGTTTCACAACATCGAGGCCGTGGTTGACCGGCTCGTGATGGACGACAAGATCCGCGTGCGCCTCGGTGATTCCGTCCAGACCGCGCTGCGCTGGGGCGAAGGCGTGATGTTCACGCTGCATCAAGAACCGGTCGAAAGCCGGGAGTCGAAAGTCGAGGGCAAGACACGTCCGGCCCTCGGCCCTCGGCCCTCGGCCCTCGACGCTTGGATTGAGACGCTGCACTCCAACAAAATGTGTTCGCCCGCGACCGGCAAGAGCTACGATCCGCCGACGCCGAAACATTTTTCCTTCAACGCGCCCGCCGGCGCGTGCCCCGTCTGCCACGGCCTCGGCCAGAAAATGGTTTTCGACGAGGCGCTGGTGGTGCCGGACATGGAATTGCCGCTCGATGGTGCGATCCAGCCGTGGCGGCGCGCGGGCAAGCGGCTCATCATTTATTACAAGGCCATGCTGCGCTCGGTCGCCGCGCATTTTAACGTCAGCCTGGAGACGCCGTATAAGGATTTGCCGGACGATTTCCGAAACGTTCTGCTCCACGGCTCCGGCGAGGACGAGATCGAATTCAAATTCTGGCGCGGCGGCAAAGTCAGCAGCATCACGCGTCCGTTTGAAGGCATCCTGCCAAATCTCGAACGCCTCGCGACCGACAGCGAAAGCGAATTCATCCGCAACCGGCTCAAGGCTTACATGACGCCGCAGTTTTGCGACGCGTGCGGCGGCAAGCGGCTGAAGCCGGAAATTCTCGCGGTCACGCTGGGCGGCGAAAGTTATGTTTCGCAGCTTAAAACCAAAAAAACGAAATTGAAACTTCCTGGGCTTTCCATCATGGACGTATGCGGCTTGTCCGTGGAAAAAGCGGATGAATTTTTCGCCGCGCTCAAGCTGACGGAGTTCGAGCAAAAAATCGCGGCGGAAGTCATCAAGGAAATTCGCGCGCGGCTCGGGTTTTTGCGCAATGTCGGTCTCGGCTATCTCACGCTTGACCGCGAGAGCGGCACATTGAGCGGCGGCGAGGCGCAGCGCATCCGGCTCGCCACGCAGATCGGCGCGGCGCTGGTCGGCGTGCTTTATGTTTTGGACGAACCGAGCATCGGCCTGCACCAGCGTGACAACGACCGCCTGCTCGCGACGTTGAAGGGCCTGCGCGATTTGGGCAACACGGTTCTCGTCGTCGAGCACGACGCGGACACGATTCGCGCGGCAGACTATATTTTGGATCTTGGTCCGGGCGCGGGCGTTCACGGCGGCGAACTCGTCGCGGCGGGAACGTTGCCGGAGATTCTCGCGGCGAAAAAATCTTTGACCGGCCAGTATTTGACGGGCGAACTTTCCATTCCGGTTCCGAAAAAGCGGCTTTCGCCGACGGAAGAAAAGGGCTGGCTGGAAGTCCTTGGCTGCACGGAAAATAATTTGCAGGACATTGACGTGCGGATTCCGCTCGGCACGTTCACCTGCGTCACCGGCGTCAGCGGTTCGGGCAAATCCACGTTTGTCAGCGACATTTTGCAGCGCGCGCTGTTCCGCAAATTTTACGGCTCGAAAGAAAAGCCCGGCGAACACAGGGCGCTGAAAGGTTTTGAAAGTCTCGACAAGGTCATCGTGATTGACCAGTCACCGATTGGCCGCACGCCGCGCAGCAATCCGGCGACCTACACGGGCATGTTCAATCAAATCCGCGATCTGTTTGCGAAACTTCCCGCCGCGAAAGTGCGCGGCTACGAGCCGGGCCGTTTTAGTTTCAATGTCAAAGGCGGTCGCTGCGAAAAATGCGAGGGCGACGGCGTGCTGAAAATTGAAATGAATTTTCTGCCGGCGGTTTATGTGGTCTGCGAGACATGCAACGGCAAGCGCTACAATCGCGAGACGCTGGAGATCGCCTACAAAGGCAAAAACATCGCGGACGTTTTGGACATGACGGTCGAAGAAGCGGTGACGTTTTTCCGCGCGGTGCCGAAAATTTTTGATCCGCTGCTGACGCTCGCGGAAGTCGGTCTCGGTTACATCCGGCTCGGCCAGCAGGCGACGACGTTGAGCGGCGGCGAGGCGCAGCGCGTGAAGCTCGCGACGGAACTGTCGCGCAAGGCGACGGGCAAGACGCTCTACATTTTGGACGAGCCGACAACCGGCCTGCATTTTCACGACGTCGCAAAATTGCTCGAAGTTTTATTTCGTTTGCGCGACGCGGGAAATACGTTGCTCATCATCGAGCACAATCTGGACGTGATCAAAACGGCAGACTGGATCATTGACCTCGGCCCGGAAGGCGGTTCCGGCGGCGGAAAAATCGTCGCGGAAGGATCGCCGGAAAAAATAATTCACAACGCTGCAAGTTTTACCGGACATTATCTGAAAAGCGTTTTGAATTGAACCGCCGGGGCGCGGGGACGTCGAGGTTTCCGCTTTTTTCATTTCGCAAAGTCGTTTAGATTCAATCCATGTTTTTTCTGCGGCGATGGCTTTTGATTTTGTTCGCGCTCATTTTGGGCGGCGGGCAGGTTTTCGCCGCCGGTTCGCGGGAATCGCGCGCGTATGCCGCCGCCGTGGGCGCGTTTCACGATGAACTGTGGAGCCGCGCGGAAACGGAGTTCGATCAATTCATTCAAAAATATCCGAAGTCCGCCAGCGCGTCGCCGGCGGTGTTGTTGCAGGCTCAGGCGGAGATCAAGCAGGGTGAATTCACGAACGCCATCGCGTTGCTGGGCAGATACAAATCCGCCGCAGGTGCGCTGGCCGACGAGTTTGAATACTGGACAGGCGAGGCGCAGTTTCAAAGCGGCAGTTTCAGGCCGGCGTCGGAAACGTTTGCCGCGCTTGTGCGGGATTTTCCGCGGTCGCCGCTGCGGCTGCGGGCGCTGGTGGAATCGGCCTCGGCCCGTTCGCGGTTTGGCGACTGGGAGCAGTTGATTTACCAGTTGCAGGATCCGAACGGCGTTTTTCAGCGCGCGGTGCAGCGCGAGCCGACCAACGAACTGGTGGCGAACGGGCGTTTGCTGCTGGCGCAGGCGGAAAATGCGCGGAAGGATTTCGCCGGCGGGCTGGCGGTTTTGCAATCGGTGGATTCGTCGGCGCTCGCGCCAGACCCGCGCTGGCAATGGGCGTCGCTGCTTTATCAGAACCGGTCTGCGGCGGGTGATCTGGATGCGGCGCTGGCCGCCACGACGAACCTGATGCAGATCGCGCAGTTGGCAAATGACGCGGAAAGGCTGGCCGAGGGCGTGGCGTTGCACGCGGAGGCCCTCGAAAAATCCGGGCGGCCGGACGATGCCATCGCCGCCTACCGGGAAAATCTGACGACGAACGCGCCCGTCGAATTGCAGCGGCAGGCGGTTTTGAAAGTGGCGGAGTTGAACATCGCCCAAGGCCGGCTGGCGGACGCGGAAGTGGCATTGACAAATTTTCTGGCGCAATTCCCGGAGTCGCCCGCGCAGGACGCCGCGCTGCTGACGCTGGGAGAATTGCAGTTGAAGGAATTTGCGGCCCAGCCGACGGCCACCAATCACCTGTCGGTGGCGCGGGCGCGGCTCGACCAGTTTCTCGGCACCTACACGAACAGTCCGCTGGCAGCTCAGGCATATCTGGATCGCGGCTGGTGCCAGTGGCTGGCGGGACAGACGAACGAAAGCCTTGGCGATTTCCAGATGGCGGCGGCGCAACTGCCGTTTTCAGAGGAACTCGCCGTGGCGCGGTTCAAAATCGGCGACGCGCTGTTCGCACAAAAAAATTTCTCGGCGGCGCTGACCAATTATCTTTCCGTGTTGGACGATTTTTCCGGCCTGCCGGAAGTCAGCCGCGATTTGGGTGAACGCGCGTTGTATCAAAACCTGCGCGTGTGCCTGGAGTTAAAGGACGAGTCCGGGGCGAGCAATGCGCTGGTGCAGATTTTAAAAATTGACCCGGCGGGGCAGGTGGCGCAAAACGGAACGCTGCTGTTTGGCGAGGGCCTGGCCGATCTGGGCTCGCCGACCGGCGCCCGTTTGGTGTTCGACCAGTTCGCGGCGTCATCGCCCGGTTCACCGCTGGTGCCGCAGGCGCAGATCGCGGTCGCGCACAGCTACGAACTGGAGCAGAACTGGCCGGCGGCCATCACCCGCTACGAAAACTGGCTGCAGGATTTTCCAACGAACACCCAGCGGCCGCAGGTGGAATACGCGCTGGCGCAGGCCTATTTTCAGGCCGGGCGCGAAACGAACGCGTTTTATTTTTTCACCCGCTTCGTGGCGCAAAATTCCACGAACAGCCTCGCGCCGCTGGCCCAATGGTGGGTCGCGGACCATTTTTTTCGCGCGGGAGATTTCGTGGGCGCGGAAACCAATTACGAACGAATCTACCAGGACTGGCCGTCGTCCGATCTGGCCCGTCAGTCGCGCATGATGGCCGGGCGCGCGGCGATGGGGCGGCTGGGATATTCGGATGCAAAAAAATATTTCACTGACCTGGTCAGCGACACGAACTGCCCGGCGGATCTGGCCGTGCAGGCGCGGTTTGCGTGCGGCGCGGCGCTGATGCACATGGATTCAGCCGACACCAACAACCCGCTCGCAAACCTGCAACTGGCCACCAATCTTTTCAGCCAGATCGTCCGGGATTATCCGACCAACGATTTTGGCGCTCGCGCGTGGGGCGAAATCGGCGACTGCGATTTGCAGCTCGGCGACTACGCGTCGGCCACCAACGCCTACGCGCAGGTTTTCGACCCGGACTCGGCGGCCAGCACGGCCGCCGGCGTCCCGTTGCGCAGCCAGGCGCAAATTGGTTTTGGCATCGCCCTCGAAAAAATGGCGGACCTCGCGGCGGGCGGTGCGCAAACGGACTTGCTCAGGCTGGCGCTGGACAATTATCTCGATGTCTTTGACACCGGCATGGGAAATAATTTGCGCGACGGCGAAACGGCGGATGTGTTTTGGGTGAAAAAAGCCGGGCTGCAGGCATTGGCGCTGATCAAATCGCTCGGTGTCGGCGCGCCGGACAAATTCATCGGGCAGATGAAAATTTTGTTCCCGGAATCGAGGGCGGCGCTCGAAAACGAAAGGGCCACGCTGCAGCCGGGGAAAAATTGAGGACTTCATTTGACATGCGAACGCGCGGCGGTTAGCTTCAATCACCAGTTAAAATGACGGAAATTCTCACATCCGGGCCGGTGGTCAGCCTTACCGAAAACGCGGCGGCGGAAATCAAGTCGCTGCTCGCGAGGCCGGAAAATGCCGGGCGGCAAATGCGTTTTTATGTGGAGCAGGGCGGCTGCTCCGGCATGCAATACGGCATGGTCTTCGACGAAAAACGCGACGGCGACCAGTCGGTCGAGCAGCGTGGCGTGGCGGTCCTGGTGGATGCGTTCAGCGCGGATTATCTGCGCGGCACGGTGGTGGACTTCAGCGACGCGCTGACCGGCGGCGGTTTCAAGATCACGAACCCGAACGCGAAGGAAAGCTGCGGCTGCGGCAAGTCATTCAACGCCTGATTTTTTCAAAAATAAAAAACGCCGTTTTGTTTTTAAGCGAAACGGCGTTTTTATTTTCCGATTTTCAAATCCACTTTTTCTTCACCAGCCACGTCTTGATGACCTGCGTCAGCGCGACGTAGCACAGCAGCGTCGCCGCGAGGATCGGCCAGAACTGCCACGGCAGCGGCACGAAATGCAAAATCGGCGCGAGCGGCGAATACGGCAAATACGCGCCGATGCCCATGATCAAAATCGTCGTCATCGAAAGCTGCCAGCTCGAACGCGACTGCACGAACGGGATCATGTTCGTGCGGATGACGTGGATGATGAGCGTCTGCGTCATGATGGATTCCACGAACCAGCCGGTCTGGAACAGCGATGCGGCGTAAACCTTGTCCGGGTCGGTGACGCCCGCGAAGCGCGCGGCCATCGTGGCGGGCAGCAGGGCGAGGTTGCTGCACTTGAAGAAAAACCACATGACGGCGAAGGTCGTGTAGTCGAAGATGGAACTGATCGGGCCGATGAACAAGATGAACCGCGCGATCTGGCCCATGTCCCACGGGCGCGGCTTGGCGATCTGCGAGGCGGCGACATTGTCGGTCGGGATCGGCACCTGCGAAAAATCGTAGAGCAGATTATTGGTGAGCAGTTGGATGGGCAGCATCGGCAGGAACGGCAGCCACGCGCTGGCGCCGAGCACGCTGAACATGTTGCCGAAGTTGGAGCTCGCGCCCATGCGGATGTATTTCAAAATGTTGACGAACACCTTGCGGCCCTCGATCACGCCCTCTTCGAGCACCATCAAATCTTTTTCGAGCAGGATGACGTCGGCGGATTCCTTGGCGATGTCCACCGCGTTGTCCACGGAAATGCCCACGTCGGCGGCGCGCAGCGCGGGCGCGTCGTTGATGCCGTCGCCCATGAAACCGACGACGTGCCCGCCTTTTTGGAGCGCCATCACGACGCGCTTTTTGTGCGCGGGCGAAAGGCGCGCGAATACGTCCGTGGTTTCCACGGCTCCGGCGAGCTGTTCGTCCGACATTTTTTCCACGTCGTTGCCGAGGATGATTTTTTCCGCGTTGATGCCGACCTCGGTGCAGACCTTGCGCGAGACGAGATCGTTGTCGCCGGTCAAAACCTTGATCGTGATGCCCTGCTGGCGCAAAACGGAAATGGCCTTTTTCGCGGTGTCCTTGGGCGGATCGAGAAACGCGAGATAGCCGGTCAACACCAGTTCGTTTTCATCCGCCTTGGAATACGCGGTCTGCGGGCCGACTTTTTTGTTCGCAATCGCCAGCACGCGAAAACCGTCGCTGCTCAAATCGTTGACCTGCTCGATGAGGTTGCCGACGAGAATCGGTTCCATTTCAAAAATTTCGCCGTCGCTTTCAAAGTGCGTGCAGCGTTTGAAGACGGCTTCCGGCGCGCCCTTGGTCAGCAACTGGCGCGCGCCGTCCGGGCCTTCGACGACGACGGACATCATGCGGCGCGAAAAATCAAAGGGGATTTCGTCGGCCTTGACATATTTGTCCACGGAAAGTTCCCGGTGCAGTTCCGTGTATTTCAGCACCGCCCGGTCCAGGACATTTTTCAGACCGGTCTGGAAATGGCTGATGAGATACGCGTCGCGCAAAACCTCGCCGCTTTCATTTTTGAAAACGTCGCAGTGGATTTCCAGGATGACGTGGTCAATCGTGAGCGTGCCGGTCTTGTCGGTGCACAGCACGTCCATCGCGCCGAAGTTCTGGATGGAATGCAGCCGCTTGACGATGACTTTTTTCTTGGACATCGCGAGCGCGCCTTTCGACAAACAAACCGAAACAATCATCGGCAGCATTTCCGGCGTCAGCCCGACCGCGACGGCGAGCGAAAAGAAAAACGCCTCCTTCCAGTTGTGTTTTGTGATTCCGTTGATGAGAAAAACCAGCGGCACCATCACCGCCATGAACCGCAGCATGAGCCAGGTGAACCGTTTGACGCCCTTGTCGAACGCGGTTTCGACCTGCTGGCCGGCGAGGCTGCCGGCGAGTTTGCCAAAATAAGTCTGCGCGCCCGTGGCCGCGATGACCGCCGTGGCGGATCCGCTTTCCACGCTCGTGCCGAGAAAACAAATGTTGGTATGTTCAATCGAGGAAACATTCGGGCGCGCGTCGCGGGCGTCGGTTTTTTCGACCGGCATGGATTCGCCGGTGAGCGTGGCTTGAATGATGAACAGATCTTTCGCGGAGAGCAGCCGCACATCGCCGGGAATCATGTCGCCGGCGGAAAGTTTCACCACGTCGCCGGGCACGAGCTGCTTGAGCGGAATTTCCTTCGGCTGGCCGTCACGCACGACCGTGGCCGTGACGCTGATCATCGCCTTTAGTTTTGCGGCGGCGTTGTCGGCCTTCGTTTCCTGGATGAAGCGCAGCGAAATGCCCAGCACCACCATCGCCACCATCAACGCGCCGCCGGCATAATCCGACGCGCCGTCCGCCGTGGCGAACGTGATGATCGCCAGCACCGAGAGCAAAATGACCAGCGGGTTGCGTGCGGCGACATAAATGCGCTGCAGCCAGCCGTGATGTTTTTCCTCGGCGACCTGGTTGGGGCCGAACACTTCCAGTCGCTCCGCCGCCTCCGCTTCGCCCAGGCCGGTGGCGGAAGTGTCGAGCCGTTGCAGCAGGGTGGCGATGTCGCCGGTCGCCGCATCGCGCAACAAATCGGCGGCGCGCTGGCCTTCGGGATTTTTCAGGGCGGTCATAATGTTTGGGTCTAGACGGCGTAGCGTTTTAAAACGGTGAGGAGCGAACGCAGTTCGCGGCGGCCTTCGGACTGGTTCGTGCTGCTCTCGATGCACTCGTGCAAATGGGACCCGATCATTTCTTCGCTGAACGATTTCAGCGCCCGGCGCGCGGAAACCACCTGCATCAGCACGTCGGAACAATCGGTGTCCGCCTCCACCATCTTTTCGATGGCCTCAACCTGGCCTTTGATCCGGCGCAGGCGGACGACCAGCGCCCTTTTTTCCAGTCCGGGACGGACATGTTTGGCTTTCATGCAAATACATCTAACATTTTTCACGCCGCGCGCCACCCCCAAAATGACGCTTGACCGAACATGGGGGGCAGGGGTATATGGCGGCGTGGATTTTGTCAACCAAACTTCTTTGAGGCGGCAAAAATGTCGCCTGCCTGCAACTTTTTGCCATTGACAATCACCACCCAGCTTGTAGCATGAGCTACAATTTATGAAAAATGCCGTGGGGCGGCTGTTGTCCGCCGCGTTCGCCGCCTCTGCTTTTTCCGCGATTGCGGAAGAGGTCACCAATTCCCCGGCGGAAAACCAGCCGCATTGGAATTTTCACGTCCAAAACACCGACATCGTGCAGGGTTATCCGGGATTTTCCGCAAAATATTCCGGGCCGAACAGCCTGCCGTCAGGCGGCGAAACGCGCGAATCCGTTTCGCTGGATTTGATGGCCGGCGTCCGTCTGTGGCGCGGCGCGGAGGCGCACGTTGACGGCCTGATGTGGCAGGGCTTCGGCGTGAACAACACGCTCGGCGTGGATGGTTTTCCCAACGGCGAGGCCTTCCGGCTTGGCACCGGCGTGCCCAACGGCGCGATCACGCGGCTGTTCATTCGCCAGACGATTGGCTTCGGCGGCGGGCAGGAGGAAATCGAGGACGACCAGTTTACGCTCGCGGGCAAACAGGATGTTTCGCGAATCACCTTCACGCTCGGTCGCTTCAGCGCGAAGGATATTTTCGACAACAATGCCTACGCGAACGATCCGCGCACGCAGTTCATGAACTGGGCGTTGATGGCGAACGAGGCGTGGGATTATCCGGCGGACGCCATCGGCTACACGACCGGGCTGGCCATTGAACTCAACCAGCCGCGCTGGACGTTGCGTTACGGAATTTTCCAGATGCCGCGCGTCGCGAATTCCCTGACCGCCGACGACCAGATTTTTAAATGGCCGTATGATTCTTCGGCGGAAGACGGCCCGCTTTTGGACACGTGGGGAATGGTCACGGAATTTGAACGCCGCTATCACCTCAAGGATCATCCGGGGACGATTCGTTTTCTTGCCTATGCGAACCGCGCCAACATGGGCAGCTATCAGGACGCCGTGAATGCGGCCACGCCGACCAGCCCTGCCGACATCACGGCCTCGGCCGCGCTTCGTTACAAATACGGCTTCGGCCTCAACCTCGAACAGGAAATCGCCAAAAACATCGGCGTCTTTTCCCGCCTCGGCTGGAGCGACGGGCAAAATCAAGGCTGGGTGTTCAGCGATGTGGATTACACGGCGACGGCGGGCGTCAGCCTCAACGGCGCAGCGTGGCACCGGCCCGGCGACACGTTCGGCCTGGCGGGTGTGGCCAATGGCATTTCCAAAGTGCACCAGGAATTTTTTGCGGCCGGCGGCACGGGCATTCTGGCGGGCGACGGCAACCTGGATTACGGCTGGGAGAAAATTCTGGAAACCTACTACGATTTCAAAATCTGGAAAACCATTCATGCTTCGTTGGACTACCAGTTCATCGCCAACCCGGCTTTCAATCAGGATCGCGGCCCGGTGTCGGTCTTCGGCGCGCGGCTGCATTGGGAATTTTGAGTCGCCGCAACCTTCGTGAAATTTGTTTCGGCCGCGCGCTTGACGCTGCCGCCGAATCGCTCTAGCTTGGCGTGGTTCGGGGAGCCAAATCACCGCGGGGTGACGCTGAGAGTTTGACGCGCGAGCGCCAATGACCCGTGAACTTGAACCGGATAATGCCGGCGCAGGGAAAATGAAAACTCCTTCGCCTCTTTCGGATCAAACCGGAGAAATTCTCTCAACTCCCAACTAAAAACCATCAACTAATTTATGATCGCGACCAAAGACTCATTTGAACCGCACAGCAGCGAGCAACTGCCCAACAGCAAAAAAGTTTTTGTCGCCGGCGTCATCCATCCTGACGTGCGCGTGCCGATGCGCGAGATTGAAGTCAGCGACACCAAGTCTTACACCGGCGCGATCGAGAAAAATGCGCCCGTGCGCGTTTACGATTGCAGCGGGCCGTGGGGCGATCCGAATTTCACCGGCACGTCGGACGAAGGCTTGCCTGCGCTGCGCCGCGACTGGATTTTACAGCGCGGCGATGTCGCGGAATATTCCGGGCGCGAAGTGAGGCCGATGGACAACGGCTATCTTTCCGGCAAGCACGCGGAGTTTGCGAGCAACGCGGAGAAAAATCGGCTCGTGGAATTTCCCGGCCTGCTCGGTCAGCGCCGCAAGCCGCTCCGCGCGAGCCAAGGTCATCCGGTTACGCAGCTTTGGTATGCCAAGCAGGGCATCATCACGCCGGAGATGGAATACATCGCGATCCGCGAGAACATGAAGGTGGCACAGGCTTCCAGCCTGTCAGGACAAGAAACTCACAGGCTGGAAGCCTGTGCCACTTTTGCGAGCAACGACCTGCGTCATCAACACTCTGGTTCCAGCCAGCTTGCCAGCAGCGAATATTCTCCGTCCGTTTTCAAACGCTTCCCGCAACGCATCCCGAAAGAAATCACACCCGAATTTGTTCGCAGCGAAGTCGCCGCCGGGCGCGCGATCATTCCGTTGAACATCAATCATCCCGAACTGGAGCCGATGATCATCGGCCGGAATTTTCTCGTCAAAATAAATGCGAACATCGGCAACAGTGCCGTCGCGTCGAGCATTGAGGAGGAAGTCGAGAAGATGCGCTGGGCCACCAAGTGGGGCGCGGACACCGTCATGGATCTTTCCACCGGCAAAAACATCCACGCCACGCGCGAATGGATTTTGCGCAACTCACCCGTGCCCATCGGCACCGTGCCGATTTATCAGGCGCTCGAAAAAGTCGGCGGCAAGGCCGAGGAACTCACATGGGAAATTTACCGCGACACGCTCATCGAGCAGGCCGAGCAGGGCGTGGATTATTTCACCGTCCACGCGGGCGTGCTGCTGCGCTTCATTCCGCTCACTGCCAATCGCATGACCGGCATCGTCTCGCGCGGCGGCAGCATCATGGCCAAATGGTGTCTCGCGCATCATCAGGAAAGTTTCCTCTACACCCACTGGGACGACATCTGCGACATCATGGCCGCGTATGACGTTTCATTTTCCATTGGCGACGGCCTGCGCCCCGGCTCGATTGCCGACGCGAATGACGAGGCGCAATTCGGCGAACTCAAAGTGCAGGGCGAACTCACCACGCGCGCGTGGGCCAAGGGCGTGCAGGTGATGAACGAAGGCCCCGGCCATGTGCCCATCCACATGATCGAGGAAAACATGGCCAAGCAGCTTGAATGGTGTCACGAAGCGCCGTTCTACACGCTCGGGCCGCTCACCACCGACATCGCGCCCGGCTACGACCACATCACCAGCGGCATTGGCGCGGCGATGATCGGCTGGTATGGCTGCGCGATGCTTTGCTACGTCACGCCCAAGGAACATCTCGGCCTGCCGAACAAGCAGGACGTGAAAGACGGCGTCATCACCTACAAGATCGCGGCGCACGCGGCGGACCTGGCCAAGGGCCATCCCGGCGCGCAATACCGCGACAACGCCATCTCCAAGGCCCGCTTTGAATTCCGCTGGGAAGACCAGTTCAACCTCGCGCTCGACCCCGTGACCGCGCGCGAATTCCACGACGAAACGTTGCCGCAGGAAGGCGCCAAGACCGCGCACTTCTGCTCCATGTGCGGCCCGCATTTCTGCTCGATGAAGATCACCGAAGACGTCCGCAAATACGCCGCCGAACAGGGCATCGCCGAGGAAGCGGCGCTGAAGAAAGGCATGGAAGAAAAGTCGAAGGAGTTTGCCGATAAAGGCAGCGAGCTTTACGCGAAGGCATAGGCCCTATCCGTCCAATACGACTTATCGCCACTGACTATGCCGGAATCATCTGAACAATTTCTTCAGAAGACCGGCAACTACCGCGCGCTCCACGCCTACCGGAAGGCGGAGGTGATTTACGATTTTACTTTTCGCTTCTGTGAAAACTTTCTTAAGACCGGCGACCGCACGCGCGACCAGATGATTCAGGCAGCACGCTCGGGAAAGCAAAACATTGCGGAAGGCAGCAAGGCATCCGTCACCTCCACCGAGACCGAAATCAAGCTCATGAACGTCGCGCGCGCCAGTCTGGAGGAACTTCTGCTCGACTATCAGGATTTTCTCCGCGTGCGCGACCTCCCCAAGTGGGACAAAAACTCCCGCGAAGCCTCATACACCCGCAAACTCGGCTCTAAACCCGATGAATCCTTCGAGACTTACCGCCCGTTTTTTGCCGACCGGCCGCCTGCCGTGCTCGCCAACGTTGCCGTCTGTCTTATACATCAGGCCAACTATCTCCTCGATCAACTGATTCGCCGCTTGGAAAAAGACTTCGTCGAAAAAGGCGGCCTCCGCGAACGCATGACCCGTGCCCGCCTCAACCATCGGGAAAGCCAGGCGCAGAGCATTACGCCAAGGCGTGAAATTGATTCCAATTAAATGGCAACTTCTAAAATAGGCAGGAACGATCCTTGCCATTGCGGCAGCGGCAAGAAATACAAGCACTGCTGCCTGGATAAGGATGCTTTAGCACTACGAAGCACACAAAAGTGGGAAGCTGAGCTGAATGAAGCTGCGGCCGAATCTCTTGAGTCAGATGCTGAAAAGGTTAAGCAATCGCCTGAACGAATTAGGCAACTGCTGTCTCGCGAAGGTTTAACAGATTCTCAAAAACGCCTAGCCCGTTTCAACTTAGCCTTGGCCTTATTTCATGGAGGAGATTTTAGTCGTGCCCTAGCCGAGTTGGATGCGATTACCGGCGAGCCTGATAAATCGCATTCCAACCAAATCGATTTATATCGAGCCTCATGCTATGCGGGATTGGGCAAACCCGAGGATGCGTTGAAGATAGCCAAAAATGTTTGGTCGCACATAGAGGAGATTCCCAAACAAGAACGGCCCGGATTCTTGCTAGAGTTGGGCAAAATCTTTAGTTCCGCAGGTGATACCGCGAAAGGCGAGGAGTGCTGGATTGCTGGCGCTGAGTTGACGCGTGTTGACGAAGACCAGGTTGGAAACCACGCGAGACTTCTGGCAAACATTGCGGGCCAGAAATTACGAAGTGGAAACGAAGCTGTTGAAGCGGACGGCGTGAAGCTGATGGAACAAGCCTGCGAACTAAAGGCTTCTATTGGTGATGTTCACGGTTTGGCAAATAGCCACGACATGCTCGCCATCTACTTTTGGCGAATAGGTCGATACGAACGGGCGTTGACTCACTTCCGAAAAGATTTGGCTTACAGTCGCATTGCTGGCGATCGCTACGGTCTAGCTCAAACGTTCTCGAACATCGCTGGACTTTACGGAAACCTGCGTCAGCCGCAATTAGCACGGCAGGCACTTCGAGAAGCAGAGTCAATAGCAACGGAACTCCAGAATCCAAAGCTACTCGAATTCGTTTCCAAACAGCGCAGCGTTGTAGAAACAGCAGCCCGTGAATGGGGAATTCGAGGAGAGAAGATTGGCCCAAAAGCACCGTGCGTATGTGAAAGCGGAAAGTCTTTTGAGGAGTGCTGTGGACTGGCGGATCATGAACCGGTTTCGTTGCCTTGGAATTTTGGCGGACTCGCACAAGATCTAGACGACATCATCAGGGATCTGAAGAAGGCCGGAGTAGAGCCAACCAGGCTCGACTATTTGTTGAGAGACACTCCAAATTCTGTCGAACGCATCGCATGGTCTCGGGTTCACAACAAGGACGGCTGGGTTGAAGTCAAAGAACTTGCCGATATTGCTAACCTTCAATTGCGCGCGGCAAGTGAGGCCGCCGAGACCGCAAATCAGAAAACCGGCACGATGAATCATGCCTTGTCTGCCTTAATTCTCTCCGCGTGCGCTCTCGAGGCTTTTATCAACCAAGTCGTATTCCTGATCGTGGATTCTAGCAAGATTGACGATTTAGGTTTAGGCTCGATTCCGCCGGAGCTTTCCTCGAACCATTTTGAATTCCAGCGCAAAACCGAATTGACGGAAAAATGGAAAAAGATTGGATGTTTCTTGTGTGGTTCCTCGTGGCCGAAAGATAAGCAGCTTTGGGAGGAATTTGTGACGTTGCTCGCTATTCGAAACGAATACGTTCATTTCAAGGCTGGCGACTACGAGACGATTGTGCCTCCACCAAAGAAAACACAAGGCCTTTTGAAATTGCTGCCTGCTAGCATTCCTCGCAGAAAGGAAATGCATAGTTCTCCTTTCCTTGTTTTGAGCCCTGAGTTTGCTTCTTGGGCGGTAGATGTTGCCAAACGAATGATGAGCGCGATTCGTTGCGAATACGCAACAAACAGAAGAAACGTTCAACCGAAGAGCAAGAAGACAGGAAATTTGCCCGCCAAATCTTGAAAGACATTAAAATGAAAAAAGAATTATCTTCAAAACAACGCGATGAGTTGCTCGCCGCGTTGAAAGCCCGGTTTGAAAAGAACCTGGGCCGTCACCCAGGTTTGGTGTGGGCCAAGGTGCAGGCGCGGCTGGAAGCCAATGCGGAAAAACTGTGGTCGCTCGCGGAAATGGAAACCACCGGCGGCGAACCGGATGTGGTCGGTCAGGATAAAAAATCGGGCGAGTTCGTCTTCATGGATTGTTCCGCGCAAAGTCCCAAGGGCCGCGTCAGTTTTTGCTACGACCGCGCGGCGCTAGATTCACGGAAAGAACACAAACCCAAAAACTGCGTCATGGATATGGCGGCGGACATGGGCGTGGAGGTGTTGACGGAGGAGGAATATTTCGCGCTGCAAAAGCTGGGCGAGTTCGACACGAAGTCGTCGAGCTGGCTGAAGACGCCGGCGGAGATCCGCGAACTAGGCGGCGCGATCTATGGGGATCGGCGATACAACCGCGTCTTCATCGGTCACAACGGCGCGGAGTCTTATTACAGCGGTCGTGGTTTCCGTGGCTCGCTAAAGGTCTGAATTTTGCAGAGACCGTGTCTCGCGACCTGTCGGAAATCCATGAAAACCAAACGAAGTAACATTCGTGTTTCGTCGCGCGTCTTGAACAGCATGAGAAAACAATTTTGCCTCATCGTTTCGTTGCTGCTGCTCATAAACTCGTTCGCTCGCGCGGCGGACGGTCTTCAGCAAATGGATTTCACGGTGGACGGCGTGGCGCGCACCGCGCTGATTTATGTTCCGGCTTCCGCCAAATTAAATCCCACGCCGCTGGTGTTTGTGTTTCACGGGCACGGCGGCAACGCACAGCAGGCCGAAAAGAGTTTTCACCTCGAGCGCGAATGGCCGGACGCCATCGTGGTCTACATGCAAGGCTTGCCGACGGTCGGCCAGCTCACCGATCCGCAGGGGACGCGCGCCGGCTGGCAGGCGGCGGCGGGCGACAATGGCGACCGGGACTTGAAATTTTTCGACGCGGTGCTCGAGCGGTTGAAGCAGGATTACAACATGGACGCGAAACGCATTTACGCGACCGGCCATTCCAACGGCGGCGGTTTTACTTATCTGCTGTGGCTTGCGCGCGGCGATGTGTTCGCAGCGGTCGCGCCGTCCTCGGCGGTGGCGAAATATGCGGCGCAGTTGAAACCGAAGCCGGCCATGCACATCGCGGGCGAGAGCGATCTGCTGGTGAAATTCGCGTGGCAGCAAATGATGATGGCCGCCGTGCGCAAGGTCAACGGCTGCGCGGCGACGGGCGAACCGTGGGACAAACAATGCACGATTTATCCGTCAAAAAACGGCACGCCGCTGGTGACGTTCATCCATCCGGGCGGCCATGGGTTTGATCCGGCGGCACCGGCGCTGATCGTGAAGTTCTTCAAGGAGCATCCGGGCGAAGCCGTGAAGTAAACAGTGCAAATTGCCGGTGCGCCATCGGTGATGTGCCAATAATCAAGGCGTCGCCAGCGTTTCTTTTTTCTCTCGCCAACGGTTCTGCTCTTGCCAATAATCCCGCCCAGGGAGATTTATCATTCGTCATGCCCGCTCCACCGAAGAGCATTTTTAGCAAGTTCCGGCGCAGCCTCCTTTATCTGGCGGTGGTCTTCGCCGTCTGCGTCGGTGGCTATCACATCTATGGCTGGAATTTCGTGGACTCGATTTACATGGTTGTCATCACCATGTTCGGCGTCGGCTACGGCGAGGTGCATCCGCTCGATGACAACGGAAAAATTTTCACCATGTTCGTCATCGTCGCCGGGACGAGCGCGGTCGTCTTCGTCATCGGCGAAGTCATCAGGTTTATAACCGAAGGAGAAATCATGAAAGCCATTGGAGAACTCAAAAAAAGCAAGCAAGTCGAGGAAATCAGCCGGCACGCCATCATCTGCGGTTACGGGCGCATCGGCCAGATCCTTGCCCACGAACTCGCGGCGGCGAAATTTCCGTTCGTCGTGGTGGATTTGGATGACGCCCGCCTCGCGATGGCCGAGGAGAGCGGATATTTGTTTGTGAAGGGCAGCGCGACCGAGGAGGAAACGCTCCAGCGCGCGCATGTCGAACGCGCCGTCGTCCTTGCAACCGTGCTGCCGCAGGACACGCTGAACGTTTTCATCACCCTCACCGCGCGCAACCTGAACAAGCAACTGCGCATCATCGCGCGCGGCGAAAATCCGCCGACGGAAAAAAAACTCCGCCAGGCGGGCGCGGATGAAGTTGTTCTGCCGGCGAGCATCGGCGGCACGCGCATCGCGCACAGCATCATCCGCCCGGCGACGACCGAATTCCTCGGCGAGAGCCGCGGACTGGTCAGCGAAGAGCTGAAAAAACTTGGCGTGGAAATTGACGAGCTTCGTTTGCACAGGCGCACGCATCTCGTCGGCAAGACCATCCTTGAATTGCAAAACATGTCCGACGGCCACCTGCTGGTCATCGCACTGCAGCGTGCGGATGGCAGCGTCCTGCGCTCCGGCTTCATCGAGGAAAAACTTCAGGCCGGTGATTCCGTCATCATCATCGGCCGCGTCCATTCGCTGCCGCCGGGGTTGCGGGCGGAAGTTGACCGGCAGGAAATGATTTAGCGCGGCGCCGGAAATCCGGTTCAAGGCGACTGGACGCGGTAGAAATTGACCGGCGCGGCGTTCGTGGCGGTGTAGCGATAAGAACTGCCGGCGACGTTGGTCGTCAAGGTCGCGGTGGAGTTCGTGACAAATTTCGCGGTCAGGTTGGTGGTTTGCAGCAGATGAAACGTGGAGGCCGCGCCGCTGATGGTGAAGCTGATCTGCAACTGGCCGTTCATCAGCACCGGCTGGCCCAGCACGATGGCTTGCACGGGATTGGTCATGACGGTCAGTTGCTTGAACGGTCCCCAGTTCAACGGAAATTGCGAGAACAACACCGGCGCGGCGGCGATAATGCTGCTTCCAGTCAAAACCGGTGTGTAGGTGAAGTTGGTCGAGACGGTGGAGTTGGTGGCCGCGCTGACAAACTGCTGCACGTTGGTCACGACAATGTTTGTGAGGCACCAGCCGACATAGTTGTCTATCTGGTAATAATAATTGAAGGCGCCGCTGGTGGGGAGGGCGTAGTTGAAGCGCAGCAGCGTTTGCTGTCCGACGTAGTTGGACAACGAGAGCGAATGCGCCGTGAAGGTGCTTTCGCCCGGCCCGTCGGTTCCGGCCTGAACGTAAAGATCCTGCCAGTCGGCCCCGCCATCCGCCGATGCCTGCACCCGGGCTGTTTCATCAGTGGTCGCGTAACCGAGCAGGCTCTTGAATGAAACCGTCGCGTTTGTCGCCGGGAAAAGAACCTCGTTCAACTGTAAAAATTGCGAGACCGGGTTGGTGTGGCACAAATGAAAGCATTTTCCGGTTCCGACCGGCGGATTGGTGATGACGGGATAAAGCGGTGTTGGCGAAATGGTGAAATTCGCCAGGCCGTTGGTGGCGTTGTCCACCAAATTTCCCGATACCAGCTGCGCCGTGAGCCACTGGTAGCCGGTGGTGTTGGTGTTGGCCAGCGGCGTGCAGGCGTAGGCGTTGCCGGTGTTGAGATAGGGCGTATTCGTGCCGCTGACGGCCGTGGCGACGTAGTCTGTTCCCGGCACGGTCGGATCGAACGCCGTCACATTGTAGGAATAACTGATGAGGTTGCCATTGTAATTGATGTTGCTGACGGTGATGCTGTAAACGGTGTCGGTGCCGTTGAAAGGGAACGTTGTGCCGTAACTGGTCGCGTCCAATCCCATCGGCACCCAGACCAGGGTGTTTTCGCCGTAATAAATCAAATACGGCTGGATGGAAACGGCCACGCTCACGCCGTTGCTGCGCATGGTGACGGTCGCGTTGGTGAAATTGGCATTGGTCAGCGCGAACGACCAGTAAGGAAAAATGACCTGATACGGCACGAAGCCTTCCGGCGGCCAGGCGACGTAGGGCTGGCGCGTCGCGGGGCGGGTGCCGTTTATGCTGGCGTCAAAAACGTAAGTGAGGTTGGCTGCATAATAATTTGTGCCGGCGGGCGGCACGTCGCCCGTGCCCATGATCTGTTCCTGCGGATACAAAATCCAGCGCCGGTGGCCGACTTCGCTGTTGCTCGCGCCAAAATCCCAGATGTAGCTGGTGACGGCCTCGGCACCGTTGTCGCCGATGGCCTGGTTGCCGATGGAAACGCTCGCGCCGTCGGCGGTGTAACAACTCCAGTTCGTCGGCGGCATATGGTTAAGCGTGCCGTTCGCGGAAATCATCACGGCCATCTGCTGCGCGTTGGAATTGTAGGTGGAATTATAGACGACATTGGCCGGCTCGCCCGCCAGCGCGCGGAACCAGTTGATGCGCCGCAGCGCGGCCTGCTGGAACGAGAGCGCGTTCGTGCCGGGCACGCAGTTGGAAACGTTCGCCGTCGAGTTGATGGGCGCGCTGACGGAGGTCGGGTAGATGGCGTTGTAAAAATTCCGCACCTGCTCGCGCGAATCGGTGTTGACCACGAAGCTGCCGGTGTAAGTTTGCAGCAACGGCTTCGCGCCGCGCGGGAGGACGGTGAGGTTCGCCGGCCACGGCGACGCTTCGCCGAGCGAAACCTGTGCGGAAGTTGTGGCCGGGATTAACAGTGCGCCGGATAAAATGGCCGCGCCCAGTCGCAAGAGTTTCAATGCCTTCATGAGATTCAAACCGTCAACCAGTCCTATGCCCTGTAAAACGGGGATTGTCAAAGCCGGGTTTGCGGCGGCGATTTTCGCCATCGAATTTGTGTCTGCGCCGCAACCATCAATTTAGCAAGACTGACCGGTAAAATTGCTGGTGCAAGCCGGGCGTCGGCGCGACGGGGAACGTCATTAAACCGTCCGCAGGACTGTTGGTGCTGACGCTGATCCAGTCCACAAGGTTCGATGAAGTTTCAACCGCATAATTATGGCCGTCGTAACCCGTAAATTGCACGAGCCTCTGGCCATTGGTTGACACCGCCGATCCGATTGCGTCCATGCGAAGCAGCGGAAGAATCTCGCTGGGAATCTCTTCATATGCCTCGTCGCTGGCCGTTGTGTTTGGATCCAGCCAGGGCGAAGCGGTGGTCAGTTGCGGAACCGACAAAATTGTTCCAACATCGCCAAAAAATTGTCCCGGCTGGTTCGCCAGCGTCGTGACCATGGCGCTCGCAAGAATCGAAGCTTGAACCGAATTTGAAGAAATCGTGACCGGCACAAAACCGCCGTTGCCGTCGTTGGTGTATGCCGTCAGGCCGTCGAACAAACTTTGCCATGCATTTGGATTTGTGTTGTTGACGGAAAACAGGAGTCGAAAATCGTTCGTGTTGATCAAGGATGCGAACAGGCTGGCCAGTTGCCAGTCCTGCACGGGAGCCATGGCGGCGGCATCAATCGGGTCAGTATCGCCTGTAACATGCTGCCATGTTGGCAGGCCGATGTATGGTGCGACGGCGTTGATGCCGGGATTATACATCTGAAGGACGTTGGTTGCCTTCAAAAACATGGTCTGCCAAGGCGTGCCGCGATGCACCTGGCCAAACCAACTCATGTTTAATGGCTGGCCGATGGGAAACGTCCAATCGTCAGAACCCCAAATCAGCGGGTCTTTGTAAGCCAGGTTGTATTGGCTGGTATCAATGCCAAGGGCGACCTGTCCAGAAACTCCCCATGGCGCAAAGCGCTGGCTTAAATTGCCGATGTCCGGTATTTGCGGATATGCATTAACCTGATTGTTCTGTGGCACAGTGACGATGCCGGATTGAATTCCGCTCCGGGTTCCATTGTCCTGAAAAGACAAGTCGTTGGTTGTATAGTGCACCAGCGGATCGTTCGCCTCCCAGGAAGTATAATCCACAATCGTGACACCCGGCGTGTAGGGAACCTGCACCGCATAGTTGGTTTGGTAGGCCTGGGCTATCGGACTGTTCTGGTTATTTTGATACGGAGGAAAAAAGCCCATAAACATGGCAAAGCCATCTATTTGATCTTGTGCTATGGTCAATGCAGTCTGGTTGTTTCCCCAATAAGCTTGATTGCCACCGTAGGAAGTCTCCGAAACATAAATCTGGCTGGCAATGCCCGCCGGCACCCCTTTGAAAATAGAATTGTGGACTAAATTAGTGCTCCACCAATTTGGATATCCAAAAATCGTGTTTGTATTGTTCTCATATACTGGATTCAAATTGCGCGCATTGTTTGGCCCGCTGAACTGGACATAATCAATGACATTGCTGCCATCCAGCATTACGAGCTGTAAATGGTTCGTCGTCAATAGAACCATTTGCGGCAGCGGAGTCGCCAGTGGAACACCATTTATCGTTGGCCCCTGCCAGCCGATTGGCGATCCGGCTATTGATTGGGGAATCATTTGTATTGTTGGAAAGTTGTAGAACGAGCTCGGTAGAAATGTAATGTTCGTATAGTAAAGCGGAATGAAGAACGGGCTTTGAGCGATTGGATTTAAAGCATCACTGCCGCCGGCAGGCGGCAGCCAGGTCGAACCCGGCCAGGTGAACGGTGCCGAATAATTGAACGTGGCCGGTGGAACCATCGAATTGGAGGACACAAGCGTGTAGGATGAAACGCCGCCGGTTGCAATTAATGACATGGAGAGATTGTCCACCGCCGAAATTGTAAAGTTGTTTGGTGTGACATAGGCGTTGATGTAGGGATTCCAGCAATCAACTCCGATTGAAGTGCTGATGCCAAAGACCCACATCATGTTGGTGGCCGTGAACACGGCGGAATTGTTGAAGGTTTTCCCGCCGGGGGTCGAACTCACCACTTCCAGCTTGCGCCAAATTTGCAAGATGGTTTCCAACGAAAGTTTGTTGAAGCCCGGAAAACCTTTTTTCGCGCTGATGATCCACGGGATGCCATACACGTTCACCGGCAGATTGACGACTGGCCCGCTCATCGCCGCCAGTGTTGCCGGATCCACCGGCGCAGAGAGTTGCAGATCGCCGGGGCCGGTCACATTCGTCACCTGCTGATAGCCTGAAATAAAAGCATCGCCGGAAACCGCGTCCACGGAAAAAACCGGGCGGAAGACGGTCGGAAAATAATTGGTTGTCGTCGCGTCGTAAAGGTTGGCCGTCACCTGGAGCAAACGTTGAACGGCGGGCGTGTATTGATTGGTGGGATAAACCTCGATCTGGTTCAAGTTAAGGTTCAATTGTGCCGACAGAAAACGGGAGGCGACATTGGTAAAAAAATCCAGCGGACTGTCCGCAGTGACGGGTGCCGCCTTTGACGGCGTTCCGGCGGCGGGAATCAACAGCGCGCCGGCTAAAATAATTTTCAGGCAGCTTCGGCGGACGTTTTTCAAACCTTTCCCGTTCAAGTCCCCAATCATGGGGAAAGTCTCGCGCAACCTGGACGATTTTCCAACGATTTCTTTCGGTGGTTTGCGGCGGTGTTGCCGGACGCCACTGGATTTTCCAGGCGGTGTCCCCATTTGAAACCAAACCGGTGGGGGCGAGCGTCCTCGCGAGCTGAACACTGCTTGACTTAAGCGGCTCGTCAGGAGCCTCGCCCCACCAAATCAGGACGCTGTCATTTTCCACTTGCTGTGGCGGTTTTTTACGGCAATTTGCCAGCGAAGAAAATCCAGTTGTGATCGAAAAAATAAATCGCGCTTTGGCCGGTTCCTGGCTGCTCGTGGTGGTGCTGGGCGCAGCCATCGCCTTGCTGGCCAACATCAATCTGCTGGACTGGCGGTCGGGCCGCGAGGCGGCCGCCGAGGCGGGCTGGGTGGATCACACGCATCAGGTGATCGCCGTTCTGGAGCAGGCGCTCGAACAACTGACCGCCATGCAGACCGGCCACCGGGGATTTGCCCTGACCCATGACCGGGATTTTCTGGAACCGTTCTTCACGGCGACGAACCGGATGCCCGGCCTGGTTGTTTCATTGCGGGAACTGACGAAGGACAATCCCGCCCAGGCGCAACGTTTGCAACGGCTGGAGCCGCTGATTGCCAAACACATTGAAATCAACCGCAAGCAGATCGAGGAACTCGTCCATGGCGACCCGAACGCGCCCGACCTCATTTTCCGGCGGGAACTCAAGCAAAGCATGGATTCGATCCGCAATGCCATTGATGAAATGGCCGGCGAGGAAAACCGCCTGCTGACCGAGCGCCGCGCTGCGTTGCAACGCACCACGCGCATCGTGCAGCGCGTGAATGTCGGCAGCGCGCTGGCCAGCACGGTCTTGATCCTCGCCGCGTTCGCCGCGTTGTGGCGCGAGAACACCCGGCGTCGCGCCGTCGAGGCCGAGTTGCGCCAGTCGCACGAGGTGCTGGAGGATCGCGTCCGGCAACGCACGGTTTCCTTGAGCCAGAGCGAGGAACGCTATCGTTCGCTGGTCGAGCAGACCAGTGATGGAATTTTTGTGAGCGGTGCGCAGGGAAACTACCTTGACGTCAATTCCGCCGGCTGCGAAATGCTCGGTTACACGCGCGCTGAATTGCTCAGGCTCAACATCGTGGATGTCATCGTGCCGGAGGAGGTCGCGCGCCTTGCGCCGGAAGTGGCGCGCTTTGCCGACGGCGCGGTGACGACGAGCGAGTGGCGTTTCCGGCGCAAGGACGGCTCCATGTTTCCCGGCGAAGTGCGCGGGCGGCAACTGCCCGACGGCCGCCTGCAGGCGATTTTGCGCGACACCTCCGAGCGCAAACAATTGGAACGCAAAATCATCGAGGCGAGTGAAACCGAAATGCAGCGGATCGGCCGCGACCTGCACGACGGCGTGGGCCAGCAGTTGACCGCGCTCTCGCTCTTCACCACCAATCTGAATCAGGATGTCCAGGCGCAGTCGCCGCAACTGGCCGCGCCGTTCAAGAAAATCGGAACCGAGCTGCGCGGCCTCATCCGGCAAATCCGCGTGCTCTCGCACGGGCTTTCACCGGTTTCGCTGGAAGACAACGGCCTGGCGGAGGCGTTGCGAAAACTGGCCGAGGACATTCAATCCGTGGCGCAGGTGGATTGCGAATTTGCCGATTCCATCGCCACCGCGATCAACGACCCGCATCTGGCCGCGCAGCTCTACCGCATCGCGCAGGAGGCCGTGGCCAACGCGCTCAAGCACGGACGCGCCCGCAAAATCCGCATCGCGCTCGAAGCCACGCCGGAAAAACTGGAGCTGGCCTTGAGCGATGACGGCCGGGGATTTTCGCCGGCGTCGCCCAAATTGCGGGCCGGTCTGGGATTGCGCGCCATCAAATACCGCGCCGACCTGATCGGTGCGGCGTTGCAGATTGATTCCGCGCCGGGCCGGGGAACCCGCGTCGTTTGCACCATCCACAAACCACAAACCAACTGAATTATGACCGCCACCACTTCGCCGCCTGCCGCCGCGCCAGCTTCCAAGACCGGCAACAAACGCATTCTGGTCGTGGATGACCACCCCATGATGCGCACGGGCCTCGCGCACCTGATCAACAAGCAGCCCGGCATGGAAGTTTGCGGCGAGGCGGGCAGCCCGGCGGAGGCGATGGAGAAAATTTCCAGGCGCCGCCCCGACCTCATCATCGCCGACATCTCGATGAAAGAAGGCAGCGGCTTGGAATTCATCAAGGACGTTCGCGCCATCCACGGCGATTTGCGGATCCTCGCGGTTTCCATGCACGACGAAAAAGTTTATGCCGAGCGCGTGCTGCGCGCCGGGGCGTCCGGCTACATCATGAAGGAGGAAAGCGGCGAGTATCTCATCCTGGCCATCCAGCGCGTCCTGGCCGGCGGAATTTATTTGAGCGAAACCATGTCCGCCCGGATTTTGAAAAGCGTCACCAGCCCGGACTCGCGCGACAACGAGTCGCCGCTGCGCCGGCTGACCGACCGCGAGTTCGAAATATTTCAGCTCATCGGCGGCGGAAAAAACACCGAGGAAATCGCCGCCAAAATCCACATCAGCCCTCGGACGGTGGACGTGCATCGCGCCAACATAAAAGAAAAACTCAATCTGAAAACCGGCGCCGCCCTCATCCATTACGCCGTGCAGTGGGTTGGCCTCGAGGATCGCTGAATCTCCTTCTAAAAAAATTACTTAGTCGGGACTTCAGAAAATTAGCAGGGCTAAAGCGGGTTTTTGCCAATTTTCATTCGCGGCAAAGCGGTTTAGGTTGGAGGCGTGCCGGTGATTAAAAAAGATTGATTCCATGAATTATTTTGAACTCACCATTCGCGCGGTCTCGTGGGGTTTCATTTCCGGTGCTGTGGCCCTTGCTTTCACCTTGGGCGCTGATTTTTTTTCGTCCGTGCTGGATGACGGCTGCCGGAGCTGGCGGGGCAGGGCCATGGTAATTTCCGTTTCCACCGGCACGGCGTTTTTTCTGATCCGCAGGTCGTTGTTTCCATTTTGTCACAGTCGAACCTGAACCCGCCCGCATTTCCAAACCACCAACCTTTCCAACCCATGATGTTTATCAACCATCTGCTCACGCGAAAATTTGGATCAAAAAAATCTGCCGGTGACGACGGCGGCGTGTCGCCGTTCCTCGTCGAGTTTTTCATGGTGCAGGGAATCGGTTTCCGCTGCATGGCCTACCGCGATGCCGAAGGCCGATGGCGCACGGCCTTTGAACATGAGGAACTGTCCGGCAGCATCCAGGTGCTGGGATGATTGGCGGACGTGATGAGTTTTCATTCCCTGTTTTCCGACGATGCGCCCGTGCCAGTCCGGGTGATTGTGGTGCTGGTCGCCGTCGCCGCGATGGTTTTAATTTTCAAGAAAAGGAAACCCAGTTAACGCCCTGAAGATAATTTTGCTTTAGTCAGAGAACCAACCGGGCACGAAGGCTTTTGGTGGAGTTATGCCGGGGTCGCCGTTCCCACCTTTTGATCAGGCCTTTGCCGCCCGGTTTTTTTTTGCAACGTTGCAGCCGTGGTTTCTGGCCGCATGACAAAATAATTAAAAAATGCCGGAATGATTGCTCATTCCGCCGGTTTGGCCATCAACTATCAACTCTCAACCCTCAACCACCCCTTCACATCGCCATACAAGGAGTCCCAGAGTTGACACAAACTCGGCGAAGCGCTCCGGCGGGAACTGTCGGAACCGGCGCGCACGCTGGCCGGCGAAAACCGTGCCTCAAAGTTGAAAATTGAAACCGTGGAACAAAATGAATTTAATCTGGAATGAAACCAGGACTGACCCGGTTTTGCGGGCGACTGCGGAGCGAATGAGACATGGTTTTGGCCGGGCCGTAGAAAATTATCCGTCAGAGCCTGGTCTCACCCACGGGCTGTTCGTGATAAGGTTTGCCGGCGCGGTAGAGGTTCAAAAGTTGGTTGCTGATGTCCGTCAGCCGCTGGTCGCCGTCAGCGGACGCCAGTTTCACAGCGGTTTCGCTGGTGGCGACGGCCTCGGGAAATCGTCCCGCCTCGGCGTAAGCCGCCGCCAGTGTGCCGGTCGCGCGCGCCTGCTTGAAGGCCGTCAACTGGCAGGCCAGTTCCGCGCACCGGACCGCTTCCGCCCCGTCGCGCACGCTGTCGTCGGCGCAGGTGGCGAGCAACCAGGCGAGGTTGTTGAGCGGTTCGGGCTGGCCGGGCTTGAGCTGCACGGCCTGACGCAGTTGCTCCGTTGCCTGACGATAATCGCCGGTCTGGTTAAACAAACTTGCGAGCTCCATGCGGGTTTCGATTTCCGGCGTGGATTTCGGTTGAAACAAAATGACCGAACGCAGGTGGAAAATCGCCTCCCGGTTTCTTCCCTCGCGTTCCAAAATCCCGGCCAGCATCCGGTGCGTCTCCAGTTCGCCCGGCTTTGATTTCAGCGTGGCGCGAAAATGCGCCTCCGCTTCCGCGAGCCGGCCTTGCAGCATCAAGGCGTGGCCGAGGTTGGAATGGGCGGCGGCGTAGTCTGGATTTTCCTGCACCGCCAGCGCGAACTGTTCCGTCGCCCCGGAAAAATTATTTTCCTTTGCGAGAATGACGCCCAGGTCGTTGTGCGCCTCGTAGGCCGCCGGATTTTTTGCGAGGGTGTCGCGCAGGAGGCTTTCATCCGTGGCAAAAACCTCCGCGCGCCGGAACGACAGCGCGGCCAGCGCCAGCAGCAGGACGGCGGCGGCGCACTGGAAAGTTCTTCCCTTCAAAAACCACGCCAGCCCCGCCGCCAGCAATGCCACCGGCGCGATCAAAGGCAGGTATTGCAGATGATCCGACACCTGCCAGGTCGTCAAAAATTGCGTGTCGAAAAAACCGAGCGCGGGAAACAGCATCACGCCGAAACAGCCGACGCCGAACAGCCCATGCCGGCCCCAAGTGCGGCGGAACCGCCAGCAAACCAAACCCGCCGCGACGAGCGCCACCAGCAGCCAGTATGCCGCCACGGTTCCCGCATCCAGTTTCCAGCGCGGATAAATCAGGTTCAGGTTCAGCGGCAGCACGGCTTTTCCCAGATAAAACCAGAACATGTGGCCCGCGACCGCCAGCCGTTCCCCGAAACTTTCCGGCGGCAGCGTTTCCCCGGCGCTGAACAGCGCCTGATGCGTTTGAAACCAGATGGACATCAGCCCGAACGCCAGCGCCAGCAAAAAAAACGGGCCGGTGTGCAGCACGTCGCGCCGCGTGATTTTTCCACGCTGCCACGCCGCGCAACCCAGCAGCAACACCGGCAGCATCACCGTCGTCGTTTTGCTCAACAGCGACAGCACGAACGCCGTCAACGAAACCGCATACCACACCGTGGCCCGCCCGCGCGAAGATGGATTGCCAGCCTGCCCGCCAGCCGGAGGATGCAGCACGGCCGCCTCGTAATAAAGATAGCTCCAAAAGCTCAAAAGAAAAAATGGGAGCGACAGCGTGTTTTTTTGCTCGGCGATCCGCGCGACGGAATTGACGCCGACCGGGTGGATCGCGAAAATCGCCGCCGCCAGCCACGCGCCGGGAATTTTCAGCCGCGCCAGCAGCCGCCACAGTAAAATCGCCCCGGCGGCCTGAAGCAGCAGGTCAACGACATGGTAACCGGCGGGATTTTCGCCCCACGCCAGCCGCTGCAACCACCAGCCAAACGTGGTCAGCGTGAAGTCCGTCTGGAACCAGATGGAACGCGGCGTGAACTGCCCGTTGACCAGCGGATTGTCACTGCCAATCAGCCGGTGATCGTCCATCAAAAAACTGCCCGGCAAAATCGGGCGATAGACCGCGAACAACAGCGCGACGATGGCCAGCGCGCCCACGGCCAGCCGGACGCGGCTTCTGGAAACTTCCGCCACCAGGCCGGCCGGAGCCGGCCCGCTGTGTAAAAGATTGCCGTCTGAAATGGTTTCCGCCGCCGAATTCACGACTTCGATTTTAAGCCGTCCGCCCTCGCCCTAAAATTGGCGAAACCCCGCTCTCGCCGTAAAGTCGCCGGCTGGTTCAACTAGTGAATTTACCTACATCGAAAAACTCAAAGCTTTTTTCCATGGTCTTGAACCGCGAACCACGCGAACCACGCGAACGCTTCTCCCTTGCTCGCCACGCCGAAGACGGACGAAGGCGGTTCCAACGAGGACAAGGCCGGGGTGAGGTGACTACAAATCAAATTCCGGCTGAACGGCGGCGGATGGAATCTCCGGCGGAACTTTGGCAGACGCAGAGATTTCCGCTTCAATCTCCGGCGAATCCGGTTCTGGTTTCGGCCAGCGGATCAGCCTGTATAATGGATCAAGCTCGATTAAATATCCCATAACGCCCGGCATCTTGACTCATGCACATGGACAAAGGCTGTCCAAGCTAAAACTATTTTTTGCCGTAGTTTCAAAGCCAAAGACCACCTTATGACCCCTTGTACGTTGCCGGCGGGCATCAATGTTGCTCACAGAGCATCACTGCATCAATAAGCGCCACCTTGTTTCCGTGATAGGAGATAAATTTGATGGTGTATAATCCGGTCGGATTGCTCAAAATATCGCCGGGTTTGATGGTCACGATCGCGTTCTGGGTCATCCAATCGCTTGCCGTTGTCACGGAAAAATCCTGGTTGAAAATGCCTTGGCCGCCGTCCGTCGTGGGTGTCAGTTGAACATTCACCAGTCCGCTGAATTCAGGATGGTTTGAACTAAAAGCGGCTTGCAGGAATGAAAGCTTGTAGGTTCCTGCTTTCAAAGGGTTGACAATGTCCTGCTTCAACGTTGAGGCCGGAAAAGGTCCGGCGTTTGATTGCGGGTCTAAACCCACATAGACGAAATTTGTCCCATCGGGCGTGGCGTGGAAAAGCTGGTTTGGACCGGAGGTGTTATAGGTGTTTGGAAACAGCCCCACAGCCATGTTCGTTTCAGCCTCGGCAACCAGCCACACGCCGATGTTATTGACGGGGAAACCAAAACTTTGCCCCTGACTATATGCCTCATAACCATAATTGCTCACGTTGTCGGGATCTTCAAAGTTTCCGTCACGAATCAAGTTCACGCAGGTTGGTTTGTGGCAACGCAGACAGCAGCAGGAAGTCAAAAACACCATCAAGCTGACAACAGCTAGAACATCAAAAGCATCCTTTAGATTTTTCATGACGAAATTTTTTTCAGTTAATCTGTCGGTGTCAACACAATTGGCAGGCATTTTTCGCTAGATCGCCAAACCTGGTTGTTGCGCATTTGCTTCCGTCTTGGCTTTTTTGAAATTCAAGTCTGGCTCGTAATCGGAATGTTCGACGCGCTGTGTTTTGTTCAACCAGTCTTCAATCGCAGCACCTTTGCCTCCCTTGGTGTTTTCGTGTCTTGGAGGTTGGCGCAGTGCGCCGTCTGAAAAAATTCTCGCCCGCCCGCGCCAATTTGTTATCATCCTTTTTTAATTTATGGAACCACAAGCTGACATCGCACTCATCGGGCTGGCCGTCATGGGCCAGAACATCATCCTCAACATGAACGACCACGGCTTTACCGTCGTCGCGTTCAACCGCACGGTCGAAAAAGTTGACCATTTCATGGCCAACGAGGCCAAAGGCACCAAAATCATCGGCGCGCATTCGCTCGTGGAAATGGTTTCGATGCTGAAAAAACCGCGCCGCGTGATGATGCTGGTCAAGGCCGGCGCCGCCGTGGACGAATTCATCGAACATCTTTTGCCGTTGCTTGAACCGGGCGACATCATCATTGACGGCGGCAACTCGCTGTTCACGGACACCGAACGCCGCGTGAAATATGTCGAGAGCAAAGGATTGCTTTACATCGGCACGGGCGTGAGCGGCGGCGAAGAAGGTGCGCGTCACGGCCCAAGCATCATGCCCGGCGGTTCGCCCGCCGCATGGCCGCACGTCAAAAATATTTTCCAATCCATCGCCGCCAAAGTGGACGGCGCGCCGTGCTGCGACTGGGTCGGCGAAGGCGGCGCGGGTCATTATGTGAAGATGGTTCACAACGGCATCGAATACGGCGACATGCAGTTGATCGGCGAGGCTTACAACATTTTGAAAAACGGCCTCGGCCTGGGCGCGCCGGAATTGCACGATATTTTTGCCGAGTGGAATAAAGGCGAACTCGATTCGTATCTGATCGAGATCACGCGCGACATTTTTGCGTTCAAGGACACCGACGGCACGCCGCTCGTGGATCACATTCTGGACACTGCCGGCCAAAAAGGCACGGGCAAGTGGACGATCCAAAATTCCGCCGACCTCGGCATTCCAATTACGTTGATCGCCGAGGCGGTGTATTCGCGCTGCGTTTCCGCGTTGAAGGAGGAACGCGTGAAGGCCGCGAAAAAATTAAAAGGCCCGCGGGCCGCGCTGACTGCCATCGCCGCGAATCCCGCCAAGAAAAAACAGTTCATTGCGGACATCCGCGACGCGCTTTATGTCTCAAAAATCATTTCCTACGCGCAGGGCTACATGCTCATGCGCGCGGCGGCGGCGGAATGCAAGTGGACTCTCAATTACGGCGGCATCGCGCTGATGTGGCGCGGCGGCTGCATCATCCGCTCGCGCTTCCTCGGCAAAATCAAGGAGGCTTACGACACGAATCCGAAGCTCATGAATCTTTTGCTCGCCGATTATTTTCGCGGCGAAATCAAACGCTGCCAGAAAGGCTGGCGCAACACCGTCGCGACGGCGGCAAAAAAGGGAATTCCCGTTCCCGCGTTCAGCACCGCGCTCGCGTTTTACGACCAGTATCGTAGCGCGGTTTTGCCCGCGAACCTGTTGCAGGCACAGCGCGATTATTTCGGCGCGCACACCTACCAGCGCATTGATGACGCGCCCGGCGCCGCACCGCATCACACGAACTGGACGGGCACCGGCGGCACGACCAGCAGCAGCGCTTACACGGTGTAAGCCAGCGATGAAACTTCAAAGCGCGCGGCTCCGGCTGCGCGTTTTTTTGATAACCGTAGAGATTCGCAAATCGGTGCATGACACATTGCACAAATAATTTTTGCGTTTAACCTTTGCCCGTGACCGCAAGCCGCCTCCAACAAGCCGCCCTTGCGATTCAGGCGGCGGATGCGTTGGTCATTGCGGCGGGTGCTGGCATGGGTGTGGATTCAGGCCTGCCGGACTTTCGCGGCAATGAGGGATTTTGGAAGGCATATCCGGTGGTCGCCCGGCTCGGGTTGTCCTTTGTTGAGATCGCGAACCCGGTTTGGTTTGAAGATGATCCCGAACTGGCGTGGGCATTTTACGGCCACCGGCTGAAGCTCTACCGCCAGACCGCGCCGCACGCGAGATATGGCAAGCTTTTGGAATGGGCGACCGGCAAACCGGCAGGGTATTTTGTTTTTACGTCAAATGTGGACGGGCATTTTCAGAAAGCCGGTTTTTCGCCGGAACAAATCGAGGAATGTCACGGCTCCATCCATCATTTCCAATGTCTGCGCGGCTGCACCCGTTCCATCTGGAATGCCTCCGAAGAAAAAGTGGCCGTGAATGAAAGCGTTTTTCGCGCTGCGAGACCGCTGCCATGTTGCCCTCACTGCGGCGGGATGGCACGGCCAAACATCATGATGTTCGGCGATTTCTCCTGGCATTCTGATCGCAGTCACGAACAGCAAAAACGCTTTGCGTTATGGCTCCAGCAGTTGCGGATAAAACCCGCGCGCCTGGCCGTCATCGAACTTGGCGCCGGCACGGCGATTCCCTCGGTGCGGCACACTGCGGAGCGCCTGGTAGGGCGATTTGGAGGGACGCTAATCCGCATCAATCCGCGCGAAACCGACGTTCCACCCGGGCATTTCGGGCTGGCCACCGGAGCGGTGCAAGGTCTCCGGCTTTTGGAAGAAGCGATGAAAAGTTAAAAGCTTGTTTGACGCCTTAACGTGCAACGGCAAAAATCAGGCATGGCAAAAACTGAATTGAAGATCGAGAAACTTACCACCGGCAAAGGCGCAGCGCCGAAAAAAGGCGACACCGTGACCGTGCATTACACCGGCACGTTCACCGACGGCAAGAAGTTCGACAGCTCGGTGGATCGTGACGAGCCGTTTGCCTTTGTGCTCGGCGCGGGCCAGGTCATTGCCGGCTGGGATCACGGCGTGGCCACGATGCAAGTCGGCGACAAGGTGCGGCTGACCATTCCGCCGGAGCTTGCCTACGGGCATAACGGCTATCCGGGCGCGATTCCGCCGAACGCCACGCTCGTTTTTGAAGTGGAATTGCTCGCCGTCGGCTGACGACGGCGACTGCGCGGCGGGTGAATTTTTCCGCTCGCAAACCGGAGTAAAATTTTTTAAGCTCGCGCCCGCATGGAGTCAAATTTATGAAAAAATACCTCGTTGAATTCATCGGCACGTTTTTTTTGGTTTTGACCGTCGGCATGACGGTCATTGAACCGGGCATCGGCGGCCTCGCGCCGCTGGCCATCGGGTCGGCGTTGATGATTATGGTTTATGCGGGCGGCCATGTGTCCGGCGGACATTACAATCCGGCGGTCACGCTCGCCGTCTGGTTGCGCGGGCGCTGCTCCACGGCGGATGTGCCGGGGTACATGTTGGCACAGGTCGCCGGCGGCATTGCGGCTTCGTTTCTGGCGCTGGCGCTCAAGGGCAATCCAACGGTCATGGCCGGCGATCTCACGGTGCTGCCAGCGCTGGCCGCCGAACTGGTCGGCACGTTCGCGCTCTGCTACGTCGTGCTGAACGTGGCGACCGCCAAAGCCACGGCGGGCAATTCCAATTATGGCCTCGCCATCGGTTTCACGGTGGCGACGATGGCCTTCGCGCTGGGCGGCGTTTCCCGCGGCGCGTTCAATCCGGCGGTCGCCATCGGCATCACCGTGATGCACCTGGCCAAATTTTCCAACCTCTGGATTTATCTCGTCGGCAATTTCGCCGCCGCCGTCATCGCCGCGTTGACGTTCAAGTTCGTCAACCCGGAAGACAAATGAGTTTTCGACCGTAGCGGCATCCCGGCAAAATAGTTTGTCACCTCTTCGCGCTTTTCCGCCACTTAAGCGACGATATGATGACAACCAAGATTATGCCGGTGGCAGCAAACAACGATGCGGAACTGGTCGGCGGCACGCTCGCGGGCGACCGCGACGCCTTCAGCCAGATCGTTTCGCGCTATCAATCGCTCATCTGCTCGCTCGCCTACAGCGCGACCGGCAGCCTCGGCCAGAGCGAAGACCTCGCGCAGGAAACCTTCATCACCGCGTGGAAACATCTTGGCCATCTGCACGAGCGCGACAAGCTCCGTGCTTGGCTCTGCGGCATCGCGCGCAACCGCATCAATAATTTTCTCCGGCGCGAAGGCCGCGAGCCGATCCGCAAAGCCGCGCCGCTGGAAGAAGTTTCCGAATCACATTCACCCGAACCGCCGCCGACCGAACAAACCATCAGCAACGAGGAGCAGGCGATCCTCTGGCGTTCGCTGGAAAAGATTCCTGAAATTTACCGCGAACCGCTGGTTTTATTTTACCGCGAACATCAGTCCATCGAAGCCGTCGCGAAAAACTTGGAATTGAGCGAGGACGCCGTAAAGCAAAGGTTGTCGCGCGGGAGAAAATTATTGCACGACGAAGTCCTTGCGTTCGTCGAAGGCGCGCTCGAAAAAACTAATCCGGGAAAAGTTTTCACGCTCGGCGTTCTGGCCGCGCTGCCTGCGCTCACGATTTCCGCGAAAGCCGCCACGATTGGTGCAGCCGCCGCCAAAGGCAGCGCGACCGCGAAAGCGGCGGGCGCGATGGGTTTGTTTGGCGCGATTTTCAGCCCGCTGGTCGTCATTTTCAGCAATTACGCCAGCTATCGCACAAGCATGAATCAGGCGCATTCGGACGAAGAACGCTTTCGCATCAAAAAACTTTTCCGAAACTCGCTCATTTTCGCGTTGGTCATTTCTGCCGTGCTGGCCGCGCCATTATTTTTGGCGTGCCGAAATAAAAACGAACCTGCTTTGTTTTTTGCATTGTTGTTCAGCCAGACCATCGGCATTTATTTTCTGACAATTTGTTTTTTTGTTTTCAAAACGCTCGCGGGCCGGCGCAGATATCTGGCAAAACTGTTGGCGGATGAATACGCTGGAAATTTCCCGGCCGCCGCTTATGAATATCGCAGCCGGTGGAGTTTGTTCGGACTGCCGCTGGTCCACGTCCGGCTGGGCGACCGGTTTGACGTCATGCGCGGGCCGGTCAAAGCGTGGATCGCCATCGGCGGCAGCCATGCGGTCGGCGTGATTTTCGCCTCCGGCGGACTCGCCATCGCGCCGTTGAGTTTTGGCGGCATCGCCATCGGCCTGTTGCCGTTCGGCGCGATCTCGCTGGGAATTTTTTCGATCGGCGCGGTCTGTCTCGGTGTTTGGTCTTTCGGCGCGCTGGCCGTCGGCTGGCAGGTGTCTTGTGGCGTCGGCATCGCGTGGAACGCGGCGGTGGGCGGAATTGCGTTCGCACATGATTTCGCGCTCGGCGGCCTCGCGCACGCCGCGCAGGCCAACACGGAAATTGCCAGACAATTTTTCCAGCAAAGCTGGTTTTTCCGCTGCGCACGATTTATTTCAAATCATGGCCTTTGGATGATTTTTATCATTCCGGTGAGTTTGCAGGCGCGGATTGCGGCGCGCGCGCGGCGGCTTCGCGAACGGGAAAATTCCTAATCTTTAATTTGGCGAAATGAAAACGAAATCATTTATTGTCGCATTGGTGATTGTTTGTGTTGTTGTCGTTGCTGGAGCGATTGTCTATTTGGGTCGGCAAAAAACCTCGCCGCCTGCAACTTCGATTGTTCAATCATCGCCGGACCAGTTGCAGTCGCAAACAATTTCTTCCCTTCCCAAACAAGAATCTCAACCGGCAATTTCACAAAATGCGGCCGCGCCGGCGCAAACTCCAATTGCGGCTCCGGCTGTGAACGAAACGAAGCCCGTTGATTCCACTAACGCAATCAACAGGGCAGTTGACGCCTTGCTGTCCGCAAAGAGCGCCGGGGAAAAACACGACCTGTTTCAGCAGTTGCTCAAGGACGGCCAGTTGGATGCGGCGATGGCGGAATTGCAGCAGCGCATGATGGACAATCCGACCAACGCGGAAATCCCGACCACGCTCGGCGAGGCGCAGCTCAACAAATTACGCGCGATCAAGGACGCGGGCGGCGACCCAAATGAAATGGGCATCCTCGCGATGCAGGCCGATCAGAGTTTCAACGCCGCGCTGAAAATTGACCCGCAAAACTGGGAGGCGAATTTCGTCAAGGCCGCCTCGATGTATTACTGGCCGGCGGATCCGGCGCGCGACGCGGATGTTGTGCAACGTTTGTCCGGCCTGATTGACCAGCAGGAAACAATGTCGCCAAACCCCGCGTTCGCACAAACGTATGTCGTGCTGGGCAACGAATTTCAAAAACTTGGCCAGCCCGACAAGGCCGCCGCGACCTGGCAGCTTGGCCTGACGAAATTTCCGAACGACCCGACGCTCCTGAAAAAAATCAGCGGACAGTAAATTATGCCGCCGGTTTTTCACCTGGATTCGTTCGTGAAATAATGCGCCTTTGTTTGTCACCTCCGGGGTTTCTTTTCAGACCTATGCGGTATTATGATGACCACCGCAATGGCCGCCGCCGTCCTCAACGATGCCGATCTGGTCAATGAAAGTTTGACCGGCAACCGCGACGCCTTCGGGCAGATCGTGGCGCGCTATCAATCCCTCGTCTGCTCGCTGGCTTACAGCGCCACCGGCAGTTTGAGCCAAAGCGAGGATTTGGCGCAGGAAACCTTCGTCACGGCGTGGCGGCAACTGCGCGACCTGCGCGAACCGGAAAAGTTGCGCTCGTGGCTGTGCCGCATCGCGCGCAACCTGGCTTACGACGCGGTGCGCCGACAGGGGCGCGAGCCGAGCCACCAGGCGGAAACGCTCGAGGAAATTTCCGAATCGCATTCGCCCGAACCGCTGCCCGGCGAACAAACCATCAGCAACGAGGAAAAGAAAATCCTCTGGCGCTCGTTGGAAAAGATTCCTGAAATTTATCGCGAGCCGCTCGTGCTTTTTTACCGGGAAAATCAATCCATCGAAACCGTCGCGCAGAATCTCGAATTGAGCGAAGACGCCGTAAAGCAACGGCTGTCGCGCGGGAGAAAATTATTGCACGAAGAAGTTCTAGCTTTCATTGAAGGTGCGCTGGCGCGGACGAATCCCGGACAAGCGTTCACGCTCGGCGTGCTGGCCGCGTTGCCGATCACGCTCGCAGCTTCAGCCAGGGCTGCGACTGTAGCCGCCGCCGCGAAGGGTGGTGCGGCGGCGACGGGAACGAGTTTCGCCTCCGTGGTGCTTGGCATTTTATCCGGCCCGGCGCTGGGATTCTTGTTCGGCTTTCTGGGCTGGCGAGAGGGTCTCAAAAACACCCGGACGCCACGTGAGCGCACTTTGACTAAACGGTTCGGTATCTTCATTCTTGCTGGCGGAGCTTTGATGTTCGCTGCCTGCGCGCTGGTTTCTGACTATTTCGCTCCCCGGCTTTGGAAGCATCATCCGGTTGTCGTCCTGGCGCTGATATGGGCGGTGGCGTTGGCATGGGTGATTTTTGTCTTTGGGTTTTCCTGGCGGCATAACCGCACGATGATGCGACTGCGCGAGGAGGAACAGGAGCTTCATCCTGAATTGTTCCGCGCCAAGCCTCCGCTTGAAACATTTGAATACCGCAGCCGTGCCACATTGTTTGGCCTGCCGCTGGTGCATTGGCGTTCGTTCGGCAAAATGCGGAAGCCGGGAGAAAAAATTCAACCCGCCATCGGCTGGATCGCCTGCGGCGAGCGGGCGTATGGAATTTTATATGCCAGCGGCGGCGTTGCCGTCGGCGGCATCAGCACGGGCGCATTGAGCATCGGAATTCTATCGTTCGGCGGCTTGAGCTTCGGGCTGCTGGCTTTCGGCGGTTTCGCCTTCGGCGCAGTGGCACTGGGCGGCGGGGCCATCGGTCTGGTTGCTTCCGGCGGGATGGCGCTCGGCTGGCACGCGGCGCTGGGCGGCATGGTCGCCGCGCACGAACTTGCCTGCGGTGGCGCGGCACTGGGAAATCATGTCAACGATGCCGTCGCCCGGGAATTTTTTCTGCGCCATCGCTGGCTCGACTTCACGCAGGCCGGCCCGCGCAATCTGTTTTGGGTGCTTTGCTTCGGGCCAATGTCCGTCCAGATGATGATCTGGATCTGGTGGCGGCGCAAAATGGAGAAGCGCGCGAAACAAAATTAATCAGCCGATTTTCTCCACCAGTTCCTCCGCCGGATACGTCCAGATTTCCGCGAGCGTCGCATGGCAATGCGGCGAAAGTCCGCCCACCTCATTCAAAAAATATTAAAGTAATCCTTAACTCCTATTAAAATCCGTCGAAGTTAAGCACATCGGTGGGGCTGTTTCGAAATCAATGCTGAAACAATCCAGGGTAAATTTAAACAATCCAAAACAGGCGAGGAACAAATGGAAACGATCAGCACAAAATCAATCAAACTCTTCAGCGGCCTTAGTCTGGCCATGCTGCTCGCCCACGCTGAACCGGCATCGGCGCAAAGTTTTCAAACCATTGATCTGACCCCCTACGGCAATTTCAGCCTGGGTGCCAGCGGTGCCACCACCGGCTTTCCAGCCGGTGCTCCCACCTATCTCGGGCATGTGCCTTTCATGCAAGACGGCGGGAACAATGAGGTCTGGAATGGATACTACGCGGGCGGCGGCGACGGTTCCGTGCTTACTGTCCCGTTGAACATTTCCGATGCTTACGGATTTTATTCGCTGATCAATACTTGGTGGGGACAAGATGCCGGCAATGGCAGTTTTGCCTCGATCAGTTTTAATTTCAGCGACAGCAGCTTGCTGACGTTTAACCTGCTTGGCAACCAGGACATCCGGGATTTTAACAATCCTGGCTCCAGTTGGACCACGACGATTAACGGCACCACCTCCCAGAATGTGTATCAAAATTCCGATGGCAACTATGTGATCGACCGCCAGTGGTTTGATTTTGGCGTGGATGACGGCAAAACCCTGACCTCTTTCACCCTTACGGACAATGGCGGCGGGGCTTTTCAGGATGTGCTGCTTTCCGGGGCCACCGTCCAGACTGGCGCGGCTGGTCAGGTGTCGGGACCGGCACTTCTGCCCGGCGAAACCTGGATACCGGATTCGGTGCCGGAACCTTCCACCTGGGCAATGATGGCCATCGGCCTCCTTTTCGCCGGCCAGAAATTTTATTCCCGTCGCGGACGCAATCAGCCGGCAGCTTGATCTCCATTCAAAATCAAAAAACATAAAAAGCCGATGCCAATTATGAACAAACTATTTTATCAACCTTTCAAATTCGCCGTAGTTGGTGCGGCCCTTTGCGCCAGCGTCACCGGCGCGCGAAGCCAGTCTTTCACCATGCAGATTGTGGCGGACAACGACTTCGCGGTGTTCGCCGGCACGACCACCGGTGTCACCAGCCTGATTTATCAGAACGATTTCAGTTGGCCGGACCAGTTGGCAAATCTGTCGAGCTTTAGTTTTGCGCTGCAACCCGGTGACACGACCTTCTACCTGCTGGGATTGGGCGGCGGCGGCGTGGAAAACATCAGCGGGACGGTCAATGACGTGGACATCACCACGATCAATGTCTCGATGAGTTCGGACATCGGGCCTTTTTTGACGGGCTATGAAGCCCAATCCCAGAGCGGCAAGGTTGCCGACGGGTCGTTTGACGTAAACCTTGCCGATGTCCAAGCGGCCTTCCCTGCCTTGACTTGGGGCAGCCCAACGCCGACGGATCCGGATATTGACGACGTGGCAGACCAAAGCCCCACCGGGCAGGGTTTTCATTTTGACCCCAGCACGGCCCATCTCTTCAGTTTTGACGCGTCCGAAGTGGGTGTCACCCCCGTTCCCGAACCTTCCACGATCGCATTGGCAACCCTCGGCGGGCTGGGTTCGCTGATCATGCTCCGCCGCCGGAATTAAATCAGTCGAAGCTCGTTTGCGGCTGGGTTGAGATCATTTTACCGGCCGAATCCGCTCCGCCAGTTTCTCCGCCGGATACGTCCAGATTTCCGCGAGCGTCGGATGATAATGCGGTGTCACCGCGAGTTCGCGCACGGTCATGCGCTTGGCCATCGCCGCGACGATTTCGTGGATGAGTTCGCCGCCGCTTGGCCCGACGCACGCGCCGCCGAGAATCTCGCCGGATTTCGGATGCGCCAGCAGTTTCACAAAACCGTCCTTCGCGTGCATGATGAGCGATTTCCCGTGGTCGTCGAACGGATAACTCGCGGCGATAAATTTTATTCCGCGCGCCGTCGCTTCCTTTTCCGTCAAGCCGACGAACGCCACTTGCGGCTCGGTGAACACGACAGAGATCAGCAGCCGATGATTTATTTTGCGCTGCGATTTCGGCTGCGCGATGTTGTGCGCGGCGATTTCGCCCTGCGTCACGGCGATGTGGACGATGTCATGCGGCCCGGTGCAGTCGCCCGCCGCGAAAATGTGCGGCGCGCTCGTCTGCATTTTGCCGTTCGTCACCACGCGCCCCTTTTCCGTTTTCACACCGGCGTTTCCCAGGTTCAACGACGCCGTGTTCGGCACGCGGCCAAGCGCGAACAGTATTTCCTCGGCGGAAACTGATATGATTTTTCCGTTCTGCTCGAACGAAACCGTTTTCAATTTTCCCTTGCGCTTCGCATCTACGAGTTTTGTGTTCGTGAAAATCTGGATGCCTTCGCGCCGGAAAACTTTTTCGATTTCAATCCCCGTGTCCGCATCAAAATCTTTCAGGAGATGTTCGCTGCGCTGGATTAAAATGACCTTCACGCCGAAGCGCGCGAAGAACTGCGCAAACTCGCAGGCAATCGCGCCGCCACCGAGAATGATGAGCGACCGCGGCAATTTCTTCAGCGTCACCGCGTCGTCGCTCGTGATGAAGCTGATTTCATCAAGTTGCGGCAGCGGCGCGGGCGCGACGCGCGAGCCGGTGGCGATGACGAAACTTCTCGCCGTGAGTTTTTTCCCAATGTCCAATTCGACCGTGTGCGAATCCAGAAACTTTGCATTCGCGCGGATGAACTTGAATTTCCCGGCGTTCAACTGTTGCACCCGATAGTCCGCAAAATCTTTGACTATCAGATTTTTTCGCGCCATCACCTTGGCGAAGTCGAAGGAAACTTTCCCCGTGCGCACGCCCCAGGTGGCCGCGTGCTCGGCGAGATGTTTTACTTCCGCCGCGTAGAGCATGGCTTTCGTCGGCATGCAACCACGCAGGATGCACAGGCCGCCGACTTCCGCGCCGCCCTCGATGACCACGGTTTTCAGGCCCGCGCCCGCCGCCGAGCGCGCCGCCGCGTAGCCGCCGCTGCCGCCGCCGATGACCGCCACGTTGAAATCAAATCGGTTCATGCGCACAGGATGCTCGCCATTTCAAATTTGACAATCCGATTCAACGCTTCAACCATTCAGCCCATAACGATTATGAGCGAAATCATTTACCCGCGCAGCCCGCGCGAAACGATGGACGGCTGGAGCTACCTGCCGCGTTACGTTGACAAGATCCGCCTGCACCTCGCCGGCAAATTGGACGCCGATTATCAGGAAAATCTTGGCAAAGGTTTTGACGGCTACTGGCTCAAGGCCGCCGGCGTCTCGCACGAACAATTCATCGCCGTCGTGAAAAATACCCTGACCGACGGCGAGGTCTGCGACTGGGTGCGCCAAAACGTGAAGCGCACCGCCGCCGAAAAAGCCGCGCACTGGCAGGATGTCGTGAGCCGCCCGCTTGCGCACGATGAAGCCGCCTGCGGACGTCTCAAGAAGCGCCTGGAAGAATCCGGCTTCACCCATCGCACCGACATCAAGAGCTTTGTGGACTACATTGACGCCGACGAGAAGCGGATTTGACCGACCCAGACTTCGGCTGGGCTTCAAGACTCCCAACGAAGCCTGCTACCAACCATTTTGTCGCACTACAAATGTGAAACTAAACTGATTCATAATCACACATCAAGTGAACCTATTGCAATCGCGGCAAAACTGCCGATAGCAGCAGCCAATGCGAGAGTAATGAGAACACAGAAATAAATCAGGAAAGACTTCAAAATCAATCGTAATATCCGCATAGAACTATTCTTCTCTCTCAACCATGGGCTTCGATGAAGAATCATAAAAGCACCCATCACAGGAATCAAAACATAAACCCAAAGGCTGAGCCACCAAACCGATGTAAAAGCGGGAAGATACCGTGTCAAAATGGCGAACAGTAAAATTAGAGCAAAACATAATGCTCCTGCTTTGCCGATAGGTGGCCGAATCTCACTGGTCTGTTCAAAATACTCCATAGCATTATCAGCCTAACGTAGAAAGCTGAACCACCTCCGACTCGCGGCGTGAACCGCGATAGCGGTAAGGCCAGCACCAACGGCGGTTGTTTTCACGTTGGTCTTTGTCGGCATGGGGTTATCAAAGCGGAGTCACCAATTTCTGTCAAAGATTTTATTTGGGATTGGCGCATGACGCACCAAGGGGCAGAACTGTGGGCGGCAGGGTAGTGGCACAGGCATCTTGCCTGTGAGTTGGACGGCACGGGGCGTGAATTATTCTTTGAAACGCACAGGCAAGATGCCTGTGCCACTATTGCCTGATGTTCCGCTGTGCGCCGTTGCGCATCAAACTTCCGTCAACGACATGATCCCATGGTTTTGAGGGTTTTTGGCATGTCTGCCGTCATTTTCGGCGTGGCATTGGCGGCAAGTCGCACGCGCGGCATGGCAAATCGCATGGGGTTTATCATAAGTCCCATGTCATTTGGAGCAAGTCCCACGATATTTGGAGCATTGCGCACGATGGTTGGAGCAATGCGCACGATACTTGGGGCTTTGCGCGTGCGACTTGTTACAAATCTCGTGCGATTTGGGGCAGAAAACACGCGATTTGTCCAAAAACTCGCAGGTTTGGTCGCGAAGCAGATGCCGTTTATGGCGGCGGGCGGTTTGGTTGCAACGGCTGTCTGTGACCGCCAGAAACGACGCTCACAGAGCGCCGCTACAAGGAAGATTGTTGAAATGGACGCCGTTCAATAGGCGACGATGGAGCGGATGGGGTAGCCGGGCAGCTTTTCGCGGCCGTTGAGGAACTTGAGTTCGATGAGGAAGCCGATCTCGACGATGTGGCCGCCGAGCTTTTTGACGAGGGCGACGGCGGCGGCGGCGGTGCCACCGGTGGCAAGGAGGTCGTCCACGAGCAGCACGCGGGCACCCGGCTTGAGGGCGTCAATGTGCATGGCCACGGTGGCGGAGCCGTATTCGAGGGCGTAATCCTGTTCGTGCGTGTGGTAGGGGAGCTTGCCCTTTTTGCGGACGGGGACGAAGCCGGCGTTGAGCTTGATGGCGGCGGCGGCGGCAAAAATGAATCCACGGGCGTCAATGCCCACGACGGCGTCCACTGAGCCGGGCTGGAAATTCTCCGTGAGCAGGTCAATCGCGCCGGCGAACAGGCGGGCGTCGGAGAGCACGGGGGTGATGTCCTTGAACTGGATGCCGGGCTTGGGAAAGTCCGGGACGTTGCGGATGGCGGCGGCGATGGCGGCGGGCGTGATGGCGGGCATGGGGTGTCAGGCTTGGATTTTTTTGCTGGCTTCGAGCTTCTCGATCATTTTGCGGAGCTTGCGCAGGGCAAGGTTTTGAATCTGGCGGATGCGTTCGCGGGTGACGCCGAATTTGTCGCCGACTTCCTCCAAGGTTTTTTCCGTGCCGCCGTCGAGGCCGAAGCGGTAGCGGAGAATTTCCGCCTCGCGCTTGTCGAGGTGCTTGACCATGTCCTGCAACATGCCGACGACGGTCTTATCTTCGAGGTTGTCGTAGGGCGAGGTGGCGTTTTCGTCCTCGACGATCTCGGAGTAGCTGTTGGAATCTTCGTCGCCAATCGGCGCGTCGAGCGAGGCGGGGCGGACGGCGGCCATGCGCATCTGCGAAACGCGCGCGGAGGTCATGCCGAGTTCGCCGGCGAGTTCCTCATCGGTGGGCTCGCGGCCGAGTTCTTCCTGCAGCTTCATGGCAAGGCGGCGCATCTTGGAAATTTTGTCCACGAGATGCACGGGCAGGCGGATGGTCTTGGACTGGTTGGCGAGCGCGCGTTTGATGGATTGCTTGATCCACCAGGAACCGTAGGTGGAAAGCTTGCCGCCCTTGGCGGGATCAAAACGTTCGACGGCCTTCATCAGGCCGATGTTGCCCTCGCTGATGAGGTCGAGCAGCGGCAGGCCGATGCCTTCGTAGTCGCGGGCGATTTTGACGACGAGACGGAGGTTGGCCTTGATCATGTGCTCGCGGGCTTTTTTGTCGCCCTTCTTGATCTTGGCGGCGAGTTCGATTTCCTCCTGCGGCGTGAGGAGCTTGACCAAACCAATTTCGCGGAGGTAAAGGCGGATGGCGGTGTCGCCGTCGTAACGGCTGGCTTCGCGGCGGATGAAGGTCGTGGTGTCGCCCTCGGTGGGGACAACGATGGACGGCGCGGGCGCGGCGTCGGTGTCGGGCGTCGTCGTCGTCGCGACCGGGGCTTTCGCCGGCGCGGATTTCTTTGCGAGCTGCGTGGCTTTGGCCGGGGCCGGTTTTTTAGGTTTCGCCGCCATGAGCTAAAGACGTTAAACGCGGGAAAAGCGGGACTGCAAGAAAATTAACTCTAATTCCGGTTGTTCTGCGCCCGCGAGATGAAGTAAAGCAGCTCCATCACCGTGCCGACGAGCGCCGCGACGTAGGTGAGCGCGGCGGCGTCGAGCACCTTGGCCACGCCCGCGCGTTCGTCCTCGCGCACGAGGCCGAGCCGGAACAACTGCGCCTTCGCGCGGCGGCTGGCGTCAAATTCCACCGGCAGCGTCACAAGCTGGAACAGCGTCATCACTGCAAAAATGGCGATGGCGACCAGCAGAAACTTCGCGAAGAAATGCGAACCCAAAATGATGCCGAGAAAGAAAATCCCCATCCACGCCGCGCTCGCAAACTGCATGGCCGGCACCAGCGCCATGCGCACGTTGAACAAGCCATACGCCGCCTGATGCTGGAGCGCGTGACCGGCCTCGTGCGCCGCCACACCGACCGCCGCGACCGTGCGCCCGTGAAAATTGTCCGACGATAAAAACAGCGCGCGTTTCGCCGGGTCATAATGGTCGCTCAAATGGCCTGCGACTTCTTCCACCGGCAGGTTGTTCAAGCCGGCGTCATCGAGGATTTTGCGCGCCGCCGCCGCGCCCGTGATGCCCGACTCGACATTCACCTGGCTGTATTTGCCGTAAGCCGAATGCAGCTTGAATTGCGCCCAGACGCCAAGGAGCAATCCCGGCAGGGCGAACACGAAATACATTGGATCCAAACCAAAAATCATAAACTCGGTTTAATTGATTGACAGCGCACCCGTGGTTTTCACTCAAAAAGGCGTACCGCCGTTGACGGATTCAAACATAAATTGAGCCGCCGCGCAAGGTGCGCCCGACCAGCCTGTCCATTGTCCGCGATTTTTCGAAACGCTCACGCTGGACAAACTGTCATTTGTCGGGCATACCGGACGAAGCAACAACGTCCGCGTCATGCGGGCGGGAGCCATTTTTACCCAAACGCCAGCATAATTGGCATGAAACGGGCTGTAAATGGCATTAGTTTTTGCATTTGAAACTTTAGCTTGAATCTCATGATTGCAGCAGCAGCAAACGGTTACTCGCTCGACAAACTGCCGGTGGGCTGGTTTGACGTGGCGGCGCTTTTGATCCTCGGCTTCGGCCTGTGGCGCGGGCAGAAAAACGGGATGACGAAGGAAATGATCCCGGCTTTGCAATGGGTGGTGCTCGTCGCCGCCGCCGGACTGGGCTATGAAATTGTCTCGGGGCCGTTCACGAACGTCATGGGACTGTCCAAGACCGCGAGCTTCGTGCTCAGCTATCTGACAATCGCGCTGGTGGTGTTCGTGGTGTTTTCGTTTCTGAAAAAACTGTTCGTTCACAAAATGGAGGGCAGCAGTTTTTTTGGCAGCAGCGAATATTATCTCGGCATGTTTTCGGGCATGATCCGTTACGCGGCGATTCTGCTGTTCGCGCTGGCCATGATCAACGCGCGCCATTACACCGCGGTGGAAATCCAGGCCCGCAAGATTTATGTGCAACGCTGGTATGGCGCGAATTATTTTCCGGGCCTGCAGGATTTGCAGGAGGCCATTTTCAAGTCATCCTTCATCGGCCCGTATATTAAAGATTACCTCGGCGTGCTGCTCATCAACACTGTTCCGACCGGCGGCCAAAATCCGGCCGCCAAGCCCACGGTGATCATGGCCCCGCATTGACCTGAAACGGCGCGCGCCAAACCCATGGCCGGCATCCTCACTCCCGCAGCCCGCGAACGCATCCGCGCCGCCAGCGACATCGTGGACATCATCGGCGCGTATCTGCCGCTGAAAAAGAACGGCGCGAACTTCACCGCGCTCTGCCCGTTTCACAAGGAAAAGACGCCAAGCTTCAACGTCAATCCGCACAAACAGATTTTCCACTGCTTCGGCTGCCACAAAGGCGGCGACGTTTTTACGTTCGTCCAGGATTATGAAAACATCGGCTTCATGGACGCCGTGCGCCGCCTCGCCGAGCGCGCAAAAATCCCGCTCGAATTTGACAGCAACCCGGCGGCGCAGGAATCGCGGCATCTCAAGGATCAACTGCTCGACATCCACGAAAAAATCACGCAGCGCTGGCAAAATTGCCTGCTCAACGAAGCCGCCGGCCAGACCGCGCGCGATTATCTGGCCAAGCGCGGCGTTTCGGCGGACGCGATAAAATTATTTCGCCTCGGCGCCGCGCCGGAAAGTTGGGACGACACCGTGAACTGGGCGAAAAGCAAAAATTACGATTTGGAAACGGTCGAGAAAGCCGGATTGATCATTCGGAAGTCAGAGGACGGAGATCAGAATCCAGAAGCCGGAATTCAGAAATCCGACCTCCGGCTTCCGGCATCGGATCTCCGTCGTTACTACGACCGTTTTCGCGGGCGGCTCATGTTTCCGATTTGCGACGAGCAGGGCAGGGTGATTGGTTTCAGCGGACGCATTTTATCCGGCGACGAAAAAGCGGCGAAGTATGTCAACTCGCCGGAGACGGCAATTTTCACCAAGAGCAAAGTTTTCTTCGGCCTCGACAAATCCAAGCGCGCGCTGCTCGACGCCGGCTACGCGGTGGTTTGCGAAGGCCAGCTTGACTTGATTGCCTGTTATATGGCCGGCGTGCAAAACATCGTCGCGCCGCAAGGAACGGCCTTCACCGACCAGCACGCGCGGATTTTGAAACGCTATGTGGACGAGGTCGTTTTGTGTTTTGATTCTGACGAGGCCGGGCAAAACGCCGCCGTTCGTTCGCTCGACCATCTACTCGCTTCCGGCCTGGCCGTGCGCGTCGCGGTCGTGCCCGCGCCGCACGACCCGGACAGTTTCATCAAGACCAACAGCGGCGAGGCGTTTCAAAAATTGATTGAAGGCGCGGAAGGCTTTTTTGATTATTACCTCAACCGGCTTTGCCAATTGCATGACACGAACAGTGACAAAGGCCGGTTGACCATCCTGCGCGACATGGTCGAGAATCTGCGCAAGACCGGCAACATTGTGCTCATGGACACCTACGCGCAAAAAACCGCGTTGCGGCTGGGCGTTTCCGCCGAAGCCGTGCGCGCCGAGTTCAAAAAAAATTCCGCGCCGCGCGCCGCCACCGTGGCAACCGAAGAAGAGTCATTTGAATCTGCGGAACCGACCGAAACGCCGCGCCCAACGAACCATGAATTTCATCTGCTTAAACTTCTGCTGTTGCATGATGATTTGGTTCGGATCGCGGCAACGCTTCTGGACCCGAACTGGATTTTGCATCCGTTTGTGCGGCAGATTGTGGAACTGCGATTTGCCGCCCTCCAAAATGAAAGCTGGCAGAACCTCGCCGCGTTTCTGGACGGGTGCGAATCACTGGAACGGCGCAGTCTAGTCACCGAGGCCGTTGCCAGCGACCGCGCGATCCCCAATCCCGAATTACAACTTGCCGACGTGATTTTGAAACTGCGCAACCAATTTCTCGACCGCCAGATCGCCGCCGTGACGCAAAAGGCGAGCCAGCCGGGGCTCTCTGATGCCGACCGCGCGGTTCTGCTGCGCGAACATCAGCAGTTGCGCCAGCGAAAGCAGACGAAGATTCTTCAGCCCGGCGGATCGTGAATTGTGAACAAGTCGGCTTTGACGCACGCCGCCGATTACCTTAGCCTCAGGCTTCAACAGTCAATCAAAAACAACTATGAAAATCAGAACAACCATCCTTACAATCATCGTCACCGCGGCGTTCGTCGTGACCGGCTGCAACAAACAAAGCGGCGGCACTCCCAGCGCGGGCAGCGACGCCACGGCACCGGCGGCAACCGCCAGCGTGGACACTTCCAAATTGACGACGGCGTTCGCGTCGGCGGACGATGCGACCAAGACTGCAGTGGACACCGCCACGACCGCCATCAAGAATGCCGATTATTCTGGCGCGGTGACGCAATTGCAGGCGCTCGCCGGAAAATTCAAGCTCACGGACGACCAGCAGGCTGCCGTAAAAGACACCGTAGCCAGCGTGCAAAAGGTGATCGCCGACATGGCCAGCAAAGCCGCCGCCAGCGCCGGCCAGGCCGCCAGCGACGCCACAAAATCCCTTACCAAGTAACCTACGGTTTTAACCAGCGCCGCGTGACTTGCTGCCGCTCGGCGTTTTTTTTGGATTTGAGGAAAATCAAAAGGCGCGGTCTTTACAGACCGCGCCTTTTTTCGGGGAAAATTATTTTACTTCGCGCCCTGGTCAATCCACGCGCGGATCAGGCCGATTTGTTCCGGCGTCAGCGGCTTCGCGGCTTTGCCTTTCGGCATGAACGTGTCGGGATCACCAATGTGTGCGACGCTCAAAACCAGATCGCTGTGCGCGCTGTCGCCGACGGTGAGGATTTTGCCGTCGCGGTCGCCTTTGAGCACGCCTTCGAGCGTGTCGAGGGACAATTTGGCGGCCTGTTTTGGTTTTGTGCTGTCATGACATTTCAGGCAGGCGGCGGTAAAAATCGGTTTGATGTCGGTTGCGAACGTCACGCCGGTCTTGGTCGAGGCGGGTGGCAGTTTGGCGTCTTCGGCGGTTGCGGCGGCGGCAAAACTGAAGGCCATCGCGAGCGTGCTCAGCGTAAGTTTGGTCAGGTTCATGGTTGTTTAATGGGTGAAACGGGTTTGGTTTTGTTCCGGTCACAGAGTAAGACGCCACAAAACGGCAAAAGGTTCAATAAAAATTTCACCGGCGGCCGCGGCTTGCGGTTGGAGCGCGGCTGCGCCAACTTTGGCGCGTGAACAGCGATAATTTTTCCGACGCCGCGCTCGTCGTCCTCGGCCACGGCACGACCTTGAACGACCAGTCCGCCGTGCCGGTTTTTCAGCACGCGGCGGAACTGCGCCGGCGGAAAATTTTTAACGAAGTGCGCGAGGCGTTTTGGAAACAGGGGCCGCACGTCAAAAAAGTCCTGACGGAGATTTTCGCGCCGCGCGTTTTCATCGTCCCGCTGTTTATCAGCGAAGGTTATTTCAGCACGGAAATCATTCCGAAAGAATTGGGTTTTCCGTGCGTTCCATCAACTCTCAACCATCAACTCTCAACTTGGTTTTACTGTCGGCCCGTCGGTTCGCATGATTTGATGACCAAAGTGATCCTGGCGCGGGCAACAGCAGTCGCGGAAAAATTTCCGTTCCCGCGCGCGCCGAAAAATTCCGACACGACCTTGCTAATCGCCGGCCACGGTACCGGGCGCAATGCGAATTCCCGCAAAGCTGTCGAGCGGCAGGTGGAATTGATCCGCGCGCAAAACATTTACGCCGACGTCGGCGCGGTGTTCATGGAAGAAGCGCCGTTCATCAGAGGCTGCCACGAAACCGCGAAAACAAAAAATATCGTCGTCGTGCCGTTTTTTATCAGCGACGGTCTGCACGCGGTCGAGGACATTCCCGTTTTGCTCGGTGAGCCGGTACGCATCGTCAAAGAACGTCTCGCCGCCGGCCAGCTGACATGGCGAAATCCGACCGAGCGCGGCGGAAAACTGGTCTGGTATGCTTCATCCGTCGGCACCGAGCCGCTGCTGGCCGACGTGATTTTGGAGCGTGTGCGCGAAGCGGCGAAATAAATTTATGAAAAAACTCCGCATCGGATTTTTGAGCACCGCCGGCATCGGCAGGAAAAATTGGAAGGCCATTTTCAATTCCGGCAACTGCATCGTCACCGCCGTCGCCAGCCGAGACCTCGAGAAAAGCCTCAAATTCATTGACGATTGTTCGCGCGAGGCCGCATTTGAAACCAAGCCAGTGGCGCTCGGCAGCTACGAAGAATTGCTCGCGTCAAAAAATGCGGATGCAGTTTATATTCCGTTGCCAACCAGTTTGCGGAAAGATTGGGTCGTGCGCGCGGCGAATTCCGGCAAGCACATCGTCTGCGAAAAACCATGCGCCGTAAATTCGGCCAGCCTCGACGAAATGCTTTCCGCCTGCAAAAAAAACAACGTGCAGTTCATGGACGGGGTGATGTTCATGCACAGCCAGCGGCTCGCGCGCGTCCGCGAAACACTCGACGACGGCGCGAGCGTCGGCCCGATCAAACGCATCGTCGCGCAATTCAGTTTTCCCGGCCACGAGGAATTTTTCAGCAAGAACATCCGGGTGAATGCTGCACTCGAACCCGCCGGCTGCCTCGGCGATCTCGGCTGGTATGACATCCGGTTCGCGCTGTGGGCGCTGAACTGGCAATTACCGCGCGAAGTCTCCGCTCGCTCGCTCGCGCAAACCGGTTCGTCCGTGCCGACGGATTTTTCCGCTGAACTGTTTTTCGCCGCCGGCGTCTCTGCGAGCCTGTATTGTTCGTTCAACAATTTCCGCCAGCAATGGGTCAACGTCAGCGGCACGAAAGGCTATCTTCAGATTTTTGATTTTGTGAATCCGTTTTACGGAGGCGAACTCGGATTTGAAGTTACCAACATCGGTCAGGACGGCTATAATATCGTTCCAAATGTGCGCCATGTGCAAGTTGCGGAACACAGCAACGGCCAGCCGACCGCGCAGGAATCTAATATGTTCCGCAATTTTGCGAACCAGATTTTTTCCGGAAAGCTCAACGACGACTGGCCGATGTGGTCGGCCAAAACTCAAAAAGTTCTGGACGCCTGCCTTGAATCCGCGCGGCGCGGCTGCACCGTTAAATTGTGAATGTTTAAATCGTTGCATCGTCTCGCAGTTCACGATTTAACCATTTAACAATTCAACGAGTCCCGCTATTCTCCGCGCGTGCAGTTTCAGAAAATCACCATCATCGGCGTCGGCCTGCTTGGCGGTTCAATCGGACTGGCCGCGAATAAACGCCGCGTCGCCGGAGAAATTGCCGGATTTGTCCGCAGTAAAAAAAATATTTCCAACTGCGAAAAATTCGGCGCGACGGATTTTGCCACGACCGATTTGCTCGCCGCCGTTTCCAACACGGATTTAATCATTCTTTGCACGCCGCTCGCGCAAATGGCCGCGATTGCCAAACAATTTCTGCCCGCGCTCAAACGCGGCGCGATTGTCACCGATGTCGGCAGCGTGAAATCCGGCGTCGTGCGCGAACTCGAATCGCTTGCCCAAAAATCCGGCGCGCATTTTGTTGGTTCTCATCCGATGGCCGGCGCGGAAAAAACCGGCGTTGCCGCTGCGCGCGAAAATCTTTTTGAAAACGCCGTCTGTGTTTTGACGCCGACTAAAAAATCCAGTGCAGTCGCCGTCCGCAAATTGGAACAATTCTGGAAATCGCTCGGCGCGCGCGTTTTGAAACTGGACGCCGCGCAACACGATTTGCTCGTCAGCCGTTCCAGCCATCTGCCGCACGTCGTGGCCGCGACGCTGGCAAATCTGGTTTTGAATCCAGCCAGTCCAAACACGCAGGCGCAACTTTGCGCGACCGGTTTTCGCGACACGACGCGCATCGCGTCCGGCTCGCCCGAAATGTGGCGAGACATCGCGCTAGCGAACCGCAAAAATCTTTCGCGTTCGGTGGACGCGTTTGTGGCGGAACTAAAAAAATTCCAAAGCGCGCTCAAAAGTGGCGACGCGAAAGCCGTTGAAAAAATCTTTGCGGCGGCAAAATCGCGCCGCGACAACTGGTGCGCGAAAGGCGCTTCAACTTCGTCGGAATAATGGCGCTTCCCGAACTCATCGAAATCGTCCCGCTCTCCGCGCCCGTGCGCGCGGAGATTACCGTGCCCGGTTCGAAGAGCATCACAAACCGCGCGCTGATTCTCGCCGCGCTCGCTGACGGCGAGGTCACGCTCACCGGCGCGCTGTGGAGCGAGGACACGCAGATTATGGTCGAGTGTTTGCAGAAATTGGGATTTGAAATCCGCGTGGAAAATGATCCGGCAGAATTTTGCAACCGCACGATCATAGTCAAAGGACTTGGCGGGAAATTTCCAGATCGTAGGACAGGCGTCGCGCCTGTCTCTTCCATTTCAAGTATTTCAAATGGAGGCAGGCTGGAAGCCTGTCCTACGGAACTGTTTGTCGGCAACGCGGGCACGGCGGCGCGGTTTTTATCGGCGTTCGTTTGTCTGGGCGAGGGCGTTTGTCGTTTGAGCGGCGTGGCGCGGATGCACGAACGTCCGCAGGCGGCGCTGTTCAAAGCCTTGCGCGAGCTTGGCTATCGCGTCGAATCGGAAAATGGGAATGACAAGCTGCCGGTGAAAATTTGGGGAAAAGCGGAAAGCGGAAAGCGGAAAGCGGAAACAAGTTGCAAAGTGAGCATTGAAGAAAGTTCGCAGTTCGCGTCGGCGCTGTTGCTTTGCGCGAAAATTGGAAATTGGGAAGTTGAAGTCGTCGGCGAGAACGCGGAAGAATCGCCTTATGTGGCGATGACTTTGAAATTGATGAAAGCGTTTCCGAAAAATGGCGGGACTTTTCAAATCGAACTTGACGCGTCGAGTGGAAGTTATTTTTTAGGCGTTGGTTGGTTAATTTATAAAGAATTATCACTTGATGCTTTATCCAATGTTTTTGAAAATCCTAAACTTGAATTGCAACAAAAGCACAAAGAATTATTAAAGTTGAGATCACAACAAAATCAAATCCTTGTTAAAGAATGGCCGGATAGTGACTTGCAAATAGATAGTGACTTCGCAATTTTTGTTCGCGCCAAAAATGGCGGTATTTCAATCGAGATTTCACGTTCAAAAGATTTGGGTGATAGCATTATGACTGCAATTACGCTCGCTCCTTTCAACACACAACCAGTCAAATTCACTTCACTAGGCCGCCTGCGCGTCCAAGAAACCGAGCGCGTCGTCGCGTTGCGGACGGAGTTGACCAAATGCGGCGCGAAAGTGGTCGAGGAGGGCGACACGCTGACGGTCTGGCCGTCGCCGTTGCACGGCGCGGAAATCGAAACCTACAACGATCATCGCATGGCGATGTGTTTTGCGGTTTTGGGATTGAAAGTTCCCGGCATAAAAATTAAAAATCCCGCCTGCGTGAAGAAGACGTTCCCTAATTTCTTTCAGAAGCTGGCCGCGCCACCGCCGCACGGTTTGGGCGCGGAGATTTGGGAAATCAAAAACGGCCAGCGCACGCGGAAATTGAGCGGTGAAGATTTGTTTGCGGATTAGTCGTAACGGCGTCTCGGCAGAGCGCCGCCATACAGAATTATTTTGCTGCACTCTGCCGAGACGCAGCTACAAAAATGAATTTGAAACAACCGATTGTCATAGCCATTGACGGCACGAGCGCGAGCGGCAAGAGCACGAACGCCAAGCTCGTGGCGAAGGCGCTCGGCTACGTTTACGTGGACACGGGCGCGATGTATCGCACGCTGGCGTGGCATTGCCTGCAAAAGCGCGTGGATGTCCACGATGCGAAGGTGGTCGCCGCGCTTTGCCGCAAATGGAAAACGTCGCTCGAATGCGTGGAGAAAAATCATCTGCGCGCAGTGCATCTGCTGGTTGAAAATTATTTCCCGGAACAGGAAATCCGCACTTCGGAAGTCAGCGCCGCCACGTCGGTCATCGCCGCCGTGCCGAAGGTGCGCGATTGGATGAAGAAAAAACAGCGCGAGTGCATCCAGTTCGGCAATCTCGTGATGGAAGGCCGCGACATCGGCACGAATGTTTTTCCTGAAACAGATTTCAAATTTTATCTCGACGCGAAGTTGGAAGAGCGCACCGCGCGCCGCGCCGCTGATGGGGTTCACGAAAATCTCGCCGCGCGCGATTTGCGCGACAGCCAGCGGGCGAGCGCGCCGCTGATGATCGCGCTCGGCGCGAAGGTAATTAACAATTCGCACATGACTTCGGAGCAGACGAGCGGGTTGATTTTGGAGGACCTCCGCGCCCGGCTCGGCTGATGCATGAATTTTATTTATTTCATCGGCTGGTGTTTTTTCCGGTTGATGTATGCGGTCTATTTTCGCTGGCAGATTTTCAATGCCGAGCGCGTGCCGCTGTCGGGTGGAGTGATTCTCGCGTCGAACCACGCGAGCTTTCTGGATCCGCCGATTGTCGGCTCGGCGCTGCGGCGTCCGATCAATTATCTCGCGCGCGCGAGTTTGTTCCGTTATCCCGGCGTCGGCTGGCTGTTGCGGAAGTGGAATTCCGTTCCCGTGGACCGCGACGGTGGCGGCGCGGCGGGCTTGAAGGCGATTCTTGAACGGCTGCTGGCGGGCGGGGCGATCATTTTATTTCCCGAAGGCACGCGCACCAAGGACGGCAAGCTGCAGCCGGCGCGTTCGGGCGTTGGCTTGACGGTGATCAAATCGCAGGCGGTCGTGATTCCCGTGCGGACGTTCGGGACGTTTGAATGTTACAACCGCAAATGGAAATTCCACATGCCGGTCCGCCTCACGGTGAAATACGGCGAGCCGATGAATTTTGAAGCGTTGCGCGCCGAGGCCAAGACTTGCGCCAAACCGAGGCTCAAGGAAATTTACCAGCAGGTCGCGGACGAAATCATGGCGGCGATTGCGAAGCTCGAACCGAAAGCGGACTGATTTTTTGGCAGAATTTACAGAACTCAACGAATTTAAAAAACGCGTTTGGACGTCAGCATTTGATTCTGAATAATTTTGTTAATTCTATCCAAACTTTTTTGGATTAAATCCCCAGGTTTGCCAGCGTGTTGCTGATGTTGTTGACGACCTGGACGAGCTGCGGATGTGATTGTTCAAATCCCTGAACGGAAGAACGCAGGCCGCGCACCGACAGCTCGCGCAACGCGGTGTTTTGCGCCGCGCGCGTCGCCTCGTGCGCCGACAAATGGGCGAAGCCCGCGATGCTCTGCGCTTGTTCGTCGTGCGTCTTGGACAGCGCGGCCACTTCCGTCTTCAGCCGGCCAAGCAGGTCGAGCAGCTCGCGCTTGCGGGTGTCACCGACGGAGGTCGCCGCTTGAATCTTCGACTCAATTTCGTTCAACGTTTTTTCAATCATGATGTAAAAGTAATTTGCGGCGGAAAATTCGGCAAGCAAAGTTGGCGTTCAACCTTCCGCTTGCGGCGTGAAACCGGCTGAAGCTTGAACTCCAAAACTTCACCACCGACCGTCTTTCGGCAGGAACGGCTGGACGATTTTCCAGATTTCCGCGCAGACCGACTCGACGGGATTTTCGCCGCTCAAAAGGCGGAAACGCTCCGGTTCGGCGGCGGCGATGGCGGTGTAGCCTTTGACCACGCGCTCGAAAAATGTCTTGTCCGCCTCCTCCATCCGGTCGCGCACGAAGGGCAGGGTGGACTGGCGCATCGCGCGGCGCAGTTCGCTGATTTCCTGCGAGACCGTCATGAGCAATGTCAAGTCAGGCCGCAGGCCGCCGACCGCGATGTCAATCACGGCCCGCACCATTTTCAAATCAAGCTGCCGGCCGTAGCCTTGATACGCCGTCGTGGAATCGTAAAAACGGTCGCACACGACGATTTCGCCGGCGGCGAGCGCGGGGCGGATGACTTCGCGAACGAGCTGCGCGCGGCTGGCGTTCATCAGCAGAAATTCCGCCTCGGCGGTCATGGCGTGGTTGTGCTGGCTGTGCTTGAGCGTATGGCGGATCTCCTCGCCGATGGGCGTGCCACCCGGCTCGCGCAGCGTGCGCACATTATGGCCGCGCGCGCGCAACTGCCGTGTCAGCAGTTCAATCTGCGTGGATTTGCCGCAGCCTTCCGTGCCCTCGAACGTGATGAACAGGCCCTTGCTCACAATTTTTTCAGTTTGATTCCCTTCGGCGTGTCTTCGATGACCCAGCCTTTGGATTTTAATTCGCCGCGGATTTCGTCACTGCGCTTGAAATCTTTTGCCTGTTTTGCGGCAATGCGTGCTTCGGCCAGTGCTGAAATGTCCGCCGGAATTTCAGCTTCTGATTTTACGCCGATGCCGAGGACGGAATCAATTTTGTTCCATTCGATCAAGGCTGATCCGGCGGCGGTCGGACTCATGGAATGTTCCGCGAGCCGGCGGTTCACTTCGCGAATCCATTCAAACACCGCGCCCCACGCGCCGGAAATGTTCAGGTCGTCCTCCAGCGCGGCCGTGAACGACGGCAACAAACTGACGACGGAATTTTCTCCGGGATTTTTTTCGAGTGCCAGCATTTCCGCCGCACGTTCGCGCAACTTGCCGACGCATTCGTCAATTCTTGCCAGCGCGGTTTTGGCACCTTGCAAACCTTCGATTGTGAAATTGAATGTCTCGCGATAATGCGCGGTGAGCAGCAGATAACGCACTTCGCGGCCGGTGAAACCTTTGGCCTGCAAATCACGGAGCGTGAAATAATTTCCGAGCGACTTGCTCATTTTTTTGCCTTCGACCAAAAGATGCGCGCCGTGCAGCCAGTATTTCACAAACGGTTTTTGCGTCGCGCCTTCGCTTTGGGCAATTTCGTCCTCGTGATGCGGGAAGATCAAATCCTCGCCGCCGAGATGCAGGTCGAAGCTCGCGCCGAGGATTTTCATGCTCATCGCGCTGCACTCGATGTGCCAGCCGGGACGGCCTTCGCCGAACGGACTCGGCCAGAAAATCTCGCCGTCGTCCGGCACGCGCGATTTCCAGAGCGCGAAGTCGGCGATGGATTCCTTCGCGTATTCGTCGCTCTTGACGCGTTCGCCGGCGCGCATCTCGTCAAAATTCAGTTTCAGCAACTGGCCGTAATTGCAGCCGCAGCCGCGATATTTTTCGATGGAGAAATAAACTGAGCCGTCGGCGGCCTTGTAGGCGATGCCGCGCGCGATGAGTTTTTCGATGAGCGAAATAATTTCGGGAATGTGTGCGGTGGCGCGCGGAGTTTGATGCGGCGAAAGGCAGTTGAGCGTTTTCAAATCCTCGAAGAACGCGGTTTCAAATTTTCCCGTGAATTCCGGCAGAGTCGTTTTGGTTTCGCGGACGCGCCTGATGATTTTGTCCTCGATGTCCGTGATGTTCATGACGTGCGCGACCTGGAAATTTTTGAATTCCAGATAACGCCGGACAAGGTCGGCAAAGACGAACGTGCGCCAGTTGCCGATGTGCGCGAAGTCATAAACGGTCGGGCCGCAGCAATACATCCCGACTTTTTTTTGCGCGGGGTCGAGGGGCGCGAATTCCTGGACGGAGCGCGCGAGTGTGTTGAACAGTTTTAAGGCCATTGGCAGCGCGCAATTTAAAGCGCGGCGCGCGAAAGCAAAAGGGGAAAAATTTGATAAGGAAGTCAGGAAAGCAGGAATTGAATTCGTTCCTGAATTCCTATTTTCTTTATTCAGGATTTTTATCCGTCTCCGTCGATTTGGGTTTCAACTTTCGGCAGCGTTCCACGAACAAAAAATAAACGCCCGGCCCGAAGCAGAGCAGCATCAGGGAAATGCCCGTTGCAATGCCCCAAAAAGTTCCAATCGGCGCGCAGCAATCATCGCGGCGGCGGACAATGACGTGGCTGGGCACGGCGACGATGAGTTCGAGGATGCTGCCGCGCAGCAGCCAGCGCGTGCTGCGTTCGAGTAACGCGTTGGGTTCGTCGGATTGAGTGGCGTGGCGGAACACGATTGACCACACAAGCCAGAAAATCATCAGAAACAAGATTCCGGTCAGCAATGCGCCCACGCCGGATTTGTCGTCCGAGCCGCCGAGGTCAAAAGAGTCGGGAACTTTGTCGCCATACACGGCGAAGACAATTGAAAGAATTCCGGCAAAAAGGAGATTCGCCAAAAAGAACGCGGTGACGATGACGGGAATTTTAAGCGGACGGCGCGCGGGCAGCCGGCGTTCGGCGATGTGAATTGGCAGCAAAAGCAATAAAACTTGTCCGGCGACCAGCACGGCAAGCCAGAGCCAGTAGCTCCAGTTGGCATAAATTTTTATTGCTCCTGAAATTCCAACCCCGTCGTTTTTCAGTCCCCAATTGCCAAAAGCGGCCAGCGCGACGGGCACGGTCAAAACGAGCAGCGCCAGTGCGTAAAGTAAAACCGTGAGGATGGCCCAACGTTTCATAGTGTTTAGGATTCAGTCAGAAAGTGAAACCCCGCGCCAGCCAAATCGGTGCGCAAATTTTTTTAACCACCAAGGCACAAAGGCACGAAACAAAATTTTTTGTGCCTTGGTGCCTTGGTGGTTCAACCTTGGTTCCCGCCTCGACAAACCGACGTAATTTCCTAAATTATCCGCGATGTCGTTCAAAACTTTGGTCATCGCCGGCCGCGAATTCCGTTCGCGGCTGATTCTCGGCACGGGAAAATTCTCCTCGCCGGAAGCTATGCGCGATGCGCTCGCCGCCAGCGGCGCGGAAATGGTCACGGTCGCGCTGCGCCGCGCGGACTTGTCCGGCAAAAATGATCCGTTCGCGAACATCCTCGAATTCATTGACCCGAAAAAATATCTGCTCCTGCCCAACACCAGCGGCGCGATGAACGCCGAGGAAGCCGTCCGCCTCGCACGCCTCGCCGTCGCCGCCGGATTGCCGCGCTGGGTGAAGCTCGAAATCCATCCCGACCCGCGCTATTTGCTGCCCGACCCGATTGAAACTTTTCGCGCGGCGGAAATTTTGGTCAAGGAAGGTTTCACCGTTTTGCCGTATATCAACGCCGATCCGGTGTTGGCGAAACGTTTGCAAGAAGTCGGCTGCGCGACGGTGATGCCGCTCGGTTCGCCCATCGGCTCCAATCGCGGCCTCCAAACGCGCGACCAGATCAGAATAATTATCGAGCAGGCGACCGTTCCCGTGGTTGTGGACGCGGGCATTGGCGCGCCGAGCCACGCGGCCGAGGCGATGGAACTCGGCGCGGACGCCGTGCTGGTGAATACCGCCATCGCCGTGGCGAACGATCCGAACCGCATGGCCGTCGCCTTCAAGCTCGCCGTGGAAGCGGGCCGCAGCGCATATGAAATCGGCCTCGGCGCGCCAAGCGAAACGGCGAGCGCAACAAGTCCGCTGACGGGATTTTTGAATTGAACAGACGGTTGACTTGAACGCAGACTGCTGACATTTTTTATTTATGACGGCGACCATGATTTTGAAAGAAATTCACGCGCTTCCGGTGCGTGAAAAAACCAAGCTCTTGAAACGGCTCGACCGCGAACGCGAGCAGGCCGAGGAGCTGGATGATGTTCGCTTGTTTGACGAGGCGAAGCGCGAGGTGGCCGGGGAAAAACCTACCGGCCTGCGCCAGTTTTTGAAACAGGCGAAAATCAAAGTGTGAGCTACGCGGTTGACATCCACGCACCGGCCAAGAAAAGCCTCTGCCGGCTGCCCGCAAACATTCAAACCCGCATCGCCCGTTCCATGCTTGCCCTCGCCGAAAACCCGCGCCCGTCTGGCGTCGTTAAATTGTCAGGACGTGAAGGCTGGCGGATTCGCGTCAGTGATTATCGCGTGATTTACACAATTGACGACGCCAAAAAGCAAGTTGTCATTTACACCATCGGCCATCGTCGGGAAGTTTACCGCTGAAAATGAACTCACAAAAATTATCCGCCGCGCGCGCCAAACAAATTCTGGCCGCCGCGCAAAAGACCCGCGTCCTCGTCGTCGGCGACGTGATGCTCGACCAGTTCATCTGGGGCGGCGTGTCGCGCATTTCGCCGGAAGCGCCGGTGCCGGTGGTGGATTTCAACCGCGAGAGCTTCATGCCCGGCGGCGCGGCCAACGTCGCGCGCAATCTCGTTTCGCTGCAAACGCCGGCGGAACTTTTTGGCGCGATCGGCAATGACGACGCCGCGCGGAAATTGTTAAAACTTTTGGGCGAGCAAAACATCGGCTGCACCGGCCTCGTGAAAAATTCCGCGCGGCACACGAGCATCAAAACGCGCATTGTCGCGCATCAGCAGCAGGTCGTGCGCATTGACCGCGAGACGCGCGGCGCGCTGGACGGCAAGACGACTGCGAAATTGATCGCGGAATTTAAAATCAAACTCGCCAAGGCCGACGCCGTCATCGTGGGCGATTACGGCAAGGGCGTCGTGACGCAGTTGTTGTTAAATGAAATCAAAACTCTCTGTCATGCACGCGGCGTGTGGTTGAGCCTTGACCCGAAGCCGGTGCATCAGTTGAATTTGAGCAACCTGTCGCTTATCACGCCGAATCGCAAGGAGGCGTTTGAGCTGGCGGCCTTGTCCGACGAAACCAAAAACACGAACCCGTTTGCGGACAAAAATCTGATGCTCGTCGCGGAACGCTTGCTAAACGAGCTGCGGCCGGCGCTGCTGCTCATCACGCTGGGCGAACTCGGCATGTTGCTCTGCCAGCGCAGGCAGAAGCCGTTTCATATTCCGACGGTGGCGCAGGAGGTGTTCGATGTTTCCGGCGCGGGCGACACGGTGATTGCCACGTTCACGCTGGCAATCGCAGCGGGCGCATCGCGAATCGAGGCAGCGATTTTGTCGAATCATGCGGCAGGCATTGTCGTTGGCAAAGTCGGCACGGCAGTCACCACGCCAGTGGAATTGGTGAAAAGCTTTGAGGCGCGTTAAATCGTTGTATTGTTTAATTGGCAAAAAATCCAAACGATTCAGCCAAATGAAGATCACTGTTGAAACCATCCGCGCGATGAAACGTCGGGGCGAAAAAATCGCCGCGCTCACGGCGTATGATTATCCGATGGCAAAGTTGCTGGACGAGGCGGGCATCCCGTTCATCCATGTCGGTGATACGCTGGGAATGGTGGTGCTGGGTTATCCTGACACGACGCAGGTGACGATGGCAGACATGGAGCATCACATGCGGGCAGTCGCCCGTGCCAAACCGCGCGCGCTGCTCGCGGCGGATTTGCCTTTTGGGAGCTATAACACCGTGGAAAACGCCGTGGCCAACGCGCATCGTCTGGTTGCCGCCGGGGCGGATGTGGTGAAGGCCGAAGGCGGTCTCGAAATTTTGCCGCAAGTGCGCGCCATCCTCGCCGCTGGAATTTCATATTGCGGACATTTGGGGATGTTGCCGCAGCATATATTGGAGGAGGGTGGAAAATATCGCATCAAAGGGCGTGACGAAATGGGTCGGTTGAAACTGCTCGAAGATGCGGTGGCGCTGGCGGACGCGGGAGCGTTTGCAATCGTTCTGGAAATTGTAACTCCCGCTGTGGCCAGAGAAGTAACTGAAAAAATTGCCATTCCCACCATTGGCATCGGCAGCGGGCCGGATTGCGACGGGCAGATTCTCGTGACGCCAGATTTGATCGGAACATTTCCGTGGTTCACGCCGCGCTTCGTGAAACCGCTGGCGGATGGCGCGGGGCAAATCAAAACGGCGGTCGCGGCGTGGAAAAATTCCGTGGCAAAAATGTGAAAGACTTTTTTTCCGTTTCGGTGTTTGATGAAAGAGTTGAATTGATATGCAACTGGACACATTGATCGAATCGGCGGCGGCCAACGGCGCGAGCGATTTGCACCTGGAAGCCGGGATGCCGGCGGCGCTGCGGATTCGCGGCGCGCTGCGGCTCGCGGGCGAACCCATCGCGCCCAAAACGCTCGTGGAAGCCGCGCGCGAACTGCTCGGCGCGGAGCAATGGCCGGTGTTTGTGGAGCGGCGTTCGTTTGACCTGTCGCGGATCATTCGCGGCGTGCGCTGCCGCGTGAACGTTTTTCACACGGCACGCGGCGTCGGGCTGGCGATCCGGTTGTTGAGCGCGTTTCAGGCCACGGTAGAAAAACTGAATCTGCATCCCGACCTCAAGAAGCTCGTTAAAAATTCACACGGCCTGATCCTCGTCAGCGGGCCGACCGGCAGCGGAAAATCCTCGACGCTCGCGGCGTTGATCCAGGAAATTAATTTGACCGAGACGCAGCACGTCATCACGGTGGAAAGCCCGATCGAATACACGTTCCGCTCGCGACGCGCGTTCATCCGGCAGCGCGAAGTTGGGCGCGACACGCCGAGCTTCGAGCAGGCGCTGCACGACGCGTTGCGCGAAGACCCGGACGTGCTGATGGTCGGCGAAATGCGCGAGCCGGAGACGATGCGCCTGACGTTGAGCGCGTCGGAGACCGGCCATCTGGTTTTGGCGACGGTGCATTCCTCGACCTGCGCCGAGGCGATTCAGCGCGTGGCATCGGCGTTTCCGGCGGAAATCCAGAGCGCGGTCTGCGCGCAACTCGCGGATAGCCTCGTCGCAGTCGTTTCGCAACGGCTGCGCTTCCGTGAAGATTTGAACATCCGCGTGCCGGAATGTGAAATTCTCATGGCGACGCACGCGGTGAAAAATTTCATCCGCACCCGCGAATTTTTCAAAATCCCGTCCGCGCTCGAAACCGGCGCGGAGCACGGCATGTGGAGTTTTCAGCGTTACGCGAAATGGCTCGATAGCCGGACGAATTTTTTTGTGCCGGGGCAAAATGCCGAATCGCCGGACAGCGAGCCGGCCGACGACGTGCCGGCCTCGACCGCATTGCCGCCGCTGGCCGCCGCGCCAAGAATGGAAAAGAAAACGGCCGCGCCGAATCCAACGCGTGCCGCGGGCGCGGGCGACGTTCACCGGATTGAAATCGAGCCGGACGAGACCGGCTTCGGGAAAATTTTGAAGACGCCGTAGTGCGATGAACCGGCGCGGAAAATTCATTTGCGCCCTGATGCTTTCATTATCGGCGGCGGTGCTTTTTTCGGGTTGCACGACCAAATTAACCGCGCGGGCCGGTGCGCAGCAGGCCTATCTCGCCGGTCAGAACGCGCAGTTGCAGCAGCAGTTGGCGGCGCAATTTACGGGCGTAACCATCGTCGGGCCGGTTCAAAATCCGCAGGTGCCGTGGGTGGCCGGGCTGACGCTGGCGCAGGCCGTCGCCACGGCGAATTACGTCGGTGCGCAGCCGCCGGAGGAAATCATCATCACGCGCCAGGGCGAAAGCGCGTCCGTTGACCCGGACGTTTTGCTGGACGGCACGGACGTTCCGCTGGAAGCGGGCGACGTGGTAGAACTGCGCCCGTGACCGGCTGATTTTCGACTGTAAAAAATATTTTCAGAATTTTACTGGTTGGACAGCCATTGTCCAACCCCTCCTGCCAGAATGTCGCTCAAGAAAGGTCAATTATGACAACCATGAATGCGACAGACAAACAACTCGAACTCGGTTTCAACGGGATGCAAATCCGCGCGGGCGGCGGACGGCGCGAGCGCCGCGTCGTCCGTGCGAAATGGTGGTTTGCCAAAATGCGCGAGGCGGTGGCCGGCGCGATGGACTGGCAGGCCGCCGCCCAGCCGCGCCCGGAACAAATCTGGATGACCGGCGCGAACCGCGAACTGAAAGTGTGAACTTCCCAAGCCCGCGCGTCTGCGCGGCCTGCCGTCGCGCCGGCTATCCGCCCACAACCGGGTAGCCTGCGCGCACAAATTCGCGGATGATGGCGAGTTCCTCCTCGCCGTGGATGGTGTGCGCCTTGGGAAATTCGCGCCATTCGACATTCAGGCCGGCGGCTTTCAGCCTTTGCGCCTGTTCGCGGATTTCCACGAAGGGCAGAATCGCATCAAAATGGCCGTGCGTTAGCAGCAGCCGCTGTTGTTTTGCGACCGGCGAAAGCTCCTGCAATAATTTTTCCTGCTCGCAAACCCAGCCGCTGATGCCGACGATGCCGGCGAACCGATGCGGATAGCGCAGGCCGATTTCGATGGACAGCAAACAGCCCTGCGAAAATCCGCCAATTGTGATTTGCTCCGCTGGAAAATTTTTCGCGCGCAAATCGTCGAGCAGATCAAAAATCAGTTTCCGGCTGCGACGAACGCCGGGAACAATGTTATCCAGATCAAACCAGGAATAACCGCCGTAATAATCGTCCGGCGCGTTGACGAGCAGATAGTTCAACCACGGCAGGTTCATCGCGTCCGGCAGCCAGCGATAACCTTCGAGGCTGTCGCCCAGGCCGTGAAGCATCACCATCAGTCGGCGGGAATTTTTTTCCTGGGCGGGAATCAGTTCGGCGTGCAGCATGAATTATTTTTGTTTTATTTTTGCGGCTTCGGCGTCAAGCCAGTCGGTCAGCTCCTTGCGCTGGCTTTCTGTCAGCCGGGCGTCGGCGTGGATGGCGGTGTATTTTTTCGGCGGCATTTCGCCATTGCCGATTTCTTCGCTCATGTTTTCCAGCCGCCGTGCTGCGCGGTCGGGCGAGCCGGCGGGCCATTGCGAGAGATCCAAATTGGTGCGGCCTTCGTTGACGTCGTTGGCGATGAGCCACGACATGGGCGCGATACGCGAATACCACGGCCACCTGGTTTCGTGCGAGTGGCAATCGTAACACGCGGCGTGCAGCGTGGCGGCGATTGGCGGCTGCGGCGGATTCGTGGCCATCAAATCGCTGACGACCGGCGGGTTGGTGCGCGCCGGATTCGTCAGTTGCAGCAACAAAAATCCCGCGACGAGTGCAACGGCGATCCATTTCAATTTATTTTTCATTTAACAGTTAGACCGGCGAGCAGCGGGGAATGTTCCGGGCTGAAGCAAATTTTACCGGCGAATTCGCGCGGGCCGGGTGTTGGGTCATACCACAAACTCCAGTTCCTGCCGGTGCGGGATCAGGCCGCGCTCGTAGGCCTGGCCGAGAAACCGGCGGATGGATTCGCGGCCATTGTCGCCGTAATCGAGCGTCCAGTGGTTGACATACATGCCGACAAATTTGTTGGCGAGGTCGCGGCCCATGTCGCGCGCGTATTGCAGCGCGTGCTGCACCGCCTCGGCGCGATGCTCGAGGCTGAACTGGATGCTCGCCGTGAGCGTGTCGGAAATTTTCCGGCGGACATCCGGTGAAAACTTTTTGTGAATGACGTTGCCGCCAAGGGGCAGGGGCAGCCCGTCGTTTTGTTTGCCCCACCAGACGCCGAGGTCCTCGCACACGACCAGACCCTCGTTTTTATAAGTCAACTGGCCTTCGTGAATGATCAGACCGACTTCGGCGATTCCATTTTTTATGGCGGAAAAAATCTGGTCGAACGGCACGACGATGTAGTTGAATTCTTTCGCGGATTTTCCCAGCCAGAGTTGCAACGCCAGAAACGCGCTGGTCATCGTCCCCGGCACGGCGATTTTTTTCTGCGCAACTTCTTCGCGGGAAAATTTTTGTCTGGCGACGAGCATCGGGCCGTAGCCGTCGCCCATGCTCGCGCCGCTGGGCAGCAGCGCGTATTTGTCGGAAACGTAGGCGTAGGCATGAATGCTGACGGCCGAAACGTCGAGTTCGCCATGCGTGGCGCGTTCGTTGAGGGTCTGAATGTCTTGCAGGATATGCTGGAAGCGGAAACCGTGTGTCGGAATCAAGTCCTTGGCCAGCGCGTAAAACATGAAAGCGTCATCGGGGTCAGGCGAGTGGCCGAGAGTCAACGTCGTTTGTTCCATCCGCGAAAGTTAAACCACGCAGTGCGTACTGTCACGACGAGAAGCTTGATGATCGGTTCGTAGGACATGGAACAAAGTTAAGTTCGTTCGTAAAACCCAGCACCACACGCACGCGCCTTGACTAATCCAGCCGCAGTTGACAGCCGACCTCCTTCGTCGCTTCAATCGCTCGCAAGTTGCGGGCAAACCAATAAGGCGCGTGCGCCGTGCTCCTCCTTCAAACAATGAGTCTGTCTTCTGAACTACAACAGATGCTGAACCACAATCCCCACCACACCACGCATCGGCTGCCGGGTTCCCCACCCAAATCAACCCAACCACACATCTCCAACAACGCCACTTCCAGCATGGCGCGTGCCGACCGGGGAAATTAAGGATAATTGATGAAATTCCCAATGATTTGCAACATTGGCAGGAGAAGCAGCTGGCGTTTTTTTTTCAGCGTGATAAAAACGCCGCCTGTGGCCGAAAAGTTCGCGCTTCCCTTTCGGCAAATCCGCGACTTAGCGAGGACGCTCGCCCTACCAAATTGATACAATGCCGCAAAATCGTTTTCCAAAGCCACGCTGGGTCGCATGATCAGCCGTGGTATTTCGCCAGCCAGATGCTCGCTAAATAATCAACCAACAGCGCGACAACCAAATCAAATCGGTGTTTTCGGTTCGCAAATTCAAATTTTTGGTGTTTAACGCTGGACAAATTTCACGCACGGAAGTGCGGCCCAGCACGGACAGGCTGTCATCGGCGCGGCGGGTGCGAAGTCGGCTTAACTCCGCAACGGCCTGTGCCACTGTTTCCACGGCGTTGCCCCCTGGATTGACCAGTGGCACGCGCCGCACGTTTTTCTGGCCGTTACCATCCTCGACGTCTCGACGCTCAGGCGTCCATAGAATCGCCCGTTACGAATCGCCGACCGGCGTGCCACCATTCCGCCAGCCCAAGTTGAAGAACAGATACGCGACGAAATCCAGAAAATCTTTTCCGCCGGCAGCGGCTTGGAGCGCGTTTATTTCGTGGAAAAGACAATTCAAATTGCTGATCGTCCAACTGTCACGCTTGTCGTGCTATCGCCCAACCAGTCGTTGCAGGACGAGAAGGCCAGGCGTTGAAAACTTTTCCCGAACAGATCAGTATCGCTCCACTGCGCGTGACTGGTGCGGCCAAGGAAAGTTCTCAAATTGGCGTGGCGGCGGTTCCCGGCATCCGGCTAAAGACCGGTTCCATTTCCGGTCTGCGCGAAATTCCCATCAACCAATTGCCGGATCGCGGCGACGAAATTCTCGCCTATGCCAGCGAGCAGCCGGACTGGCAGTTAGCCATCGGCACGGAAAAACTCGCCGCGCGCGTCGTGGCGGATATCTTCAACCTCGTCATCATGTATGTGGATCGCGGTGCCGATGACCTCGCGCACCAGGCGGTGAAGTATCAGCAGCGTGATGGTTGGTCGCACGCCGACCTGCTCCGCCTTGCTCACCCGAAGGCTCCGTCCGTTCAGCACGACGCAGTGTTCCGTTGGATGCTCGCGGGTGCAGATTCGCTCGGCGAACGCGAAGTGAAGCGTAAGGTTCACGGCGAAAACCGCATCGCAAAGTATGCCGCAGTCGGCGAGTTACCGAAGTTCATCGAAGCCTTCGAGCGCGTGAAGCGTTCGACGAATGTCGTCGAAGTCGTGAAGCTCATTGACGAGTTCAATCTGCCGCGTGAAGCGGTTCCGACGCAGTGGCTCAACGAAGTTGCTGTTTGGGAAGCATTGCTCGTGAACATGCCGATGACGGCGATGGTCCGCCACCTCGGCAAGATGACGAGTCTTGGCCTGCTCAAGCCGTTCAGCGATCACCGCGTTGTCCGTGGCCAGCACGCCGCCGATGGGCAGGCCGTAGCCGACGTGCGCGTCCGGCATGAGCGCGCCCGCGACCGACACCGGCACGTTTCGCATCGGGACTTCGCCGAAGAACATTGGTCCGAGCATTTACTCATAGTCGGCCCGCCAGTTGGCGAGGTGCTGTTCCGGTGGCAGCAGCCGGAATGTGCCCGGACGGTGGGTGGTGTAATCCACCCAGGTGTGGCGGAAGAAAATTTCGCGATGCTCCGCGACGCGTTGGAACAAAGGTTGGTTGGCCAAGGCTCGCGCACCCACTCCGGCACACAGCAGACACCAGAGATCGTAGTAATGGCGGGCCATGCGGAGTTTCCGGGGTTTGTCCGCCGGCCGGAAAGTTTCCTCGTGCAGCAGGCAGGCTTTTTCCCAGAAGGTGCGTTCCGCCGCGATGACGCGCGCCGAGAATCCGGCGTCGGGCACAAGAGCTGGAAAAAGTTCCGCGACGTAAGGCTGAATGGTCTTCTGCTCATGCGGCCAATCGTCCGAGCGGGCGCCCAGCTCAATCTTCACAACGGGTCGAACGTAGCCGGCGGTTCCCGGCGGAAAAGCTGATGGGTAATGGAACAACAGGCATTGGCCATCGGCTATGTCGGGATCAACTTCGAGTTTCCAGCCGGATTCACCCAGGGTGGCATGAAGCCGGACGGCCAGCGCGGGCTGTAGCTTTTCTTGAACCCATTTCCGGCTGGCTTCCATCAGAGCTTCCAGGCGGTCGCGCCGCTTCTTTTTGCTGGGTGCTTTTTCGGGTGCGGCATCACCACCAAAGCCGAGGGCTTCCTTGTCCACCACCAGATCAATGTCCTCGGAAAAACGCCGGATCAGCCCCCAGGCTTTTGAAAGTGAAGTGCCGCCTTTGAACGTGAGGTGCTGGCCGATGTCCGGCAGGGCGAACAGTTCCCGCAAGGTCCAGCAGACCCAGAAATCTTTTTCCACGCTGACGGGTTCGAGCGAAAGCCGGCGACTGCATTCGTTGCACGCGGCAGCCTGGTCGGCAGGCGATAGTTGAAGGTAGGCATCCATGAGAATTCAATC
>Ga0302319_10000266_pt1 | contig 112962 bp, 99 predicted proteins | sample Bog_T0_2_FD_203319 | JGI IMG/M metagenome (GOLD analysis project Ga0302319, IMG submission 203319) | Peat permafrost microbial communities from Stordalen Mire near Abisko, Sweden - Bog_T0_2 | ecosystem: Environmental > Terrestrial > Soil > Wetlands > Peat | place: Sweden: Abisko, Stordalen...
GAGCCGCTTCAACCAAAAACCCAATGTACTTCCCAAAGTTCAAACCTCCTTAAAAGGGGCTTGACCGACGTCTCCCCATATTAGGCAGCCGTTGACAGGAGGGCCCCCTCCAATCTGCCTTGGAGCGATGCCCGATTTCCGCGCCTTCTGCCAACCCTCCGTATCCGACCCGAAGGAGATCGTCCTTGCCCAGGATGAGTCCCATCACCTGGTCGCCGTCAATCGCGCCACCGCGGGATCGACGGTCGTCGCCTTTGACGGGAAGGGCTCGGAATGGATCTGCGAGCTCGCCGATGCCGACAAGCGCTCGGCCAAGCTCAAGGTGCGCTTTGCCCAGAAGGCCAAGCCGATGCCGTGGCGGATCACGCTCGGCCAGGCCCTGCCGCTCGGGGGCGCCATGGATTCCATCGTGCGCAAGGCGACCGAGATCGGTGTGTCCCTGATTGTGCCCTTGGAGAGCGAGCGCACGCAGGTCCACCTGGACGGGGACCGCTCCGACAAGAAGATCGGCAAGTGGCAGACGGCCGCTCTCGAGGCCGCGAAGCAGTGCGGCAATCCCTGGCTTCCGGACATCGGGCCGGTCACCGCCGCATCGGCCTTCATGGAATCGGCCAAGGGCTATGACCTGAAGCTCATCGCGAGTCTTCAACCGGGTGCCAAGTCGCTCAAGCAGGTGCTGTCGCAGTTCAAAGGGGCGCAGAACCGCTTTCCCCGGAACGTCCTCTGGCTCATCGGGCCGGAGGGCGACTTCACGCCGGCCGAGATGGCGCAGTCCCGCACGAGCGGCTTCGAGCCGATAACGCTGGGGCCGCTGGTGCTGCGCTGCGAGACGGCCGCCGTCTACGCGCTCAGCGTCCTCAGCTACGAGCTGTCGGAGTAGGCGAGGCTACCAGACGAGCAGGCCGCCCGCGAAGGTGAGGCCCGCTCCGACGCTGCAGAAGATGATCTTGTCGCCGTCGGCGAAGATGCCCTCCTCGGCGGCCCACCCGAGCGCCATCGAGACGCTGGCCCCGCTCGTGTTGCCGTACTTCGCGATGGTCACGACGAACTTCTCGTAGGGGATCCCCACCCTCTTGCTGACGGCCTTGAGTATCCTCGCGTTCGCCTGGTGCGGCACGACCCACGCGATGTCGTCGGGCTTGAGGTTCTCGCGCTTCAGGGTCTCCTCGATCTGCTCGGCGAAGCCGATGACCGCGTGCTTGAAGACGGCCACCCCGTCCATCTGGATGTAAAAATGGTGCAGGTCGCCGCCCTTGGCGTCCGGCCACGGGATGCGCGCGCCGCCTCCGGTCCTCTGGATGGCGGCAAACTGATCGGCATCGCCCGAGATCCCCATCCGGTGGAGACGGTGGCCATTCGGCGAGCCCGTCAGGATCGCGGCCCCCGCGCCGTCGCCGAAGAGGAAAGCCGTCTCGTGGTCCGTAGGGTTCGTGATCCGGGACAAGAGCTCGGCCGTCACGACGATCACGTTGCGTGCGGATCCCCCGAGGATCAGCGCCCTTCCAACCTCGAGCGCATAGAGCCAGCCCGAGCACGCGGCATTGAGGTCAAAGGCGGCGCAGCGCGGGATCCCCAGGTGCTTCGCCAGAGCGCTCGCCATGGACGGCACCGGCTGGTCCGGGATGATCGTCGCCATGATGATCGTGTCGATCTCGCCCACCTTGATGGAGGCCTGGATCAGGGCGTGCTCGACCGCGACCGCGGCAAGAGCCGTGGCGCTATCGTCGTCGGCGGCGTAGCGGCGCTCCTTGATCCCCGTCAGGCGCACGATCTCCTCCTCCGTTCGGTTGGGGAAGGCCTTGAGGATCTCGCTGTTCGCCCGGACATTCTTCGGCACGGCAAACCCCACGCCCGCGATGCAGACGGTCTGGGAGACGGGCGTCTGCGGCGACGTCATTTGGCGGCCTTCTCAATATAGCGGGCGACGTCGTCGCCCGAGATCCGCCCACCGGGACCCGTGCCCTCGATGTCGGTGATCTTGGCCGGGTCGAGGCCCGCCTCCTGGGCGAGCTTCGTCGCCTTCGGGGTCCAGATGGCGGCGGCCTTGGCAGCGGCCGGGGTGGATACGGCCGCGGAGGCCGAGCTGCTCTTCAGGTGCTGGAGGCTCGTGTCCGAGGTCTCTATCTGCAGGAAAAGGGCGCCGGAGGGCTTCGCGTCGCCAGGCTGGGCGTGGATCGATCGCACGGTGCCCTCGCAGGGCGACTCGAACTCGAAGATCGACTTGTCGCTCTCGAGCTCGCCGATCTTCTGGCCCTTGGACACGTGCGCCCCGGGCTGGATTTTTAGGCTAACGACGGTCAACTCGTTCACCGTCGCGCCCATGGACGGCATGGGCACGTCGATCAGGAAGGTATCCATCAGGGTTTGATTGGGCCAATGGTGGGCACCGCCGGGGGTTCGGTCAACCCCTCAGCCTTGGCCGAAGGCTCGGTATCAGGGGGCCTTCATCGGCCGCGTGATCTTCCACACGGCGAGGCAGCTGGAGATAAGGCCCGGAAGCTCCGCGAGGGGGATCATGTTCGGGCCGTCGCTAAGGGCGTGCTCCGGATCGGGATGGGTCTCGATGAAGAGGCCGTCCGCGCCAGCGGCGAGCGCGGCCCGGGCCAGCGGGGGAACAAACTCCCTCTGGCCGCCGCTCTTGCCGCCGGCGGCCCCGGGCAGCTGGACGCTGTGCGTCGCGTCGAAGACCGTCGGGTAGCCGTTCGCGGCCATGATCGGGAAGGACCGCATGTCGACCACCAGGTTCTGGTAGCCGAAGGTCGTGCCGCGCTCGGTCTGCCAGATCTCGGAGGCGCCGCCCTGCTTCAACTTGCCGGTCACATGCACCATGTCCTGCGGCGAGAGGAACTGGCCCTTCTTCACGTTGACCGTGCGGCCGGTGGCCGCGGCCGCGAGCAGGAGGTCCGTCTGGCGGCTGAGGAACGCGGGGATCTGCAGGACGTCGCACACCCTGGCGACCGCCTCGACCTGCGTGCTCTCGTGGATGTCGGTCAGGACGGGGAAGCCGAACTCCTCCTTCACCATCGCCAGGAGCTCGAGTCCCTCCTCAAGGCCCGTTCCGCGGGCCCCGCTGCCGGACGTCCTGTTGGCCTTGTCGAAGGATCCCTTGAAGATGATCGTCAGGTCGTGGTGGGCCTTGCCGATCGCGGTCAGCCCCTTCGCGACCGTGCGGCACACGTCGGCGTTCTCGAGCGAGCAGGGGCCCGCGATGAGAAGCAGCCTCGACGGGTCGTAGAGGCTCATCCCCTCCCCTTCGCAGTGCGGCGCTTCTGCTTGATCGCGGCGCCGATGAACGCGGCGAAGAGCGGGTGGGCCGCGTTGGGCTTGGACTGGAACTCCGGGTGGAACTGCACGGCCACGAACCAGGGGTGGTTCTTCATCTCGATGATCTCGACCAGGTTCCTCTTCGGGTTGATCCCGCTAATGATGAGCGTGCCCTTCAGGCGCGAGACGTACTCGTTGTTCACCTCGTAGCGGTGGCGATGGCGCTCCTTGATGAGCGGCTGGCCGTAGGCCCTGGCGGCGATGGATCCGGGCGAGAGAGCGCAGTCGTAGCTGCCGAGGCGCATCGTGGCCCCCTTGTCGGTGATGGCCTTCTGCTCCTCCATCATGTTGATGACCGGGTCCGCGCACTTCGTGTCGAACTCGGTGCTGTTGGCGCCCTTCAGGCGAAGCACGTTGCGGGCGATCTCGATCACCGCGATCTGGAGGCCGAGGCAGAGGCCGAAGTACGGGACCTTCTTTTCGCGGGCGTACTTTGCCGCCGCGATCTTGCCCTCCGTGCCGCGGTCGCCGAACCCGCCGGGGACCAGGATGCCGTCGAGCCCCTTCAGGAGCGCGAGGCCGCCCTTCTTCTCCAGGTCCTCGGCGTCGATGCGGCGCACATTGACCCGGCAGTTGTTGGCGATGCCGGCGTGGGTGATCGACTCGTAGACCGATTTGTAGGCGTCCTGGAGCTCGATGTACTTGCCGACGACCCCGATCGTCACGTCGTTCTTCGGGTTCAGCAGCCTGCGCACGATCTCGATCCAGATGTTCTTCTTCGGCTCGGCCTTCCTGAAGCCCAGGAGGTCGAGCACCAGCTCGTCCATGCCCTCCTTCTGCAGCGCGAGCGGGAGCTGGTAGATGGAGCTGTCCACGTCGCGGCACTCGATCACGGCCTTGACCGGTACGTTGCAGAACATGCTGAGCTTGTCGCGGAGGTTGGTGTCGAGCGGGTGGTCGCAGCGGCATACAAGCACGTGCGGCTGGATGCCGATCTCGCGCAGCTTGGCCACGGACTGCTGGGTCGGCTTGGTCTTCAGTTCGCCGGCGGCGGCGAGGAACGGGACCAGGGTGACGTGGATGAAGAGGACGTCCTTCGGGCGCTTCTCGAGCGCGAACTGCCTCATGGCCTCGAGGAACGGCAGTCCCTCGATGTCACCGGTGGTGCCGCCGATCTCGGTGATCAGGATGTCGACGTCCTTGCCGCCCTTGTAGATGCGCTCCTTGATCTCGTTGGTGACGTGCGGGATCACCTGCACGGTCTTGCCGAGGTACACGCCGCGGCGCTCCTTCTGGATCACGCTCTCGTAGACCTGGCCCGAGCTGAGGCTGTTCAGGCGGGAAAGGGTGCCGCTCGTGAAGCGCTCGTAGTGGCCGAGGTCGAGGTCGGTCTCGGCCCCGTCCTCAAGGACGTAGACCTCCCCGTGCTGGTACGGGCTCATGGTGCCCGGGTCGACGTTCAGGTACGGGTCGAACTTCTGTATCCGGACGCGCAGTCCCCGCAGCTCAAGGAGCGCGCCAAGTGCCGCCGCGGTGAGCCCTTTGCCCAACGAGGAAACCACTCCTCCGGTTACGAAGATGTATTTCACCTGAGAGGGATAAACGGCGCGAGTAGAGGCGCGCAAGATTCTTCAAACAGCACGCCGGAACCTAGTGCAAAAGCAGCCCGGCGGCAACAAGGACGGTCACCAGGACCACCGCAAAAAAGAAGGCCCACATGGCCATCTTGATGAGCTTCATGAGGACCCAGAGCACCCCGCCGGCGGCAACAAAGGTGCATCCGATGACGAACCAGTGGGGATATTCGGCAAGGGAATCGAACATGCCACAGACTGGCATCCCGGTTTGGCCGATAGCAAAATGAATTGCCCAAAGGAACCGGCCCACCCCAACTCTGACCCTTCCAACACCCAACGATGACCAAACCCGTGCCCACGATCGACCTCGCCGGAGTAGGATCCCCCATCATGGACCTGACGGCCCAGGTTCCGGACGCCTTCCTTTCCAACGTCGCCGGTGATAAGGGCGGCATGGTGCTCGTGGACGACGTGGAGATGGGACGGATCGTGTCGCTCCTGGACACGCCCCCGTCGGTCACGACCGGGGGATCGGCGGCCAATGCCACGTTCAACGCGGCGCGGCTGGGCCTTAAGACCACTTTTGTCGGCAAGGTCGGCAATGACGCGATGGCGGCCACCTACCTCGAGTACTTCGGCAAGGCCGGCGTCGACACCTCGCGCTTCAAGCGCGGCACGGTGAACAACGCCCGATGCCTGGCCATGGTGACGCCGGACGCCCAGCGCACGATGAGGACGAGCCTCGCCGCCGCGATGACGCTCGGCCCGGACGAGATCTCCGTCGCCGACTTCAGGGGCGTGAAGCACGCCCACATCGAGGGCTACTTGGTCTTCAACCAGGACCTCTGCGAGGCCGTCCTCAACGCCGCGCGCGCGGCCGGGTGCACCATCAGTCTCGACCTGTCCTCCTTCGAGGTGGTGAACGCGACCAGGAGCTGGATGTTCGGGCAATTCGGGCGCGGGATCGACATCGTCTTCGCGAACGAGGACGAGATCCGAGCCCTCTACCCGAGCGACCCGGGCGACTACGAGGCCCTGACCCGCAAGCTCGCCTCGCTCGGCGTCATCGCCGCAGTGAAGATGGGCAGGGACGGCTCCTGGGTGGCCAAGGGAGACGAAATCCACCGGATCGCACCCGTGGTGCTCTCGGACGTCATCGACACGAATGGCGCAGGCGATGCCTGGGCAGCCGGATTCCTCTATGGCTACCTCAAGGAGTTCCCGCTGAGCAAGTGCGGGGCCATCGGATCGATCCTCGGATCGGAGACCGTCAGGCACTTGGGGCCCCTCATTCCGACCTCGGCGTGGGACGGGGTTTTGAGGCGCGCCACAGGCTAAGAGCTATTTTGGGCTGTTTGGATCGGCGCCAAAATAGGCTTTAACTTCCTTTAGTGGAAAAACTTACTAAGAAGATATAAAATTGTGTTCGACAGATTACTCTGTATTATAGAGTACTCTGGCATGGACATCTCATCCGACGAAGCAGCCCGGGCGCTCGAAGCCATCGAGACCTCCAAGATGGCCATGCGCCGGGCCATCATGAACAGCCGGGGTCCTGCGTATTTGTGGATCTGGGGTCTCGTCTGGATGGCGGAAGCGATCGTTCGAAAGATGGCCCACCCTGGGTTCTGGGTCGCGATCCTCTGGATCTCGGCGGCCGGAGTCGTGGCGAGCCTCGTGGTCGGGATAGCCCAGAGCGGCAAATTCCGCTCAAAGCTGGACCGCCGGTTCCTGGCCGTCTGCGCCACCCTCCTCATCTTTGGCTACGGCATCTGGCCCCGGTTCTTCCCGCTCTTCAAGACCTACGACTCGGCCTACGCCTACCAAGTCATCCTCTGGATGCAGCTCTACATCGTGGGCGGCATCTGGTTCGACACCTTCCTCCTCTGGGTCGGCCTTCTCATAACCGCCATCATCCTGACCGGCTACCTTGGGTTTCCCGAGTACTTCTGGCTGTCCGCCTTCCTGTGCGGTGTCGTCCTCTTCTGCAGCGGCTTCTACATCAAGAAGTGCTGGCGCTAGACCATGGACCAGCTCGATCCCATCATCCACCAGCCGGCCCGGCTCCAGATCATGTCGGCGCTCTGCCAGCTCTCGGAAAACGAGCGCGTGGACTTCTCGACCATGAAGGACCTCATCGGGCTCACCGACGGCAACCTTGGCGCGCACCTTGCGACCCTTGAGTCCAAGGGCTACCTGGCCCTTTCCAAGGAGTTCGTCGTGCGCAAGCCGAAGACCTTTATCTCTGTAACGCCTGCGGGTCGCGGCGCGTTTACCAGTCACGTCGCGGCCCTTCGGGCCATCCTCCTACCGAAATGACCGCAACTCCCCCACTCCTGTCCGCAAACGGCGTCGTCAAGCGCTATGGCTCCCTGACGGCGCTCGATGGCGTCTCGCTGGACATCGCCCCCGGCGAGTTCTTCGGGCTCCTTGGGCCGAACGGCGCAGGCAAGTCCACGTTCATGTCGCTTGTGGCGGGGTTCCGTCCCCTGGACGGCGGGACGCTGACGGTCGCGGGCGAAAGCGTCTCGGGCTCGGCCTCCGCGCGCACGGCGCTCGGCCTCGTGCCGCAGCACATCGCCCTCTACGTCGATCTCACCGCCGAGACCAACCTGCGCATCTTCGGCGAGCTGTACGGGCTCAGGGGAAAGGAGCTCAGGGAGAGGATCGACCAGGCGCTCGAGGCCGTGCAGCTGGCTGACCGCAGGGCGGATGTGGTCAAGACCTTCTCGGGCGGCATGCAGAGGCGCCTGAACCTCGCGGCCGCCCTCCTGCACCGCCCCAAGCTGCTCCTCTGCGATGAGCCGACCGTCGGCGTCGACCCCCAGTCGAGGAACGCGATCTTCGACCTGCTGCAGGAGCTCAACCGGGGCGGGCTGACCGTCATCTATTCCACGCACTACATGGAGGAGGCGACGCGCCTCTGTTCCAAGATCGGGATCATCGACCATGGAAAGATCCTGGCGCAGGGATCGATCGACGAGCTTCTGGACCAGCTTCCCTTCGAGGAGGAGATTCGTTTTCCCGCGAGCGATGCGACCAACGTGCTCCTCGCGCAGCTGGGAGGCCACGGCGACGTGGAGACGGTGGACGGCGTCCATCGCTTCAGGCCCAAGGGCGGCTACCCCATGAGCTCCTTTTACCTCCTGACCGAAAGCCATTCCCTGCCCCAGAAGCTCTTCACTAGCCAGCGCCCCAGCCTTGAGGCGCTCTTCCTTCAGCTGACGGGTCGCACCCTTCGCGAGTAACACATGAATTCCATCATCGTTCTCCTTAGAAAGGACTTCTCGATCCTCCTGAAGGACCGGGCCTCGATCATGCTCACGTTCTGCGTGCCCTTCGTGCTGATCTACCTCTTCGGCCAGATCTACCACGTCAACTCGAGCGACCCCGGCCCGTCGGGCATCCCGGTGGCCGTCGTGAACCAGAGCGACAACCCGGCGGCGGAGCGCCTCGTCAATGCCCTCAAGGAGGAGAGCGCCTTCAAGATCCTCACGAAGTACGTGAACGACGACAAGACGACGAGGCCCCTCACCGAGGATGACCTGCGCCCCATGATGGCGAGGGACGACTTCCGCTTCGCGCTCGTGATCCCGAAGGACCTGATCCGCACGGACCACATCGGACTTCATCTTAGGACCTACACGAACCCGAGGAACGAGATCGAGTCACAGACCTTCAACGGGATCCTGCAGAAGACGATCTTCTCCCGCGTGCCGCAGCTGATCGGCGAGTCCCTGCAGGCCCGCGCCCGCTCGTACCTCGGCGACGTAAAGCTTGATGAGTTCAACACCAACATGGCGCACACCATCGCGACAACCTGGGGCGGCGACGAGGAGACGATCAAGAGGCACATGAGCGAGGGCCAGCTCAGGATCCTCAACGGAGACCTGAACGCGGCGAACACCACCGCCGCGGGCACCGAGAGGAGCAGCGACGCCCTTTCCCAGATCGTGAAGATCGAGAACACCCAGGTGGCCGGCGTGGGCCTCAAGTCGCCGATGGCCACGATGCTTGTCGGTGGCTGGGCCATGCAGTTCCTCCTCTTCGCACTCACGGCCTCGGCCACCGCACTCTTCAGGGAGAAGGAGCACGGCATATTCCAGCGCGTCCTCGCGGCCCCGGTCTCCAGGGGCGACATCCTGTGGAGCAAGTTCCTCTACGGGATCTGCCTGGGTCTCATCCAGCTGATCATCCTCTTCTTTGCGGGCCATGTCCTCTACGGGATCGAGATCGGGGCCCAGCTCCCGCTCCTTGTCCTCGTCTGCGTCTTCGCCGCCGCGGCCTGCACGTCCTTCGGCATGCTGATCGCCGCGATCGCCCCGACCCCGGAGTCGGCGCGCGGCATATCGACCTTCGTCATCCTGCTCATGTGCGCCGTCGGCGGCGCCTGGTTCCCGGTCAGCTTCATGCCGGATTTCATCCAGCGCTTCAGCAGGCTGACGCTTGTCTACTGGTCCATGGAGGGCTTCAGCCAGGTGCTCTGGTCTCACGACACGCTCCTGCAGCTCCTGCCGACCTTGGGCTACCTGACCCTCATAACCGGCATCGTGATGGCCTTCTCCGTGTGGCGCTTCAGGAAGGGCCGGCTCTTCGACTGAGCGGCCCTCCCCCACTCCGCCCCAAATTTTCTTTGCCGAAGGGGCCCGCCTGGGCGACAGTTGTCGTTCCATGCCCGAGAACCTGGAGACGCTGGTCACAGACCTTGCCGTGCGAGCGCGCGCGGCATCGCTGGAGCTTGCCGTGTCCGCGACGCAGACGCGCAATGCGGCGCTCCTCGACCTCGCGTCCCGGATCGACGCCTCGCACGAGATACTTGCCAACGCCAATGACAAGGACCTGGCCGCCGCAAAGGCCAACGGGCTGTCTGCCGCCGAGATCGACCGCCTGACCCTCACCCCGGCGCGCCTGAGGCACCTTGCGGAATCCGTCAGGCAGGTGGCCTCGCTTGCCGACCCCGTCGGCGAGGTGATGGAGGAGAGCACCCGCCCGAACGGCCTCAGGCTCCAGAAGGTGCGCGTGCCGATCGGCGTCGTCGGCGTCATCTTCGAGGCCCGAGCGAACGTGGCGGTCGACTGTGCCGTCCTCTGCCTGAAGAGCGGTAACGCCTCCATACTGCGCGGCGGCAAGGAGATCTTCGAGACGAACCTGGCGCTGGCGCTCCTGATCTCGGACTCGCTCGCGATCTCGGGCCTTCCGCGCGACAGCGTGCAGTTCGTCCCGACGACGGATCGCGCGGCGCTGCAGGTGCTCCTGAAGCTCGACAAGTACATCCACTGCATCATCCCGCGCGGCGGCGAGGGACTGATCCGGTTCGTCGCGCAGAACAGCACGATCCCGGTCATCAAGCACTACACGGGCGTCTGCTTTGTCTACATCGACAAGGACGCGGACCCGGCGATGGCGGAGTCGATTGTCGTCAACGCGAAGACACAGAGGCCCGGCGTCTGCAACGCCGCCGAGCAGCTCCTCTTCCACGAGGATGTCGCGCAGGCGCTCCTGCCAAGGGTCGGGGCAGCGCTGGCGGCCAAGGGAGTGAAGCTTCTGTCCGACGACGCGTCCGCAGCCATATTGAAGGGCGCCGGTGTCGCGACCGAGCTCGCGGCGCCTTCCGACTACACGAAGGAGTTCCTCGACCTGGTCGCGGCCGTCCGCGTCGTCCCGTCGATCGAAGAGGCCATCGCCACGGTGAACCGCGACGGTTCGGCCCACAGCGACGCCATCATAACGGCGGACAAGGACGCAGCCCGCCGCTTCCAGGCCTCGGTCGACAGCGCGGTAGTCCTTTGGAACGCAAGCACACGTTTCAATGACGGCTTTGAGTTCGGGTTCGGCGCGGAGATAGGCATCAGCACCGACCGGCTCCATGCCCGCGGGCCGATGGGGCTAAGGGAGCTGTGCAGCTACAAATGGCTCGTCACCGGGACGGGCCAGATCCGGGCCTAGCCGCCAAGACAAACCGTCCCTGTGCCCGCTCGCGCGAACACAGGGACGGCTGTGAATTTCCCGCCAGCTACTGGATCTCGTAGATCTCGGCCAGCGCCACGCCCGTGGTGGCCCCAACGCCTGCCACCTCGACCGTGTAGGAACCGGGCGAGAGGTTGACGATCTCCGCGCTGTCGGCGCTACCGGCAGGCAGTGCGAAGGTTATGCCCACAGCGGCCGTGGCGATCGCGGCCGCGTCGGCGGCCGTGCCCCAGGCGACATTGGAGGCGACAATCGTTGAGCCGCTAATCACCTCGAGGTTGGGCTGCGCGAGGACCCCGCCGACACCGAATGCCGCGAGGACCGGCCCATCGGCGCGCACCAGCAGCTTCTCGGACCCGTTCCCTGAGATGACGAATCCCGGGATCAGGATGTTGCCGCCGGTTCCGACCATGGCGCGTGTCGAGATGTTGTTCAGCCTCGCGCTGCCGGTGTAGGACAGTTCGTAGACCTCGGCCAGGGCGACGCCCGTCGTGCTGTTCAGCCCCGACACCTGCACCGTGTAAGAGGCGCCAGCCTGCAGCGTCACAAGGAGGGCGCTGTCCGCCCCGCCAGGCGTGAGGGCGAACGTCACCCCCTGCGTCGCGGAAGCGATCGCCGCGGCGTTCGGGGCGGTGCCCCATCCCGTGTTGGTCGCGATCATGTTACCCGAGCTGTCGAGGACGGTGAGAACGGGCTGCGCAAGGACCCCTGTCACGGAGAACGTGGCAAGGGTCGGTCCGACCGCACGCACGAGGAGCGTCTCGGTGCCGCTGCCGGCGATGTGGAAGCCTGGGATCAGGATGTTGCCGCCCGTGCCGACCATCGCGCGCGTGGAGATGTTTGTAAGCCGGACCGTCTGCGAACCGGGGGCATATACGCTAAGCGTTGCCGCGGCGCTCGTCGTGGATCCTGCCGTGTCAGTCACCGTGACCGTGTAGCTGCCCGCATCCGAGGCCTGGGCGCTGGCGACCGTGTACGACGATCCCGTGGCCCCCGAGATGGCGTTTCCGTTCAGGTTCCACTGATAGGACACTGTAGAAGACCCGGAGGCTGAGACGCTCAAGGTCACGCTGGACCCGGTTGTCACCGATTGCGAGGCCGGCTGGGTAAGGATCTGCGGCGCGGCTGAGAACGAGGCCATGCGAATCTCGGCATTTCCGGCGTCCGCGATGTAGAGATTGCCGCTGCCGTCAATGGCGACGTCGTAGGGCTCGTTGAACTCGGCATCGGCACCCGTGCCGTCCGCGTGCCCGGCCGGCGGGGCCTTCTGGCCCACGGGTTCAATCGGGGGCGCCGATCCCGCGATCGTCGTCACGACTCCGGCTGAGGTGATCTTGCGGACATCGTTGTTCGCCTGCTCGACCACGAAGAGGTTGTCGTTGGCGTCCACCGCGAGGCCGATGGGAAGGTAGAACGAGGCGGCCGTGCCCGTGCCGTCCTTGTTGCCGGGGTTGCTGGTCTGGCCGGCGAAGGTGCTGACGACGCCACCCGGTGTGATCTTGCGGATCGTGTCATTGCCGTAGTCGGCAACGAATACGTTTCCTGCGGAATCGACGACGAGGCCCGCGGGCAGCCTGAACGAGGCCGCGGCGCCGGTGCCATCCGTGTTTCCCACGGCACCCGCCGTGCCGGCAAAGGTGGACGACACGCCTGCCGGCGTGAACTTCCTCACGATGTTGTTCTTCTGCTCGGCGACATAGACGTTGCCGCTCGAATCGGTCGCGATTCCGACCGGGCCGTTCAGGAGGGCCGAGCTGCCAGTGCCGTCGGTGCTTCCGGCCTTCATGGGCGTTCCCGCGAAGGTGCTGACGACGCCTGAAGGGGTGATCTTACGGACGGTGTCGTTGACAAAGTCGGAGACGAAGAGGTTTCCGCTCGGATCGACGGCCACCCTGAAGGGGGCGTCAAACTGGGCGGACAGGCCCGTGCCGTCGGCCGATCCCGCGTTGCCGGGTGCTCCGGCGAACGTGGTCACGACTCCGCCGGCCGTGATCTTTCGGATGTTATCGTTGTTCTCATCGACAACGTAGACGTTACCGCTCTTGTCCACCGCCACTCCCGTCGGGAACGAGAATCTCGCGGCCGAGCCGGTCCCATCCGCGTTTCCGCCCTCGGGCACGCCGGCCAGCGTCGTGACCACCGCGGATGTCGTGATCTTTCGAATCGTCAGATTATTGGCATCGGAGACGAACAGGTTGCCGCTGCTGTCGATGGCGACGTCAAAGGGCCCGTCAAACTCGGCGCTTGTCCCGGTGCCGTTCACGGAGCCGGGAATTGTCGCGACGCCCGCGAATGTCGAGACTGTGCCGCCCGGCGTGATCTCCCTTATGACGTCGTTGTTGAAGTCGGCGACCCAGACGTTGCCGCTGCTGTCAACCGCCACGCCGGTCGGGTCGTCGAACATGGCCGAGGCGGCAGCGCCGTCCTTGTAGCCGGTCTTGCCGACGGTGCCGGCGATGGTCGTCACCGCGCCGCCCGGGGTCACCTTGCGGATCGTGTCGTTGACGGTGTCGGCCACATAGATGTTCCCGGAGGAATCGCACCTGATTCCGTAGGGCGACTTGAATCGCGCGACCGAGCCCTGGCCGTCCGTCGACCCTGCGACGCCCGCCGTTCCAACGAGCGTAGTCACGACGCCGGCCGAGGTGACCTTGCGGATGGTGTTGTTGAGCTGGTCGGAGACATAGATGTTTCCGCTGCCGTCGACCGCGATTCCGTACGGGCTCGCGAACTGGGCGGCCGCTCCGGTGCCGTCGTTCGTGCCAACAACGCCGGGGGTTCCCGCGAGCGTCGTCACGACGCCAGCCGGGGTGATCTTGCGGACGGTGTCATTACCCTGGTCGGCGACGTAGACATTCCCGCTCGAGTCCACCGCGACCCCGGTTGGTGCGGCAAAGCGCGCCGCCGAGCCCGTGCCGTCGACACTGCCGGAAGCGCCCGCCGTCCCCGCAAACGTCGTGACCACGCCGCCCGGCGTGACCTTTCGGATCGTGTCATTGAAGGAGTCCGCCACGAAGACATTGCCACTGGAATCCACCGCCTCGCCCGCTGGCCCGCCGAAGGAGGCCGCAGGGCCGGTTCCGTCCACCGCGCCGCCGATCAATCCGGACATTCCCGCCACGGTTGTCACCGTGTAGGGCGTGGCGTAGTTGCTCTGGGCGAAGGAAGGGGTGGCAAGCAGCGCCGCGACGCCAAGCGCGACGAAGGTGCTGGCACGAAATAGCAGGCTCGGTTTGTACTCGATCGGGATGTTCATGGATTTTGCGAACGGACGGGGGTTGGGGGAAATATTCTGCGACGCCACGCGGGTCATGAAGGACCCTTCGGCGCCAGGGGGGAGGTACTAATAAGACAGCGGCCATCCTATTCGTCCCATAAAAGTTCATTATTTGGCAAACCCCATATCTCTGTTTCTTTATGATTACCGATGATTTCGGTGATCTTTCGTTGGAACTTTCTTGGGTAAATGCGCCCAGAAGACCGGAGCCTTCGGTCCAACGTGGGTGGAAGGACCCGTACCCAGCAGGGGCTCACTTCAGGCAATCCATTTGGATCGCCCCAAGATCTTGGAATGTCGACCCGTCTCACTGTGGTCCACCGATCAAGGAATGGGTTGCGCGGAACCACTGTCCAACTTACCTTTCCCAATGATAGTAATGACTAACCGCGTCTCCATAGTCCTGCTCGCAACGGCCCTTCTGGCGGGTCGAGCGCTTGCGCAGGAAGTGGCCACGGATTCACCGGCGGCGCCCATGGGTGCCCCTAAGACGGCGGGCAACTCGACCGGGTCCTCCGACACGGCGACCATCGTCCTCGCGCCCGCCCCGAGGGACTACGCGCCCCCGGCGCACACGGACTCCGACGGCGAGACCCGCACGATCTCCGCCGGGCTCGCGGCCGCGCTCTCCGAGGGCATGCCGAAGTACAGCCCGCCGACCCCGACGCCGACCCCCGTGGCCGACCCGGTCGACATGAGGGACGTCGACAAGCCCAAGAACGAGATCAAGCGCCTGCCGAAGTACGTCGTCCAGGAATCGCGCCCACCGGTATTCCGCGAGAGGGATCTCTTCACGGCGCAGGGCCAGATCGACCTCGCCTTCAAGAGCCACTCCGGCCTCCTCTTCGGCAACATCCTCGGGCTCAACTCCGGCGCCGCGCAGATGATGTATCTCGAGGACCAGAGGCTCGACAACATTGATGACCTGAAGGACGAGGCGCACGCGATGTCTCGCGGCGGCGCCTCCTCGGAGGGCACCTATATCCTACAGCAGAGCAGCGACACCTACATGCGCAGCGGCACGGGATGGGACTGGTCCGGCGGAGGAATCGTCGGAGGAAATAAGTGACCGAGTCCCTGATCCTCCGGGAACTTCTGGCGGCCGGCCAGGGATGGGTCTCGGGGGGTGCCATGGCCACCAAGCTTGGGGTCAGCCGCGTGTCGGTCTGGCACCAGATGGAGAAGCTCCGCTCGCAGGGCTTCGAGTTCGAGGCGCAGCCCGCCCGCGGCTACAGGCTCTCCAAGATGCCCCCGATGCTGCACCCGGGCCTCGTCGAGGCCCAGCTGAAGGTGCGCCGCAAGGGCTTCGGCTTCGAGGTCAGGGAGACGATCGACAGCACGAACGACGAGTGCGCAAGGCTGCTCGCCGCGGGCCGCCCGGTGCCCTTCGCCGTGTTCGCGCAGAGGCAGACGAAGGGCCGAGGACGCTTCGGGCGCGTCTGGCACAGCGAGTCGAGCTGCAACCTCTATTCCAGCTTCGCCTTCCGCCCGAGGATCGCACCGGAGAGGATGCAGACCTTCACCCTCTGGATGGGCGTCACGATCTGCGAGCTGGTCGCCAAGTTCGTGCCCGTCGTGCCCGGCGTGAAGTGGCCGAACGACATCGTCTTCGACGGCAAGAAGGCCGGCGGCATGCTGACGGAGGCCCGCGTCGACGCGGACCAGATCCGCGACCTGGTCTTCGGCCTGGGACTCAACGTGAACAGCCCGCTGTCCGAGTGGCCGTCCGACCTCGCACGCCGCGCGGTCTCGCTCTCGGAGCTCTCGGGGGCGCCCATTGACCTCAACCGCCTGACGGCGGCCCTGATCGGCCGCGTCCTCCTGGCCTACGAGCGGTTCATCGAGGGCGAGCACAGGGACACGTTCGCGGAGCTCTGGAACAAGTACGACGTCCTGCGCGGGCGCGAGGTGACGCTCACCGAGGCGGGCCGCAAGCGCCATGGGCGCGTCCTCGGCATCGACGACAGCGGCTCCCTCCTTCTTCGGGACGACAAGGGCCGCACCCAGGGATTCAGGGCGGGCGAGGTGACGATCGACAAGGAGTCCTGAGCGCGTCCCGGCATGCCCATCCCCCCCCAGCCCGCCATCGAGGTCTCGAACCTCGTAAAGTCCTACGCCGGCGTGACGGCCGTGAACGGCATCAGCTTCACGGTCCCGAAGGGTGAGATCATCGGCTTCCTCGGGCCGAACGGCGCCGGGAAGTCGACGACGATGAGGATCCTCACGGGCTACCTTCCCGCGACCTCCGGCAGCGTCTCCATCTGCGGGTACTCGGTCGTGACGGATCCCGACGCGGTGAAGAAGCGGGTTGGCTACATGCCCGAGAACAACCCCCTTCCCGACGAGATGCGGGTCAGCGAGTACCTCTACTTCAGGGGACGCCTGAAGGAGATCCCGCGCGGCAAGCTGGGCTCGCGGATCGACGAGGTCCTGGAGCTCTGCGACCTCAAGCGCGTCCGCCACAAGATCATCGGCAAGCTCTCGAAGGGCTTCCGCCAGAGGGTCGGGATCGCCGAGTCGGTGCTCGCCGAGCCGCCGGTCATCATCATGGACGAGCCGACGATCGGCCTGGACCCCCACCAGATCCTGATCGTGCGAGACCTGATCGCGAGCCTGCGGGGCCGCATGACGGTCCTCATCTCCAGCCACATCCTTCCCGAGATCGAGATGACCTGCGACCGCGTGCTGATCATCAACCAGGGCCGCATCGTGGCCCAGGGGACTCCCGCGGACCTCCGGCGCGAGGTGCTGGGCCAGTCCGCCTACGAGATCGAGGCCGCGGGGGACCTTGGGTCCCTGCCCTTCCTCCTCGGCGCGATCGACCCGGGCCTGTCGGTGGCCTCCGAGGGCACGCCGGACCAGTACGGTTTCCGGACCATCAAGCTCAAGACCCTGAACGCCGAGGACTCGGGGGAGGCGATTCTGCGGGCGTGCATGTCGGAGGGCCTGCGCGTGCGGGCGCTCAGCCGCGCGCACCCGACCCTTGAGGACGTGTTCCTCGCCGCGACCCGCCGAAGCTGGGACGCCGTGTCGTCCGGCCCCGGAACGAGGACATGAAGCACTTCTTTACGATCCTCAGCCACGAGGTCCGCATGCTGCTCGTCAGCCCGAGCACCTACATCGCGGCCGTCGCCTTCCTTTCGCTGATGGGCTTCTTCTTCACGGGCATCCTCGAGGACTACAGCAAGACCCCCCAGGACATGTCCCCGGCCTCGGTCTTCTTCCTCTACTACTGGTTCCCCGTCATCTTCATGGTGCCGCTCCTGACGATGAAGTGCCTCGCCGAGGAGCGCCGCCTGGGGACGATCGAGACGCTGCTTACGACACCCGTGACCACGACCGAGGTCGTCCTCGGCAAGTACGCCGCGGCCTACCTCCTGTACCTCGTCTTCTGGGCGTCGACCTCCGGGTTCTTCTACATCCTCAGCCACTTCGCGGGCGAGGCGCACCTGATCGACCCTGGCCCGATCCTCGGCGGCTACCTCTTCATCACGGTCTCCGGGTTCTTCTTCATCGCGATCGGGGTCTTCGCGAGCTCGCTCTCCAAGAACCAGGCCGTGGCGGGGATGCTGTGCGTTGTCATGCTGGCGGCCTTCATCTTCGGCGGCCTTTACCTCGCCCACGCACCGTGGCTCGAGCGCGAGGCTCTCTCGCCCCTCAAGGAGGCCGTGATGTACGCCGACATCTTCCAGCACTATGAGGACTTCACGCGCGGGATCATCGATACGCGCGAGGTGCTCTTCTACGTCAGCGGGACCGTGATCTCCCTCATCTTCAGCATCCTCAGCGTCGAGGCGAAGCTCCTCCACAGCTAGGCAAGACAAGCGCGCGCGATGGACGGATTCCGACTTTCCCGATGGGTGCGAACACTCAACCTGATCCTCCAGGCGGTGTTGTTCCTCATGTTTGTGGGCGGACTGAACTACCTGGCGAGGAGCCACTCATGGCGCTACGACCTGACAAGGTACCGCAGGTTCTCCCTCTCGCCCGAGACGCTCGCCTATCTGCATGAGCTCTCGCTGCCGGTCCACATCGTCGTGACGTCGAACGGCACGGACGACCCGGAGATCAAGGGCATCCTGCGCGAGTACGTCTACGCGACCGAGGGCAACCCCGCGGGCCAGGTGACCTACGAGTACGTGAACCTCTACGAGGACCGTAGGAAGACGGAGCAGTACGGCGTCGCGCAGCCGGGCATGGTGCTCTTCCTCTGCGGCGACAGGAGGCGTGTCCTGACCCACGACAACTTCTACCGCGTCCAGGACAAGGAGGCGAAGGCGTTCATAGGCGAGCAGGCCGTGACGGCCGCCGTCCTCGACGTCTCGAACCCCGACCGCAAGAAGATCTACTTCCTAGTGGGCCGCGGCGAGCTGCGGCCCGACGACGTGGATCCCGCGCACGGACTCTCGGTCATCCGCGACGAGCTGCGCCAGCGAAACTACGACGTCGAGACGCTCGACCTCTCCTCGACGCGCAAGATCCCGACGGACGCGGCGCTCCTCGTCAGCGTGGCCCCGCGCGACTCGTTCACGGCCTCCGAGCAGGAGATGATGCGCCAGTACCTCGGCGCCGGGGCCGGCAAGCTGATCCTCTTCGCCGCCGTCGAGACGACGCCCGGCCTGAAGGACCTCCTCATCGACGACTGGGGGATCATCCTCGACGATGACATCATCCTCGACCCGTCCTCCGAGAACATGACGGAGGACGGCGACCTGATCGTCCGCACCTACTCAAAGCACCCGATCACGCAGACTTTGATCGACTACCAGGAGGGCCTGCGGATAGGCCACGCGCGAAGCGTGCGGCCCCTGCCCGGCCGACCGCTCTCCGAGGGGCTGACGGTCGTCACCCTGGGCGCGACGTCCCCCACGGCGTGGGGCGAGGTCGGCTACCAGGAGCGTGGCGTGGCGCCGTACATCGCCGGGCTGGACATCAAGGGCCTGCCGCAGATGGACCCGGCCAACGCGCTCGGCATCGCGGTCTCTTCCGAGCGGGTTCCCGTCAGGGGAGGCCTCACCTCGAGCGTGCCGGGCGGCAAGATCGTCGTCTTCGGCACCGGGGACATGATCTCCAACTCCAGGATCACCGACACGGGCACGATGGCCCTCTTCCTTGGCGCCGTTAACTGGGCCGTCGGCCGCGACGCCTCGCTCAACGTCCCCGCGCGCCCCATCGAGCGCTACTCCCTCTCCCTGAGCGCCGGCGAACTCGCCCACCTGCGCTACACGCTCATGCTCGCCCTGCCCGGCATTGCCGCGCTCCTCGGGATCGCGGTATACTGGGCACGGCGAAACTAGACTCTCCCCCGGCACCAAAGACATGCGCTCCAAAGTCACACTCGTCCTCCTTTTCCTGAACGTCGCGCTGTTCTTCTTCATCTTCTATTTCGAGCGCGACTGGAGGACGGAGCGCGCGTCCCATGAGGCGAGGCGCAGGGTGCTTGGGCCCGAGGCCGCGAACATCACCTCGCTCGACGTGGTCGGGGCCACTCCCGAGACGAGCTACAGCCTCGAGCGCCGCGGAGACGCGTGGTTCCTGACAAAGCCCGTTGACTGGCCGGCCAACCCCAACGCGGTCAGCCACATCCTCAACGAGCTCCAGTTCCTCGAGCACGTGGCGAGCTTCAGCACGAAGGGCCTGGAGAAAACCGGCCAGAAGCTGTCCGACTACGGGCTGGAGCAGCCGAAGATGACGCTCTCCTTCACGTCGGGCGTGGAGTCGACCACCGGGAATGCCGCGCCCCAGACGACCGTGCTCAAGATCGGCGACACCTCGAAGGTCGGCGCCAACCTCTACCTTCTCTCCAACGACGGCGACACGATCCACGTGGTCGGCAGCTCGCTCGCCGACAGCCTCGCCGTGTCGTTCGACCAGCTCAGGCTCGACACCATCTTCACGATCCAGGTCTTCGAGGCGCAGTCGCTGAACCTTCAGACAGCGGCGCCCTCGAGCGTTCGCGTGAGACTCGACCGAGACCGCGAGAGCGGCCACTGGATGTTCCGGACCCCGGTTAACGCCCGGGCCGGCAAGAACGCGACGGAGCTCACCCTGAACGACCTGGACGGCCTGCGCGTAAAGTCCTTCGTCGTCCAGAACCCGCCCGCGTCGCCCCCGGCCGCCTCCCCCGTGCTGAGGATCACGATCGAGGGGAACAACAGGCACCAGACGCTCTTCATCGGGACTCCGTCCGACGACGACAACGACTACTTTGCGCAACTCGAGGACCGGGGCGCCATCTTCACGGTCAACATCCCGTCGAAGCTCATGGACACCCTCAAGGACGCGGCGGACCAGCTGCGCGACCGCCAGATCCTGGACTTCGACCCGGACGCCGTCTCCTCGATCTCGCTCTCCGCGCTCAACCTGCCGGAGATTTCCCTCCAGCGCCTGGAGTCGCCCGCCGCGGGCCACGAGGCAGGCTGGCAGATCACGAGGCGCGGCGGCGCGCAGGGGACGCAGACGCTCCCTGCCGACACGGGCGCCGTCCAGCGCCTCCTCGAGAAGCTCGAGACCCTCAACGCGCTCAAGTTCCAGAGCGACGCCCCCACGAACGCGGACATCGAGGGCTGGGGATTCAACCGGCCCGAGCGAGAGATCAAGCTGACGCTGCGCGGCACCCCGTCGACCGAGATCACGCTCCAAATCGGCCTTCCGACCAAGCGCGAGAACGTGGCCTACGCGAGGATCGCCGGCCTCCCCTCCGTCTACGCCGTCGAGCCCGACATCCTCAGGGAGACGAGCGCCTCGCCGCTGGCCTGGCGCGAGCGCCTTCTGAGCTCCCTGCCGGCCGCCGCGCGCATCACCTCCCTCAGCCTGACGAACGCCAACGACAACTCGCTCGTCTACACGCACACCCTTGCCGGCAATGAGACGTGGGACACCGCGCTCGCGACCGAGACGGGACAGCGGCGCGAGGCGATACTGAGCCTCCTTGCCCAGCTGCGGACCCTGAGGGCCGCGAGCTTCGACCTGGACGGCTTCCCCGACAAGGTCTTCGCCGCCGGCGAGGTCCGCTCCTGGAAATACCGTCTCGATGCCACTATCTCGCTCCCCGGCGGCGCGGGACCGGGGCAGGTCAACACGATGACCCTCTGGTTCGCCGAGCGCACCGGCGGCACCGAGCAGCTCGCCGGATCGAAGGACTTCGGCGCCGTCTTCCATATCGAGCAGCCGCTGCTGGACGCCCTATTCACGCTCACGCGCCCCTGATCGGATGCCCGCCGGAATACTAAGGCCCTGCCTCGCGGGTGCGCGCATGTGCGCCGCTTTCTTGGGCACCATGCTCCTCTGGACCCTGTGGCTGGGGCTCACGATCCTGCTGATATTCCAGGCCTACATCGCATCCGTCAACGAGATGCCCGTACCCAGGTTCCTCCTCCATGCGATCGAGGCGCACCTGGCCGAGTCCGGCGCCACGGTGACGTTCGGCCAGGCCACCTTTGATCCCTCCGGACGCGTGCTCCTGAAGAAGGTCCGGTTCAACCTAGACACGTTCAGCGAGCCGATCGTGACGGCGGACACGGTGTACCTGCGGCTCGACCCGTGGGCGCTCCTCGAGCGCCGCTTTGAGCCGCGCGAGATCCGCGCCACGGGCGCCAACCTCTATGTCCCCGCGATGATGTCCGCCTCCGGCCAGGCCGAGAAGATCATCGAGGACATGGACGGCGGTTTCTCGATCACGTCCCGCGGCGACGAGTTCACCGTCGACTACCTCAACTGCCACCTGGGCGCCGTCAGCGTCACCGCGCACGGCACGATCAATGCCGGGACGCTCAAGGAGGCGGGTGGCACCGGCGAGGCCAACAATCTGCCGCTGGCCGAGTTCCTGTCCAAGAACTACCTGGGACTGAGCAAGGAGATCTCGAACGCGGAGACGCAGATGGCGGGCCTTGACCACGCGGTCGTGACGGCCGTGCTCGTGCCCTCGGACACAAGGGGCGCGATCGTCAACGCAGAGCTCCTGGCGGACAGCCTGAAGACCACGAAGCCCGTCGCGATCGAGGCCACGCGCATCAAGGTCGAGAGCCGCTTCCCGCTCCTTGGAGGGGCGCCGACCATGACGGCGCTCGTGGCGACCGTCGAGGGGCTGAGCGTGGCCGGCAAGGTGGACGCCAAGGGTGCCCGCGCGCGCATCCGAGGCGTCCTGAAGATCGACACCCTCGCCTTCCAGCCCCGCGAGATGGATCTCACCGCGGGCTCGGTCACCGTCGATGGCGACACGATCGAGGCCCCGATCGTCCGCATAAGGCCGTGGGACGGGAAGAACATGACGGCCCAGGTTGGCGCCGTGATCCTAGGCCGCCCGGTCTGGGCGCGGGGCAACGTGGACCTGGACGCCATGACGGCGGACGTCGACTTCAACGCCTCGCTCGCCCCGACGATCCTGGAGCCCATATCCAAGAGGATAGGCGTCGACCTCCGGCACTTCGCGGACCTGAGGAAGCCGGTCGAGGCCGTCGGCACCGCGAAATTTGGGCCGGGATGGAAGTTCACGAAGATCGATGCGCGATTCGACACGCGCGACTTCACCGCCTACGAGGTGCCCTTCGACGAGGCGCGCGGCCACGTGTACTTCGACGGGGACCACCTGTTGGTGAACGACGCCTACGGCAAGAGTGGCGACGACTTCGTCCTCGGCTCCTACCAGCAGGACTTCACCAACCAGGACTTCCGCTACCTCCTGACCGGCCGGCTGCGCCCGCTCAACATCTCGCCCTGGTTCGGCGGCGACTGGTGGAAGAACATCTTCGGCACCTTCGCCTTCCCCGTCAGCCCGCCTGACGCGAACCTGGAGGTGAGGGGCCGCTACTCGAAGGTGCGCAAGTTCTCGGTCTTCGGCTACGCTTCTGTCCCCGGCCCGCTCGTGAAGGGCGTCCCCTTCGATACGCTTCGGACGATCCTGTTCGTGGACGAGAACGCGGCCGACGACCTGGAGATCGCCGTCACGAATGCCGGCGCCTCGGCCGTCGGGTCCTTCAAGCTATCGACCGAGCCCTCCGACGGGACCTGGACCGGGCTCGACATCGACGGGGTCTCGGGCATCGACCTGGCGCCCCTGGCGCCTCTCCTGCCTCACGACGGCGAAGCCGCGATCGAGGCGTTCTCCTTCATTCACCCGCCTTCGGCCACCGTGCACGGGCACTTCGACGGCCCGGGCAGCGGCACGAACCACAAGCAGCTCCACGCGGTCGTGCGCAGCGACACGCCCCTGCGCATCCACGGCGTCGCGTTCGACCGCGCGGCCTTCACGCTCGACCTGGCCGACGACGACATCCACGTGAGTGCGATAGAGGCGGGCCTGGCCGGCGGTACGGTGAAGGCCTCGGCCGACGTGACGGGCCCCGAGAGGCGGCTCGGCTTCAAGGCGACCATGACCGGGGGAAGCCTGGGGCTCGCGGCGCAGGCGGCCTCGGGCTACGTCGTCAAGGCGAAGCAGGGCGAGTCGAGCGCCATGGACACCTTCGCCAAGGACAAGTCCGGCGTGCGCCTGGATCTCAGCGTCTCGGGCGCCGGTCTCTGGGACCAGCTCGCCACCTTCGGGGGCGAGGGCAATTTCCAGATCCAGGGGGCGAACCTCGGGGAGCTCGGGCTCTTCGGCGGCCTCTCCAAGGTCCTGAAGTTCCCCGAGCTGCGCTTCACGCAGGCCCGGGCCACCTTCAAGATCCAGAACTCCCTCCTCGATTTCCCTGACCTGAGCGTCCTCGGCGCCAACTCCCAGATCAAGGCCAAGGGCACCTACTCGATCGACAGGCACACCCTGGATTTCACGGCCAACATCTACCCCTTCATGGAGAGCAAGAGCCCCCTGGTACTCTTCAATGCCCTGTCGGCGCCGCTGTCGGCCCTGTTCCGCGTGAGGCTGAGCGGGAGCATCGACAAGCCGACATGGAGGCTGGCGTACAGCCCCCTGAACATCTTCAGGGTCGAGGACACGAAGACCAACGGGGTCGACAAGGGCTCGAGCGGCGTCCTGGCCAATCCGGGCCCCTGACCGTCCGGGGGGCCGGAAAGCCCCGAAAAGCGAATGGGTATTAATGCGCAAACCCCATGCCGCGAAACACATTGCCCCAGCCGGTGGGATGGCTTTAATCGCTCCGGGCCAAATGGACCACGTCAACACATTGCCCCGCCGATCCTGGACCGAGCGGGTGTCGCTTGCGCTCGCCTTAATCTTGGTGGTCGTGGGCATCGCCAGCCCCATGGGCTGGATGTTCCGCGTCGACAGGCTGGTGCAGCCGATCGAGCACCTTTCGCCCATCATGTTCAACGAGGGGCTCTGCTTCCTCGCGATTGGCATAGCCCTCTTTGGCCGCGAGTTCGGCGTCAAGAATGCCCCTTGGGGCGGACTGATCGCAGGCGTCATAGGGACCCTGACCGTCATCGAGGGCCTGACGGGCAATGACCTCAAGATCGACGAGCTTTTTACGCGTGACACGCTGCTGATCGACACCGCGCAGCCCGGGCGGGGATCGATCATGGGAGCGGCCTGCATCGCGGTCGCGGGACTCACCCTCTTCTGGAAGGTCACGAACAAGCGCGCCCGCGAGCGCCTCTTTGCCGAGGCCGTCTTCGGGTCGGTCGGCGCCTCGGTCGGATTCGCCACCCTCCTCGGCTACGCGTTCTCGCTTCCCGCCGTCTATGACTGGGGCACGAACACGGCCCTTTCCGTCATCACGGCCGCCGCGCTCCTCACAACCGGCTCAGCCCTCCTGGTGCTCGCCTGGCGCGAGAGCCTGAAGGACGAGGGCGGCCCGCCGGCATGGCTGCCGATGCCGGCCGTCATCGCGAGCCTGACCCTCACCCTCATCTTCTGGGTGGGGCTCAAGGAGCGGGAGATGATCTACATGGCGCAGGCGACCGACTCCGCCGCCGACCAGATCGCGACCTACATCAAGTCGGACATCGACCAGCAGACGAACCTGGTCGACCGCCTTGCCCGCAATGGCTCCGACAACCCCGACACGAACCTGGTCGCCTGGCAGACGGACGCGGCATCGCTCTTTGACGACGCAAAGGACTCCGGCTGCATCTCCATCGCGCTCGTCGACGTCAACGGCACCCACCTCGTCGACCGCTGGGTCTACCCGCCGAAGGACAATGTCGCCCTGATCGGCTTTGACCACGGCACCGACCCGAGGCGCCGCGAGGCGATCGAGGCCGCAAGGGACAAGAACGGCCCCAATGTCACGACGTCCCCCGACATAGGCGGCAAGAAGAACCTTGGCTTCGTCATCTACGCGCCGATCGGAAAACCCGGCAGGCCCGCCCACTTCGTGGCGGTCGAGTACGTCTACGGACGCTTCTTCGCCAACGTCTACAAGAAGGCCAAGCTCGGCTACAACCTGATCGTCAAGGTCGGCCGCAACTCGGTCTACAGCTCGCTCCTGGACGACAAGGGCGGCAAGCCGTACGAGGACGAGCGCCTCTACCAGGGCATCTTCGACAAGGGCGTTCGCCTCAATGTCGCGCCGAGCAGCGACCTCCTCTCGACCGAGAAGAGCTACCTTCCGGAGATGGCGCTGGCGGGCGGTCTCCTCATCACGCTCCTCATCGGGTTTGTGCTGCACCTGTGGCGCCGCGCGAGCTCGGGCCAGTACCTCTCCGAGCTCTCCAACAAGCGCCTGATCGCCGAGAACGAGGAGCGCCGCAGGATCGAGGCAAGGCTCAAGGTCTCCGACGAGCGCCTGAGGCTCGCCCTGGATTCCACGCAGATCGGCATCCTCGAGTGGAATGTCCCTAAGGGGCACGTCTACTACAGCCCGGGCCTCTGGGGACTCCTCGGATACGAGCACGCGCGCATGCCCTCGACTCTCGAGGTCTGGCAGTCGCTCATCAACCCGGAGGACCTGCCGATGTACCGCAAGCGCACGGAGTCGCAGCTCAACGGCATCGCCTCCTTCATCGACCCGGAGTACCGGGTGAGGGCGCGCGGCGGCGACTGGCGCTGGGTCTACGTGCGCTCCAAGTCCGTCCTCGCCGGCCCGAACGGCAGGCCGACCCGCATCATCGGCACGGTCCAGGACATCACGATCCGCCGCGAGTCCGAGCAGGCGCTGAGGGAGAGCCAGGCCGAGGCCCGCAAGCTCTCGCTCGTGCCTCCAAGACGGACAACATCGTCATCATCGGTTCCGCCGACGGGAAGATCGAGTGGGTCAACAGCGCGTTCTGCCGCGTGATGGAGTACACGCTTGAGGAGGTGGTCGGCAAGGACCCGGGGCTCGTCCTGGGCGGTCCCGACACCGACGCCGCGCAGGCCGACCTCATCCGCGACGAGATTGCGAAGGGCAATGGAACGAACACCGAGATCGTCCACTACTCCAAGTCGGGCCGGAAGTACTACCTCCACCTCGAGGTCCAGGTCATCCGCAACCAGGCCGGCGAGGTCGAGAACTTCATCGCGATCGAGAACGACATCACCTCCCGCGTCGAGACCGAGAACCAGCTGCGCCGCGCGAAGGCCGAGGCCGACTTCGCCTCCCGCGCGAAGAGCGAGTTCCTGGCGTCGATGTCGCACGAGATCCGCACGCCCATGAACGGCGTCATCGGAATGACGAGCATCCTCATGGAGACCTCGCTGACCAGCGAGCAGAGGGACTTCGTCAACACGATCAGGACCTCCGGCGAGGCGCTGCTGACGATCATCAACGACATCCTGGACTTCTCGAAGATCGAGTCGGGCAAGATGGAGCTGGAGAAGGCGCCGTTCGAGCTCGCCCTCTGCGTCGAGGAGGCCCTGGACCTGTTCGCGCCGACGGCGGCCGCGAAGCGCCTGGAGATCGGCTACCACGTCGAGCCGGACGTCCCGCCCTGGATCGTCGGCGACGTGACCCGCCTGCGCCAGATCATCGTCAACCTGATCAACAACGCCATCAAGTTCACGCCCGCCGGAAGCATCGCGATCCAGGTGCGACGCATACCGCTGGACGCCAGCGTGAGGGCGACGCCCGCGGGGAGGATGAGGCTGGAAATCATGGTCCAGGACACGGGCATCGGCATCCCTCCCGACCGCGTCGACCGCCTCTTCAAGGCCTTCAGCCAGGTGGATTCGTCCACCACCCGCAAGTACGGCGGCACGGGCCTGGGCCTCGCGATCTGCCAGCGCCTCTGCCAGCTGATGAACGGCGACATCAGGGTCGAGAGCGTGCCCGGCAAGGGCTCGACCTTCACGATCGCGATCATGACGGACGCCGCCGTCCGCCCCGCGGAGGCGGTGGCGCATCCCTTTGTCGGCCTCGAGCTCCAGGGCGCCGTGGCGCTCTGCATCGAGGACAACCCGATCACCCGCGCCCGCGTGCGAACGCTCTTCGACACGCTGGGCGCCACGACCGTCTTCGCGAACGACCCGGCCTCGGCCGTCGAGGTCGCGGCCACCCTGCCCAACCCCCCGGCGGTCGTCATCCTCGACCTGCCCGAGTTCGACAGCCAGAAGGCCCTCGAGCTCACCTCGGAGATCAAGTGCCCGAGGCTCGTCCTCTTCAGGCTGGGCCAGACTCCCCCGCCCGCCCCGGGCGACGGCTACCCGTACGCCGCGGTCTCCAAGCCCATCAAGACGTCGTCCTTCCTGCAGGCCCTGGCGCTCCTCGGCAACCGCAGCGGGAGCGGCGGCATCGTCGTCCAGGCGCGCCACGAGGACCGTCCCGTCGCCGAGGAGATCCCCCTCACTGTGCTCCTGGCCGAGGACAACGCGGTCAACCAGAAGGTCGCGCTGCGCTTCCTTGAGCGGATGGGCTACAATGCCGATGCCGTCGGCAACGGCCTCGAGGCCGTGAACGCCTTCGCGAACCGCGACTACGACCTTGTCCTCATGGACCTGCAGATGCCCGAGATGGACGGGCTGGAGGCCAGCCGGAAGATCCGCAGGACGCTGCCGCCCGACCGCCAGCCGAAGATCATAGCGCTGACCGCGAACGCCATGCAGGGCGACCGCGAGATCTGCCTCGACGCCGGCATGGACGACTACATCTCCAAGCCCGTCAAGATGCACGAGATCGTGGCCGCCATCCGGCGCCAGTTCCCGAAGGTCAAGACGGAGACGAAGCCGGTCGCGAGCTGAAGGGGTTGCGGGTCCCCGCGTCGAGGTTGCGCATCTCGAGCGGGTCGTTCTCGAGGTCGAAATGCAGCCAGTGCGCCCCGCCCGGGCCGCTCACGAATTTCCTCTTGATGGAACGCAGGCCCGTCCAGACGCGGTCGCACTGCCCAGGCAGCGCGACGACCGAAGGCATGGAGATGCGAGCGTAGCCCGAGGTGCTCTCCGACCTCAGGGCGACCGTCGCCTTTCCGTCGGCGCAGGCCGTTGTCATCGCGGGCAGGTCGATCAGCGAGACCGGGCGGGAGTCAGGTCCCGGGCGACCCATGCCGCGCACGATCAAGGGAACGCGCACGCTTTCCTCGTGGGGCCAGCCCTTCCTGAAGAGCCCGTGCGAGCCGTGCATGTCGCCGTGCACCGAGGTAAAGACGACGACCGTGTCGGCGGGCAGGCCCGAGAGCAGCCGGCCGATCGCGCGGTCAGTCGCCTCGATGTGGGCGTAGTACCCGGAGAGCTCAAGGCGCGCCTTCTCGGCGACGGGACCGGGCTCGGGGACGTTCATCCGCAGCGCGACCATGGACGGGTCGGCCGGCACGATGCCGGCCGCCGGGGCCGCGTACGGGGGATGGGGCGCCTCGAGGCTCACGACGGAGAACCAAGGACCGGCGACCCCGGAGAGGAACGCACCCGCGCGCTCGCAGACGACGTCGCTCTGGTAGCCCTCGAACTGGAGGGGATCCGCAAGCCGCGTGCCGTGGAGCCAGGGGTTGTTGATCAGGAAGCCGCTTTCGAACCCCTCCCAGAAGGCGAAGCCTCCCTGGTTGGCCTTGGGAACGACCCGCCTCGCGTGGGCATCACCCGTCAAAGGGGCCTCCCTGTCCCTCTCCGAGAGGTGCCACTTGCCGAAGAACGACGTCGAGTAGGAGCGGTCCGCCATGTCGTGCGCGATCGTGCGCGCGTCCGGGGGCAGCACGTCGAAATAGTCCCGGACGCCGTTCGCCGGCGACTCGACCCCGGTCAGCATCGCGGCCCTGGCAAACGGGCCAAAGGGATGGGGCGTCACCGCCTGCGTGAACATCGCCCCCTCCCTCGCTAGCGCGTCCAGGGCGGGCGTGCGCGCATTCACGTCACCGGCACATCCGAGCGCCTGGCCGCGCCACTGCGTGGTGACGATCCAGAGGATATTGGGTAGCATGTGGGTTCGCTTGGGCCCCGGTATTGTGAACCCGCCCGGATTACACAAGATGGGGGCCTTCCGTGCAACCCGCCGTCTTGAACAAACCCCGCTGGTGGCTGTGGCCTACGATCCTGTCGCTCGACGCCCCGGTGGTGGCGCTCGTGTGGCAGGCACTCATAGCCCGCAGCGCGGGGGTGGCGCTCGGCTTGCCGGAGCGCCTGGTCCTCGGCTGCTCCGTCTGGCTGTCGTACTCGGCAGACCGCTGGATCGAGGGCTTCCGGCTGCGGGCCGAGCAGATCCAGACCCACAGGCACCGGTTCTACATCAGGTGGCGCTGGGAGATCCTCATCATCTGGATTGGCGTCCTCCTGCTCGATGTCGTGACCGCCGTGCGGACGCTGACGCCCGCGCAGTTCAGGGCCGGGGCCTTCCTCCTTGTCCCGGTCGCCGCGTACCTCCTCTCCCACCAGCTCGTCCACCGCTCCAGCCGCGGGCGCATCCCGAAGGAGGCATGCGTTGCCCTTCTCCTTTCCGGCGGCGCCGCGGTCTTCGTCGCCTGCCAGCCGGGCGCGCTCCTGCGGCGCATGGCTGCACCCGTCGTCCTCTTCGCGCTCCTCTGCTTCACCAACTGCGCCCTCATTTCCGTCTGGGAGAACGAGGTCGACGTGAGCCACGGGCAGACGTCGCTTGCGCTCCAGTATGCCGGGGCGGCGCGGATGAGCAGGATGCTGCCGTGGTTCGTGGCCCTGGCCTCGCTCACCGCCTGGCTCGTTGCCGGCGCTCCCATGGCGCAAGTCGCCGCATGCTCCCTAGCGAGCGCCGCCATGCTCGGCTTGGTCGACGCCATGGAGCAACGGATAGGCCGTTTCCTGGCACGCGTCCTGGCGGACCTCGTCCTCGTGACACCGCTCGTGCCACTCCTGCTCGCGGGAGGACCCCGATGAGCTTCGACCGCCTGGCCAAGTGGTACCGCTTCACGGAGTTCCTCGCGTTTGGCGGTGACCTGGAGCGGACGCGTTTCGAGTACCTGGGACGGCTCGCCGGCTGCAGGGAGATTCTGCTCCTCGGCGAGGGCGATGGACGCTGCGCCGAGCGTCTTGCCGCCCTGCTTCCCCATGCCCGCATCACCTGCGTCGACTCCAGCCTCGGGATGATCGAGAGGGCGGCCCGCAGGCTGGCCGGGGCCGCGGACCGCGTCCGCTTCGAGTACGCCGACATCTTCGAGTACAACCCCGGAAAGAAATTCGACGCGGTCGCGACCTTCTTCTTCCTGGACTGCTTCACGCCAGAACAGGTCGCCTCGATTGTCTCGCGCACAAGCACCTCGCTGAGGCCGGGGGCGACGTGGCTCTTCTCGGATTTCGTCGTGCCCGCACGGGGATTCGCCCGCATGAGGGCGCGCTTCTGGCTCAAGTGCCTCTACACGTTCTTCCGGTGGGAGACGGGACTTCCCATCACGTCGCTGCCTCCCTCCGAGGAAATCCTGATCCGCGCCGGCTGGTTCCGGACAGCCTTTGTCGACCGGCAGGGCGGGATGCTGAGGAGCGCCGTATTCCAGAGGACGCCGGCCACCGGGGCCGGCGCCTCCTGAAGATTACTGCAGCTCGGGCGGCATCTGGAGCACCCTCGCCGAGAGGGAATCCAGGACGCTGCCCGTGTGCTGGGCACTCGTGTCCTCGCCGGTCGTGATCGTCGCCGTGGGCGTGAAGTTTCCGAGAAGGACGCAGTAGTCGCTGTTGACCATGATGCCGAGCAGCTCGCCCATCCTGCTGAAGACGAGATCGCCCCGCGACGTCGCGAAGTCGCCAAACAGGCGCTTCATGAGGCGGTTGTCGACACGCACGTAGCCGTGGTGCGCATCGTCGAGCTTGAAGCCCAGCTCGCCGTAGCCCTTGCCGCCTCCGCTTATGAGGAGCGCGTCGGGGAACTTGAGGGGATCAGCGGCCAGCGGGTAGACCTTGGCGCCCAGTGCGGCGACCTGCTGCGCGTCGACGGGTATCACGATGACACGGGGGTCGATCTGGAGGAATTGTATCTCGGTTCCGGTAGACTTGTAGTCGGGCGGCCTGTTGAACCCGACCGAGATGCGCTGCCAGTCGGCCCCGATCTCCCTCAGCGAGAAGGGCGTGTCCTCGACCTCGACAAGCGCATAGACCTGCTTCCCGTCGGTCGTGAAGACGGTCTTCGTGTTGCTGTCCTTGTTGGTGTTTCCGAAGAGGCCCTTCTTGGTGGCCGAGAAATCCGTCTCGACGCGGTTGGCGAGGAAGTCGTTGAAGAGGACGTTGTCCGAGATCGGGCGGTTGTCGCGGATCTCCTTCGTCAGCTCCCCGGAATTCTGGGCAAGGGCGCCGACACCCTGGGCGAGCTGGGTTGTCTCCTGCTCCACCTTCGCGCGCTCGGAGCGCTCGGTCTGCACCTGGCCCTCGAGGTCGCTGGCCTTGGCGGCCAGCTGCTGCTTCTCGTGCTCGCCGACGGCGACGGCCACGGTCAGTCCCTCGATCTGCTTGAGTGCGGCTTCCTGCTGGGCCGTGAGGGCGGCCAGTGCCGCCTTCTGGCGGTCGGACTCGGCCTTCTTGTCCTCGAGCTCCCTCTGCAGCTGCGCGAGCTCGCTGCGGGTCATGGTGTTCTCCTGGGTCTGGGCCTCGTATTTCTGGCTGAGCTCGGCCTGGGCCTTCTCGGTGTCGGTCAGCTGCGCGGACAGCCTCTGGCCCTCGCTCTGCAGCTGGCCCAGGCTCTTGTCGCGCACGGCGAGCGTCGAGTCGGCGGAGGAGAGCTTCTGCTCCAGCGCCTGGCGGGAGAGCTGCTCCTCTGCGAGCGACTGGCGCATCGCCTCGACCAGGTCCTGGTCCTTCGAGACCGTGTTGGCCGAGATCTCGTTCACCGGCGGCTGGTGCGGGCGCGCAGGCTCCGACTTCTCCCAACGCGTGAGCGCGATGAGGTTAAGGAAGAGGAAATCTACTATGAAAAGTAGAAGTGTCTTGTTCATAGCGCGGCGGGCGCGGCGACGACGGCTGTGCGCTGACCCTCAAGGATCAGGCGGCGCTTGAAGCCGCGGACGTGGCGGATCTTCACGATGGCGACACAGATGATGCCAAAGAGGTTGGAGGAGTAGGCCGCGAGGAGGTTCGGCTCGATGACGCCCACCACCTGCAGGACGAGCGCGGCGGCCGTGCCCATCATGCCGACGTACAGGCCGCTATCGAAGAGGTTCTCCTCGTTCTCCATCAGGCGCAGCTTGAGGGCCGGGGACGCGTCCTGGTCCTCGATCTCGCGGATCTTGCGGAGGCAGGCCAGGTACATGCCTACCTGGAGGGCGGCGAATATGCCGATTGATACGAGTGTGGATGTTTCCATGGTGACCGGTTTTTGGATCTGGGCTTTTTCTGTTTGAGTGGAGGTGGTCGCGAGCATCGGGATGGCGAGATGCACGCGGTATTCGGAGGTGGGTGCCGCCTTCAGGAGGAAGGGCTCGGTGGCGACGATGAGGAGCGCAGACATCACGACGGCGAGGATGCCCGCCCTCATGTGCTGGTGCGGGACGGGGGTGCTGCCACCCGCGGGGGCGACGATCCAGAGGTCGAGGCCGCGCAGGAGCAGGAAGAGGCCCAGGATGTAGCCCGCGTACTTGAGGGCCAGCATGAGGCGCGGGTGCTCGAGCACCAGGGCAGAGGCCGCGCCCATCGCGGGGCCGGGCGAGCGGTTGACGGGGACCTCGCGCTGCAGGAGCAGGTTGACCGCCCCTTGGCCGTCTGAGAGCGCGAGGCGAAGGTCTTCGGAGCCGGCCTTGCCGTAGCGGATCAGGTACGAGGCCACGCTGTCCGCGGAATCGGACATGAGGGCGGCCGAGTATATGAAGGGAAGCTGGTCCGGGGCGACGCGGGCCAGGTGCGCATACTCGCCCACCGTGCGCACGTTCTGCGTGCGGCTCACGAGCTCGGAGAGCTGCGTCCAGTCGAGCCTGCGCCCGAGGGACAGGAGATCCATGTAGAAGCTCTCCAGGTCGCCGAGCTCGTTCCGGGTGACCGCGGTCTCGGCGAGCGTCCTCACCTCTCGCTGCAGGGTTGGGGACAGGTGCTGGCCCTGGTAGAGGAGGCCCGTCAGGAGAATCAGGGCATCGAGCGGCTGGCCTCCCGCGCGGCTCGCGGGGACGAAGCGGCCCGTGTGCTCGACGTCGTGGGTCTTCAGTATCGACTGAACGCCGACCGAGCCCGAATTCGAAAGGTAGGCGCGGACCGTCTCGCGCGCATGGTCGGAGATCAGGAACGTCATGACCGGCGTGCTTGCCGTGAAGTCCGTCTTCTGGCGCAGGTTGAAGAGCGGATCGAGCGCGGGATCCCATCCTCCCCAGGGCGAGAGCGAGGGCTGGCGCGAGACCGAGTCGTTGATCGCGCGCTCAAGGGCGTCGGCCCTCGGGTCATCGACGGACTTCGCGACACTGAGGAAGAACCTCGCCGGGCCGATTTTCTCCGAGTCCACCAGGTCGCGGCCGTAGGCGGCGACGGAGGGGGTGGAATCACCCGCGGAGCGCAGGAGGCCCTTGCTCACGGACTTGAGGCTCACGGGAAGGAGCCAGGCCATCACGGCCACCACCAGTCCTGCGAAGACCAAGGCCGGCGCTGCCGCCGATATCCTGTGGGCCTCATGGTCTCTCATGGGGATAATCAAAGTATTGGTTGCGGGGGCACCTTGGCCCATCCACGCTAAGTGTCCTTACCTCGACCTATGTCTCTGGAAATTGTTCACTACAACGATCCAGTTTTGCGGAAGAAAGGCGAGAAGATCACGGCCTTTGACGCGGAGCTGGCCTCCTTCGCGGACTTGATGATCAACGCGATGCATGAGGCGCACGGAATTGGGCTGGCCGCCCAGCAGGTCGGCCGGCCGATCCAGATGTGCGTCATGGACCTGCGCGAGGCGGAGGCCGATTTTGACTGGATCATCGACGGAAAGAAGACGCCGCTCGGCGTATTCATGCCCATGGTACTCGTGAACCCGAAGGTCACGACCGCGAAGGGCACGCCGACGGAGTCGTTGGAGGAGGGCTGCCTCTCCTTTCCCGAGATCCGCGCGGAGGTCGTTCGCGCCGAGGAGGTCACCGCCAAGTTCCAGGACGCGTACGGCCATCCCCATGTGCTGCAGTGCAATGGCCTCTTCGCGCGCTGCGTCCTCCACGAGGTCGACCACCTGAACGGCATCCTCTTCATCGACCGGATGGACAAGGCCGCCAAGGCGTCGATCAAGGACGCGATCGATGAGCTCGCAAGGCAGACGGCGGCGGCCAAGGCGGCCAGGCCGTGAGCATCGCGACGAGGACGGGCGACAAGGGGACGACCGGCCTCCTTCATGGACAGAGGGTCCCGAAGGACCACCCGCAGATCGAGGCCGTGGGGTCCTTCGACGAGCTGAACGTAGAGATCGGCGCCGCGAAGCTCGCGTCCGTCGACGCCCCTATCCGCGAGGTGCTGCTCCAGGTCCAGGGCACGCTCGTGGCCCTCATGGGGGAGCTTGCCTGCGCCGAGGCCGATCTGGAGAAATACGAGAAGTCCACGTTCCCGAAGCTCACGGAGGCGGACCTGGGCCGCCTCGACGAGCTGGTGGCCTCGCTGGAGGCGAAGGGCCTGAAGTTTGGCGGCTGGGCCACTCCCGGCGGCAATCCCCGCGCCCTCGCGTTTGACCGGGCGCGAGTGACGGCCAGGCGCGCGGAGCGCAGCCTCGCCGCCCTTCCCCACGCCGGCAGGAACGTCCGGCCGCTCCTGCAGCAATGGACGAACCGGCTATCGGATGTGCTCTGGCTACTGGCCCGGGAGGCCGAGTCCAATCCTCCCTCGCCCGGCGCTTGAACTTTGCGCGGGGCAGGGCCAGTGTCGCCCCATGTCCCTAGCCATCGTTGTCCTTGTCCTCGCCGCGGGTTGGCGCGTGTTCACCCTCTACGTGCCCGAGCTCAGCAACTTTGCCCCGATCATGGCGCTGGTCTTCTGCGCGGGCGTCTACTCGAGGAACACATGGATGAAGCTGGCGCCGTTCGCGGCGGTCGTCCTCTCGGACCTCTACATCAATCATTACTATGCCAGCGTGTACCACTACGAGTGGAGCCTCTCCGGCGAGGCACTGAGGATGCTGTGCTTCGGCGCGGCGCTCGGGATCGGCAGCCTGGTCTCCCTCAGGCGCAACTGGGTGAGCCTCCTCGGCGGCACGCTCGCGGGCTCGGTCCTCTTCTACCTCGTGACGAACACGTCGGCCTGGGCGGGCGACATGGCCTACGCCCACACGGCGGCCGGGTGGTGGCAGGCGATGACGGTCGGCCACCCGGAGTACTACCCGACGATCTTCTTCTTCAGGAACTCGCTTGTCAGCGACCTGGTGTTCACCGGGTGCTTCGCCCTCGCGATGGAATACGCGTCCCTCAGGCGGGGCGAAGCGAGCCTGCTTAACTTAAAGCAGGTCCGCCGCTAGCTCGGCCAGCCTCGAGCGCTCGCCCTTGGTGAGCGTGACGTGGGCCGCGACCGACTGGCCCTTCATCCGGTTGTGGCAGTAGACGAGCCCGTTGCTCCTCGAGTCCACGTAGGGATTGTCGATCTGCGCCGGGTCGCCGATCAGGATGATCTTCGAACCCTCCGAGATGCGCGTGATGACGGTCTTCACCTCGTGCGGCGTCAGCTGCTGCGCCTCGTCCAGGATGAAGAACCTGCGCGCGATCGAGCGGCCGCGGATGAAGCACAGGGCCTCGATCTCGACCAGCCCGCTCTTGAGCAGGCGCTCATAGGGCTTCACCGGGCCGACCGGCGCGTGCCCGTGGCTGCCATTCGATGACTGGGCCGAGCTCATCGGCGTCATCATCTCCTCGCGCTTCCAGTGCTTCTTCTTGGAGACCTTCTTGGCCGCGAACTGCGGCTCCTTCGGAGGCTTGGAGGGCATGAGCACCTCGAGCGCGTCGTAGTAGGGCTGAAGCCAGGGCTTCATCTTCTCGTCCAGCGTGCCGGGCAGGAAGCCGATGTCCTTGCCGAGCGCGATCACGGGCCTCGAGATCGAGACGCCGTCGTAGCGGGAGTTCTCGTCGAGCGTTTGGAAGAGCGCGCAGGCGGTGGTGAGGAGGGTCTTGCCGGTGCCGGCCTTGCCGAAGCAGGTCACCATGTGGATGGAGTCATCGAGGAGCGCGTCCATCAGGAACTGCTGCTCCAGGTTGCGTGCGCGGATCGGGATGCCGCCCGGGGCCTTCACGTAGTCCGGCAGCTTCAAGCGCTGCACCATGTTGTCGCCGTAGTAGCGGGCCGGCATCGTCTTTCCCTCGTCAGAGCGCAGGAGCACGTACTCGTTGAGGTAAAGCTGCTTCGCGGCCTTGGCCGTGATCTCGAACTTGCCCTCCGAGCCGAAGCGCTGGAGCTCGTAGATGGAGAGGGAGATCTCCCGGTAGCTCGGCTCCTCCACCTCCTCGGGCACCTTGTCGTTCAGGTAGTCCTCGGACTCGAGGCCCAGGGCGCGCGCCTTCAGCTGCACGTTCACGTCCTTCGTCACGAGGATCGTTGGCGGCGGGAACTGTTCCTGGATGAAGAGGGCCGACGCGATGATCCGGTTGTCCTTCTTCGTCAGGTCGGGAAGGATCGCCCTGAGGCGGTCCATCGCGGCCGACTTGCGGGACGGGTCGGCCAGGTAGGGGTTGATGATGACGGAAAGCGTGCCGCCGTTCGGCAGCTCCACGCCCTCGAGCATCGAGCGGGAGTCGGGAAGGAGCTCCTGGAGGATCCGGTGCACGCGGCGGGCGTTGCGCCCGCGCTCCGTGGACTGCTCAGTTTTTATCGAGTCCAGCTCCTCGAGGACCTCCACGGGTATGGCCAGGTTGTTCTCCTGGAATTTGTAAATCGATTGCGGGTCGTGGATCAGGACATTCGTGTCTAGCACGAATGTCTTTACCTTGGCTGAGACCCTTATCCGCGAATTTGAGGCCGTAGCCCCGCGCGTGTTTTCCATTTATTCTTTGGGAATATCCTGTGAGTAAGTGAGCATCTTACAGGCCATCTGTCGAACCAGAATCTTGGGTTTTTGTTACAAACTGGCTGTAGAACGTCGTTTACCCAGCCTTTGAGGTTTTAGGATTTAATTTCGACCCGGCGCCCGCCGTCGGCCGCCGACTGGTAGATAGACTCTATAATCACCATGTGGTCTCGCCCCATCTGCCCCGAAACCGGGGATTCCCTCCCCGTGAGGGCCTCGGCGGCGAAATGGTCCATCTGGAGGGCCTGCTGGGGCACCTCGGGGTAATTCGGGCTGCCCTGGGAGGTCGAAAGCTTGATCCCGCGGTAGCCGTAGGCCGGGTCGAGGAGGATCCAGCCCTTGTCGCCCTCCGCCCTGAAGAAGGCGGCCTCGCGGGCATAGCTCGAGGCGGCCTTGCAGGTGACATCCCCGGGGAACTCCATGGTCCACTCGATCGTCTCCTCGACCGTGTTGAAGAGCGCCGGCTTGGTCTTAGGCAGCTCCCTGGCCGTGACCGCGATCGGCTGCGAGAGCGCGGCGCGGCAGGCGGCCTGGATCACGTAGATGCCGACGTCCATCAGGGGGCCTCCGCCGGAGAGCGACTTCTCTATCCGCCATGCGCGCTCGCGGAAGATCCAGCTGTGCTCGCCGCTCAGGGTGTCCAGGGTGCCGAAGTCCTTGTCGCGCGCGAGGCGGTCGAGCTCCGTGTGATTCGGCTCGTAGTGGAGGCGGTAGCCGATCGAGAGCTTCACGTTCGCCTTCCTGCAGGCCGCGAGCATCGCGTCGCACTCGGCGACCGTGCTCGCCATCGGCTTCTCGCAGATCACGTGCTTGCCGGCCTGGGCCATCGCGATCACGTGCTCCGCGTGGAGGCCGTTCGGCGTCACGACATAGACGATGTCGACGTCCCTGTTGTCGGCGATCTGGTGCATCGTGTCGTAGCTCCAGATATTCCTCTCCGGAAACCCGTAGTCGCGGCTCCACTTCTCCCCCTTGTCGCGCGAGCCCGTGATGACGCCGGCCATGCGGCAGAACCGCGTGTGCCGCAGCGCCGGCCCGATCTCGCCGGTGGCGTAGAGGCCCAGGCCCATGACCGCGATGCCCGGCTTGCGCCCTCCCCCCTTCTTCAGCGCCGCGATCTCCTCGGCGAACTGCGACGCCGCTCCGGTCCCCAGGTAGGCGGCCCCGAGCGTCACGTTGTGGATGAATTTCCTGCGGGAAGGGTCGGACTCATCGGCGGAGCTGGGATTTTTCACGGTCGGGATTCTCTGACATGGGGAACTCCTGCGCGCCTATGGAAAACGAGAGCGGGTAAGGCGCAAGCCTAGCCGCTCGGGAGCCGCGCCAATTCGAGGGCGATGTGCTCGGCCACCCTCGTGTCGCCGGGAAGGTGGGAGTGAAGGAACACCGGCACGATCGTCTCCTTCGCGCCGGCGATGCGCGTCGTCGACGCGGGCACGACCATGAGGTCGTACGGCGTGCGGTAGGTGAAGACGGTCACGTTCCCGAGGGAGCCGGCGCCTAGGCCCGAGAGGAAATGACTCCCAGGCCTCATGTCCCTCGTGCCGTGGCCCGGATAAAAATACGCCGTCGGCGTTCCCCTGAAGGGCGCGGCAATCGAGAAGAAGGCCCTGGTCCTCGTCGCGCCTCCCCCCTCCTGGAGGTAATGCCTCGCAACAAGGGCTCCCATGCTGAACCCGACGAGCGCCAGCGGCGCCTCGTCATCGATGTTGCCCTCGACGTAGAGCGAGAGCTTCGCCGAGAGATCCGCCAGGCCGTGCCTTCCGTCCCTCGGCTCGAGCGTCGGCGTGTGGCACGTGTGGCCCTTTTCCGTGAGATGCTCCGCGAGTCTCCTGAAGAGGCGCCCCGTGTCCCAGAATCCGTGCGCCATCACGACGTCCATGCCCGCCGTCCTATTTGCCCGGGGCCGCCATGAGGAGGTCCCACTTGTTGCCGTAGAGGTCCTCGAAGACGGCGACGGTGCCGTAGGCCTCGTGCCGCGGCTCCTCGTTGAACCTGACGCCGGCCCGGAGCATGCGCGCATGGTCGCGCCCGAAGTCGTCGGTGTTCAGGAAGAGGAACACGCGCCCGCCCGCCTGGCACCCGACAGCGGCCTCTTCCTGCCCGTTCTTGGCCTTCGCAAGGAGAAGCCGGGTTCCCATTGAGCCCGGAGGGGCAAGGACGACCCATCTGCGGCCCTCCCCCATGGCGGTATCCTCGACCAGCGAAAAGCCGATCTTGTCCCTATAGAACGCAATGGCCTCGTCGTACTCGCGGACAAGGAGGGCCACGCATCCGATGGCCTGTTTCATCGATCCCCCATTTTCCTGTTTTCGAACGGCTGAATGCTCATAACCCTACCATTTAAGTCGACTTTAAGCTCTTGGCAATCCTTTGCATAAATCCCGTTAGATTCTACATACAAAAGCTTTATAAGACAGTCATGGAGGTATTTTTCGAGGCCAAGCTATGACACGATTCCGGAGGGAGGGACTTGTCAAAAGGCACCCCATAATGCAGTTTAACCCTCCGACTTTGATGAAACCAGCTTCCGCTCAGGCCAACGCGACCCACACCTACCGAGTGTGCGCCTGCGGCCAGCGCAATTAGACCATGGCGACTGCGGATGTCATTATTCCTGCGGTTGACCTGGCCGCGGAGGACCGGAGGCTATCCGGTGCCACGGCCGAGGAGAGGATATCCTGGGCCCTGTCGACCTACGGTTCCTCGCTGGTCCTCAGCACGAGCTTCGGCGCCCAGGCTGCCGTCATGCTGCACATGGCGAGCCGGCTGGCTCCGGACATCCCGGTCGTCTTCATCGACACGGGCTACCTCTTTCCCGAGACCTACCAGTTCGCGGACACGCTGACGAAGAGGCTCAAGGTCAACCTGAAGGTCTACCGCTCGGCGGAGTCGCCGGCCTGGATCGAGGCGCGCCACGGCAAGCTCTGGGAGCAGGGCGCCGAGGGCCTGGCAAAGTACAACCAGATCGTGAAGGTCGAGCCCATGCAGCGCGCGCTCTCCGAGCTGGGCGCCAGGGGCTGGCTCGCGGGCCTCAGGCGGGTGCAGTCGTCCACCCGCGAGAACCTCTCCGTCATCAGCACGCAGGACGGCAGGACCAAGGTCCTGCCGATCATCGAGTGGACGGACCGCGACGTGTTCCGCTACCTGGCGGCGAACGATCTTCCCTATCACCCGCTCTGGGAGAAGGGCTACGTCTCCATCGGGGACGTCCACACGAGCCGCCCCCTCTCCGCCGACATGACGGCCGAGGAGACGCGCTTCTTCGGCCTGAAGCGCGAGTGCGGCATCCACGACCAGGCAGCCCACATTTAAAACAAGACATTCCGACATGAGCCACCTAGACGAACTCGAATCCCAAAGCATCTACCTTCTGCGCGAGGCCTTCCACGGCTTCGAGAGGCCCGCCATGCTGTGGTCCATGGGCAAGGACTCGAACGTCCTGCTCTGGCTCGCGAAGAAGGCGTTCTGCGGGCACATGCCCTTCCCCGTCGTCCACATCGACACGACCTACGAGTTCCCGGAGATGCTCGAGTTCCGCAGCTGGGCTCAGAAGCACTACGGATTCGACCTGAAGGTCTGGACGAACTTCGAGGCCCGCAGCCGCGGGATAGGCTACGAGACGACGGATCCGGTCACCGTGACGCATGAGCTGAAAACCGTCGCCCTCCAGCAGGCGCTGGCGGCGTACGACTTCGACGCGCTCATCACCGGCATCCGCCGCGACGAGGACTCCACCCGCGCCAAGGAGCGCTACTTCTCGCCCCGCAACGCCGAGTTCGAGTGGGACTACAAGGACCAGCCGCCGGAGTTCTGGAACCACTTCACGACCGAGTCGGGCCCGGGCGAGCACGTGCGCGTGCAGCCGCTCCTCGACTGGACCGAGATCGACATCTGGCGCTACTGCGACCGCGAGAAGGTGCCGCTGCCGGGGATGTACTTCTCCAGGAACGGCGAGCGCTTCCGCTCGCTCGGCTGCATGCCGATCTCCAAGCCCGTGAAGAGCGACGCGAAGACGATCGACGACATCATCGAGGAGCTCAAGGTCACCCGCACCTCGGAGAGGGCCGGCCGCGCCCAGGACCACCACGAGCGCAATGCGATGCAGAAGCTCAGGGCGAAAGGTTTCATGTGAGCACGACTATGAGCACCCTCTCCGACACCACCCTTCCCCCACCCACCTTGAAGACCCCTCCCGCGGCACCCGCGACCCCGGCTCTCCACGCGGCTCAGACCGACCACCTCCAGCTGGTGGTCGTCGGCCATGTCGACCACGGCAAGTCGACGCTCATCGGCCGCCTCCTCTTCGACACGCACTCCGTCCCGGACGGGAAGGCCGAGCGCATCGAGGCAGCCTGCAAGGCCGAGGGCATGGAGTTCGAGTACGCCTTCCTGCTCGACGCCCTCCTCGAGGAGCAGGCCCAGAACATCACGATGGACACGACCCGCGTGCCCTTCAAGACGGCCAAGCGCGCGTTCACGATCATCGACGCCCCGGGCCACAAGGAATTCCTGAAGAACATGATCACCGGCGCCGCGAGCGCCGAGGCCGCGATCCTTCTCGTCGACGCCCAGGAGGGCCTGAAGGAGCAGACCCGCCGCCACTGCTACCTGCTCTCGCTGCTGGGCCTGCGCCAGATCGTCGTCGCGGTGAACAAGATGGACCTGGTCGGCTACAAGCCGGAGGTCTTCAACGCGATCCACGTGGAGCTCGGCGACTTCCTCGCCAAGCTCGGCGTCGAGCCCGCGCACTTCGTCCCCATCTCGGCCAAGCACGGCGAGGGACTGCTAAAGCACAGCGAGCGCATGGCCTGGTACAAGGGCCCGACGCTCGTCGAGGCGCTGGAGCAGTTCCGCGGCGCGCCCACGGCCGACGGCGGCCCGCTGCGCCTCTCCGTCCAGGATGTCTACCGCTTCGACGCGCGCCGCATCATCGCGGGTCAGATCGAGTCCGGCACGGTGTCCGTCGGCGACGCGATCGAGTTCGTTCCGGGCGGCAAGAAGAGCAGGATCAAGTCGATCGAGACATGGCCGGAGCCCGAGACGCCCGTCACGGGCCCCATCCATTCCGGCGCCGAGGTCGCGATCACGCTCGAGGACGAGCTCTTCGTCGAGCGCGGCCAGATCGGGTCCGCCGTCGACGACAAGCCCTACGAGGCGCGCACCTTCACGGCGCGCGTGTTCTGGATCCACGACGTCCCGCTTCGCTCGGGCGAGCTGATCCCGATCAAGCTCGGCACGCAGCAGGCCGAGGCCCGCGTCCTCGGCATCCAGAGGACGCTCGACGCCGTGACGCTCGAGAGCGGCACGGGCACGACCGGCGAGGTGAAGGTGCACGAGGTCGCGGAGATCCGCCTCCGCGTGAGGAAGCCCATCGGCTTCGACGTCGGCGGCAAGATCCCGGCACTCGGGCGCTTCGTCCTCATGCGCGGCAGGAGGATCGGCGGCGGCGGCGTCATCGACTCCGTCGTCGAGGAGCCCGCGGAGACCGGCGGCGCGAGCCCCATCAGCCGCTCGTCCATCCTCGGCCACCGCGGCTGCATCGTCTGGATGACCGGCCTCTCCGGCTCGGGCAAGTCGACGCTCGCCCAGGCCCTGGAGCAGCGCCTGCTTAATTCGGGCATCCTCTCGGCCATCCTGGACGGCGACGTCCTGCGCACCGGCCTCTCCCGCAACCTCGGCTTCACGGCCGATGACCGCAGCGAGAACCTCCGGCGTGCGACCGAGCTCGCCATCCATCTTGCCGACGCGGGCGTGGTCGTCATCGCGGCCCTGATCTCCCCCTTCCGCGCGGACCGCGCCATGGCGGCAGAGCGCGCCAAGGAGCGCGGCGTTCCGTTCGCCGAGGTCTTCATCAACGCGCCGCTCGCCGAGTGCGAGAGGCGCGACCCGAAGGACCTCTACAAGAGGGCCCGCGCGGGGAAGATCCCGCAGTTCACCGGGATCGACTCGCCCTACGAGGCGCCGCTCGCACCCGACCTTGAGCTTCGGACCGACAAGCAGACGGTCGCGGAATCCATCGAGAACCTGACGCAGCTGACGCTCAGCCTGGCCAAGCCCTCCGAGCAGCCGGGCTCCGGCGCAAATATCTGATGCCAGGCAGGGTTTACCTTGTCGGCGCAGGCCCCGGCGACCCGGAGCTCATCACCCTGAAGGCGCACCGCCTCCTGGGCGAGGCCGACGTCGTCGTGTACGACCACCTGGTCGATGCCGAACTCCTGAAGCTCACGAGGCCCGGCTGCGAGCACCTGTTCGCGGGCAAGAGGGGCGGAAGGCCCTGCAAGCCCCAGGCCGAGATAGACCAGACGCTCGTTCGCCTGGCGCTGGAGGGAAAGACTGTTGTCCGCCTAAAGGGCGGCGACCCGTTCGTCTTCGGCCGCGGGGGGGAGGAGGCTGCGGCGCTGGTCGCGGCGGGAATCTCGTTTGAGATCGTCCCCGGCGTCACGTCCGCGCTTGCGGCGGCCGCCTATGCGGGGATTCCCCTGACCCACCGCCTGCACAGCTCGGCCATCGTGCTCCTGACCGGCCATGAGGACCCGTCGAAGGCAGACTCGACCGTCCACTGGGAGGACTACGCGAAGCTCGGCGCCACGCTCTGCGTGTACATGGGGGTGAAGAACCTCGCGACGATCACCGCCCGCCTCGAGGCCGGCAGCATGCACCCGACCACGCCGGCGGCCATCATCCAGTCGGCGACGACGAAGGACCACAGGCGCATCCTGGGCACGCTCGGAACGATCGCGGGCCTGGCCGAGAGCGAGAACGTCGAGGCCCCGGCCATGCTGATCATCGGCGAGGTCGCCGCACTCTCGGAGAAGCTTTCCTGGTTCGAGTCCGCCCGGGGCCTGGCGAGCGCACAATGAAGGTCGCCCTTATCGACAACGGCTCCCTTGAGGCCGCCGCCCACGAGGCACTCAGGACCGCAGCCCTCGCGATCGGCGAGAAGGCGCAGGTCCGCGTGGAGTCCGTCTCGTGGAAGCACAGCAACAGGATCCCGCCGGCAACGCTGCAGCGCGGCGCGGCCCACACGCTCGGGCCCTGGGTTCGCTCGCAGGTAGCGGCCGGCGAGAGGGAGTTCATCTTCGTCCCCTTCTTCATCAGCCCCCAGGGTGCCATCGGCTCGTCGCTGCGGCGCGACCTTGAGGAGCTCCAGCAGGACACCGGCGGCTTCGAGTTCACCTTCACCGACGGGCTCGCGGTCGCGAACGCGCTGCCCGCCATCATCGCGGACCGCGTTCGCGAGACGATGACGTCCCTCGAGGTGAAGCGCCCGGCCGTCGTCGTCGTCGACCACGGCGGCCCCTCGCGCAATTCCGCGGACATCAGGGACCAGGTCGCCCAGGCGGTGCGCCTTGGGCTCGGCGAGACGATCGGCAGCCTGATGGCCGCCTCGATGGAGACGCCCGACGGGCCCGATTTCGAGTTCAACCGCCCCCTCCTTGAGGAGGTCCTCTCGCAGGACGGCTTCAAATCGGGCGACGTCCTTATTGCCCCGCTCTTCCTTTCCCCGGGCCGCCACGCGGGACCCAAGGGCGACCTGGCCAGGATCGCGCGCGCCGCCGAGAAGCGCTCCCCTGGACTTCGCTGCCATTTCACGCAGCTCGTCGGGTCCCACCCCGAGACCATAGAAACCCTTGCAGCGGCCCTGGCCAGGGCGCTGCGCGTGGGAACCCATTCATGAGCGATACAGCCGCAGCAACCCCGAAGCCGCTCGCCAAGAACGAGCATCTGAAGGCCGACAGCAACTACCTCAGAGGTAACATTCTGAAGGACCTGGAGGACGCGTCCACCGGCACGATCTCCGAGGACAGCGGCCAGCTCACCAAATTCCACGGCATCTATGCTCAGGACGACCGCGACCTGCGCAGCCAGAGGCGCAAGGAGGGCAAGGAGAAGGCCTTCAGCTTCATGGCGCGCATCCGCGTCCCCGGAGGCGTGTGCACGCCCGAGCAGTGGCTCGCGATGGACTCGATCTCGGACCTGTACGCGAACGGCACGCTCAAGCTCACGAACCGCCAGGCCTTCCAGCTCCACGGCGTGCTCAAGGGCAATCTGAGGAAGGCGATCAAGGAGGTGAACAACGCGCTCCTGGACACGCTCGCCGCCTGCGGCGACGTGAACCGCAACGTGATGTGCAACCCTAACCCGCACATCTCGATGCTCCACAGGGAGACGCTCGACGTCGCGAAGGCCGTGGCCACCCACCTGCTGCCGAAGACGCGCGCCTATCACGAGCTCTGGGTCGAGGACGAGCTGGTCGGCGGCGGCGAGCCCGACGAGGAGCCGATGTACGGCAAGACCTACCTCCCGAGGAAGTTCAAGATAGCCTTTGCGATCCCGCCCTCGAACGACGTCGACGTCTACGCGAACGACCTGGGCTTCATCGCGATCGCCGACGACGCCGGGAAGCTCATCGGCTTCGACGTCACGGTAGGCGGCGGCATGGGCATGTCCCACAACCAGGTGGAGACCTATCCCCGCCTAGCCGAGGTGCTCGGCTTCTGCACGCCCGACCAGGCGGTCGCGGTTGCCGAGGCGATCCTGACCACACAGCGCGACTTCGGGGACCGCACCGACAGGAAGCACGCCCGCTTCAAGTACACGGTGGCCGACCGCGGCCTTGTGTGGATCCGGGACGAGGTCGAGCGCAGGCTCGGCTGGTCGCTCGGAAGCCCGAGGCGCTTCGAGTTCACGGACACCGGCGAGCGCTACGGCTGGACGGACGGCCCGAACGGCGACGTCCACTTCACCCTCTTCATCGAGAACGGCCGCGTGAAGGACGCGACCAAGGTCGCGCTCCGCGAGATTGCGAAGATCCACAAGGGCGACTTCCGCCTGACGCCAAACCAGCACCTGGTGATCGCGAGCATCACGCCTGCCGATCGCCCGGCGATAGAGGCCCTCCTTAAGGCGCATGTCCTCGACACGGCGAACCGCGCGAGCGGCCTTCGCCTGAACTCGATGGCCTGCGTGGCGCTGCCGACCTGCGGCCTGGCCCTCGCCGAGAGCGAGCGGTACCTGCCGGAGCTGGTCACGCAGCTCGAGTCCGAGCTCGAGGCCGCGGGCCTCCGCGACGACGCCATAATCATCCGCATGACCGGCTGCCCCAACGGGTGCGGCAGGCCCTTCCTGGCCGAGATGGGCTTCGTCGGGCGCGCACCGGGCAAGTACAACATGTACCTCGGCGGCTCGTTCATCGGCAACCGCCTGAACACGCTCTACAAGGTGTCGGTCGCGGACACGGACATCGTCTCGCTCGCGCGCCCCCTCTTCAGGCAGTACGCAGCCGAGAGACTGCCGGGCGAGCGCTTCGGCGACTTCTCGATCCGGGTCGGGCTCGTGAAGCCTACGGGAACAGCCGCGGACTTCCACGACAAGGCGCAGGCCAAGCCTGCGACGCCGGCTGCATAGGACCTATTTCGCTGGCTGGGCGGGAGCAGGGACTTCACCAAGCGACTTCACCGCGCCTAGCTCGACGTTCCCCTCCGCCGGCATTTCCAGGTGCTGCAGGCCGTTGCTGCCCTTTCCAAAGAACGGCTGCGCCTTGGCCATCATGTCGGCGAGGCGCCGGTCGAATTGGTTGCCGTGCTCGCGTATGCTGATGTGCGCCTCCCACAGGATCTTCGACTTCCTCTTCGTAGCCAAAAGGCGATAATCCAGCGCCGTTAGGACGACAAAGTACCTATCCTGCTCGAGCTCGCTCAAAAGGTCCGCCCTCTGGTAGCCGAGCGGGCCTCCCGACATCTGGTTCTCGCTCTTGAGCCACCACGAGTCGTATCCGAGGATCGCCACGTTCCTCATATCGAGCGCCTCCTGTCGGACATTCTCAGCGTAGCGGCCGGCGAGGCCCGCGATCATCTGACTGTTGGCCTCGGCCTCCATCTCGAGTGCAGCCTTTTTTTCTGCCGCATTACCGGCATCCTTGAGCATCAGATTTGCGGCGTCCTGCGCTTGGTCCGCCTGATGGATGAGATCTATATTATTTCTCCCGCCTCCTTCCTCCTCCGCGCGGGTCGTCCCCCAGTATACGAGGATTAGAAGGTCGGTATCGTCCGCGCTTCTTGTCGGATAGAATCCTTCCTTGGCGAGCGCCGTGGCTGCCACCCGAGCGACATCGAGGAACTTCATCCGGTCTATGGTCGGATCAATACGGATGCCGCCTATTGTCTCTCCTTCGCCGAACGCGTAGGTTTGTGGCTTCGGAGAACCGTCCGGCAATTTTGGGCGCGCGTATCCATTGAGGACCTTGGACGAAATCGCCACGACGTCGTCCGCCCGGGTACAGGAGACACCGAACATTCCGATCACGAGCACAACGATCCGCAGCCGTCGTAGCTCGCCAGCCATTTTCTTGGGCCTGGGCGTTACCATTGCCTGTGGGGCTGTGACTCTCGGCACACTGCAACTTAGGCAGAATGTGTGCCGAAAGGCCGATCAAAACGTTAGCGGCACGAGGACAGGCGATTAGAAAATTGGAAACCTTGTGGATACGAGCCTCGTTCAAGGATGTTGGTTCCCCGCCACCAATTGAGAACCCCATGGCAAACCAATCGGGCGATTTCAACCGGAGCTTGTGAAGGCTCGCAAATGAAACGGGCCGCCTACCCTAGGCGGCCCGTTTACAATGCTTACTTACCCTATTTTACCCTGATGCGACCGGCTCATTGAGCCAACAACGCATCTGATCCACAGAGAAAAGACGGTTGGGTACCCAAAGGGTTTCAATTTTTCGCACTGCACCTCCATTAATTTGTGGGTGATGCGCTTAGGCTGATTTCACGGCAGGGGCAGGTCGCCGAGTTCTGGATTCTTCGACTTCTTTGGCCTCGGCTCCGTCCACAGGCGCACGAGGTACTCCGCCAGGTTCTTCATGCTCGTCCGCTTGCTGCCCCAGGCCTTCACGGCGGCCTTGAAAACCGGGGCCACCTCGCTGCGTTCCAAGTAGTAACGCCATAGCTCGGAATCGATGCGGGCCACCGCATCGGGTATCTCCAGGGAAGCCCCGACGATAGTTTGAACTTTGTTTTGCCAGTACTGTCTCTCCTCATGCCTACCCTGCATATAGTCGTACAGTATTTGCTCGCTCCTGTTGAGGCTCACACAGCCAACGTGCTTTCCCGGTTTGTAAAAAACAACGGTAAAACCCGTTTCCAGCACGGCATTGCATTTGTCCCGCTTTAATGGTTAACCCTTGTCCCCAGCTAGAGCTTATATCGCTCATAACTCCTCCTACCCATGTGGCCAAAACTTAAAGAGCAACTTCCCGCAATCCTCCTGACCGCGATCCTGATATCGGGCGCGGCCTTCTGGATGCACACGCAGACGGTGTCCGAGATGAATGCCAAGGAGGAGGCCGCCCTAGCCCCCCTGCGCGAGCAGAACGAGGCGCTCAAGGCCTCCGCGGAGGAGAACCGCCAGAGCATCGAGGCGACGAACAAGCTCCTGAAGGACGCGATCTCCAAGCGCGAGGCCGACATGTTCCGCACCGACGCCGAGATCGACAAGCTCAACGGCCAGCGCATGGACGCCCTTGCCGAGGCCATCGCCAAGAAGGTTCAGCCCTACAATCCCCTCCCGAAGAGCCCCGAGGAGGCCGAGAAGATGCAGAACGAGCAGGTCGACAAGGTCTCGTCCCGCCTGACGATGAAGATACAGCCGATCCTCAGCGAGATGGCGAATGACCAGAACCTCACCCGCCAGTCCATCGAGAAGTACAGCCAGCGCATTTCCGACCAGGTCGGCACCGCCCTCACCGGCGAACTCGCCCGCAACCAGGTCCTTAACAACAATCTCCAGGAGACGCAGGCGGCCGCCGCCGACGCGCTGAAGCTCAACCACGAGCTGACCGCCCTCTATCTCAGCACCTTCAAGGACCAGGGTATCCTCACCCGGCTCCTGATGCTCCCGGCCGACGTCGTAAAGGACGCCTCGAGCTTCAGCATCATCACGAGCAACGACCGCAAGGACGTGGAGAAGGACCTGATCAACAAGGAGAACGAGATCGAGAAACGCCTCGCGGTCATCCAGGCGCAAAACCCGAAGAGCTGAGGCTCTTCTGCAGCTCGGCTATTGGCTGCTGTCGTCCCAGGCGTGGGCCAGCAGCCTCGATAAGTTCGGACGGCCCTCGTGATCGTTACATGGTCCCGTCGCGACCCAGCACCTTGAAGACAGCTTTGGGGTTCTTGACCGCCTGCGCGTTCGCCCGTTTCTGGCGCCTGGCGTCCTTTTTCGTTTCCCGGCCCGACAGGTATTCCGAAAGCGCCTGACTTCCCCAGGCCACCGCCTCTTCAGAAGTTTGGAATCCACTCTTCGAGTCCTCGATCGTGACACCCTGGGCTGTCCGCCTGCGGACGACCTGGGCGCAGAACCCATCGGGAGAAGGCGACACCACGACATCGAACTTTTTCAAATTGTGCATCGAAGACAATCGGGCGAGTCGAACTCTAAGATTGGACGGCAGTGACCCGCACGGGCAGGAGCGCGGCATCCTGCATGCCGTGGATGATCTTCTTGTCCGGCGGGCAGAACGTCGCGAGGGCGCCCGAGAGGCGCGTCTTGCCGTCGACGAGGAAGTAATACGGGCAAAGCCTGAGCCTGCCGTCGGTGACCTTGGCCTCGTGCGGGGCCTCGGCGCCGTAAAGACTGTGCCCCACCCTCCGGGGCTTCCGGTAGGTTTGAAGGACGTGGAGGTTCGTCGGGGCAAGCTCCAGAGCGTGCTCGACCCCCGCCTGCCACTCCTCGCGCGAGCTGTCGCTGCCGAGGACAATGCTGCGGGCGCCCCATGCCGTCTCATGGAAGCCACTGATCTTGATGATGAGGTCGCGCTCCTTCTGGGACGCTCCGATCAGGTCCTTCCAGTTTGAAAGCGGCCGGCCACCCGCGAGCGGCCCGTCGAGCACGGCACCCGGGGGCAACGGTGCGGGATCCATGATCCATGTCTGCGGAATCAGCGTGCGTAGCAGCTTGATCGCACGGCCGCCCAGGGCCTCCTGCCAGTAGTCCTTGAGCAGGTGGTGGTGGAAAAGCCCGAAGGCCATCTTCTCCTCCTGGAACGTGCGCATCGGGGGCGCGATAGCGACGTCTCCCGAGGCCCAGGCCTCGAGAATGTAAGGAGCCGTCTTGATGCTCGCCAGGTCGAAGAGCTCGAAGAAGCGGTAGATGATGTCGATCTTCTCGGGGTTGCCCTCGACGTCGAAAAAGAGCGCGCCTCCCAGGGGAAAGAGGTCCTCCGGCCGCATGCAGAAGACGCGGTGTCCGGAGACCTGCAGCTGGTGGGCCAGCCACTCCATCTCGGGCCGGTAGGTCGCGGCCTCGTCACTCACCACAAGGGCGATCAGCGGGTTGCGCAGCTCGGGCTTCAGCCCCGCGAGCGACGCATGGAAGTTTTTGATCATCGCGTCGTCCGCGCCGAGGATCGTGCCGTTGTCCTTGTAGAGGCGGTTGAGGTAGGCCGTGAGGCCGATGCCGCCCGGGACCGAGTCGAGCTCCGTCATGACGAACCCATCATCGGTCAGGAGAAGGTCGGGTCGAAGCACCGTGGGGAATTGCCCCCTCGACTTCGGGTCCCTCGCGTGAGCGATCAGGTTCTCGGGCTTGCCGCGCTCGAGGTACTCCGCCACCCACGGGGCCATGAGGGGCTTGTTCCTCAGCAGGTTCTTTCCCGAGACCGAGCGCAGGTAGAGCGTCTCGAGGGCCTGGTGGAACTCCAGCGACGCGGTCCCGATGGCCTCGAGCTCCTGGACCTGCGCGGCCGTCAGCGGCCACGACTCGGGCGAGAGGCGCCAGGTCTTGTCCTCGAAAAGCGCCTGGCCCGCGAAGGCGGACTTTAGCGTGTCGTAGGTAAGGCTAGGCATCGGGATTCCCTCAGTCCTCCATCACGATGTCCTTGTTCCTGTGCCTCGGGCTGCCCGCCCTGAGCCACGCCGTGATGAACTTGTCGATCTCGCCGTCCAGGACGCCCTGGGTGTCGCTCGTGCTGTAGCCCGTCCTCAGGTCCTTCACCATCTGGTAGGGCTGCAGGACGTAGCTGCGGATCTGGCTTCCCCATCCAATCTCGCCCTTCTCGCCGTAGAAGCGCTCCATCTCGCTCCTCTGCTCGTCGAGCTTCTTCTCGTAGAGGCGGGATTTGAGCACCGTCATCGCGCTCGCGCGGTTCTTGATCTGCGAGCGCTCGTTCTGGCAGACGACGACAATGCCGCTCGGGATGTGCGTGATGCGGACAGCAGAGTCGGTCGTGTTGACGCCCTGCCCCCCCTTGCCCGAGGAGCGGTAGACATCGACCCGGAGCTCGCTGTCGGGGATCTCAATCTGGATGTCCTCGTTGATCTCGGCGACGACGTCCACGGCGCAGAACGACGTGTGGCGCCTCTTGTTGGAGTCGAAGGGGCTGATGCGCACCAGGCGGTGGACGCCGCGCTCGGCCTTGGCGTAGCCGTAGGCGTTCTCGCCCTTGATGACCAGGGTGGCCTTCGTGATGCCGGCCTGGTCGCCCGAGAGGACGTCCTGGACCTCGACCTCGAACCCGCGGCGCTCGGCCCAGCGGTTGTACATGCGAAACAGCATGTCGGCCCAGTCATTTGACTCGGTGCCGCCAGCGCCGGACTGGATGGACAGGTAGGCGTTGTTGCGGTCGAACTGGCCCGTGAGGAACGAGGCGATCTCAAGCTTGTCGATCTCCTCGACAAGCGCCGTCACGGACTGCTCGAGCTCCTTCTCGTAGGACTCGCGTTCCGCCGGATCGGAGGCCTCGATCAGCTCGAGCATGACATCGGCGTCCTCCACCTTCTTCTGGTAGGCGATCACCGGAAGGATGGCGCGCTTCATCGTGTTCAGCTTCACGATGTGCTTCTGCGCACGCTCGTTGTTGTCCCAGAAGCCGGACGCCCCCATCTCGGCCTCAAGGGCCTCTATCTCCCTGCGCTTTTGATCGACGTCAAAGAAACCTCCACAGGTGTCCTGCGCGCTTCTTGATGTTCTCGATGTGATTGAAGGTCTCTGGGGAGATCATTGGAAGGCCGAATAAAAGCCTATGCGGGCGCAACCGCAAGCGGCGCCTTGGGCAAAAACGCCCACGCCACCTTGCGCGGGGGGCACCCCGGCGGTACGGTCAGGGTCCATGACTGAACGCACACTGGGCAAGAACGGCCTCAAGGTATCCGCCATCGGCCTCGGCTGCATGGGAATGAGCGAGTTCTACGACCCGTCGCAGATGAACGACGACGAGTCGATCCGTGTGATCCACAGCTACCTGGACAAGGGTGGCAACCTCCTCGACACGGCCGACATGTACGGCAGCGGCACCAACGAGGTCCTGGTCGGCAAGGCGATCACCGGCCGAAGGAAAGACGTCGTCCTTGCCACCAAGTTTGGCAATGTCCGCGGCCCCAAGGGCGAGTTCCTGGGTGTGCGTGGCGACGCCAAGTACGTGCGCGAGTGCTGCGAGGCCAGCCTCTCAAGGCTCAAGGTGGAAGTCATAGATCTCTACTATCAGCACCGCGTGGACCCGAAGGTGCCGATCGAGGAGACGGTGGGCGCCATGGCCGAGCTCGTGAAGGCCGGCAAGGTGCGCTTCCTTGGCCTATCGGAGGCGGCCCCGGACACGATCCGCAGGGCAGCCGCTGTCCACAAGATCGCGGCGCTGCAGACCGAGTACTCCCTCTGGAGCCGTGACCCCGAGGACGAGCTCCTTTCCACGGTTCGAAACCTGGGCATCGGCTTTGTCGCCTACAGTCCGCTTGGCCGCGGCTTCCTGACCGGCCAGTTCAGGAAGTTCGAGGACGTCCCGGCCGATGACTACCGGCGCAATTCCCCGCGCTTCCAGGGTGATAACTTCCAGAAGAACCTCGATCTCGTGGCTAGCGTGAGCGAACTCGCGAAGGCGAAGGGCTGCACGCCGGGCCAGCTGGCCCTGGCTTGGGTGCTGGCCCAGGGCTCGGACATTGTCCCGATCCCGGGAACCAAGCGCCTGAAGTACCTGGACGAGAATATGGGCGCCCTTTCCGTGAGCCTGACGACGGCCGACCTGCAGCGCATCGACGCCATCCTTCCCGCCGGCTCGACGTCCGGTGAGCGCTACGCCGCCGCCTCGATGCAGGCCGTGAACCGTTAGGGAGTCAGCCCTTCGGCTTTCCCGTCACTCCGCGGCGGATCTCGCTCTGGCGGATCATCTCGCCCAGGTCGGCGGCGGGGCGGATCTACCAGGGGCGCCGCGCCCAAGTCATCAATCCCGGCATACAGCGACTCCGCGATGCTGGCCTGCGATGCATCGAAACGGGCGCGCCGCCGGATCGCATCGATCGCCTTGAACCGGGCCGTCGAGATGAGCCACGCGCGGGGATTCCCGGGCACGCCCTCCCGGGGCCAGCGCCGCGTTGAACGCGTCATGCATGGCGTCCTCCGCCAGGTCAAAGCCGCCAAGCAGTCGGATCAGTGTCGCGAGTATGCGGCCGGATTCCGCGCGGAACAAGGAGTCAAGGAGGGTGCGAATCCCGTCCGTCGGTGTCTCGGACGTGCGAGAAATGAGGAAAGCGGTAGTCGCAAGATGGCGACAAGAATCACGGGAGGCCGCTTGGCCAAGCCCTATTCCTCGGAAGGCGGCGCGGAACCGAGCAAAAGGGATTCCTCGTGGTCCAGCAGCTGCTGCAGCGGGCGGTGCACGTCGTCGATGATGACCCCGCTTCGCCACAGGCCGTCCAACGCGTGGCGCTCGGCCTTCAGCGCCGTCAGGCGGTAGTGATGGCCAGCGTGCCTGCGCCTGCGCGCGCTCTTCTTTGTTTCCCCCTCGGCCGTCAGGGCCGAGAGGCGCTGCTCGTACTCGCCCACGACGAGTCCCAGGGCGGCCATCTGGTCCGGCGTCGTAGCGGAAGGCCCGAGGGCCCGAAGGGCGCCCAGGCCCGCCTCGACCGCGGTCATGCGCGCCAGCCGCTCCTCCTTGGGACGGTTCTCGTCCTCATGGATGCCGAGCTTCCTGATGATCGGCTCAAGCGTCATGCCCTGGGCCGCAAGCGTCACGACGATGACGCCGAAGGCCAGGAAGATGACGATGTCCCTGCCGGGGAACGCCGTGCCGTCCGGAAGCAGGAAAGGGATCGAGAGCGCGGCGGCCAGGGTCACCGTCCCGCGCATCCCGGCCCAGCCGACCACGAAGATCGAGCGCGCAGGCGCCGGCTTCTCATGGTCACGCACGACGCGGAACAGGAAGGGAATGTAGGCCGCGGGGAATACCCACACGATGCGGGCGATCATTGCCGTGAGGGAGACGGCGGCCGTCAACCCAACGAGGAATGGAATGCTGAACTGGTGGCGCACGGCACCATAGACGGATGGGAACTGGAGGCCGAGGAGGACGAACGCGATGCCGTTCAGCCAGAAGATGACTAGCGACCAGACGCCGTAGGCCGTCTGCCTCGCCTCGGCATCCATGCGCACCGGGTCGCGCCATCCCGAGTAAAGCCCTGCAGCGACGACCGCCAACACCCCGGAGACGTCAAAGCGCTCGGCGAGGAGATAGGCCGCGTAGGGAGTCATCAGGGAGAGCGTCGTCTCTATCAGCGTGTCGCTCCCGTTGACCTTTCTCAGGACATCGCGCAGGATCCCGATCCCGTAGCCCGTGCCGAGGCCGATCCCGAACCCGCCGACGGCAAGCACCGAGAACTGGCCGACGGCGCTCCCGAGGGAGAAGGTGCCGAGGGCCACGGCGGCCAGCGCAAACTTGAAGGCCACGAGGCCGGTCGCGTCATTAAGGAGACTTTCGCCGTTAAGGATCGTCGTTATGCGTGCCGGGATCCTCAGGTGCTCCGTCGCCGCGTTCACGGCGACGGCATCCGTCGGGGAGACGATGGCGCCAAGCGCGAAGGCCATGGCAAGCGGAAGCCCGGGGACAAGCCAGTGGGCCACAAGGCCCACCGCGATCGTCGTGAACGTGACGAGTCCGATTGCGAGGAGGAGGATCGGGCGCTTCGCGATCAGGAGCTCGCGTATAGGCATCAGCCATCCGTCCGAGAAGAGGAGCGGCGGGAGGAAGCAGAGAAAGAAGAAGCCGGGATCGAGCCCGAAGCGCGGGAAGCCGGGAAGGAACGCGGCCCCCACTCCGCCGAGGAGATAGGTGATCAGGTGGGGCCACGGCAGCCACCGACCCACGACGCTGAGGCTGGCGACGAGGAGGAGCAGCAGCAGAGCGTGCTGGAACTCAATCATGCCAAATGCTCTTCGGCCTTGCGCTTCTTGCGCTCCCAGCTCCAGGCGATCCAGATGCAGATCTCATAGAGGCCGTAGAGCGGGATCGCCATGGCGACCTGGGTCACGACCTCTGGCGTCGTGAGGACGGCGCCGAGGATCAGCGAGAGCACGGCGACATGCCTGCGGTACTTCGTGAGGTCCGAGTGCGATAGGACGCCGATCTTGACGAGGAAGAGGACGACCAGCGGGAACTGGAAGCCGAGCCCCATGCCGAAGATGAACTTGCAGGTGAAATTGATGTAGTCCTCGGCCCTCCAGTCCTGGGCGGAGAATCCGAGGAGGTCGGAGTACTGGACCGAGGCGCGCAGCGCCACCGGCAGCAGGAGGAAGTAGGTCGAGAGGACGCCGGCGAAGAAGAGGACGATCGACCAGCCCATCCAGCTGAAGATGACGTTCCTCTCCTTCATGTTGAGGGCGGGAAGGAGGAAGCCGCCCATGAAGTAGATCCAGAACGGAGCCGAGACCCCGACCGCGGCGAAGAGAGCCACGTGGAACGCCACCATGAAGGACTCCGCGGGGCTGAAGTTGTGGAGCCTCACCTCGACCTGGTCCCCCGCCTTCGAGTCGGGCTCCATCGTGAGGGTCGCCACCTGCTCCTTGCCCATGGGTGCCATGCCGACGCGGAATACGACGTGCGGCGCGTCGCCGGCCGGAAGGCCCGCGAACTGCTCCCTCGTCACCTCAAAGGGCCCGAGCTTCGTGTCGCCTATCTCGAGCGTCACGGTCGGCTTCGCCTTCTCGAACATGTGCATGTGCCGCAGCGGCTCCTCCAGCACCTTGACGATCCACGGGCTCAGGAGGAGGCACACCAGCAGCGAGGCTCCGATCGCGATCACCGACTTGATGAGCGCCGAGCGCAGGTCGGCCAGGTGGCCCCAGAAAGACTTCTTGTGGCCCGTGTCCTCCACTTCGGGCGATACTGTTGGGATCTCGTCGGCCACGATGGGACGCTAGGACCTCAGGGTCCCGGCCTTCGATTCCGCGAGGAAATTCTGGTAGGTCGAGGCGAGGCCCTCGGCGAGGCTGATCCTGGCCTTCCATCCGAGCGCCGAGAGGCGCGTTACATCGAGGAGCTTCCGCGGGGTGCCGTCGGGCATCGTCGCGTCCCACGTGATCCTGCCCTTGAAGCCGGTGGTATTGGCCACGAGCTCGGTCAGCTCGCGGATCGTGACGTCCGTGCCCGTGCCGACATTGATGAGGTCCGGCGGGTCGTCCCGCTGCAGGAGGAAGGCGCAGGCGTCCGCAAGGTCGTCGACATGGAGGAATTCCCTCCTCGGGGTCCCGGAGCCCCAGGCCGTCACCTCGGGCGTCCCGGCAAGCTCCGCCTCGTGGAAGCGGCGGATCAAGGCCGGCAGCACGTGGGAGTTCTTCGGGTGGTAGTTGTCCCCGGGGCCGTAGAGGTTCGTCGGCATCGCCGAGTGGTACACGACGCCGTACTGCTTGCGGTAGAACTGGCAGAGCTTGAGTCCCGTGATCTTCGCGATCGCATAGGCCTCGTTCGTGGCCTCGAGTGGACCGGTCAGGAGGCACTCCTCGGTCATCGGCTGCGGGGCCATCTTGGGATAGATGCAGGAGCTGCCGAGGAAGAGGAGGCGCTTCACGCCAGCCTTCCAGGACCCCTTGATCGTGCTGGAGGCGATGTCCAGGTTGTCCTGGAGGAACTGAGCGGGATAGGTGTTGTTGGCGTGGATGCCACCGACTTTGGCCGCCGCGATGATCGCAACGTCGGGCTTCTCGGCCGCGAGGAACGCGGCCACCGCGGCGTGGTCGGTCAAATCCAGCTGCTTCCTGTCCCGCAGGAGGAGCTCCACGCCGGGCTCGGCCTTGAAGCGGCGCACGAGCGCCGAGCCCACCATGCCCTGGTGGCCTGCTATGAACAGTTTCGTCACGGTTTCGGCAGCTTCGCGATCTGGGACTCGCGCTTGGCGAGGTCGAGATCGTGGTCGACCATGATCTTCACGAGCTCCTTGAACTTCACCTTGGGGGCCCAGCCCAGCTGGCGGGTCGCCTTGGCCGGGTCGCCGATCAGGAGCTCGACCTCCGCCGGGCGCTCGTAGCGCTTGTCGTACTTCACGTACTTCTCCCAGTCGAGGCCGAGGTGGCCGAAGGCCTCCTGGCAGAATTCCTTCACGCTGTGCGTCTCGTTCGTCGCGACGACGTAGTCGTCCGGCTTGTCCTGCTGGAGCATGAGCCACATCATCTCGACGTACTCCTTGGCGTAGCCCCAGTCGCGCTGCGCGTCGATGTTGCCGAGGTAGACGGACTCCTGGAGGCCGACCTTGATGCGGGTGGCCGCGCGCGTGATCTTGCGCGTGACGAACGTCTCGCCGCGGCGCGGGGACTCGTGGTTGAAGAGGATGCCGTTGCTCGCGTGGAGGTTGTAGCTCTCGCGGTAGTTGACGGTGAGCCAGTAGGCGTAGACCTTCGCGCACCCGTAAGGGGAGCGGGGCCAGAAGGGCGTCACCTCGGTCTGCGGGACCTCCTGCACCTTGCCGAACATCTCCGAGGACGAGGCCTGGTAGAAACGGCACTTCTTCACCAGGTCCGCCTCGCGGATGGCCTCAAGGATGCGCTGGGCACCCAGGCCGTCGACATCGCCCGTGTACTCCGGGATGTCGAACGACACGCGGACGTGGGACTGGGCGCCAAGGTTGTAGATCTCGTCGGGCTGGAGCTCGTAGAGGAGCTTCACCATCTGGGTCGAGTCGGCGAGGTCGCCGTAGTGAAGGAAGAGCCTCACCCCGTTCACGTGGGGGTCGCTGTACAGGTGGTCTATGCGCGACGTATTGAAGGTGGAGGCGCGCCGGATGATGCCGTGGACCTCGTACCCCTTCTCGAGGAGCAACTCGGCGAGGTATGAGCCGTCCTGGCCCGTGATTCCGGTGATGAGAGCTTTCTTCATGAGCGTTAATTGTTAACCCATCGGCGACACCACGGGCAAGCCCGCAGACAGCGCCCCGACCAGCCCGTTCCTCATTCGCCATTCTTTGACGCGAGCCGGAAAAGCTTGGCCATCAATGCCTGCACGGACTTGAGGTTTCGCTCCTCGAGCAGCTTGCCCGCGTCGTCGAACGCCTTGGACGCGTGCGGCAGGTAGCATTGCCCCGGGACGACGATGCAGCCGACTTTCATGAGGAGCGTCTGTGCCATCACGAGCGATCTGACGGCGCCCAGGGGGCCCGGTGAGGCCGAGATGACGGCGGCCACCTTGCCCTCGAACGGGTTGTCGTCGGCCCTCGTGCACCAGTCGATCGTGTTCTTGAGGAGCGGCGTGATCATCGAGTTGTACTCGGGCGAAGCGATGAGGAGGCCCTGGTGGGAGGTGATGAGCGCGATGAGCCGCGTTGCGTTCGGGGGCAGGCCGGCCTTGTCCTCAAGGTCCCCGTGATAGAGCGGCAGCTCGTATTCGTTCAGGTCGGCTAGCGTCACCTCGCAGCCGGCGGCGCGCGCCGCGTCCACCGCGACCGCCAGGAACTTCCGGTTGAAGGACTCGCGCCGGGCGCTTCCGGCAAACGCTAGGATCCGGATGGGCGTTGGCATGGCCCAAGAAAGCTCAGCCGAGGGAATTCAGCAAGCGCTGGAGCTCCGCGCTCTTGGCCTTCTGGTCGGCGAGCTGCTTCCTCGCGCCCTCCAGGACCGCGGGGGGCGCCTTGCTGACGAACGATTGGTTCGCGAGTCGGGCCTCGGTGCCCGCGATGTGCTTCGCCAGCGCCTCGATCTCCTTTGTCATGCGGGCCTTCTCGGCTCCGACGTCGACCGAGCTCGCGAGGTCCAGATAGAGGGTGCCGAGGGCGGTCACGGTCGCCGGAGCCCCGTCCACCTTGTCCCTGCGGGTGATCTCCGAGGCTCCCGCCATGCGAAGCAGCTTCGAGAGATTCGCCTCGATGAGCGTCCAAGCGGAGTCGCTCGTGATGAGCATCAGCTTCACGTCTCGCCGGCTTGCCAGGTTGTGCTCGGCCTTGAGCGCCCTGGCCTGCGACACGAAGGCCTTCATGGTCTCGACCGACGCGGCCTGCACCGGGTCCGGCGAGGCCCCGAGGGAGCCAAGGGCCGTGGCGCTCTTCGAGGCATCGTCGACAATCGACTCCGTGATGGAGGCCGAGCCCGCGCCGCCGTAGCCCAGCTGGAGCCAGAGCTCCTCCGTGATGAAAGGGATGAAGGGGTGAAGGAGGAGGAGCGTCTGGCGGAGCACCAGGTCCTGGATCGCGAGGCAGTTGGCCTTCGTGTCCTCGGACTGGAGCTTCGACTTGGAGACCTCGACGTACCAGTCGCAGAAGTCATTCCAGAAAAACCCGTAGAGGGCCTGGGCCGCGGCGCTGAACTCGAAGGCCGCGAAGCAGCGGTCGATCTCGCGGGTCGCGAAGAGGAGCCGCTCGAGGATCGCGTGGTCGTCCGCGTCGAACTTCGAGGGCGTGATCCTGGAGAGGATCGCCTGCGGCGTGGAGTTGTCGCCGGCCGGCCCGCTCATCTGGCGGAAGCGGCAGGCGTTCCAGAGCTTGTTGCAGAAGTTCTTGCCCTGCTCGATCCGGTCCTCCTGGAAGCGGATGTCCTGGCCCTGCGGGGCGATCGAGATGACGCCGAAGCGCAGGCCGTCGGCGCCGTAGGTGTCGATGAGGTCCAGCGGGTCCGGGGAGTTGCCGAGGGACTTCGACATCTTGCGGCCCTGCGCGTCGCGGATGATGCCCGTGAAGTAGACGTTGCGGAACGGGATCCTGCGCCCGATCGGCTCGCCCGGCCTCGTGAACTCGAGCGCCGCCATGATCATGCGGGCGACCCAGAAGAAGATGATGTCCGGGCCCGTGACGAGCGTCTGCGTCGGGTAGAAGTAGTCGAAGGAGTCGCGCGCCATCTCGGCCTTGTCGGGCCATCCCATGGTCGCGAACGGCCAGAGCCACGAGGACGCCCAGGTGTCCAGGACGTCGTCCTCCTGCACCCAGTTCTCGGGGTCGGAGGGACCGGCCTCGGAGACATGGACCTTGGCGGGGTCCTTGAGCTCGGCCTCGCTCAGGAGGTCCTTGTCCAGCCCCTTTCGGTACCACACCGGGATCCTGTGCCCCCACCAAAGCTGGCGGCTGATGCACCAGTCCTGGATGTTCTCAAGCCAGTGCAGGTACACCTTGCTCCAGCGCTCGGGATGGAAGCGGATGTGGCCGTCGCGGACGGCCGCCTTGGCCTCCTCGATCCTCGGGTACCTGAGCCACCACTGCCAGGTGAGCCGCGGCTCGATCGGCACGTCGGCCCTCTCGGAATACCCGACGTTGTTCTGGTAGGGCTCCTCGCCTGCCAGGGCGCCGGACTCCCTCATGAGCTCGGCGGCCTTCTTCCTCGCGGCGAAGCGCTCCATGCCGGCGAGTTCCGGGCCCGCGAGCTCGTTCAAGGTCGCGTTGGCGTTGAGGATGTCGAGGATCGGTAGCGCGTGGCGCAGGCCGACCTCGTAGTCCACCTTGTCATGGGCGGGCGTGATCTTGAGGGCGCCGGAGCCGAACTTAGGGTCCACGGCCTGGTCGGCTATGATCGGGATCTGCGCGCGGTTGAGCGGCCGCCACACCTTCCTGCCCACCATCCCGGCGTAGCGCGGGTCGTCCGGGTGAACCGCGATCGCGACGTCGCCCGGGATCGTCTCCGGACGCGTCGTCGAGACCTGGATGAACTGCCCTGGCGCGTCCACCAGCTCGTAGCGCACCTTGAAGAGGGTGCCGTTCGAGGGCTTCATGATGACCTCCTCGTCGGAGAGGGCCGTCAGCGACGCCGGGCACCAGTTGACCATGCGCTTGCCGCGGTAGATGTGGCCGCGCCGGAAGAGCTCGGTGAAGACCTTGATGACGCGCTCGGAGTACGCAGGGTCCATCGTGAACTGCGTCCTGTCCCAGTCGCACGAGGCGCCGAGCCTCTCCAGCTGCTGGAGGATCGTGCCTCCCTTCTCGCGGCGCCACTCCCAGACCGTCTCGATGAACTTCTCACGCCCGAGGTCGTGGCGGGTTTTCTTCTCCTTGCGCAGGCCGCGCTCGACGACCGCCTGCGTCGCTATGCCCGCGTGGTCGAGGCCCGGGATCCACAGGGCCGACTTGCCCTCAAGCCTGGCCCTGCGGATCAGGATGTCTTGGATCGTGTTGTTGAGGACGTGGCCGATGTGGAGCACGCCCGTCACGTTCGGGGGTGGCATCACGATCGAGTAGGATTCGCTCCCGGGCACCTCCCTGCCCCTGAAGGCCCCCTTCTCCAGCCACGCGGCATACCACTTCTTCTCCACCTCGCGCGGCTCGTAGCTCTTTGTGATCTCGGGCATTGGAAGGGGAAGCAAACCGGGGCTCCCGGCGGCAGGCAAGTCCGGGGTGCGCCATCGGGGATTGAATCCTGGGCGGTGTGCCATTCACTGTTACCCTTCAATGCCGATTGCCCTAGACGAGCTGGCCCTGGCTCACCTCTCCTTCACCCCCGCCACCACGGGCGCGGAGAGGATCGCGGGCTGCAAGGCCTTCCTGAAGGACGCGATGGCCGACCTGAGGATGAGCCATGACCTGGGAGCGAACGGACTGGCGGTCGCGAACGGCCGCTCGGACATCATCGACATCCTGATCACGAGGCTCTTCGACCACGCGGTCGGGCTCTACGCCCAGATGACCGGCCCCACCCCGGCGGCCGTCTCGATGCTGGCCCTGGGCGGCTATGGGCGCCGCGAGCTCGCCCCCTGGAGCGACGTGGACGTCATGTTCCTCTACCCGACGAAGTCCAAGCCGGCGGTCGTGCAGCCCTTCCAGGCCCACCTGACGCAGGAGGTCCTCTACCCCCTCTGGGACTGCTCGCTCAAGGTCGGCCACTCGACCCGCACGGTCGAGGAGGTCTTCGTCCAGGCGAACAAGGAGATTATGACAAAGACGGCTCTCCTCGAGTCGCGCTACGTCGCGGGCTCGGCCGCCCTCTGCGACTCCTTCCTCCTCGCCTACCGCAACTACTACACGACCGACGACCCGAAGGGCTACATCCTCTCGCGCCTCGAGGACCAGTCGGCCCGCAGGGCCAAGTATGGCAACACGGTCTTCAACCAGGAGCCCGACATCAAGAACGGCGTCGGCTGCCTCAGGGACTACCAGAACACGCTCTGGATGGCGCGCGTGAAGCTGGGGATCGACAAGATGGAGGACCTGGCGGCCGGCGGCCACTTGAGCTTCGTCGAGGTGGCGGAGTTCAACCGGGCGTATGACTTCCTGCTTCGGGTGAGGAACGAGCTGCATTTCGAGAGCGTGCGCCCGACCGACATCCTGAACCTGGACTCGCAGCCGCGCGTGGCCCTCAACCTCGGCTACACGCAGGAGGCCCTCCTGGCGCGCGTCGAGTGGTTCATGCAGGACTACTACCGCTGCGCCCAGACCATCTTCCAGACCTCGAAGGCCGTGGAGAGCCGCCTCGCCCTCGCCATCGGGCGCACGTCCAGCGGGGCGAAGATTCCCATCCGGGAATCGATGAAGATCGCGCGCCTGAGGAAGACCCGGAAGGTCGACGGGTTCGTGGTCCGCGGAAACGAGCTCTCGGCCGAGGCCCCGACCGTCTTCCAGGAGGACCCGGTGCGCCTGCTCCGCGTGTTCCGGCACTGCCAGCAGCTCGACTGCACGCTGGACTTCCACCTGGAGCAGCTGATCAAGGGCTCCCTGGACTTGATGCCGGGCATCATGCACTCGACCGACGCCAGCATGGCCTTCCGGGCCATCCTGTCGGAGTCCGGGGTCGTGGGCCCCGTCCTCATGCTGATGCATGAGCTGGGGGTCCTGGGGGCTTACATCCCGGAGTTCGCGGCCCTGACCTGCCTCGTCCAGCACGAGTTTTACCATAGATATACTGCTGATATCCATACACTTGCCGCTATCAAGGAGCTGGACCTGGTCTTTACGAGCCCCGAGGCCATCACGGCCAAGTACCGCAACGTCCTCCACGAGATCGAGGACCCCGCGCTGGTTTACCTGACCCTCCTCCTCCACGACATCGGCAAAGCCATGGGTATCAAGAACCACTCCGAGTCCGGGGTGATGCTGGCAGGACCCACGATGGTGAGGCTCGGGGTGTCCCCAAGGGGGCAGGAACTTGTTTCATTTGTCATAAAGAATCATCTCGCGATGGCACGATTCTGGCAGAAGCGGGACGTAGATGATCCCAAGACATCTGCTAGCTTTGCAGAACTTGTCGGCGACCCAGAGCGCCTACGGTGCCTTTATGTGCACACGTTCTGCGACGCCCGCGGCACGTCCTCTGATCTCTGGAACAGCTACAAGGACACGCTCCACACCACTTTATACCGCAACACGCTCGAGCGCCTGAGGCTCGGGGCCGCCGTTGACGCCAGCTTTGAGGAGAAACGAAAAATGACCGAACAGGAACTTATCGCCAAACGGATCCCAGGGATAAGCGACGACGAGATCGCCGCTCATTTCAGCCTGCTTCCGGACCGATATTTCATCCTGACTGACGGGAGCGAGATCACCCTGCACATCCAGATGGTGAACAAGCTCCTGAAGTCCATCACCGCGACGGACTCCGTGGGATCGCTTCGGCCCATCATCGACTGGAAGGACGACCTGAACCGGTCGCTGACGGTGGTGAACGTGGTCACGTGGGACAGGGCGGGGCTCTTCTACAAGCTGGCCGGCGCCTTCAGCGTCGCGGGCCTGAACATCCTAGGGTCGAAGGTCATCTCGAGGACGGACCACATCGCGATCGACACCTTCTATGTCGTCGAGCCGGGACGCGGCGTGGTGCAGAATGCGGCGGCCCAGGAGTCGTTCGCGAAGATCATCGAGTCCGCGCTGGTCTCGAACACCGATCTTTACCCGGAGATCCTGGCGCAGGCGAAGAAGATCGCGGCCACCCGCTACCTCTACGCGAAGAGCGGCGAGACCCTCCAGAGCAGCTTTCCCCCGACGGTCGACGTGTACCACGAGATCTCGATGCAGCGGACGATCGTAGAGGTCCAGGCGAGGGACCAGATCGGCCTCCTGTACCGCCTCGCCAAGGCGATCTACGACTTCGGCTTCGACATCACGTTCGCGCGCATCGGCACCGAGCGCGGGGTCGCGATCGACACCTTCTACATCGAGAGCGCGAACCACGAGCCCGTCGAGGACCCGGAGCGCCTGACACGCCTTCGCACCGCGCTGACCGAGGTGATCTCCCCGGCACAGATGTCGGTCGCCGAGCCGGCCTGAGCCGCTGGGGCCCGCGGCGTAATCCCTTGCGCGGGGCCGGTGCCCCTGCACCACTTAAGGGATGAACGAGGACGTGGAACTGAAGGCGCTGAACGCCATCTCGTCCCTGGCATCGAGCACGGATGACCCGGGTGCGGCGACAAGGGACATCCTCGCGGTCGCGTCCCAGGCCTTCGGCGCGGACAGCGGCACCGTGGCCTTCCAGAACCCCGAGACGGGCAAGCTGGAGGTCGAGGCGGCCCTGGGCCTGCCCGCCGAGGCCGACCACTCCTTTGCACCGGGCCAGGGCGTCCCGGGCTGGGTGGCGTGGCATGCCAAGCCCGCCCTGATACCGGACTCGGTCGCGGACCTCCGGAGCCGACCCGGCCGCGCCGAGACCCGCTGCGAGATGGCGGCCCCGATGCTGCTGCCGGACGGCCAGGTGCTCGGCGTCCTGGCGCTCGGCTCCGACACGGTCAGCGCCTTCAATCCGGACGACAACAAGGCCCTGGTGCGGATGGCCAACGTGGCCGGCCTCGTCCTTCGACGCCTCTGGGAGGTGCGCCACCTCAAGGGCAAGGCGCGCCAGCTGGAGGCCCTGATAACGACCGGCCAGACGCTGGTCGGCAAGCTGGAGCAGAGGGAGCTCTTCGACACCCTGGCCCGCGACGCCTCGACCATGATGCAGGCCAAGGCCTGCGCATTCTTCCTCTACGACGAGTCCTCCTCGACGCTGCGCCTGGCCTCCTACACAGGCCAGGTCGACACCCTGACGCCCGAGGGCGACATCCCGCTCAGGCAGTGCCTGTCGGCCTCCGCAGTCCGCACGAGGAGGCCCGTGTCGTTCACCGACATCCAGTCGCCTGAGTTCCACGACGTCCTGGACCTGCCGCGCGACACGGAGCTTCGCTCGGTGATCGCCGTGCCGCTCCTCTTCGAGGGGGAGGTGCTCGGGGTCCTCGTCATCTTCATGGACCGGATCCGGATCTTCGACAACGACGAGAGGCGCCTCTGCAGCGCCCTGGCGAGCCTGGGTGCCGTTGCGCTCCAGAACTCCCGCCTGTACTCGAGGGTCTTCATGAGCGAGGAATCGCTGAGGAAGAACGAGCGCCTGACGATGCTTGGCCTCCTGGCGGCCGAGATTGCGCACGAGATCCGAAACCCGCTGACGGTCCTCAAGCTCCTCCACGGCAGCATGGGCCTGGACTTCCCGGACGGAGACCCGCGCAAGACCGACATGCGCGTGATCGGCGAGAAGCTCGACCAGCTGGAGTCCATCGTGACCCGCGTCCTCAACTTCGCGAAGGCGCCCTCGAGCCTCCATTCGCGCCACCAGGTGGCCGAGGTGATCGAGGACACGCTGGTCCTCGTGCGCCTGAAGCTCGCGCAGGGCAACATCCACGTGAACTTCGAGCCGCCGGCCCAGTCGGTGGTCGTCGAGGGCCACAAGGGGCAGCTGCAGCAGGTGGTGCTGAACCTCCTGATCAATTCCATGCAGGCGATGCCCGACGGCGGCACGATCACCGTGAAGCTGGGCCAGGAACCGCGCGAGGGCGGCGGTTACGCCGTCCTGGACGTGTCCGACACGGGCTCGGGCATCCCGGACGCGATCAAGGACAGGATCTTCGACTCGTTCCTGACCGGCAGGCCCGATGGCACGGGCCTCGGGCTCGCGATCGCGAAGCGCGTCCTCCTCGGCCACAACGGCGACATCCAGCTCATCGCGTCGAGCCACATGGGCACGACGATCCGCGTCCTGATCCCACTCGCGCGCAGCTAGGTATTTCCCGGCGCAAAAAGGTGTCGCCCGGATCTTAAGCCTCTGCCATGTGCAGAGTTGAGAAATGCAGAACACCTGACGTGGTCCCCGGGAATCTCATCTTGAAGAAGGGTGAAACCTGCCGGCGCCTGGCGCGCCGGCCGGCCGCTCCATGAAGCCGAAGCTGATCTCAAGTGACGCCGAGTACCGCGAGGCGCTCGACCACCTCAAGGTGCTCAGGGCCTCGGGGCCGGCAGCCGAGGAGGATGTGCGCCTCTGGACGCACCTGACCGAGGTCTACAGCAAGGAAAGGCTGACCAAGGACTCCCCCCTGCTCTTCGACAACCTGCTTGTAAGGCTGAAGAAGAGCCCGATGGAGAAGCTCGATCCGCTGGACTCCCTCATTTCCCAGGCGAAGAAGCTCCTTCCCAAGCCGCGCGAGGGTCCTCCCCTCTTCTCGGACGGCACCCTTCTCTTCTTCATCGCCGTGGCGGTCGGCTTCTACATCCGGATGCTCTACAGGACGACGTACTTCCCGATCTTCTTCGAGGGCGAGGAGTCGAAGGTCCTCGACCTCGCGAAGGCGACGGTCGAGTTCGCGGCGTACATGAACTCCTGGTGGGACGCCTTCACCGGGGGCCTGATCGAGTACAACAAGGGCTTCGCGTGGCTGCTCGTGCCGTTCTACAAGCTCTACGGCTACGACGTGCGGCTCATGATCTACGTCCTGCCGGTCCTCTACAGCGTGATGATCGGCGCGTTCTTCACGATCTACCGGAAGGCATACCCGAAGTCCTCGGTGCTCTCGTTCGTGATCGTGTCCATGACCGCGATCCTCTGCGTCTCGCTTCGACGCTACAAGTGGCACACGGTCGCCTACGTCTCGGCGCTCTCAATCTACGTCTACTTCCTGCCGAAGTTCTACAGCGGGGCGACCATGATGAAGGACCGCACGCGAACAATCCTGTCGGCCGTCCTCTTCAGCCTGAGCTGCTACCTGTATTTCGGGAGCCTGATCTACGCGCTCCCCTTCGCGATCCTGATCGTCTACTTCAGCTCGAGGAAGGAGCGCCGCCAGGAGTTCCTCATCGCGGGCCTCGGACTCGTCGCCTTCGGCGTCATGTTCTACGCCGCGTACCACTCCACCGAGCGCTGGCGGGTGCGGGTCGGAGAGGAGATATCGTCGCTGCGGGGAGACTTCACCTACCAGGGAATGCAGGCCTGCTGGTGGGCGACCCGCGACTTCTTCTTCACCCAGGACCTCACGCTGCCCTACCTTGCCATCTTCGCCGCGGGCGCCGTCACCTCGATCCAGAAGATCAAGGCCGGCGACAAGTTCGCCCTCGTGAACACGACGCTCCTTGCGTGCATCTGGGCCTTCCAGGCCCCCATCGGCGGGCTGAACAACCCGGACCAGATGAACTGGTCCATGATTCCCCTCCTCGGACTCCTCCTGACAGGCGCCGACGCCATCATCGCGTGGATCCGGGAGAAGATGCGCTACGGGGTCATCGTGAGCGTCGTGGCCGCCTTCGTCGTCTGCTGGGTGGAGCTCGACCACTACGTGATCCTGAGCCGGGACGCCCCCTACCAGGAATTCGTCCAGGACCGGAACACCCGCTCGCAGCTTGAGCTGATCCTGTGGAGGATCCGGGACGACGACTCGGAAAAGGTCCATTACTTCCTTCCCGATCCCTCGGTTCCGGAGTCCAAGGGTGGCTTCGACTACAAGGCCGCGCTCATGCGGGTCGACACACGGCCGATCATGGGGAAGGCCACGCTCTTCACCGACGAGGCAGACCTTAGGAAGAAGATACTCGCCCTTCCCGACAACAGGAGGGCGGTCGTCTTCCTGAGCGTCGGCTTCCCGCCGGATTCCGGCAAGGACCCGATCGACGGGATGCTCTTCGACCACGCGCCAGAGCTCATCCATCCGCTGTCGAACATCTACAAGGTCAACTTCCTCGTGCGGAAGTTCGAGTTCCTGCCAAGCTCGCTGAGGTAGGCCCGACCTACTCCTCGAGTTCCACGTTCCAGTAGGCGATGTCCAGGAAGTCCTTCCAGACCTCGTGGTTCTGGTTGCCGAGCACCATGGAGATGACGGGCCGCCACTTCGGGCGGCTGGGCTTGCGGATCAGGCGCATGTTGGCCTCGTGCGGCAGGCGGTTGGCCTTGCGCGAGTTGCACTTGATGCACGAGCAGACGATGTTCTCCCACGTGGTCTTCCCGCCGTAGTCGCGCGGGATGACATGGTCCAGGTTCAGCTGCTCGCGGGGAAGCACCCTGGAGCAGTACTGGCAGGAGTTCTTGTCGCGCTCGAAGACGTTGTTGCGCGTCAGCTTGAGCTCCTTGCAGGGCAGCTTGTCGAAGAAGGTGAGAAGGATGACGCGCGGCAGTCGGATCGTGCGCGTAGGGGTGCGGACCGACTCCAGCTCCATGGCGGGCGGGTTATCGACCGAGAAGTCGATCCAGTCCATCATCGAGAACATCCTGAAGTCGTCGTCCTTCTGATGGACGACGTGGGCGTGACCCCTGGCGAGAAGCCCGAAGGCGCGTCGGGCGCCGATTACGTTAACTGCCTGCCATAGGCGGTTAAGCACGAGCACCGGCTGATCGAGGGCTGCCTCCATTCAGGATAAAGAGTTAGTGAACAGCGGCTTCGACTGTCAAGCAGGCGCCATTTTGGCACTCAGATATTAAGAAAACATTAAGAAAACGCTAAGAGCTTGTTAGGATGACACGCGACCTGCTGTTGTGTGAGCTCGTACCCTATCGGCTCCGGTCCGGCGGCCAGGGTGCGAAGCCACCATGTCCATCAAATCGTTCGTCTTCGGCCGCGAGAAGTCCCTCTCGGACCGCAACCTATTCCACAGCCTCTCGCTGATCGCGCTCTTTGCCTGGGTGGGGCTAGGCGCGGACGGCCTGTCCTCCTCATGCTACGGCCCGGAGGAGACCTTCAAGGCCCTGATCGGCAATACGCACCTGAGCCTCTTCGTGGCGCTGGCCTCGGTGGTGACGATTGTCGCCATCTGCGCCAGCTATTCGCAGATCATCTCGCTCTTCCCGACGGGCGGCGGTGGCTACCTTGTGGCGAGCAAGCTCCTCTCGCCCGCCACCGGCGTCGTCTCCGGCTGCGCGCTCCTGATCGACTACGTGCTCACGGTCACGATCTCGGTCGCCAGCGGCTCGGACGCCCTGTTCAGCCTCTTCCCGGATTCCGCCCAGCACTTCAAGCTCCTCTTCGGCATCGCCGGCGTCATCGGGCTCACGGTCATCAACCTGCGAGGGGTGAAGGAATCCGTCATGATCTGGGTGCCGATCTTCGGCGTCTTCGTCCTCACGCACATCTTCGTGATCGTCTATGCGCTCACGACGCACGCCTCCGGGCTCGCGGGCATCGCGACCGCGACGAGCCACGAGGTCCATGCCGTCAGCGCCTCGGTCGGCTGGTTCGGGCTCATGGCCCTCCTGCTCAAGAGCTACAGCATGGGAGCCGGCACCTACACGGGCATCGAGGCCGTGAGCAACGGCCTGCCGATCCTGAGGGAGCCGCGTGTGAAGACCGGACGAAGGACGATGGTCTACATGGGAACCTCCCTCGCGATCACGGTCGCAGGCCTCCTGATCGCCTACCAGCTCTACGGCGTCCAGGTGAACCCGGACAAGACCCTGAACGCGGTGCTCTTCGAGAAGATGTCGGCCGGCTGGAACCACGCGACGGCCAGCACGTTCGTCATCGTGACACTCTTCTCGGAGGCTGCGCTCCTCATCATCGCGGCGCAGACGGGCTTCCTCGACGGCCCGCGCGTCCTCGCGAACATGGCGCTCGACCGCTGGTTCCCCGCGCAGTTCGCGAACCTCAGCGAGCGGCTCGTCACCCGCAACGGCGTGCTGCTCATGGGGGCCTCCGGTCTGGTCATGATGTGGGCGACGCACGGATCGGTGGATCTGCTCGTCATCTTCTACTCGATCAACGTGTTCATCACGTTCTCGCTCTCGCAGGCCGGCATGGTGCGCCATTGGTGGCAGGAGCGAAAGACTGACAAGGCGTGGATCAGGAAGCTGGCGGTCAACGGATTCGGCCTTGTCCTGACGACGTCGATCCTCATCTCGCTCACGATCGTCAAGTTCAACGAGGGCGGATGGGCGACCATCCTCGTCACGCTCGTCCTCGTCGGCGCGGCCTTCGGCGTCAAGCGCCACTACAACGGCGTCCGCACGCAGCTGCGGCGCCTGGACTCGATCGTCGAGGCGGCCGTCATCGAGGCGAAGGAGGCCCCGGCCGTGATTCCCCCGATCGACCACAAAGCAAGGACGGCGGTCATCCTCGTGAACGGCTTCAACGGGCTTGGGCTCCACACGATCCTCAACGTGCCGAGGATGTTCGGGAACACCTTCCGCAACTTCGTCTTCGTGCAGGTGGGCACCGTCGACGCCGGCAACTTCAAGGGCGCGGCAGACATCGATGACCTGCGCGCCCACACCGAGGAGGAGGCGGCCAAGTTCGTCCAGTTCGCGCAGGCCAGGGGCTACGGCTCGAGGGCCTACACGACCATCGGCTACGACGTCCCCGGCGAGGTGATGAAGCTGGCGCGCGAAGCCACCGTGGACTTCCCCAACAACGTGTTCTTCGCGGGCCAGCTCCTCTTCACGAACGAAACGAACATGACGCGCTGGCTCCACAACCACACGGTCGTGACGCTGCAGCGCCGGTTTTTCCTGTCGAGCATGCCGTTCGTCGTCCTCCCGATCCGGGTGGACGCCTGACGGCGGGCTTCAGGTGAAGAGAACCTGCCACTGGTTCTCGCGTGCGGCGCGGGCCGCCTTCAGGGCGCCGATCGCGACGTAGCGCTGGAAGTCCTGGCCGGCGAGGCGCACCTTCGGCGACTCGTAGCCGTCGTCGGAGAGGCGCTTCTGCAGCACGGTGTCGATCCCCTTTATCTGGGAACCGCCGCCCGTGATGATAATGTTCTGAAGGAGCGTCACCACCGAGTCGGACGAGGCAGAGGCGATCAGCATCGTCAGAGCCGGGTAGATCTTGTCGATCAGGGTATTGCAGGCGTTCCCGATGGCGTCGCCAAGCTCGAGCGTGCGGCTCTTGCCGCCGATCACGACCTTGATGTCCATCGGCTTGCGGCTCGGCCCGACGTAGGCGTTCGTCTCCTTGATCTCGCGGACCGTGATCTTGGAGAGCCCGTTGTTCGGGTAGGTGCGGTTCAGCTCGTCAAAGAGGAGCGCATCGATCGCGTCACCCGCGAACGGGATGCTGATCTGGTCCTCCTTGGTCGGGAAGTAGCCCTGGACAAGGCAGAGGTCGCTCGTGCCGCCGCCGATGTCGATGAAGAGCGAGTTGACGACCGGGTCGACGTAGCCCGGCTGCTTCACGCGCGAGTCGTCGCGGTAGCCCAGGGCCGCGAGGAAGGGCTCGGGTATCAGGAGGATGCGGGCGAAGACGCCGATGGCCGAGCGGCGGATCGCCTCCCGGGCCTCCTCGTCCGCGTTGGCCGGCACCCCCACGACGGCGCGGATCTCGGCCTTGCCCGAAGGGTCGGCCAATTGGCGGATATGCTGCATGAAGTCCCTGGCGGACTCCGGGTGCGAGATGACGCCCTCGGCCAGCGGGGCCACGAGCTCGACGTGGAGCATCTGGTCGATCGCCTCCTCGCCGAAGAGGATCCGGGCATTGCCGGTGATGATCCCGTCGACGATGCCGTCCTTCACATAGCCGACCACGGACGGGACGACCTTGCTGACGGTTATGTCCGCGGAGCCCGCGGGGCCCACGAGGAGGCAGGACTTGTTGGTGCCAAGGTCCAGGCCAACGAGGAGGGTGGTTGGCTTCGCCTGGAGCGGGCGCTGCCCGGACGTCTGTGCGGGCGCGGGGGTCGGTGCGGACGTGGGCTGTTTTTCGATGGTGGCTGTTGTCATTCTTAGAGGGACTGAGGGTTGCTGACGGGAAGAGTGGGACTCAGGCGCTCTTGTCCTGCCGGATCATGTCGTCGATGAAATCGGCGATGTCGCGGGGAGCCTCCGGTGCGCGGGCCTGGGCCTTCCTGGGTACATGCGCCGCCGCGCGAATCGGGCTCACCTTGGCACCAAGGCGCTCCGCCAGCATCGGCACCAGGATCTCGGCGAAGGCGATCGCGTCGCACACGCGCTCCTTCTCCCCGGTCAAGACCGCATGGAGGATGGACTCGGACTCGAATTCCGACTCGCTGCCCTTGCTCGCGCGCGTGATCGCCTCTGCGAGCTCGAACTCCTCCGCCCGGCGCGCCTCCTCGGCAAGCCCCTCCGCGCGGAGGAAGCAGATGCGACGAAAAATGCGTCCGACCTCCATCCAGGGCGGGTCAAAACGCTTGAGGGCTTCGGCCAGTAGGCTCAACGCTGTCATGAGACAGCGCGGAAATTTCGCGGTTCGGGGAAAGTTCAGCCCGACTGCTTCATCCCGACAAAAATCTCCTCAACCTTCGCCCGCGCCCACGGATTCTTGCGCAGGAACGTGAGGCTCGACTTGATGCTCGGGTCGAACATGAAGCAGCGGATCTCGACCCGGCTCGCGAGCTCGCGCCAGCCATAATGCGCAACGAGTTCTGTGAGCAGCTTCTCCAGCGTTATGCCGTGGAGGGGATCTTTTGATTTGTGCTCGGCCACCACGCCATCGTGCGCAATGCCGCACGCAGCTCAAGGTCCGCGTGCGATGCCAAAAAATATTTCGCCTTGAAATCGCTGCGTGTTCTCGAGGCAAATTTTCGTGCAGCACGCGGCGTGCAACTACGCGAAATCGCGCAGAAAGCACGGAGCGCATGGATTGCCAAGGGCTCCAACATAACGAAGAGTGGCCCCGTGGCTCGTCCCCTGCCCAAGACCCGGATTGCCGTGGTATTTCTCGCGCTCCTTGCCGCGCCCCTGGGCTGCGTTGCCCAGAATGTTCTCCTCGCCGAGGACCACGGCGCCATGTCGGTCGTCGTCTCCGCCTGGCGGGACCGGCCCTGCGTGCTGAAGGACGGCAAGGTGAAACAGATCTCGACCAAGGGCTACCTCCTCAAGGAGGTGCCGGAATACCTCCCGGTCTTCGTGAACATGACGGACGTGGACGCGGGTTACACCGCCGAGGACGCAGGGGGTGCCGTCATCAACACCAACTTCCACTTCAGCGCGAAGCTCCAGACAAGCTACCCGCTGGACGATGTCTTCATCGTCCTGAGCATGAACACCCAGCTCGGCGGCAATGTGATCTTCCTGAGCGAGGTGGGCCACCTGGACCCCAATGCGAGCCGGCCCTTGTCGCTTTTCATCCCGCTCAAGTCGCAGTTGGGCAGCTCGACGTACTTTGTTCACCTGTTCTCCGGGGGCGCCGAGGTGTTCCAATCGCAGATGCCCTTCTGGGTTCGGAACGCCGCGCTCAACAAGATGGTGGCAAGGCGAATCGAGGGTCTGGACAAGGCCGCCCCGAAGTTCTTCATCGGCCCGGCGCCCCTCTATCCCAAGGACCTCAGGCAGGCCAACCTAACGGGCCATGCCGTCGTATCGATCAGGATAGCGGCCAACGGCGAGGCGCTCGACCCGGTGGTCAAGAGCGCCTCCGACCCCGAGTTCGGCCAGGCGGCCCTTGTTGCGATCCAGGACTGGCGGTTCCTGCCCCGTGTGAGGGACGGCCATCCGGTCGAGGCCAAGGTGGATGTCCCCTTCGTTTTCTCGCCCCCAAAGCCGGCTTCCGCGGGCTCTTAGTCAAAGGGATCCAAAAATTCGGGGGAAGGGCTCAATCCCGGGCCGGAACGTGCCGATAGTGGCAAGACACGCCATGCTTCCCGGGGAAATCATTGAATCCTTCGAACTCGGCAAGCTGCCCAGCGGACCCCGCGTCCTCTCCCAGCTGATCTCCACGGTGCGCAAGCCGAACGTCCAGATATCGGACGTGGCCGAGCTGTTCCGTTCCGACCCCGCCCTGACGGCCCGCGTGGTCGCCGTCTGCAACAGCACCTACTACTCCAAAGGGGACAAGACCGCGGACATCAGGGACGCCGTCATGCGCCTCGGCCTGAACGAGGTGTCGCGCATCGTCCAGATTGTCATGCTGACCGACTTCAAGCGGTACCCGACGCACCTCTATACCAACGCCGCCTCGCACTTCTGGGAGCGCTCGCTGCACACGGCGGCCATCACGGACGAGATCAGCGGCAGGAACCCGCTGGCCTACACGGCCGGGATCATGCACCTCGTCGGGATCTGGGTCCTCTGCAGCGTCTTCCCGGTCGGCCAGACCTCGATCAACGAGCGCGAGCTCGAGCTCCAGGCCCAGCTTGAGCAGCTCAGGCTGGGCCTGACCTTCGCCAAGGCGGGCGGACAGGCGCTCAAGATGTGGGGATTTGCGCCGCAGATCTGCGACGCGGTCACGTGGCAGCTGGCGCCGTCGGCGGTTGAAAACCCCGAGCACCGGGAAATCGCCCGCTGGCTCAATCGCTCGGTGGCGATCACGAACTGGCATTACGGCGTCCGCAACGAGCAGACGCTCATCAAGTCGGATCTCACGATCACGGACCTGGAGGACTGCAACAGGCGCGCCTCCGAGCGCGTGATGAGGATCGGGCTCGGGATGTGAAGCCGGCGCCCGCGGGGCCGCCTCAGCGAAAGAGCATGTCTGGCGTCACGTCGCCGCCGAACTTGCTCGTGCCGTCGGGAAACAGGATGAACGGCGAGCCGCGCCCCGAGATGTACTTGAGCGCCACGTTCTGGAGGCTGTGGAGCTGCTTCGCTGCCTCGAGCTTGGACTCGTAGCCCGGGAAGAGCTCGGAGAGATGCCTCTTGAGCTCCGATGAGTCGTGCGTGATCAGGGCGTCCCGGAAGGTGTCCTGCTGGGCGAACACGGCGGCGAACTGCTCCTGGGGCGTGCCGGGCTGCGACAGGATGGCCGCGAGGACGGCCACCGTGTCGGCCGAGGACCCGTGCGTTGAATAGACGAAGATCTTCGGGCCCTTGAGGGTCCCGATCCGCGGATGGGTGAGCGTCTGCTGGAGCAGGTCCAGGCAGTGCGAGCACTGGAAGCTGACGACAAGTATGGGCGAATCCTTCGGGTCAAAGTCCCCGAGCCAGTTGAGCGCCGCCTTGTCGACGCTCCCCATGTTGACCGCCGGCGAGACGCCGGCGGGTGCCCCGCCTGAAACAGGGGCCTCGGGGGCGGCGGTCGCCGCGGGAACGGAGGGCGTCTCGGGGGTGTTCCAGGACTGGGCATCCGCCTGGCCCAGGACCTTGACGAGGAGGAAGATGGGCAGAACCAGGGCCAGCACCACCGGAGAAAGCCATGAGCGGGCCCTTCCCCATTTCGGGATCACGAATACGGAGGCCAAGGCGGCGGCGGCGTGCAGAGTGCAGAAGGGGCAGAATCCCTTGAGAACGAAGAACTGGATGGCCATGAGCACCAGGGCGCCGATCGCTAAAGCCGCCAGCGACACAAGCTGGGCTGCCGACTGCCATGAACGAGAGGAGGGAACCGTGAGCGTGAGCCAAAGGGGCACCGCATAGATCGGGAGCGGCACATGGAACAGCGCGCCGTAGTGCGTGTTGATAATGCTCGCGCAGCCGGAGAGCGGACACGGCAGGTTGAGCAGCTTGAGCGCAGCCAGGTACACGCAGGTGACCAGGCCGATGCCCACGAGGGCCGTGGCGGTGCGGGAGGTGCTCTGGGGTACGGAGATCAAGTCGGGTCGCCTTGGGGTTCAGGCCCACAAAGCACGAATCTGGGGCACCCGTCGCTAAGATTTTATCGCCCCAGCCGCCCTGATCATGGCGGCAATGCTCCTCTCCACGTCGTCGTCCGTGGTCGCCCACGAGCTGACACTGATGCGCATGGCCGTCCTTCCCTGCCACACGGTGATGCCGCACCAGCAGGTGCCGTCAGCCTGGATCGCCTCGATCGCCTTCTCCGTTTCCTTCGCGTCCCCGAAGCAGACAAGGACCTGGTTGAGGACGACGTCGTTGAGCACCTCGTAGCCTGCGGCCGAGAGCTTCCCGGCGAACCGCCGGGCCTGGGCACAGTTGCGCTCGATCATTTCGGCGACCCCTCGGCGGCCGAGCGACCGCAGGGCGGACCACACCTCCACGCCCCGAGCCCTTCTGGAGAGCTCGGGCGTGAAGTCGCTCGGGTTCCGAAACTCGCTCTTCGTCGGCAGGTATTCCGCCGAGATCGCCATCGCCGCCTTGAGTGCGTCAGGGTCCCGGACGAAAGCGACGCCACAGTCATAGGGCACGTTGAGCCACTTGTGGGCGTCGGTGGCCCAGGAATCCGCCTCGGAAAGCCCGGCGGTCAGGTGACCCAGGGACGGGGCGGCGGCCGCCCACAGGCCAAAGGCCCCGTCCACGTGGAGCCAAGCGCCGCCGTCGCGGGCGCGCTTGGATACGGCGAGAAGCGGGTCAAAGGCCCCCGTGTTCACGTTGCCCGCCTGCGCGCAGATGATGGTCGGCCCCGAGATCGCGGGAATAAGCTCGGCCCTCATCCTCCCCTGCCCGTCCACGGGGACCTTGACGACCCTGTTGCGGCCGAGTCCCAGGATGCCGAGCGACTTGGTGACGGAGGGATGTATCTCGTCGCCGACGATGACCGTGATCGGCGGAGCCCCGAAGAGGCCCTGCGCCTCCACGTCCCACCCGGCCTTCGTGAGGACCCGGTGGCGGGCTGCGGCCAGTGCGCACTGGTTCGCCACGGTGGCACCGGTGACAAAGGCGCCCGTGCAATCGGCCGGAAGACGCAGGACGTCGATGAGCCACCCGAGCGCAACCTGCTCGAGGAAGGCCACGCCGGGAGTCGGCCGGTAAAGGACGGCATTCTGGTCCCACGCTCCGGCCAGCCAATTGGCGGCCAGCGTGACCGGCAGGCTGCCCCCGATCACGAAGCCGAAGAACCTGGACCCGGCCATTGCCATTGTCGCCGGCGAGCCCACCTCGTCGAGGAGGCGCAGCGTCTCGGAGGGGTTGCCCGATTCCTCGGGCAACTCCTCGTCAAAGGCCTTCAGGGCCGCGACTGCGGATGCGGACGGTGCCACGGGCCGGGAATCAAGGCCGTCAAGGTACCGGATGGAGCGCTGCGCAGCGTCGTTGAGGATCGCAGCCGTGGATTTATCAGGGTTCATCAGGAAACCCCATGTGAGAGCGAAGAGCCGCGGCGCCAACCTGTCATGACGGCAACCTTGGGAACGGTGCTTCGGGAATCGGGCATGGGCGGGGATTGTGGGCTGCTTTTCGATTGGTGCAACGCCATGTCTCGCGGCTATCGTGGACGAACGATGCGCCTTGGCATGACGTCGATACCCCGCCTGGTCTGCCTGTCGGCCGCGCTCGCTCTTCCCCGCGCCGGGGCCGAGGCGCCTTGCACGTTGGGCAGCGGGGGCATTCGGATCGAGGCCCAGGCCAGGGCGGGCGCCCTTCATGAGACCTACCTCGCCCAGGTCGGGGGACAATGGGTTGCCGTTGCCGAGAGTGCCGAGGGCGGGTCCTCAGGCCCCACATGCGTCAGCGATTCAGGTGGCCAGGTTCAGCCTGGCACGAATCCCCGCGTGTCGGTTGTCGCGGGCGCGCTCGTCGAGGAGTTCAGCGTGGGGGGAAACAAAATCCGACGTACCATACGGCTCGCGAGGGATGGAACATGGTTCCATGTGACGACGCGCCTTGAGCCGTCGAGAACCACGGGCCTCGCTGCCCTTGTCGACCGCTACCGCTTTTTAAGGACCCCCGACTGGAGCTTCGCGCCCTCCGTCGGCGGCTTTGCCTCCGACATCCAATACAAGGCGCCCCTCGTGCTCGTCCAATCAGGCCCAACGGCCTTTGGCATCGTCCCCGACCTGGCGACGCTGGACAGGGCCATGCTTGAGAGATGCAGCCACACACTGGACCTCGACGTCCCTGGAGGGCCGCTGCTTGCCGTCGGATTCAGGCCGGCGCACATGGTCTCCCACTCGGTATATGCACCGGACGAAACGCGAACTTGGGTCGCGGAGGATCCCGTTGAGAACTCCTATTACCTGCTTGTGACGGCGTCGGCAAAGGCCGGGGAGGCGTACAGGGAGGTTGTGCGCATGCACTGGGAGACGTTCGGAAGGCCCCTCCAGAACGAGGCGGCGATCCAGCAGACCGGCACGGCCACCCCGCCCGGCGCGTACTCGTGGCTGCAGCGGCTCCACCCGGTGGCGGGGCTCGTCGAGGCTGACGCGCGACTCAAGGGAATCGGCCTGTGGGACGATTGGAGGCGGGAAGTGTGGGGAAGCGAGACCCCGAGGCGCTGGCTTCTCTTGCCGCTGCCAGACGGAAGCCAGGGGGGCGGAGTCCAGACGCTCAGGTGGGGACCCGGACCCGCGATCTACCTGACCGCTTGGTTCAACACGCTCAGGACCTCCTTTGGAATGGCGCTCTACGCGAGGAGGACCGGCGACGAGGCCCTGCTCCAGCGAGCGAGGCAAACGCTCGATGTGGCGCTGAAGGCCCCGGGAAAGGGCGGCGCGTTCAAGTGCATCGGCGTCACGAATGGAAAGGACCTCCCGGTCATATGGGCCGCCGGCGACGGGAACGGCGATAGCACCCAGGCCGGCTTCCTCGGGTACGACATGGCCTGGACGGGCTATTGGATGCTCAGGTGGCGAGAGGCGGGGTTGCCGGGCGGGGATGACGCAATCCCGCGCTGCCGGGCTTTGGCCGAGTTCCTCTGCGGGAGGCAGTCACCGGACGGCATGCTCCCCACGCGCTTTACAGAAGACGGTTCCGTCCAGGAGGAGCTGTCCCGCACGGTCAAGGCGGAGACCGGACCGGTGGCGCTGTTCCTCCTGGAGCTCTACTCGCAGGACAGGGACCCGCGCTGGCTTGCGTCCGGCAGGCGCGGTCTCGGCTTCCTTGAGCAAGACGTGATCCCCCTGCGCCAGTGGTATGACTTCGAGACCTTCTGGAGCTGCAGCCCAAGGAAGCCCGCCCTCGACGAGCGAAGCCGACAATGGCCCGCGAATGACCTGGCCCTCGGCCAGGCGGTGGCCGCCTTCCTCACGGCATACCGCGTGACGGGCGACAGGGACTTCCTCGGTCGCGGCGAAAAGATCCTCGATTACCTCCTGCTGTACCAGCAGTGCTGGACCAACCCGCTGATCGACAACGTGGGCGGACCGGCAACGCTCCTCGGCGGCTTCACGACGCAGAACTCCGATGCCGAGTGGTCGGATGCGCGGCAGAGCCAGGTCGGCAACATCCTCCTCGACTATTACCGGGCGACAGGAAAGCCGGAGTACCTTGAGCGGGCCGTGGCCGCGCTCAGGTCCCAGTTTCCCGTGTCTCCCTGCGAGAACTTCACCCACTCCGGCTACAATTCAAAGTCGGGAATCAGCAGCTTCCACTGGGGCACGGGCAGCGGCATGGCCGGCATCGAGATCGATGAGGACTACCTCCATGACGCCGTGGTGGACGCGACTGCGGGAGTGGCCATCGGCGTCGATGGCTTGGACGTGACCCTGTGCCGGGTCACTTCCGCAGCCATTGAACTGGGATACTCGAGCCCGTTCGCATGGCATCGGTCCCCGGTGTTTGTCTTCCACCGGTGCGACCCGGGTCGGCTATACTCCGTCACGGCCAACGGAAAGGCCGCGGGGACATGGAGTGCCGAGGCCCTCGAAAGGGGCATCGATCTCCCTTTCCCGGCGACTACCCGTTTGACGGGCGCCGAATGACGAGCACGATAGCAACGAACAGCAGCACATGAAGCAGACCTTCAAAGCGAAGCTGGTCGGCAAGGGACCGACCGGTTCATGGACTTTCCTTCCCATACCGTTCAGCGTGGAGGAGAAATTCGGCAGCAAAGCGCAGGTGCCGGTGAGCGGGACCATCAACGGCCACCCGTTCCGCAATTCCCTGAGGCCGGAGGGCGATGGCACGCATCTGATGATGGTGAACAAGATACTGAAGGAGGGGGCGGGATGCGCGAACGGCGACACCGTTTCCGTCGTCATGGACGTCGATGCAGAACCCCGGAAGGCCAGCGTGCCGGCGCAGCTCAAGGCGGCGCTGAAGGCAAAGCCCGCGGCCAAGGCATTCTTCGACGAGCTTTCCTATTCCAGGCAGCGCGAATACACGGACTGGGTCGCGGGCGCGAAGCGGCCGGAAACCAAGAAGGCACGCGTGGCCAAGTCGGTGGAGCTCCTGCTCCAGGGAAAGAAGCTGACGTAGTGCCCGGCGCCTATGCGGCCTTGCGGGACGCCGCGAGTCTTCCCGCCGGTGCAAGCTGCGCCGCGGCAATCATCATGGCGCCCACCTCGGCACCCGTGCGCTGGAGCTGACCAAGGGCGATGCCCCCGGCAGCCGACGACCCATCCTGTCCAAGGGGATCGACCGACGGGGCGACGGACTCGAGCCTTGCACCGCAGTCGTCCAGCGACAGGGCCATCCGCTCCAGGGCCTCGGCCCGAGCGAGCGAGATCCCGCGGGCCTCGGGGATCGGGAAATCCGGATGCGACTGCAGGATAATGAGGTTCAAAGACCGGGTCACCCGCTGGTTTCCGTTGGCCACCACCGCCAGCTCGCTCAGGCGGTCCCTGAAATTCTTGGGATCACCCGACATGCGCTGCAGCGAGGAGAACACCTCGGCGCTGGCGGACTCCGTCGCGCGCTTTGCGGCGACCGCCTCCGCGTCGTAGGGCTTTCCCGTGGCCACGCGCTCGCCGACGATGCGCATGTAGCGGGCGTTGGCCCTCAGCGCCCTTGCGAGAACGGGCCTGAAGCGGTCCTCCTCCCACGCCGGCCAGAAGACGAGCGCAGCCAGGAGCGCCAGGAGGCCGCCGGCGAACGTGTCCGCTACCCTCTCCACGGTGAGCGCCAGTGTGACCGGCCCGATCGACTCCGTCAGCACGACCACGAAGAGCGTGATATAGATGACGGCAATGCCGTAGTTTCTCCGGAGGAAGAATCCGAATCCGAAGGCCGTGAGCGCGGTGGCGGCCATCAGGACCGGGAAGGGCAAGCGCAGCCAGAGGACAAGGCTCGCGAGGATGCTGCCCGCGAGCGTGCCGAGGAGGCGCTGTGTCGCGCGCAGGCGCGTCGAGCCGTAATCGGGCTGGAGGACGACCAGCGTGGTGAAGGGAAGCCAGTAGCCGTGCCTGAGATCGAGCGTCTTCATGGCCCAGACGCCGAGGAGTGCCAGGACTGCGATGCGGACTGCGTACCGCTTCAGAGCCGGGTCAAGCCGTGGCGTAAGGTTGATCGCCGCCGCCAGCGGCCTAAGCCGCTGCTGCGCCAGGTCGAGGAGCTCGAGCGAGAAGGCCCCCTGGTCGCCTGCGCGCTCCATCGTCCCGCGCAGCGTCTCCCTGAGCTCGGGGAGATACGACGCCAGCTGACCAGCCGTCGAGTCCACGGCCGCCCACGATGTCGCGTCGGGGCGCTCGGCCACATAGCGGCGGAAGACGCCGACCAGGTGATCGAGGCGGCGCAGCCGAACCTCCGCGCCCCCGAGCTGGCCCGGCTGGCGCGAGACGACGGCCAAGGCCACGGCCCGGGCGAGGTTCGCGGTGACCGACATCACGTTTTCCGCGGCCGACTTCAGTTCGCCGCTCATCGGCAGGCCCGCGACCTCCTCCCATGCCGACTGGAAGGCCGAAACCCGGTGGGCTATCCTTGCCGCCGCGTTGTTCAGTCCGTCGAGCTTCTCGATCACCCCGCGGTTTCTGCGCGCGCGTGCGCCCCAGAGGACCGAGCGGGCCTGGTCCAAGGTCGAGCGGAGTGCGGCCTCCTTTGCATGCTCGGCCTTGAGCGAGGACACCTCGGCCACGGCAAGCCACGAGACGCCCACGGCCTGGCGGAGCGCGTGCTGTGGGCGGATGGGCCATAATACAATGTGAAGGAAGGCACCCCAGAGCCCTCCACCGAGCGCGGCGATCGCATGGCCCTCGGCGGCCGAAAGCCCCCCCTTCTCGGTCATTGCGATGAAGCACAGCAAGCCCGATGCGACAGCGAGGGACGGGCCATAATCGCTGCTCAGGTGCCTCCAGACCGCGGCGCCGAGCCCTATGGCCACGGTCGCCAGGAGACACGCGAGAAGGGACGGAGCCACGAGCGCTCCCAGGCCGGCCGATGCCCCAAGGATGACGCTCATGGCCATCAGAAGGCTTAGCCGCAGCCCGTACGATCCGCGCACGTCGACATTCGCAAGGACCTGGGCGGCCAGGGCCGCAAAGATCATCTCGACCAGGTGTCGGCCCGAGAGCCCGATGGCAAAGGGCGCCATGAATGAAGCCATGCAGCGCAGGCCGCGGCCGACGTCGGGATTGCTGAACTCCGTCGCGAAGAAGCGGTCGACGAGCGTCGGGCGGAACCCGGGAGGGGAACTGCCCGCGGCCGCTGGCATAGGCTCCTCTGTCATTCGTGCCGTGAGGATGGCTCGCGGCCGCTCCCGAGGGCGGAAGCGAGCGCGAGCGCCATACCGGCGTAGAGCAGCGTGTCCGCTATGTAGTTGAGGGCCTCGTTGATTCCCCCGGCAGATCCGCCACGCGCGAATGCCAGCATGGGCACATAGAGAAAGAGGGTGAGGGCCGTCATCAGGGCGCCGATCACAACCGCAGCCATCCTGGGTTTCCTGTCGAGTGCGAGCGGTATGCCTGCAAGGAGGAGCACAGAACCCGTCAGGTAGCCCCAGAACTTCGGGATCGGAACCCAAGACGGAGTGGGCATCTCGGCCGGCACGCCTGGGGCGAAGCCGGGATACAGGAGGAGTTCCGCTGCAAAATAGATCGCGGCGACCGCCATCACAAGCCGCCCAATCGAGATCATCGCGGACGACAACCGGGGAGAATCGCCGCGCCTGTGGAGCCCGGCGAGGGCCAGGGCGCCGGCCGCGAACGACGAATCCCTCAGCATGTAGACCCACCCAAAACGGTAACCGGGATGACTGAACGCCGAGGGCAGATAGTCCACGCACACGAATATCGCGAACATGAGGGCAAGGAGGGAGGCCGACAGGCGGACGCACCGTTTCGTGGAAAGGCTCGTGGCTGCCGCCAGCAACGCGCACCCGATGAAGGCCGGCCAGAAATGCCTGACAGGCATCCATGAGGGGACCATGCCCTGGATGAATTCGGGTCCCCGGAAATGTTCAGGTGCGAATGCCGCAAGCGATGAGGCAACAAAGACAATGCCCAGAACCACGAGCTTTCCCATGCCTCGTGCCGTGCCGATCTCCCGACGGTAGACAAATACCCCGACGAACAGATAGAAAAGCCCGGCAAAACCCATCCAGAAGTTGGTCGAGGAAAACATCGCTAGGAGTGCCGTCACACGAAAGCTAAACCTGCGACCTTCATTTTTCTACAAGGTAATTGCACGAGTATCGGCGTCGACGGCGGGGAGGGCTTTGGGGCGCCCGTTCAGGGCACCACGCCAAAATCAATGTGAACCGCGACGAGTTCCCCGTGCTTGTCGTAGCCTCCCACAAGCGGATAGGAGCCGTCTCCCCAGCCTGAACGGAAGATGACGATGTTCTCCCCATGGGTCGCCCTCGGGAGGATGATGTTTGCGACTCCCTTCCTGATCTCCTCGGAATCGACACGGCAGAACCAGGAGTCGGCATTCGGGCCCTCGAAAGTTGAGGCAAGCCACGATTCCTGATCTTCCGGCATGCAGGGGGTCACCACGGTCGGGTCCACGAAGCAGGCAGTCCCGGAATCCACCCCGAATCCGGTAGACATGCCTTCATCGACAAATGGCACTGCCTTGCCAGCAAGTAGGACCGGATAATCCCCGCCGGCTCTAAGACGGTGGAGCATCCATCGGTCTAGCACGAACGAGGCGGTGCCAAACTTCTTCTACAAACCAAGGATTGGAGTGCTAAACCCGTCGGCGCCCTGCCGTCGATACAACGGATGGGGCTAGAACCCCATATCGAGCTGCACGAGGAATCACTAGCATTCGATCCATCGTTCGGTTTCACGGGCGTGGTCAATAGCAACGGAAGCAAAATACGTGGCAGCAAAATCGAAGACCGCGACGGTAGCACCTCTGTGGCATTCTCTAGGTCTTCTGTTGCTGTTGCTGTCGATCTCGCTTGGTTTCTACAAGGCGCAGAGCGCGAGCCCAAGCGAGCACAGCCTTGGCGAGCCCACCGGGGGGAATGCCGCTCTTTATTTGGCGATAATAGCCTCAGAATGGGGCCTATGGTTCTACATTTGGCTTGGCGGCCGGTGCAACGGCGCCGTCCCCGTGCGCGACCTCATAGGTGGTCGTTGGAGCAACGTTAAATCCGTGCTTCTCGACATTGCCGTTGCCGCAGGCTTCTGGCTCGTATGGAGCGCCGTTGCGATAGCGGTGGCCTCCCTGACCGGACCAAGCCAAGCGGAGCCTGCTTCATTTCTGAACCCAAAGGGGCCATTTGAAGTCGTCCTCTGGGTCATTATGTCGATGACGGCTGGATTCTGCGAGGAATTGGTGTATCGCGGTTACCTGCAGAAGCAGATCCTCGCGCTTTCCGGTAGCCCCACCCTCGCAATCACGGTTCAAGCGATCATTTTTGGCGCTGGCCACTGGTACCAAGGGAGCAAAAAGGTGATCATAATAGCGATTTTGGGCGCCCTTTTCGGTCTGCTTGCCAATTTGCGAAAGAGTCTGCGTCCAGGCATGCTTTCGCACGCTTGGGAGGATGTACTAAACGTCATTCCCATCCATTTCCCATGAACCTGGGTCGTGTGCGGTTTAGCGATGCTTTCCAAGACCCGGATTGGCACTCCTTTGTTGGACGCACTGCGCGGGGCTTCAAATCTGCTTCCCTCTGCATGATGGCCAAATGAACAATTTGAGCCTACGACGTTCGAATCCTGGATGGTGGACCAGGCTGTCGTTTAGCACGAACGAAAGGGTGCTAAACTTTTTCTGCGAACAACCTTTGGAGGTGCTAAACCTCTCCGGTCTTTGGGTGCTAAGCACCCACCTTTAATTTCCGTCCCTTCTTTTTTGGTCGACCTCCCCTGCGTCCGTTCAATTGTGCCGCCAACGATTTCTTAGAGCTCTTCGCACTTCCCCCAATCCGCCCAAGAGATGCTGCGGCGGCACTTTTCGGAGCCGGCGGTTCCTCCTTGTTTTCTGCGTAGGAATCGAGGGCGAGCCGCAAAGCTTCTTGGATCTCTCTTGCCGCGGCCTCGCGGGAATCCCCATGCGCCATGATACCGGGCATATCGTTGACTTGAGCGACGTAGCAATCGTCGCCTGGAACTTCGCTGTACCAAATGCGGACTTCGTAATCTTTGGCGGTAGGCTTCATGGGAGTGTTTGTGTTCTTAGCTGATCGCGGACCTGGCGCACTTGGTAGGGCTTTGCTTTCCCCCAGAATTCTGGAGGTTTATCAGGTCAAAGCCCGGTTTCCTGAAGATGTTGTGGCTGCCGCTCTGCCTCCTTGCGTACCCAAGTCTAGTGAGGAGGTTGCAGAGATCATCGAAGTCGATGCTGGCGTCACTCTGTCGCGCCATCAATTTCTCCAAGATTTTCTTCCAATTGCTCAACCTGGAAGATTGAAACCCAAACGCTTGGGTTTATCAAGGTTTAACACCGGATGTTTAGCAATGGATGCAGCCGCTGTCCCCGAGGTTATGAAAACTGAAACGTAAACACTGCCTTCGGTCCCCAACCTACGGTGGAGATCCGATTCCAAAATGGTGGAGCAGATCGGGATCAAACCGACGACCTCGTCGTTGCGAACGACGCGCTCTATCAACTGAGCTACTGCCCCGTGGGGAAGGGAAGTTATCTAAAATTACCGGGGGGCAAGTCCACTCCAATCTTGGCTGCCCAGGATTAGATGTCCCTGACGCCGTCCGCATCGCCCACCATGCGTGCGAAAATCATCTTTCCGGCACCTGTCGGCAAAAGGCTGATAATCTCAACGCCGGCATGCTGGCCGATGTGCTGGCGACCGCCGGTGACCACAACCATCGATCCGTCCGCTAGATAGCCAATCGCCTGCCCCTCTTCCTTGCCGGGCTTCACGAGTTCGATCTCGAGCCGCTCCCCTATCATGAGCTCGGGCTGCAGGGACTTCGAGAGCTTGTTGAGGTTGAGCCACGGAACGCCCTGGAACTCGGCCATCTTGGCGAGGTTGTAGTCGGTCGTCAGGAGCTTGGCCCTCATGGACTGCGCGAGGAACACGAGCTTCGCGTCCACGTCCTCCTTCTTCGCGACCTCGCTCTCCGTGATGCGGATGTCGAGGGCCTTGATGGCGCGGAGCGCGTTCAGGACATCGAGGCCGCGGCGCCCGCGCGCCTGGCGCAGCGGATCCGTCGAGTCGGCGATGTTCTGGAGCTCGTTGAGGACGAAGCGCGGGATGACGAGCGCCGCGCTCAGGAAGCCCGTCTCGCAGACCCGCGCGATGCGGCCGTCGATCAGGACGCTCGTGTCGACGACCACCAGGGGCACGTCGACCTCGTGCGGCACGAAGCGCACGTAGGGTATGACCAGGTTGAACTCGTCCTTCCCCCGGAGCGCGATGACGGTCCCCAGGTACGGGCAGATCATGAAGAGGCCCAGGCGCGCCAGGAATATCATCTCCGGGTCGCCTTCCGCAAAGAGAGGCGAGGTGGAGACCAGGCTCGCGATGATGGAGCCGACCGCGATACCGAAGGTCAGCGCCGACAGTCCCCGAAGTGAGAAGCCCTTCAGCATCACGTCGACCAGGATCACCAGGGCCCCGATGCAGAAACCGACCAGCGACGCCGTCAGCCGGTAGGAATCCCACTCGCGCACCGTGTAGCACACTAGCCATCCCGCCGCCGTGCAGAGGAGCACGAAAACGATGCGGATCGGGAGGAGGGTCTTGTTCATTTGGTTGGTGCCGCGCGGCTTCCGAAAAGGGCGTAAAGGACGAAGGGGGAGGCTGTAAGGACCGCCATCACGGCGTAGAGTATCCTGCGCGCGCGCTTGACGCGCGGGTCCGGCTTGCCCGGCTCGAGAGGTTCAGGGTCCATTTCAGAAGGCGGCAGCAAACCTCACGAAGAGGCAAAACGCAATCCCACGAACGGCTCGACACTAGGGGTGGATTTTGAGTCCCTGAGGCGACAATGCTGGAGCAACTCACCATCCTGGCGCCCGGCCTCCTTGGAGGGTCCGTGGCACGCGCCGCCCACTCCCGGGGCGCGGCCCGGAACATCGTGATCTGGTCCCGGCGCCCGGAGACCAGGCTGGCCCTGGCCGGGCAGTCGTGGTGCTCCGCGACTAAGGATACCCCGGAGGAGGCCGTGAAGGGCGCCGACCTGGTCATCCTGGCGACGCCGGTTGACAGGATAATCCCGCTCCTTCGCCAGGTCGCGCCCTCGCTGAAGGCGGGGGCCCTGGTGTGCGACGTCGGAAGCGTGAAGGGCGAGATCTCGCGGCTGGGACATGACGCCCTGAACGGGAATGCCCACTTCGTCGGCGCCCATCCCATGGCGGGATCGGAGAAGACCGGATGGGAGCATGGCACGGCCGAGCTCTTCAATGGCCGCACCTGCTTTGTGACCCCCGTGCCGTCGACGGATCCCGGGGCCCTGAAGAAGGCTGTCTCGTTCTGGAGGGACCTCGGCTCCGAGGTCGTCACCCTCGATCCCGACAAGCACGACGAGATCGTCGCCCACATCAGCCACCTGCCCCAGGTGCTGGCCTCGTCCCTCTGCGCCTTCCTCTCCACCAAGGACCCCTCCTGGCGCAACTTTGCCGGCGGGGGCCTTCGCGACACGACCCGCATCGCCGGGTCGGACCCCAAGCTCTGGAGGACGATCCTCGAGGAGAACCGGGACGAGGTCCTTAGGGCGCTTCGCGCCTTCCAGGACGACCTCCAGGGCCTCCATTCAGCCCTGGCCAACCGCGACTTCGTCGAGGTTACCGCAAGGCTCGAGCGGGGTCGCGCCTACCGCGACAAGTTCCGACCGGCGCCGTGATCACCTCGCTTCCCGACATCCTTGCGGTGAAGCCGTTCACGCGGCCGATCCGCGGCGAGGCCGCCGTCCCGGGCTCGAAGAGCCTGACGAACCGCGCCATGCTCCTTTCCGCCCTGTGCGGGGGTCCGGTCACCCTGACCGGAGCCCTCCTCTCGGAGGACACGGAGATCATGGCAGAGGCGCTTCGCCGCCTGGGCTTTGACGTCGTGGAGGACGAAGAAGCCTGCGTCATCCACGTCGAGGGCCTGGGAGGCACCATCCGCGCCACCGACGCCGACCTCTTCGTGGGACTAGCCGGCACCGCCGCGCGCTTCATCACGGCCCTCTGCTGCTGCGCGAAGCGCGGCACCTTCAAGCTGGACGGCATCCCGCAGATGAGGAAGAGGCCCATGAAGGGGCTGATCGATGCCCTGAGGTCCCTCGGTGCCGATGTCCGCTGCCTGGGCGAGGAGGGATTCTTCCCGCTCCAGATACATGCCTGCGGCCTGCGCGGCGGACCCGTTGGGATTGATGCCCGGGACAGCAGCCAGATGCTTTCCGCCCTCCTTTTGGTGGCGCCCCTTGCTGCTGGCCCGATCGTGGTGACTCCCGCTGGAGGGGTCCGCAAGCCGTTCGTGCGCATGACGCTTCTCCAGATGGCGCAGTTCGGGGTGGGAAGCAGCGACCACCTTGACGTCGGCGACCATATCTCGGTCAAACAGGGCTCCTACGTCTCACCCGGCCACTATGCCGTGGAGCCGGACGCGAGCGCGGCCAGCTACTTCGCGGCGTTGCCTCTCGTCACCGGCGGATCGATCACGCTCTCGGGCCTCAAGCCCGCTGGCCAGAGCCTCCAGGGTGACATTCGTTTCCTGGACGTCCTCGAGCAGGCCGGGGCTTCCGTCTCGGTCGCCGACGGCGGCATCACGGTCTCAACCGCCCCTGGCGCCAAGCGGCGGGTCGGGGAGACGGATTTCTCGTCCTTCTCGGACACGTTCCTCACGCTGGCCGCGATCGCGCCGCTTCTCGAGGGAAAGACCGTAATAAAGGGCATCGCCCACACGAGGAAGCAGGAGACGGACAGGGTCGCAGGAATGGCCGCGGAGCTCAGGCGCCTCGGCCAGGAGGTCATCGAGAAACAGGATAGTCTGGAGATACACCCCGGGCCGCTGCGCGAGGGGGTTACCGTCGAGACATACGGGGACCACCGCTTCGCCATGAGTTTCGCGGTGCTCGGCTGCCATGACCTGCGCGGCGACGGCTCCCCCTGGCTCTTGGTCGCGAACCCGGCCTGCAGCGCCAAGACGTTTCCCGGGTTTTTTGATTTGCTCGAGTCGGTGCGCGTAAAATCCTTGGAGGCCTGAAGCCACCGATGTCCGGCAATCCCTTCATCATTGTCGCCATCGACGGCGGCGCAGCCTCCGGCAAGTCGTCCACGGCCCGGGCCCTGAGCGAGCAGTTCAACCTCCTGCACTCCGACACGGGCTCCTATTACCGCGCCCTGACCGCCGAGATGCTGCGCCACAAGGCCACCCCGGAGAACGTCGACTCGGTGAAGGCTGCGCTCGCCGACATCAAGCTCGGCACGAAGATCGAGGGACGGTCGGCCCGGATAGAGGTCTCCGGCCGGCTTCCCGGCGACGAGATACGAAGCCAGGAGGTGAACGCAGCCGTCTCCCACTTCGCGGCGATCCCCGAGATTCGCAGCGCCCTCCTCGCCTACCAGCGCGGCCAGGCCGACGCGGCCCGCGCCGGCGGCTTCGCCGGCCTCGTCATGGAGGGACGAGACATAGGTTCCGTGATCTTTCCAGACGCGGACTTCCGCTTCTTCCTCCAGGCAGACCCTGCGGAGCGGGAAAGGCGCCGCACCAGCCAAGGGCAGGTCGACAAGGTCGCCGAGCGCGACCGCCTGGACTCGTCGCGCAAGAACGCCCCCCTCTCACAGACGGCCGGGGCCATATCAATCGACACGACCCACCTGACGATCAACGAGGTCGCGGCCAAGATGGCGCAGGTCATCTCGGGCCGGCTCGCAGCCGCATGAGCCGCAGGCACGCCCAGCTCGACATGGAGCCCATCTACGGGTTCTTCCACAGCCTCTGCAGGCTGGCCCACCAGATGTTCTTCCGCGGGGACGTGAGCGGGCTTGAGAACCTTCCCAAGAGCGGTGGCTACATCGTGGCCGCAAACCACGCGAGCCTGCTCGACCCGCCGATGGTGGGCCAATTCCTCAACCGCCAGGCGGCGTTCTTCGCCAGGAAGACCCTCTGGAAGCCGGGGATAGCCGCCTGGTGGCTCGACGCCGTCGGCACCATCCCCGTGGACCGCGACGGAGGCACGAGCCTCGACGCCATCCGCCGTGTCCTGCGCGCCCTCTCGGAGGGCAAGGTGGTCATCATGTTCCCCGAGGGAACCCGCTCGGCGGACGGCGCGCTGCAGTCGGCGAAGCCCGGCGTCGGCATGCTCTCCTGCAAGGCCCAGGTGCCGGTCGTGCCGGCGCGCATCTTCGGGTCGTTCGAGGCGTATGGAAGGGACGGCGGCCTGCACATGGGTTCGCCGGTGGCCGTGAGCTTCGGCAAGCCGCTCTCGCCCGCGGAATATGACCTCCCCAACGACGGCAAGGAGCGCTACTCGAACGCTGCCGCCCGCTTCATGGAGGCGATCGACAGGCTCGACGCGCCGCAGAGCGTCGTCATCTAGGGCGGTCTATTCCAGGCCGGCGGCCCTGCGGGCGCGCTTGATGACGACCGAGGCCACGGACCGGGCGCGCTCGGCGCCCTCCTTGAGGACCTGGTCGACGTAGCCCGGATCAGCCAGGAGCTCATCGCGGCGGGTACGGGCGGCCGCGAAGTAATTCCAGTAGTGCTCGAAGAGCGCCTTCTTGAGGTCGCCGTAGCCCAGCCCCCCGGCCCTCAGCCTCGACTCGAGGTCCGCCGCGACGTCGGAGGGCGCCACCAGCTTGAGGAGCTGGATGCAGAGGTTCTTCTCGGCGTCCGGCTTCGGCTCGGCCGGCGTGCGGCTGTCCATGACGATGGACATGACCTTCTTGCGGAGCGTTTTCTCGTCGCCGAAGATCTCGAGCGTGTTGCCGTAGCTCTTGCTCATCTTCTGGCCGTCCAGGCCCGGCACCACCGCGACGTCCGCGCGGATGACCGCCTCCGGGATGACAAAGGTCTCGCCGTAGGTCTGGTTGTACTTGATCGCGATGTCGCGGGTCATCTCGAGGTGCTGCCTCTGGTCCTGGCCGACCGGCACCGCATTCGTGTCGTAGAGGAGGATGTCCGCGGCCATGAGGACCGGGTAGGCGAAGAGCCCGAAATTGGGGGAGATCCCCTTGGCCGTCTTGTCCTTGTAGCTGTGGGCGCGCTCGAGGAGCCCCATGGGCGTCAGGCTGCCGATCAGCCACGTGAGCTCGCACACCTCAGGCACGTCGCTCTGCACCCAGAACACGCTCTTCTTGGGGTCGAGCCCGCAGGCCAGCCAGTCGATCGCGATGCCGCGAGTGCTCTCGCGGCGCTCCTTCGTGTCGGTGACCGACGTCATCGAGTGGTAGTCCGCGATGAAGTAGTAGCAGTCCCCCGAGGCCTGGGCCTCGATGGCGGGGCGCATGGCGCCGAAATAGTTGCCGACATGGAGCCGGCCGGATGGGGTTATGCCTGTCAGGGTGCGCATTAGAATTTCCTGGGGACGAAGGTCACGTGCTGGCGCACGCGGGCTATGGTCTCCGCGGCCAGGATGCCCCCGAAGGCGATCGCGGGCATGACGAGGGAGCGGGGGCCCAGGAACGTGCCGGGGTTAAGGACCGCGTTGCAGCCGACCTCCGCACCGTCGCCAAGGATGGCGCCAAACTTCTTCAGGCCCGTGTCGACCGAGCCGGATTCCAGCAGCACGAAGACGTTCTTCTGGTCGAGGCGCAGGTTGGAGCATATCGCCCCGGCTCCAAGGTGGGCCTTGTTACCCAGGACCGAGTCCCCGACATAGTTGAAATGGGGCACCTGCACGCCGTCCATCAGGAGGCAGTTCTTGAACTCGGAGGAGTTGCCCAGGACGCATCCCTCGCCGGTGATGACGTTGCCGCGGATGAAAGCGCCAGGCCGGATCTGCGTGCCAGCGCCGATCCAGACCGGGCCGATGATGGTGGCATGGCTCGGGAGGGAAACGCCCTCGCCGAGGAACACATTGCCCTCGATGTGGACGCCGGCGGGCGCCTTGGGCGCCGGGCCGAACCCATGGGCGGCCAGCGCGGGAGCGATCTGCTTCACCCAGTCCCACGGTGGCGCCTCGGCGGCAAAGAATGCCCGGAATGGCGCCAGGGAGGGCGGGAGGGCGAAGAAATCTGAGGACTTCAAGGGAGAGGGATCGTGCACAAAAACCCGGCCGGTTGACAGCGGCTTTTTAAGGGGTGCCCCAACCTTTGTCACCGAACGGTGACACCGGGGTCGCCCGAACGACGCAATTGGGGGCCATGCTCCCTCCCTTCCCTTCAACCTCCAGCTCTTTACCATATGCAACTTTGGGGCGAATTCATCACCATCGGATCGGCAACGTTCCTGTTCGTAGCACTGGCCCTGGCCCTAAGCTTTGAGTTCGTAAACGGTTTCCATGACACGGCCAACGCCGTGGCCACGGTCATCTATACGAACACCCTGCGGCCCTACGTCGCCGTGGTCTGGTCGGGCATCTGGAACCTGATCGGGGTGCTGACCTCGACGGGTGCCGTGGCCTACGGGATCATTGCGCTCCTGCCGGTCGAACTCGTGATCAACATCGGCTCCAGCGCCGGGTTCGCGATGGTCTTCGCCCTCCTCCTTTCCGCCATCATCTGGAACCTGGGCACTTGGTACCTCGGCCTTCCGGCCTCGAGCTCCCACACCCTGATTGGCTCGATCATGGGCGTCGGCCTCGCGAATTCACTCATGACCAAGGGCCAGGCCTTCGGCGAGGGCGTCAACTGGGGCCAGGCGAAGAACATCGGCCTCTCGCTCGTCATCTCGCCGCTCGTCGGCTTCAGCTGTGCGGCCCTGCTCCTCCTGCTCCTAAAGGTCCTGGTCAAGAGACCCGAGCTCTATGCCGCGCCCGAGAAGGACAAGGCGCCGCCGCTCTGGATCCGGGGACTCCTCGTGCTGACCTGCACGGGCGTCAGCTTCGCGCACGGCTCGAACGACGGCCAGAAGGGCATGGGGCTGCTGATGCTGATCCTGATAGGCGTCGTGCCCGGCGCCTTCGCGCTGCGCATGGACACGGACGAGGTCGCGCTTCGCCAGATCACGAGCCAGTCGCAGCTCGTGACCACGGCGCTCGTGAACGCCGAAGCTGCATCGGCCGGTACGGTGGACCCGGTTGGCGAGGTCTCCTCCTTCCTCAAGGAGGGCTCGAAGCCCAAGTCCGTCCCCTATTCTGCGCTGGTCGAGCTGAACCAGACGATCTCCACCAAGTTTTCCAAGATAAAGAGCCTCAGGGAGCTCTCCGAGGATGACCGCCGCTCGATGCGCACTGATGTCTTTTTGGTCGGCGAGGGGCTCGGCAAGATCCTCAAGTCGAAGCAGGTGGCCGACCCGGCGACGAAAAAGCTCTTCATGGACTACAAGGGCTACCTGGACAAGCTGACGAAATACATCCCGGCCTGGGTCAAGTTCGCGGTGGCGCTGGCACTCGGCCTCGGGACCATGATTGGCTGGAAGCGCATCGTGGTGACGGTTGGCGAGAAGATCGGCAAGACCCACCTCACCTACGCGCAGGGCGCGTCGGCGGAAATGGTCGCCATGCTGACCATCGGGGCCGCGGACCACTACGGCCTTCCCGTCAGCACGACCCACGTCCTCTCCTCCGGCGTCGCGGGAACGATGCTCGCGAACCACTCCGGCCTCCAGACGAAGACGCTCAGGAACCTGCTTCTGGCCTGGGTCCTTACGCTGCCGGTGTGCATCTTCCTGGGCGCCACGCTCTTCGCGGGCGGGCTCTTCATCGTCCTCAATTTCGCGCACTGATCGCGGACGGCAAGGGAGCGGCGGGGCACGGCTGCCCTTTGCAGAGTCCTCACGCAACCGACGCGGAATCGAAGCAATACCGGACTAAGGTGCCCCCGTCCCCAATCACGGGGACACAACCTCAAACAAGGAATCATCATGTCACACGAGAAGAAGCTGGAGCATCACCACAAGGCGGCCGAGCACCACGAGCACGCAGCGAAGCACCACCGCGAGGCCGCCGAGGCGCACCACGCCGGCCACCACGAGAAGGCGGCCCACCACGCTCACATCGCGCACGCCCACCATCTCCATGCCGAGCACCATGGCGACGAGGCCGGCAAGCTGCACGCCGAGCACCATTCGGATGCGGTCGGCTCACTGCACGGGGCGCACCACTGAGACGGTTCGCGGCCTGGGGCCGCTGGAATTCGCCCGGCCCGCAAGGCCGGGCGTTTCATTTTACGGACCCTTGGAAGCCGTGCAGGCTTGCAGTCCAAAGCCGAGCTCGACGACGGTGAGTCATGGAAATCCTGACCGCCTGCCTTTGCGACTCGGCCGCCGACTACAACGGCAAGCTCTGCATCCTCGGCGCTTTCGACACGATCCAGACGAAGCAGCTGCCGACGGTTCATCCGTTCTGCTCGGTGGCCCTGAGGATACTCCTCAAGGAGGCCGATCAGGGAGCTCACAAGATCCAGCTGGGCCTCATCGACCAGGACGGCAAGGACCTGCTTCCCGCCGGCAAGATCAGCATCGACTTCACTGTGCCCCCGCTGCCCGAGCAGTCGTTCTTCATGTCGAGCAACTGCGTCCTGAACCTCCAGGGGCTCGTGCTCCCGGCGGCCTCGCAATACTCCTTCGACGTGAGTGTCGATGGCGCGATCTTCGCCCGGATCCCCCTCCAGGTGATCAAGGTTCCCTGAGGGAGTAGCCCCCGCCCTTCAGTTTCTCCAGGCTCGCATCGAGGCCGGAGGGCGGCAGCGACTCGGCGAGCCTGCCGTCGCGCCTCAGGACGCCAACGCGCCCCCTGAAATCGAAGCCCCTGAGACCCTCAGTGCACGCAACCGCGCAATTTGCGTCGCTCCAGAACGAGCCCTGGGTAGGCTCCCGTGGTCGGATGCCAGCCCGCCCCCACATTTGGATCGTCGACGACGAGTCCGACGTGCGCCTCGTATTCAAGCGCGCCTTGGCGGCAGCCAATTACAGGGTATCCGCTTTTGAGGACGGCGAAGCCGCGCTCAGCGAGCTCAGGGACTCAAGTCCTTCACTCGTGATTCTCGACGTGAACATGCCGAACGTCGACGGCTGGAGGACCTTGCGGGAGCTGAGGCGGCGCGGATTCACCCAACCCGTGCTCATGATAACATCGGTCAATGATCCGAACTCGCGCGTGCGCGGGCTGGACGGTGGCGCCGATGACTACCTTGGCAAGCCATGCACCCAGGCTGAGCTTCTTGCGCGTGTCAGGGCGCTCCTGAGGCGCGTGCCGGCGACGCGTTTGCCTTCATCGTGGGTTCTTGATTTCGGCGGACTTATCGTCGACCTGGAGGCGAAGACGGCAAGCCGGGCCGGCTCGAAGGTGCGCCTAACCCGCACGGACTTCGCCGTTCTCACCATCCTGTGGGAACAGAATGGAAAGACCGTCGCCAGGGACAAGATACTGGACCGAATATGGGAGGGAAAGGGTGCCGGCTCGCATGCCCTTGACACGCACCTATGGCGACTCCGCAAGAAGCTTGGCGACGAGGCTGATTCCCCCTCGTGGATCCTGAGCCAGCCGGGCGTTGGATATCGCCTGAGCCCCGAAGCTCTGGTCAGTCAAAAGCCGGCTTAGCCTCATGTCGCAAGGGCGAGGGCCACCGACCGCAGCAGGCCGTCAGGAGCCACCGGTTTCCTGAGCGTCGCGACAAGCCCAAGGGCGGCGCAGTCCTCCGTGGACACCTCGGTATCGAGCCCGCTTGTGGCTATCGCCTGGAGACCGGGCTTGAGGAGCTGGAGCGTCCTGAGCAGCGCGAGCCCGTCCATCCCCGGCATCATGATGTCCGTGATCACGAGCCGGACCGCGGCGCGATTGGCAATGAAGAGCTTCACGGCATCCTCCCCTGACGTGGCGTCGAGGACCCGGTACCCGTGGTGCTCAAGGAGCCGCGTCGTAGACACCCTGATGGCCGCCTCGTCATCGACAATCAGAACAACTTCGCCCTTGCCCCTGGGCATTGGCCGGGGTGCGGACACGGCCGCGAACTCCGCCTTTAGGCTGGCGGGCAGATAGATCCTGAAGACGGTGCCCCGTCCAGGCTCGCTGGACACGCCGACGGCTCCGCCGTGGTCCTTGATTATCCCGGTCACTGTCGACAACCCGAGGCCCGTCCCCTTGCCCACCCCCTTTGTCGTGAAGAACGGGTCGAAGATTCGCTCTATGATCTCCGGCGATATTCCCTCCCCCGTGTCCCTGACGATGATGAGCACATGGGGCTTCGGCTTTAGCGAGGGGTCGGCGGCGGTCGCCTCGCGCCCAGAAAGGTTTGCGCCGTCGAGCGTAAGGACGCCGCCGGACGGCATCGCGTCGCGGGCATTGACGCAAAGGTTCATGATGACCTGGTGCATCTGGGTCGCATCGGCCTCCACCGTCCAGAGGTCCTTTGGGATGCGGTCAACCACCGTGATGTTTCGCGGGAACGTCTCGTTCATGATGGCCACCATCTCGCGCACGATATGCTTCAGCTGGACACTCACCCTTTCCCCGGCGAGTCCGCGGCTGAACGTGAGCAGCTGCTGCACGATCGCGGCGCCGCGCTTGCCGCTCCTCTCGATCAGGTCGAGGAGCTCAAGGTCCGCGGGCTTTGTAACCGAGTCCTGCAGGAGGCCGGCGACCATGAGCACCGGGGCGAGGATGTTGTTGAGGTCATGGGCGACGCCGCTCGCAAGCGTGCCTATCGCCTCCATGCGCTGGGCGTGAAGGAACTGCTCCTCCAGCTTCTTGCGCTCAGTGACATCGGCTGCCACGCCCACCGATCGCCGGCCGGGGGCCTTCGGGTCGCGCACGGAGAATGCCTGCGAGCGGATCCACCTCGTGGTACCGTCGGGCCTGAGGATCCGAAATGTCTCGTCGTGCTCGATGCCGTCATTTCCTCCCCTGATGGCTGCGGTGACCCTGGTGCGATCCTCCGCAACTATGCTCTCAAGCCAGATGTGTGGCGACCGGTAGATCTCCTCGCACTTGCGGCCCCAGATCGTCTCGAAGCGCGGGCTGACATAGATGAAGCGGTCGGAATGCATGTCCCGGAGCCAGAAAACCTCCTGGATTGTCTCCACCACCTGCCGAAACCGCTCCTCGCTTTCCCTCAGGTTGCGACCCGAGCGCTGCTCATCCTCGAGGATGCTCAGGAGCGCCTTCCTGGAGCGCTCTCCAAGGTCAAGGAGGCTCTTGGCCTCAAGCTGGATTGCGCGGAGTTCCTGGAGCTGCGAATGCACGAGGGCGTCCGCCGTTCGCCTTCGCTCTACCTCGGCGTTGAATGCCGTCGCGTGCCGCCTGGTCTCCAGCTGAGAGACCACGGCACGTCCAAGCGCCTTCAGGGCCTTGACCTGCTCCGCATTCAGGCGCCTTGGCACGAGGTCCATGACGCATACCGCCCCAATCGCTCCGCCATCCGCCGCAACCATGGGAGCCCCAGCGTAGAACCTTACCAGCGGCCAAGTTCGCGCAGGCTCGCTGCCCGCGAAACGGGCGTCGGTCTGGGTGTCCCCGACCTCAAGCACCTCGTCCGGAGTCTCAATTGCATACGTGCAGAAGGACGAGCTCCTGGGGGTCTGGGGCAGGTCGACGCCAATCCGCGCCTTGAACCACTGGCGGTCGCCGTCCACCAGCGAGATGAACGCAATGGGGACCTGGCAGATCTGTGCCGCAAGGAACGCGATGTCGTCGTAGGCCGGCTCTGGCGGCGTGTCCAGGATGCCATACTTCCAGAGCGAGTTCAGGCGGTCCTTCTCGGACATGCTCACTGGGGCGGTCATGGCTGCACAGTCTCCTCATAGCGGGCTGCTTCGCCCCTGCGGGCGAGTTCGGCGTTAACCTCCGCCTTGAGCGAGAGGACACGGTCCTCGCGCTCGAGCATGACCCTCTGCCACCTTAGCAGCTCGTCGAGTTGTTCCCGCATGCGCTTCTCGATGCTACGGCGCTCGGTGATGTCGCGCAGCACCGAGACAATGTAGTCCCTGTCGAGCCGCACCAGCTTCGCGCTGAACTCAATGGGGAACTCACTCCCGTCCTTGCGCCTGTGGATGGTCTCTCCCCGCGCGGTGCCGGTACGCCTGATCTCCTCGACCATCTTGATCCAGGCCAACGCCTCGAATCCGGGATCCACCTCCTTCACCCCCATTGAAAGATACTCGTCGCGGGTGTAGCCGAGCTGCGCGGGCCCGCGGTCATTCACGTCGATGAATCGGGACGTCTCCGGATCGATGACCTCGATCGTGTCGCTTGATTGGTCAATGAGGTGCCGGAAGAGCCTCAGCTCGGCGACGGCGCTCTCCCTCTCCCTGCGCAGCGCGGCATCCGACAGGGCGCGCTCCACGGCCAACCCGAGGCGACCCAGCCTATCCTTGAGCAGGTAATCGGTAGCCCCCAGACGCATCGCCTGCACCGCGGTCTCCTCGCCGATAGTCCCGGACACGATGATAAACGGGGTGTGCGGGGCCCGCTCCTTCATGATCTCCAGGGCGAGAAGCCCGGTGAACTGTGGCATCTTGTAATCCGAGAATACGATGTCAAAGCGGCGCCCCAGCTCCCTCCGGAAACCTTCCTCGTCGAAAACCAACGTGTGCTCGACCTGGTAGCCCGCCAGGGTGAGGGCGACCAGGAGGAGCTCGAGGTCGTCCTGGTTGTCCTCGGCCACGAGAATCTTGATGAGTCTGCTCAATGGCCCCCTCCCTCTATGGGAACGACGTTCAGCTGAAGCCAGTAAAGGGACAGCCGGCCCAGGAACTCCACGAAGCGCTCGAACTCCACCGGCTTCACGACGTAGCTGTTTATGCCCATCCTGTAGCTCTCGAGGATGTCGTTCTTCTGTGCCGAGGACGTCAGGGCCACCAGCGGAATGTTGCACACGCGCGGGTCCCCCTTGACGCGGGCTATGAGCTCGAGCCCGCCGACCTTGGGCATCTTGATGTCCATGAGAATCAGCCTCGGCATTCTCGGATACGGGCGGGGCGGCACGGTCTCGCCGCCGAAGAGGAAGTCGAGCGCCTCAACGCCGTCGCGCGCCACCGCTATCCCGCGGCAGCAGTTCGCCCGTCCGAGCGCCATGAGTATCAGTTCCAAGTCCTCGGGGTTGTCCTCTACGATCAGAATCTGGACTTCGTCGGGATCAGTCATCGTGGGAGGCCTCCGTGAGCGTGAAATAGAACGTCGCCCCGCGGCCCACGGCCGCGTCCGCCCAGACGCGGCCGCCGTGCCGCTGCACGATCCTGTGAACGGTCGCCAGGCCCACACCCGTTCCCTCGTAGTCCTCCATCCGGTGCAGCCTCTGGAAGACGCCGAAGAGCTTGCCCGCATACCTCATGTCAAAACCCGCGCCGTTGTCGCGCACGAAGTATGCCGGTCGCGCCGCTCCGGCGCACCCCACCTCAATCTTGGCCGGGTGCCTTTGCCTGGAGTATTTGAATGCGTTGGAGAGGAGATTTATCCAGACCTGCAGAAGCAGCGCGGGGTCGCCCTGGCAGACCGGGATGCTCCCGATGTCGAGCTCGATGTCGCGCCCCTGCCTCTGCGTCGCGGTCTCGTCCAGCGCTTCGTCGACTAGTCCGCGCATGTTGACGGATTTCATCTCGACCGGCTTCTTGCCGAGCCGGGAGAACTCAAGCAGGCCGTCCACAAGCTGGCCCATCCGCTGCGCGCTCTTGCGGACGGTCTTCAGGTATTTCTGGCCCTGCTCCGTGAGCGCATCCCCATAGTTGTCGATCACTGCCTGCGAGAACCCGTCAATCGCCCGGAGTGGCGCCCTTAGGTCGTGTGAGACCGAATAGGAGAACGCCTCAAGCTCGCGATTGGCCAACTCGAGCTGGGTCGTGCGCTCGTCGACCCTCCGCTCGAGCTCGCCATTCAGCTTATGGATGTCCTCCTCGGCCTTCTTGCGCTCGGTGATGTCGGCCCGGATGGCCACGTACTGGCGCGGCCTGCCGTCCTCCCCGAGGAAGGGGACAATTGTCGTGGCGACCCAGTAGAACGTTCCGTCCTTCGCACGGTTGCGGATCTCGCCGTGCCACACCTTTCCCTTGGAGATCGTCGCCCACAGCTCCCGTATGAACTCCTTCGGGTGATACCCGGAGTTGATGATTCGGTGGTCCTGCCCAATCAGCTCCTCCCTTTCGTACTTGGAGATCGCGCAGAACTTGTCGTTCACGAACGTGATCCGACCCTGCGGGTCCGTGATCGCCACGATGGCATGCTCGTCCAGCGCGGCCTTCAGGTCCCTCACTTCGTTGGCATAAGAGCGAAGGCGTTCCTCGGCATCCTTGCGCTCGGTGATATCGGCCCGGATGGCCACGTACTGGCGCGGCTTGCCGTCGTCGCCAAGGGAGGGAACGATCGTCGTGGCCACCCAATAGAAACTCCCGTCCTTGGCCCGGTTCCTTATCTCACCGTGCCAGACATTCCCACGACCGATCGTCGCCCATAGCTCCCGTATGAACTCCTTCGGGTGATGCCCGGAGTTGATGATTCGGTGGTCCTGCCCAATCAGCTCCTCCCTTGCGTATTTGGAGATCGCGCAGAACTTGTCGTTCACGAACGTGATCCGACCCTGCGGGTCCGTCATCGCCACGATGGCATGCTCGTCCAGCGCGGCCTTCAGGTCATTCAGCTCCTTGTGGGAGGACTTAAGCTCTTCGTCTCTGTGGGGCACGGCAGGCGCGCAGGTTCAAAGCTGGCCCAAGTATTCGGGGCAGCAAAGGTGCGTGTGGATCTTGTCTGTTTGTCGCCGCAGCCTAGGTCGGCATGAGGCACGGTTGGGCTGGGGGTAACTGGCGTTCCGGCTTGGCGATTCTCTTGTTCAGGAGCGCCCATTGGAGGTCGAGCTTGGCCGTGGCGCGGCTCAGATTGTCTATCTCCACGGGCTTGATGATGTAGCCATCGGCTCCAAGCCTGGCGCACTCCGTGATGTTCTTGTCGGTCTTGCTGTAGGTGAGGACGATTATCGGGATGTTCCGCAGGTGCACATTCGCCTTCACTTCCTTCATGACCTTCATCCCTGAGAGGTCCGGCAGGTTGAGGTCGAGGAGGATCAGCTGGGGGATCGCGGGGGTGCGCATCGAAAACCGACCCTCGCACTTGAGGTAGTCGAGCGCCTCGCGACCCGTCGCCGCCACCTTCACCGGGTTCCTGAAGTTCGCGCGCTGGAGCGCGAGCATGGTGAGCTCCGCATCCACTGCATTGTCCTCGACCAGCAGGACTGTCCCTAGGCCCCTCGGGATCACATCGTCGCCTGGAAAGCAGAGCAGGTCCCTTACCGAAACCTCGAGCGCCCGGGCGAGGTTTGAAATGACCCGCAGGGTCAGGTTACGCCCCCCGCGCTCGATGTTGGCCAAATAGGTGCGGTGCAGGCTGGCCCTCCAGGCCAGTTCCTCCTGGGTCACGCCAAGTCTCAGCCGCTCCGCCCGGATGGCCGAGCCCAGCGCGATCTGCAAATCACACGGGCCAACGACCTTCTTTTTACGAGCTTTTGCCACTGGATGTATCATCTCATGGAGCGCAATAGACTAAAAGTAACATGCCATTGGCTCCGTGCGTTTCCGAGCGCGGCGAGCTTGGGACCCATCTAACATTGTATGCCCACATAAACCACACACCCCGAGCACCTGTGCTAACTGGACACATTCGATCTCTTAACTCGAACTCTTTCGGCCGCAGACGGGGGGCCCTTCCCGGCCCAATGACGCTAACTGCCTAGCCACGCGTGCATTAAAGTGAGAAAGGCGCCCGGGGACAACCGGGCGCCTTTCTCGAAATGGAGCGGGCGAAGAGACTCGAACTCTCGACGTCCACCTTGGCAAGGTGGTGCTCTACCAACTGAGCTACGCCCGCAAAACAGGGGTTGATCCCATAAAATCGCGCCCTCCTCGTCAACCCTCAAGTGCGACGCGCCCTTGACGACCATTGTAGACTGGAATTCCCGCGACATCTCCAATCCCGCCGGCCCCGCCCCCGAAACGGACGGGTAACCACGGACAAGCGCCTGCCGTCTCAGTCCCCGAACAGCAAAAAGCCACTCCCCATGTCCTCCACCACCCAACCCACTGGCGAAAGCTCCACTTCGGACATCCTCTTCGCGGCCGCGGTCGTCGTACTCTGCGTGCTGGCGCTGGCACTCAGCATCCATGCCTTCCGCGGCCGCGGGTTTCACCACGCCCACATCGCCATGAGCGTCGAGTGCCCGGAAATCCCGGGTCCTGCGTCGATCGCTAAGGTCTAGGCGGCGCGCGGCCTCAGCCCAGGTCGAGGCGGTCCCCGTTGGCCGCCTTGCCGGAGGACCTGCGGCGTCCGCCGCCCTCAGAAGCGGGTGAGTAATAGGAATACGCCTGGGTATAGTACCCGTAGTCCTCGCCCGATCCCTTCGGGACCTGGGTAAGCACAGCGCCGACAATCGGCGTCTTGACGGCGTTGATGGTCTGCTGAGCGCGAAGCACCATGCTGGCCGGGTTGCGCCTGTGCTGGATAAGCAGGATGGCTCCGTCGGCCGCGCCGGCCAGGAGCGTCGCGTCGCTGACGCCAATGATAGGGGGCGAGTCCAGGAGGATCCGGTCGTACTTGCCCCTCAGCGAGGTGATAAGCTCGCGGAAGCGCTCGGCGAAGAGGAGACTGAGCGTAAAGCCCGGCATGCCGCCCGCGGTCAGGAGGTCGAGCCCCGGCGAGATCGACCTGCGGATCGCGGCGTCGATCTCGCACTTGCCGGCCAGGACGTCGCTGAGCCCCGGCGACTTTGCAACGTTCGCCAGGCGGTGCTGCGCCGGACGGCGAAGATCGCCGTCAATCAGTAGGACCCTCTCGCCGTAGGCGCCCATCATGTGGGCGAGCCTGCAGATGGTCGTGCTCTTGCCCTCAGCGGGACCCGCGGAGAAGACGACAAGCACCGACGGCTTGTCGGACTTCATGGCCAGGTTGAGGTTGGTGTGCAGGACCCGGTAGGGCTCCGCCTCCTCGGGCTCGTCCCGGCTTGGGCCCATTGGGTCGCGGTTGTGCGGGATGACGCCAAGAACCGGGACCTTCAGGCGGTCCTCAATGTCCGCCACATCCCGAAGGCTCGTGTCAAAGTACTCGAGCGCGAGCGCGAGGCCGACGGCGAGCACGAGCCCGAACACGAACGACGCGATGCCGTTCAAGAGTAAGCTCGGCTTGCTCGAGCGCCTCGCGGGCTCGGCCGTGTTCAGGATCTCGATCGTCCTCTTCGGGACCTGGAAATCGATCTCCCTCTGGCGAAGCGTCAGGCGGAGCGTCGTGTAGAGGCGCGTCTCGTCGTCCAGGCGCTGCGCGGCCTCCTCGAAGGGCCTCATCCTGTCGCGGGCCGAGAGGATTTGGTCGACCTTCGCCTTGTCGAGCTGCGACTGGAGCTCATCGACGCGGGCCTCGGCCTCCTTGTAGGAATTCTCCAGGCCGCTCTCGTAGCCCCGGAGCAGCCCCTCGAGCTGCTCCTTCATCTTCGCGCGGTTCTCGATGGCCGCCACGAGGTCGGGGTGCGCCTCGCCGAGGCGCGACTTGAGCTGCGTGACCTTCTGGTCAGCGACCAGGTAGGCCTGCAGCAGGTTCTGGATGTTCTGGTCGGGGATCAGCTCGGAATTGACGAGGGCTATCCTCTCCTCGCTCGGGATGTTGCGGAAGCGCTCCCAGCGCGTCTTCCTCCCGATGGCGTCCACGCGCAGCGCGATCAGCGAATTCTGCATCTGCCTGAGCGTCTCGATCTCCATGTCGGAGTACTTCACGTTCAGGTCGACTCCGGAGATGTTGAGGTCCTTGCGCAGCTTCTCCACGACGTCGCGCTGGCGGGTCACGGCGTCCTCCTGGAGCGCGAGCTCCTTCCTGAGCTGGGCGACACCCTCGGTCTGCTGGGAGGTGGCCTGCAAGATGCGGTCCTCCGAGTAGACCTTGGCCACCTCGTTCGCGATCTCCGCCGCGAGCGCCGGCTCCTGCGCGTAGACGTTTATGTCGATGAGCGACGAGCTCCTCTGGGGCTCGATCTTGAGCATCTTCGCAAGGAGGTACTTGAACGTGATGTCTGACGTCAGCGTGCCGCCGGGGAGGCCCACCGCGGCCGCCAGGCGGGTGTTCAGGCTCAGCTTGTCGATCACCGGGTAGATGATCTTCTCGTTCTGCATGATCTTAAGCTGATCCTGCAGGAAGTAAGGGTCGTAGGAGGAGTTGCCCTGCGCCTGGAAGAGCTTCACGTCGCTCTCGGGCTTCTCGACGCGCACCTTCGTGGTCGCGAGGTACCAGCGCGGCAGGAAGGCCGTCACGACCATTGTCGTCACGAACACGAGGCCCACGATCAGCCCGATCATGGCGAACCTCTGCCTCAGGATCTTGAAGAGGTCGGCTACGGAGGCGCTCTCCTTGGAGCCTTGGGACGATGCCATGGATGCTAGGGGTTCATCCCGCCGGGACCCGATGCGGGGCCGGTTATCAGAACACCACCGTCGCCGTCACGCCGTAGCGCGAGCGGCCGAAGCCGCGCGCGGAGAGAGCCGAGTCCACGAAGTCGTAGTCATAGGTCGCCGACACGGTCCAGTTCTTGGTGGGAATGTAGGTGAGGGCGACGCCGCCGTTCGTCGTGTCCTCGGTAATGCCCGTGTTGCCCGGTCGCCCGACCAGCTCGGCCGGGGCGTAGGTGAGCGAGGCCGAGCCGACGATCATGGGCGTGAACGAGTGCTGGATGTTCACGAACATCCTGTTCACCTTCTCGTCGATGTAGTGGACCGGGTCGGACGTTTCCTCGAGGCTGTACGTGTAGCCGACACTGACAAAGGAGTCCTTCTGGTAGAGGTACTTCCCGGAAAGCTCCGCGTAGGGCGTCGTCTGCGTGCCGAATCCGTCCAGGTGGCGGTACTCGCCGCCGACCCTGAAGCTGAAGTTGATCTTCGGGCCCGGGTCGTAGTCGAGGCCGGTCATCAGGAAGTCGGTGTGCTTGTTCTTCGTCGCCGGATCGGTGCTGTAGTCGACATCCTGGTGGCGGTACTCGCCAGCCAGCTTGAGGTTCGGCTGCAGGTCGAAGTCGCCCTCAAGGCCGTAGAGGTTCTCGAAGCGGTTCAGCTCGTCGCCCAATGTCGCCTCGATGTAGTCGTAGTACACGCTGCGCGCCTTGACGGTCAGGCTCATCTTTTCGACCGGGGCGAACGTGAAGTGGGTATCGAACTCGTTGCTCTGGAGGGTCTGGTCGGTGTTCTTCTGCAGCCCGTTCAGGAGCGCCTCCGGATTCTGGTTGTACGAGTACTGGTCGCTGATGTCGCCGACCGATGTGCCCGAGAACTTGTGGGCGAGCTTGGCGTCGGCCTCCTGACTATAGAGTGTCTTGGTGCCCGGGCGGTTGTCGAAGTAGTCGAGGGTCGGCTGCACGTCGGCCGACAGGAACGTGTCGTCGGTAAGGGAGGAGTTGAAGGACAGCTTCGGGGAGACCTCGAAGACCGTGCTCGCGATGTCCCCGGTCGAAGAACCGAAGATGTTGGTATTATAGCTGATCCCGCTCTCAATGGAGACCGAAAGGGCCTTGCCCTGCTCCTGGTCCGGGATGGGGGCATACACCGCGTGGGCCACGGCGCAAACTCCCAGCGAAGCTCCCGTCATGAATGCGCGATTAAGTCTCATTTGTTGCAGCCGGAAATTGAAGGCCAAGCTGCCATTTTGCTAACCACTGGCAAGACCAATTCGTTGGGCTACGCAATGTAACATACCTCACCGACCCGGCGACATGGAGGAATTGAACAGGACATAGAGGTCCTCCGTGATCTTCCGGGAAGTCGCTAGCGGGAATTCCCGCGGGAAGGTGCCGGTAAGGATGCCCCCGTAGACCTCTCCCCAGTCCCCGATGGTCGGAATTGAGGCCGTCAGGAAGCCCGGCGCCTTTGCCTTGGCGTTCAGCTCCGAGAGGAACGGCCTATCCAACGTGTGCGGGGTCAGGAGGAGCTCGCCTGTCGGCTGCTCCACCTGTACCGCATAGAAGTCCCGCAGCGTTGCAGGCTGCGCCCAGACCCGGGTGTCGCCGTACCAAGCGAGCCCACCCGGCACGTCGGCCATGAGTCCGAACCGGCCCTGCGGGTCGGAGGACAGGAGCTGGCGGTGCATGCCCTGGAAGAGCTGGGGGAAATACGGCGGGTAATCGAAGTGGAGCAAGTGCGGGTCCAGGGCATCGTGGACCAGCGGGATGGCCTGGAACGCCAGGAGAACCGTCGCGCAGAGGCGCGGCCAGGAACCCAGGAAGGGGTTGCTGGACAAAAGCACGAAGAAGAAGCCCGAGCCGAAGACGATGACCAGGGGCGCAAGCCACGTGACCGCCTTGCGCTCGCTGTCGCCGGCGTTGAAGGTCGCCTGCGAGGCCACGAGGACGACCAGCGAGAGGACGAAGAGCCAGCGGATGCGGTTAACCGGGGAGGACTTGAAGACATAGATCCAGCCCGCCGCGAAGAAGGCCGTGAACCACATGGCCCCGCCGGACCACGCCCGGTTCTTGACCGTGTCCTGGAGCGTGCTCAGCACCTTGTTCGCGAGCTTGTCCAGGTCGATGGCCGGGAGCCTCGCGGACAGGGTCGCGTGGAAGACCGCGGGCTCGGCCGTCGTGTCGCCGGCCTTCAGCGCTATGTTCTGGAGCGCGAGTCCCGTTGGCAGGCCCGTCACCGCCAGGTTGCGGATGACCCACGGGGCCGTGACAAGGATGAAGGCGCCGAGGAGGATCCCGAGCGAGCGCATGCGCGCGGCGCCAGAGAAGCGTATCCACGCGCCAAACGCCGCGACAAGGAGGAGCATGCCCGAGGAGTACTCCGTCAGGAACAGGGCGCCGCAGAGCGCACCCAGGACACCGAGTGAAACCGCGCTGCTGCTGCCCTCCTGCGCGGACTCGATCCGCCACCACGCGTGGAAGGCGCCGAGGACCAGCACCATCATGAGCGCCGTGCCGTTGACCGCGACCACCTGCTGCCAGATGGGAATCGAGACGAAGACGCCGATCGCCGCCAGCCAGCCCGCCGGCCCGCCGAAGAGGCGGCGAGCGAGGTCAAATACGAGCCAGAGCGACCCGCCGAAAAGGAGGAGGTTCACGACCAGGAGATAGTAGTCCGCGCCGAACCCGTAGGGCGGTGCCGGGATGTGCGCGAAGAGCGACGCCCTGAAGGTGGAAGGCAGGAGCTTCAGCCCCGCGGCAAGCACCATCGGGTAGAACGGCGCCTGGTATACCTCCGGGTACGGGACAGCCGGGTCGAAGCGAACACCCCTCTCCCCAAGGTAGGATGCGGCCTGGGGATAGTTGATCCGGGTCGTGAAGCCCGCCCCGGAGGCCAGCTGGTGCGCGAGGTCGGCCTGGGCCAGCGTGGCCTCGCTTGAGGCCCCGTGGAATTGCCGCCACGAGATCACCATCGCGAGCGCGACGCCGCAGATGAAGAGCGAGGCAAGGAGCACCAGTTGCGCGCCGGCTCCGGTCCCGAGCCAATGGATCAGCTCCTGGGTCGTTCGGGGGCGGCCCGTCATTTATCGACGACGTCGAGCTCCGGCCACTGCGTGAGCTTGCGGTGAAGCGTGCGCCGGCTGATGCCCATGAGCTCGGCGGCCTTCGTGCGGTTGCCACGGGACTTGATGAGCGCCTCGCGAAGGATCCGCTTCTCGTTCTGCTCGACGGAGAGCGTGGGGGACGTGGCGGCATCGGGCGTCCCGCTGGGGGATTGCGCGGGGGACGGCGTGCCGCGGAAGCGCGGGTCCAGGTCGAACTCGCTCAGTTTCCCGCCCTTCCGTAGGACAACGGCATTCTCGCAGAAATTCCGCAGCTCGCGGATGTTCCCCGGCCACGCGTAGGCCTGCAGCGTCTTCATGGCGCCGGCCTCCACCTCCAGCGGCGGCACGCCGTTCTCCTGGGAGAAGAGCTTTATGAAGTGCGCAATAAGGGCCGGGACGTCCTCCGGACGCTGGCGCAGCGGCGGCATGACGAAGCGAACGACATCCAGCCGGAAGTAGAGGTCCTCCCGGAACTTCCCCTCGCGCACGAGCTGCTCCAGGTTGCGGTTGGTCGCGGTCACAAGCCTCACGTCGAGCTCGATGGTCTTCGACCCGCCGACGCGGTCGATCGCCTTGGTCTCGAGGAAGCGCAGGAGCTTCACCTGGATGGAGGGGGAGATCTCGCCGATCTCGTCCAGGAAGAGCGTGCCGCCGTCGGCCGACTCGAAGCGGCCGACGCGCCGCTCGGTGGCGCCGGTGAAGGAGCCCTTCTCGTGGCCGAAGAGCTCGCTCTCGAGGAGGCTCTCCGAGAGCGCCGCGCAGTGGACCGCGATGAACGGGCCGCGGGCCCTGGGGCTGGACTGGTGGATCGCCTGGGCGATCAGCTCCTTGCCGGTGCCGGACTCGCCCTCGATCAGGATCGTCGCCTTGGACTGGGCCACTTTCTTCACGCGCTCGATCACGTCCTTCAGCAGCGGGGACTCCCCGATGATCCCGTCCAGGTTGAACTTCTCGTCGAGCCTCTCGTGGAGCTGCTGCACCTCGACCTCGAGGCTCTTCGCCTTGAGCGCCCGGCGGATCAGGACGTCCAGCCGCTCGATGTTGACCGGCTTCGTCAGGAAATCGACGGCGCCGCGCCTCATGGCCTCGACCGCTGTGTCGATGTTGCCGTAGGCCGTCATCATGAGGACCGCCGGCTTGTTCTGGAGCGCCAGGGCCCTGTCTATGATCTTCAGCCCCGACTTGCCGGGCATGCGCAGGTCCGTGAGGATCACGTCGAACGGCTGCGCGTCCATCAGGTTGAACGCCTCGTCCGCGCTCGCGGCCAGGCTCACGTCGTAGTTGTCGGCAAGCGCCTGCCTCAGACCCTCGCGGGTGTGCTTTTCATCGTCGACGATGAGAACGCTGGGGGCCATGGGGCCATTCCAAGCGAGGCCGCTGGGCGGTCAAGCCCTGCCCGCGCTCAATGCGCGGGGGCCGGGGGTGCGTCCTGCGGGCCGAGGCGCTGCGCCAGGGGCGCGAGGCGCAGGAGCATGAGGCTTGGCGGCGGCACGCTGTCCACGAGCTCGATGAACTTCTCGCGCCTGACGCGCAGGAGGTCCTTCACCTTGCCGCGCTGGCCGTCGTCGAGCTTGAGGATGCCCGACATGCGATCGAGCGTCATCGGAACGACGACGAAGAAGGCGAGCGTGCGGTAAGGGCGCTGCATCAGCTGCTCGATCTGCTCGTCGGAGAGCGGCTTGTCGCTGCCGGCCATCTCGGGCGGCGGCCCGAAGCCGCGCTTGGCCTTGAATTCCTTCTCGTAGATCTCCTTCTGCTCGTCGGTCAGGATCGGCTCAAGGTCGCGGTCGAACTCGGCGTAGATCTCGTTCAGGTGCGTCTTGAAGGACTCCATCTCCGGCTGGATCTTCTCGATCTGGTCGCGCAGCTGGGCGCGGTTGATCGGCGGCCCGTGCGGCGCCCCTCCGGGTCCGCCCGGCTTCGCGCCGAACTCTCCCATGAAGGCGCCGGGGGGAGTCGGTAGGGGACGGTGGCGCTCGGCCCACAGCCCTCCTATGAATCCAGTCGCGAAGACGACCAGGGTTACTAAGACCGCCAGTATCCGGTCCCTCATAGGCCCTGCTCGAGCTCGTTCGCCTGCGTGGCGATCTCACTCCAGCCGGCAAGGCTCGTCGCATCATCAGCGGCGGTGGACCGCGCGTTGAAGAGGATCACGGCGCCCAGGCAGAGCGCCGCCGTGGCGGCGCACATGGCAAACTGGGCAACGAAGAGGGGTGACGCATGCTCCCGTGCCGCGCGGAGGACGCGCTCGGGGAATCCGGGGGTTATTTGCTTCGCCGCATGATCCTGCAGGCGCATCCAGGCTTCGGTTTCAGGTTTCATCGCTGTGGTAGTATTGACGCAGTTGTTCGCGGGCCCGGTGTAATCGAGCTTTTACGGCCGCGACGCTTGTATTGCAAGTTTCGGCAATCTCGGAGTGGCTGCGGCCTTCCTGGACGAGGGCCAGGAGCGCGCGGTCCTTCGGCCTGAGCTGCGCGAGGGCGTGGCGCAGGGCGTCGAGCTCCTCGGAGTCCACGGCCCCCTCGGGCTCGGGGACATTCTCGTGCTCGGGTGCAAATGGCGTGAAGATGCGGCGCAGCTTCTGGCGGCGCAGGTGGTCGATGCAGGTGTTCCGGGCGAGCCGGAAGAGCCAGGACTCGAACTGCTCGGGCGCCTTGAGGCGCCCGAGGGCGCGGGCCATCTTGACGAAGACCATCTGGGCAAGGTCCTCGACGGAGTCGCTGCGGCCGGTGATGGCATAGGCAAAGCCCGCGACGCGCCGCTGGTAGGAGACGATGAGGTCCCGCATGGCGGCCTCGTCGCCGCGCTGCGCCCGGCGCACCTTGTCGCCAAGCGTTGTCGTTGAACTTTCATCCATGCATGTTCCATTGCACTACAATCGAGAGACGCAGACCCCGACGGAAAGATGCGCTTTTTCAATTGGCGCAAGGAGTCCCGGGATGCAACCTTTGCCTCCGTCCGGACGTCCATGCCGCACGACCCCAACCAGAACACTCCGATTGATCGAACACACCATGCGGCATAAACCCTCACCTGCCAGGCTCTTAGCCCCGGTCCTCCTCTCCTTTTCCCTTGCCGTCCTCTTGGCTGGCCCCGGCTGCCGGACGACGGATGACGAGATGACGAACGCCGTGGTCGGCGGGGTACGCCCGGTGGCGATGGAGGGAAACGAGGCCTTCTTCGGCGGCAAGCTGTCGGTCAAGGTGACCATCAGCCGCGGGATCGGCGCGGGCCTCAAGAAGCGCGGCAAGGACGAGCGCGACGCCTTCGCGAAGAGCGACACGAAGCAGTTTGCGGGCAATCCGGTCCCCCCGGTGACGCTGCACCTCTTTGTCACCAACACGTCCGGCGAGGCCGTGACGGTGAAGCTCATCGACTTCAACTCCGACCTCGGGAATTTCGCGATCGACCCGGACACGCTTTCCATCGACCCGGGCCAGGTCGGCGAGCCGACGCCGATGGTCTCCGACCTCGGCGTCACCTCGGACACGATCCCCTTCAGCGTCACGCTGAAGCTCGGCTCGGCCAGGGAGACGAAGACCGTCACGACGAGGAGCGTCCTCTCGCCCGCCGACGCCGCGTCGCCGCAGAAGTAGCGCCGCCCTAGCCGCCGCCCAGCATCCTGACCCTGCGGTCCTTCCGGGGGAACTGGAGCGTCACGACGGTTCCGAGGCCCTCGCGGCTCTCGACGCCCACCTGGCCCCCGTGGGTGCGCATGATCCTCTGGACGATCATGAGCCCGAGACCGTGCCCGCCGGGCTTCGTCGTGTGATATGGCTGGAAGAGTTTCACGAGGTCGTCCTGGCGTATCCCGGAGCCGCTGTCGCCGAAGAGAAGGTAGACCGAGTCGTCGTCAGCCCTGGACTTTATCTTCAGGCGGCCACCGGGCTGCATCGCCTCCATGGCATTCTTCGTTATGTTGAAAAACACCTGCTTGAGCTGGTTGCGGTCGGCCATGACGGTGGGGAGCTCGACCGGCGTCTCCGCCTCGACCGCTATCCCGCGGTCGGCGAACTCCTTCTTCTGGAACCTGAGAACCTCGGCCAGCACCTCCTCGACGTTGGTCTCCGCCAGGTCCGGCGGGTTGGGCCGGATGGCCTCGAGGAAATGGGTGATGATCCCGTCGAGCCTCGCCACCTCCTCGCGGCAGACGCCGACGGACTCCGAGATCGACGCGGCGTCGGCCGCCTTCCCGAGCTTCTTCAGCTTCCTCTCGATCAGCTGGAGATGGATCGTGAGCGAGTTCAGCGGGTTGCCGAGCTCGTGGGCCACGCCGGCCGCAAGGAGCAGGATCGACGAGGTGCGCTCGTCCTCGATCCGCTGCTCGGTCGTCAGCTTGTCGTGCGTCACGTCGGCCAGGATGACCGCGTGGCGCCTGTCAGGTCCGCCGTCGTCGTCCCTGAACGGGACCATGTAGAGCCTCACGGTCCTCACCTCGGGGTACTTGAGCTCAAACTCCCGCGCGACCACGTGCGCCGCGACGCCGTCGTCGTCCATCGAGGGGCGAAGACCCGGGATCAGCCTCCAGAGGGTCTGGCCGGTCAGGGAGTCGCCGGCGATGCCGATCAGGTGCTCGGCCGCCGCGTTCGCGTACTCGATCTGGCCGTCGTCGCCTATCACGAGGACGCCCTCCTGCAGCGTCTTAAAGATCTGCTCGAAGAGGGCGCGCTCCTTCGCCAGGCGCTGCACCAGGTTCGCCATGTTGATCGGGTCGAGCGTGTCGAGCCTGCCCATCACCCTTTCCAAGGGGCTGTGTTTCTTGCCTGGCATCCGTGGGGTGGTTGTGCCGCAGGGCCCGCCCGGGGTCAAACTTCGGGAAATATGTCCAGCTGGGCCGGGTCGACCCGCTGGGCGAGGAGCTTCCTCAGGAACATCTCGCGGTGAAGGATGCTGCGTCCGAGGCGGATCACGGCCTCCCGGTG